>Ga0233425_10001523_pt1 | contig 51587 bp, 45 predicted proteins | sample Watercolumn_Towu_2_FD_181712 | JGI IMG/M metagenome (GOLD analysis project Ga0233425, IMG submission 181712) | Freshwater microbial communities from Lake Towuti, South Sulawesi, Indonesia - Watercolumn_Towuti2014_140_MG | ecosystem: Environmental > Aquatic > Freshwater > Lake | place...
ATGAGCGCCCTATCGAGGGACTGCGGCGACGGTCCCTGCATCGACCTCACCCACGACACGACCTCCCCCTGCCGGGCGTTGGTCTGCTGGCCCGAGGAAGCCGAGACGCACGTGAACCGTCTGCTCCCTGGCGGTGTGCTCATCTCCCGCAACCGTGGCCCGCTCGACCTCGAGACCGAGTCCGCGATCCGCAAGCGGCTTCTCGCGGCCGGCCTGGAAGGCTGCGGGGCAGTCGCTGCCATGCACTGGGGTGCCTGGCAGCCGTTCCACCTCTCCGCCGAAGCCCTTCTGGCGCACACTCGCCGCGCCTACGGCGTGACGGCGGTCACTCGTCCATGACAATCCACCTGACAGGCCGGGAGAGCTCGGCTCGTGGCGAGCACACCGTGAGCGAGGCCGCCGCTCCTTCTCACGCGGCTCTCTCACGCCCCGCATGAACCCGGCCATCCTCCGTGCCCTGCGTCTGCGCTGCCCGCGATGCGGCCACGGAAAGCTGTTTCGCGGCTGGTTCAGGACGTACGACGCCTGCCCCGCGTGCGGGGCGACCTTCAAGCGCGAGCAGGGCTTCTATCTCGGCTCGATCTACATCAACTACGCCGCCACCGTCATCGGCACGGGGGCGGTCTACGCCCTCCTCGTGCTCGTGCTCGGCTGGTCGAACGAGGCTGCGCTCGCGGCGTGCCTCGCGGCCGCCGTGGCGTTTCCCACATGGTTCTTCCGCTACGCGCGGAGCCTGCTGCTCGCGCTCGACGGCTCGGTGAACCGCGGCCAGCAGGCGGACGTGTCGGACGACCAGCAGATCGCCGCGCTCTCGGCCGATGACGGTCGGGCGGGCTGTGCGCTCGGCATCGGTCTCGTGCTGATTCTCCTGTTCGGCATCGGCATGGCCGTGGTCACGATCCTGTTCGCCACGAGTGCCACCCAGGAGCTGGACTAGATGATGCGCCGGAGCGCCGAACAGGACCGGAGACGCGGGCACGGCGGATCGCCCGCCGTGCGCCGGATCGTCGGTGCCGTGCTGATGCTCGCCGCGCTGCGGTGCCAGGCGCAGGACCCGGCCGCGGCGACGCAACTCGGCGTCGCGCACATCGGCGGACGATATGCGTTCACCGAGAAGGACTTTCTCATCGAGGGCGCCGAGGCGGTCCGGTCCCTCGGGGCTCGGTGCCTCAAGATCAGCCTGAGCCTCGACACCGACAATCCATCGCCGTCGCTGTACCCGTTCGGGTCCCGGTGGCCCGAGGTGACGTCCCTCGACGCGCTCGCCGACACCCCCGCCTACCGATCGGTGTTCGCCATGGACTTCGACACCTTCATCCTCACGTCGTTCCGTCCCGGCCGGCCGGCCGGATACTGGCGGACCGGCTTCACGGAGGCCGACGAACAGGCGGAGACCGAGTGCTTCGCCGCGTTGACGGAGCAGCTTCTCTTGCGGCACGCCACGACCCGCAAGACGTTCGTGATCCAGAACTGGGAGGGCGACTGGGCGGTGCGCGGGAGCTTCGACCCAGCCGTCAGCCCGACCCGGGACGCCACCGCCAACATGGTGCGATGGCTGGCGGCACGGCAACGGGGCGTGGCACGGGGCCGTCGCGCCGTCGCGGCAAATGGGCCTCGCGTGGTCCACGCCTGTGAGGTCAACCTCGTGCGCCAGGCGATGGAGCGGGGTGCGCCGAGCGTCACGACCGACGTCGTGCCGCACGTGCCGCTCGACCTCGTCTCGTATTCGGCCTGGGACACCAAGGACTCGCCGCATGACTTTGGCCGCGCCCTGGACTTCATCCTGCGACACAAGCCGTCCACCGAGCCGTTCGGTGCACACGGTGTCTATGTCGGCGAGTTCGGGCTGCCCGAATCCGAGGCGAGCCCACGCGAGGTGCTCGATCGCACGGCGGCGCTGCTCGCACAGGCCGAGCGGCGCGGCTGCCCCTACGCTGTCTATTGGCAGCTCTACTGCAACGAGCCGCTCGTGAAGGATCCGAAGTCGAACGCGGACTACAAGGGGTTCTGGCTGATCCGACCCGACGGAACACGCAGCCCCGTCTGCGACCTTCTCCGCCCCGCCGCGGCCGATTCCCAGGGACGCTGAGGACGACCGTCCGCCAGCTCTCCTGTGCCCACAACCCAAGAGGGGCTGCCCGTGCCCCGTCGCCGGACGTTCGCTCCGGGCTCAGCCCTCCGCTCACTCGACGTTTGCCGCGCTTCGCCATCCTGGCTCCGCTTGCAAACGACGCCGGCTCTCGGGACACGGGCAGCCCCTCTTCGCGCTCACACGATGCCGCGGCGCTCGAGGAGTTCGATCACCGCGTCCACGCACTTCGCGACCGGCCACTCGTGCGTGGGCAGGACGAGGTCGGGATTCGCGGGCGGCTCGTAGGCCGCCGACACGCCGGGGAAGTTTGTGATCTCGCCGGCATCGGCCTGGGCGTAGCGGCCGTCGGTGTCGCGTGTCCGGCAGACCTCGACCGGCGCGGAGACGTGCACCACAAGAAAGCGATCGCGGCCGATCCGCTCAGCCGCCTTCTGGCGCACGTCGTCGTCGGGAGCCACGAATGCCGCCAGGCAGATGAGGCCAGAGTCGTTGAACAGGTGCGCCACCTCGACCGAGCGCCTCAAGTTCTCGCTCCGTTCGCGGGCCGAGAAGCCGAGGTCGCGGCTGATGCCCTGCCGCATGCTCGTGCCATCGAGGACCACGACGGCCCGCCCCGCGTCGAAGAGCCGCCGCTCGACGGCCTGCGCGATCGTCGTCTTGCCCGAACCGGCCAGACCCGTGAACAGCACGGTCGCCGGCTTCTGACCGAAGCGGGCCTCCCGCTCTTCCGCGGTGACGGTGCTGTGGTGATCGGCCGCGGTGTCGGCGCCGCCCCACGTGTCGGCCTCGTCGGCCTCCGCCTCACGATCCAGGATCATGCCGGCCGCCACCGTCGCGTTGGTGACGCGGTCGATCATGATGAACGCGCCGGTCGCGCGGTTGCGGCGGTAGGCGTCGTAGGCGATCGGGCTCGTGAGCGTGACGCCACAGCGGCCGATCTCGTTGAGGCCGAGCGTCGGCGCGGGCTCGCGGTGGAGCGTGTTGACGTCCACGCGGTAGCGGAGGCTCGTCACGGCGCCCGGCACCACCTTCGTCGTCTGCTTGAAGAGGTACTGCTTGCCGGGCACGAGCGGCTCCTCGCTCATCCACACGATCGTCGCCTCGAAGCGATGATCGACCTTGGGCAGGTTGCCCGGTCGCACGAGCATGTCGCCGCGGCTCGAATCGATCTCGTCCTCGAGCGTGAGCGTCACCGATTGCGGCGCGCAGGCCTCCTCGAGCTCGCCGTCGAACGTGACGATGCCCTTCACGCGGCTCTTCTTCCGCGAAGGAAGCGACACCACCTCGTCTCCCTTGCGCACGATGCCGCTGGCGATCGTGCCCGCGAAGCCGCGGAAGTCGAGGTTGGGCCGGAGCACGAGCTGCAACGGATAGCGGAGGTCCTCGAGGTTGCGGTCGGAGCCGATGTAGACGGTCTCGAGCAGCGGCATCAGCGGCGAGCCTGTGTACCACGGCATGTTCGGGCTCGACGCGACCACGTTGTCGCCCTTGAGCGCCGAGATCGGCATGAAGTGGACGTCGGGCAGTTCGAGCCGCGAGGCGAAGTCGACGTAGTCCCGCTTGATCCGCTCGAACACGGCCTCGTCGTAGCCGACGATGTCCATCTTGTTGACGGCCACGACGATGTGCTTGATGCCCAGGAGCGAGACGATGAACGAGTGCCGCTTCGTCTGCGTGAGCACGCCGTGGCGGGCGTCGATGAGGATGATGGCGAGGTCGGCCGTGGAGGCACCGGTCGCCATGTTCCGGGTGTACTGCTCGTGGCCGGGGGTGTCGGCGATGATGAACTTCCGCTTGTCGGTCGAGAAGTAGCGGTAGGCCACGTCGATCGTGATTCCCTGCTGCCGCTCGTCTTCGAGGCCGTCGGTAAAGAGCGCGAGATCGACCTCGCCGCCGGTCGTGCCGTAGCGCGAGGAGTCTTTCTTGATGGCCGCGAGCTGATCCTCGTAGATCATCTTCGACTCGTAGAAGAGCCGGCCGATGAGCGTGCTCTTGCCGTCGTCGACGCTCCCGCAGGTGATGAAGCGGAGCAGCTCCTTGCGCTCGTGCTGCGCGAGGTACTCGTCGATGTTCGTGGCGATCAGGGATGACTGGTGGGACATGCTTGTTTCAGTCCTGGGACAAGTCGGATTGGCACCCGACGGTTCATGGTGGCGCGGGCTCGGGGCTGCCCGTGCCGTCTCGCCGGACGCTCGCTGCGGGCCTCCGGCCCTCCACTCGCTCGGAGGAAACCTCGCTTCGCCATCCTGGCTGCGCTCGGTTTCCTACGCCGCTCGATCGGCACGGCCAGCCCCTCGCAGCGTTTTCGAAAGGCACGGAAAATCATCTCGGATTCGGATTCCGCGTGGACGTCGACTGCCCCCCGGCCGCAAGCGGCGTTCAGCGGCCGCGGGCGGAGCCGCGGTCCGCTGCAACGGCTGGAGCAAACGTCCCTTCAGAAGTAACCCTCCTTCTTCTTCTTTTCCATCGAGCCCGCCTCGTCCGAGTCGATGAGCCGCCCCTGGCGTTCCGAGAACGTCGTGAGCAGCATCTCCTGGATGATCTCGGGCAGCGTCGTGGCGCTCGAATCGACCGCGCCCGAGAGCGGGTAGCAGCCGAGCGTGCGGAAGCGCACGCGGCGCATCTCGGGCTTCTCGCCCGCCTTCAGCGGCAGCCGGTGGTCGTCCACCATGATCATCACCCCGTCGCGCCACACGATCGGCCGCTCCTTGGCGAAGTACAGCGGCACGAGCGGGATCTTCTCGAGGTGGATGTACTGCCAGACGTCGAGCTCGGTCCAGTTGGAGAGCGGGAACACCCGGATGCTCTCCCCCTTCCGTACCTTCGTGTTGTAGAGGTTCCAGAGTTCGGGCCGCTGGTTCTTGGGATCCCAGCGGTGGAACTGGTCGCGGAACGAAAACACCCGCTCCTTGGCCCTGCTCTTCTCCTCGTCGCGACGGGCGCCGCCGAAGGCGGCGTCGAAGCGGTACTTGTCGAGCGCCTGCCGCAGGGCCTGCGTCTTCATGACGTCGGTGTGGACCTTGCTGCCGTGCGTGATCGGATTCACGCCCGCCGCGCGGCCCTCCTCGTTGACGTGCACCATCAGCTTGAAGCCCAGCTCCTTCGCGACGTAGTTGTCGCGGAGTTCGTACATCTCCCGGAACTTCCACGTCGTGTCGATGTGGAGCAGCGGGAACGGGGGCTTGGCGGGAAAGAAGGCCTTCTCGGCGAGCCGCACCATGACCGCCGAGTCCTTCCCGATCGAATAGAGCATCACCGGGTTTTCGAACTCGGCGGCCACCTCGCGGATGATGTGGATGCTCTCGGCTTCGAGCTGGCGGAGGTGCGTGAGACTGTAGGAGATCATGGACGTTCCGAAGGGGAATCCCGACAGGTTGCGAATTGCCCCACACTCTAGGCACAATCGGCGGCGCGCGACAATGCAGCCCGCGGGCCCGTGTCCCGCCCCGCCATCCCGCCAAGGAGCCCCGATGAAGATTCCCGTCCGGTCGGTGTCGAGCGTCCTCGCCGTGGTGGCGCTTGCCGTGGCGGCCCAGACCGCCGCCGCGATCCCGCCGCGGTCGGAGCGGGTGGCAGCGCGCATGATCGAGCGGGCGGCCGCCCGGCAGGCGATCGCGGAGGCGCGGGCCGCCCGCGCCGCGGCACGCGTGGCGGAGATCGCGCCGCTGGTACCGGTGCTGCCACCGCCGCGTCCGGCGACCGTTCGCCGCATGGCGCGGGCGGGTGTGCCGCCCCTGGGGCCGCCCTCGGTCGGATCGGCTGCGCCCGCCGCGATTACGGCACCGCGAACCATCGTCGAGGCGGCACCTGCACAGCCGACGACGGCCGTCGTGACCGCGCCAGCGACGCGGCCCGAGCAGCCGCCGGCAGCGGCCGCCACCCCGTCACCGCAGCCTCCGGCCGACCGCGCCGACGACGGTACGCAGAGCGTGCTCACCCGGGCCGAGGCCCCGGCGGCCACGGAGGCGCGGCCTCCGGCGGGGCCGGCGGTCACGCATCCGCCGATCGAGCTTCTGCCGACCCCCTGACGACGGCGGCTCGCTCGAGACCCGAGTTCGATCACGCGAGCCGGTCGCGGAGGTCGTCGGCCTGCCGGCGGATCTCCCGCAACTCGTCCGCCGTTTTGCGATCGAGGTTCTTGAGCTGCATCGTCATGCGCGAGTTTTTCGCGAGCAGCCGCTCGTGGCGGGCGAGAAAGTCCCAGTAGAGCGTCGTGAATGGACACGCGTCGGGGCCCGTGGCGAGCTTCGGTTTGAAGCGGCAGCCCTTGCAGGCGTTGCTCATCCGGTCGAGATAGGCGCCGCTCGCGCAGTAAGGCTTCGACGCCATCACGCCGCCGTCGGCGAACTGGCTCATGCCGAGCGTGTTGGGAAGCTCGACCCATTCGACCGCATCGACGTACACCGCGAGATACCACTCGTGCACCCGCCGCGGATCGACGCCGAAGAGGAGTGCGAACAGGCCGGTCACCATCAGCCGTTGAATGTGGTGGGCGTAGCCGAAGCGGAGCGTCTGGCCGACCGCGTCGCGGAGACACGCCATGTCGGTCTCGCCGGTCCAGTAAAGGTTCGGAAGCGGCGACTCGGCGGCGAGTGCATTGCGGTCGATGTACTCCGGCATGAAGTGCCAGTAGACGCCGCGGACATACTCCCGCCAGCCGATCACCTGACGGATGAATCCCTCGGCGGCCTCGAGCGGCGCGCGGCCCTCGCGCCAGGCCCGCTCCGCGCCCGCCACGACGTCGCGCGGATCGAGGAGCTTCATGTTCAGCGCCTGCGCGAGCCGCGAGTGGTAGAGCCAGGGCTCTCCCGTCCAGATCGCGTCCTGGTAGCGGCCGAAGAATGAAAGGCGATGGGCGAGAAAGTCGTCGAGCGCGGCCCGCGCGTCGGCCGGCGTCACGGGCCAGTCGAAGTCGGCGAGGCTGCCGGGGTGCGTGGAAAAGCGAGTGCCAACGAGATCGAGCACGCCGCGCGTCAGGTCGTCGGGGGCGAAGCGGCGCGGCGCCGGCAGCGGGCCGGGTCCCGTTTTTGGAAACGCGCCACGATTCTCGGTGTCGAAGTTCCAGCGGCCGCCGGCGGGCTCGCCAGCGTCCATGAGCACGCCGAACTTCTCCCGCAGCGGGCGGTAGAAATACTCGAGCCGCAATTGTTTGCGTCCCCGCGCGTGCGCGGCGAAGTCGTCGCGCGAGGCGAAGAAGTGTCGGTCGGGGCGGATCTCGAGCGGAATGCCGGCCGCGCGTGCGGCGACACGAATCTCCTCCTGAACCCGCCACTCCCCTGGTTCGACGACCACGAGCCGACGTGGCGGGCGTCCCTCGCGGGCCGCCGCCGCCAAGCTCGCGGCGAGTGCCGCGGAGAGGGTGGGGGGCTCGTCGGGTCGGGGCGACGGGGCGAGGGCCGTGTAGTCGACCCGGATCCCCTCCGCGGCGAGCGCGTCGCGAAAGTGCCGCATTCCCGCGAGGAACACGGCGATCCGCGCCTGGTGCGTCCAGACGTGGGTGCTTTCAGCGGCGACCTCGGCCATCCACACGCGGTCGCTGGCGGGATCGAAGCCATCGAACACGGCGCTCGAGCGGTCGAGTTGGTCGCCGAGCACGATCACGAGGGAATGTGGCATGCCGGCATCGTAGACGCCTACCACCAGCCCGTCGGACGCTGGGCGCGTCGGAAGGCCACGGTCCGCTCCTCCGCCCGCTCCCATTCACCCCGCTCGGCGAGATCCACGATGCCCCGGTAGAAGGCGTATTCTTCGGGCCCGATCGTGCCTGCTGCATGGTCGCGCTCGATGGTCCCGCGCACACCGGCGAGCCTGGAAACGCTGCGGGTGTTGGTCGCCGTCCGCAGGGCGGCGGAGTAGCGGCGATTCTCGAACTCGATTCGCGGGATCGCCGGCCCGCAGCCGCTCGCCATGATCACGAGCGCCGCACCCACGACGGCGGCCGCCGGCCATCGAGCCGGCCGACGGAGATCACGGGGCGTCGCCACGCACCACCTCGTTGCCATTGATGCTCGAGATCGCCGCCCACACGTCGTGGTCGATCGTCTCCGTGACGAATCGCACGCCGCCGTCACCGAACGCCACGTTCACCCCCTGCGGGTGGTCGGCGATCATCTGGCAGACGTGGGCGAGGGGGTCATTCGGTGGGTGGATGATGTCGTGCTCTCCCTGCGCGGGTCCGCTGTGGACGAGCACGAGCGTGGCCGCCGCGTCCGGCTCCGACATCGCCGTGGCCGGCTGGCACCAGGCGCCCGCGACGGTTCCCGCCCAAGCCTTCTGCGAGTTGCGCTGCGTGTGCTCGCCGAGCAGGACCGTCTGGGCCATGCCGTCGGCGACGCGGCTCACCCGCAGCCACGAGTTGCGATAGAGGGGCCCGTTGGCGATCCCGTCCCAGGACACGAGCGCTCCGCTCCAGGGCTCCTCGTGGCCGGCGTTGCCGACGTAGCTTGAACGTCCGAGGAGCGCGCCCGACGGGTGCGGGCTCCCGTCGCCGCCACCCACGGTGAACGGATCGCGCGGACCTCCGTCGGATGGGCAGCGGAACACCGCCGGCGATGCCGTGACGATCGGGCGGTTGGCGATCGAGGCCATGCCGAGATCAGCGCGATACCCCTGAGCGAACGCGCCCTCCTCGAGGTACGGCGCGATCAGCAGGCCCCATCCCGTTCCCGGCGGACGGTCGAGGGTGTCGGGATCGGCCGGGCCGGGACCAGTGCCGCTCACGTACCCCGCCGGCAGCCGACGGTTGGCCGACTCGTGGCCGAGCGTCGCAAGTGCGAGCTGTCGGATGTGGTTGGCGCAGTTCGACCGCCGCGCCGACTCGCGGGCCCCTTGCACCGCCGGCAGGAGGAGCCCCACGAGCAGGGCCACGACCGCGATCGTGACGAGCAACTCCACGAGGCTGAAGGCACGGCGTCGATGCATCGCGATCCCCGGAAAATCAGCCGTTAGAATGGTTTTGAGTCATCAAAACTATTTTTTTGAACAATCAAAATCTATCGCCGACGTGCGGCGCGTCAAGCCGCCTTGGCCACTTGTGGCGTAGAACCGTCGAACGCCTTCGAGAGGGATCGGCCCTCGGCGGTCTCGCAGGGGGCGATCGAACGTCATGGCATCCCACCCCGAATCCCCGGACGCGGTCGCGGCCCGAGTCACGAGCCGCATGAACGTCTTCGTGCACGGCGCGGCGGCCACGCCCACGCGGCTGCTGGAGGCGCTTGCGCGCCGTACCGATCTCCAGGGGGTGCGGCTCTGGCATCTCCACCTCGAAGGGCCGCTGGCTTTCGCGACGCCGGAGTGCGCGACCCGGATCCGCTCGGTGTCGCTCTTCACCGGTGCCAACCTGCGGGAGCCCGTGGCCGAGGGTCGCGCCGACTTCGTGCCGATCTTCCTTTCCGACATCCCGGGCCTGTTCACGAGCGGCCGGGTGCGACTCGACGCCGCGATCGTGCAACTCTCGCCCCCCGACCGCCACGGGCTCTGCTCGCTCGGCACGAGCGTCGATGCGGCGCGGGCCGCCGTCGACTCGGCCGCGATCGTGCTCGCCGAGATCAACGAACGCATGCCACGGACGCACGGCCACACGGTCGTTCCGCTCGACCGCATCACGGCCTGGTGCGCGACCGATCGCCCCCTTCCCGAACACGCCCGGCACGCCGAAACCGACGTCGAGGCCCGCATCGGCGCGTACATCGCGGGCCTCGTGGAGGACGGCGCCTGCCTGCAGGTCGGCATCGGCGGCGTGCCGGAGGCGGTGCTCTCACGGCTGCGCGGCCACCGTGATCTCGGCATCCACACCGAGATGATCTCCGACGCCGTCATCGACCTGATCGAGGCGGGCGCGGTGACGAACGTCGCCAAGGCGATCCATCCCGGCCGCACCGTGACGAGCTTCGCCCTCGGCTCGCGCCGCCTCTACGACTTCCTCGACGACCATCCGCTCGTCGAGTTCCATCCCTGCGACCGCACGAACGACACGAACCTGATTCGGAAGCTCGACCGCATGGTGGCCATCAACTCGGCAATCGAGATCGACCTCACGGGCCAGGTCTGCGCCGACTCCTTCGGCCACCGCATCCACTCGGGCATCGGCGGGCAGATGGACTTCATCCGCGGGGCCGCGATGAGCCACGGCGGCAAGCCGATCATCGCGCTGCCCTCGACCGCGGCACACGGAACCGTGTCGCGGATCGTGGCCGAACTCCGCGGCGGCGCCGGCGTCGTGACCACCCGCGGCCACGTGCACTGGGTCGTGACCGAATACGGCGCCGTCGACCTCCACGGCCGCACGCTCGCCGAGCGCGCCGCCCTGCTCGTGTCGATCGCCCACCCCGACTTTCGCGAAACCCTTCTCGAAAGCCTGCACGCGCTCCGTCTGGGCTGACCTACGGCACCGGTCCGAGGGTTGGCGATGTGGGCGGCTTCATCTCCAACTGCGGCTGGGTTGGTGGAGCGGGAGGTGCCGCCGGCCCCGAGGCCGGTGGCGGGGGCGGCGGAGGCGCCTGGGGGTTGGGCATGGGTTTCTCACCCGTGGCCACCGCGAGGCTTTCGCGGGCGTCCTTGAGGTTCGGGTTGATTTCGAGCGCCCTGCGGATAGCGGTGATCGCCTCGTCGCGACGATTCTGGCGGAACAGCGTGACGCCGTAGTTGTTGAGCAGGGGGGCGATGTCGGGGTTGATCGGCAGGTTGGGGTTGCGCGTCGCTGCCACGGCACTCGCGTGTCGCGCCTCGAGGTCCTTGATGACTTCGACGTACTTCGCCTCGGCCTCGGGAAACCGCCCGGCGGAGGCGAGGGCGTTGGCGAGGTTCACGTGGATCGCCGGCACGTGCGGGGTCACGCGGCAGGCCTCGCGGAACTGTTCGATCGCCTCGTTCATGCGGCCCTTGGAGGAGAGCGCGGTGCCGAGGTTGTTGTGTGTCTCGCCGAGGTCGGGCCGCAGCGCCGTCGAGCGTGTGAAGTGGTGGAGCGCACCGAGCTCCTGGATGCGCTTGCCCTGGTTCACGTTGTCCACGTGGCCGCGGGCGAACTTCTTGGCCCCGAGCCGGTTATGGGCCTGCCAGGCGTTCTCGTTGTAGGTGAGCGTGTGGGTCCAGAGAGCGTCCTCGTTCACCCAGGCACCAGCGTAGGTGAACGACATCCAGGTGAGCGCCGCCATCACGACCGCGGTCGCCGACATCAGCAGCGGCCGTTCCACCTCCGGCAGTCGCTCGTACCAGGTCGCCACCGCCGCGGCGACGAGAGCGATCACGCCGATCATGGGCAGGTAGATGAAGTGGTCGGCGGCCCAGGTGATCCGCATGTACGAGATCGTGATGAAACCGAGCACCGGCCCGACCATGAGCAGGAAGACCCCGACGCCGAAGATCGCGTGCTTTCCCCACGTGGCCCGGTTCTGCCAGAACCACCAGCCCGCTCCGAGGATCACGGGCCAGGTGAGAAACTGCCAAAACTGCGGCGGATCGACCTCCCACTTCGGATAGATGGGCAGCAGGTGCACCGGCCAGAAGATGAGCTTCAGGTAGAAGAGGATGCACATGCCCGCGGTGGCGATCCGCGAGTCGAGCCCGCCGACGATGATCGTCTCCTGCCCGATGGCCCGGCCGTGCTGGTAGTAGATCGTGATCAGGCCGAGCACGATCGAGATCAGGAAGAACGGAGCCGCCAGCACCACGTCCCGCGGCGCGACGGTGCCTCGCTTCCACCAGGCATACAGCAGCAGCACCACCGGCATCGCCACGACCGAGGTCTTGGCGAGCATCGAAAGCAGGAAGAATACGATCGCCAGCGTGTAGTGACGCCACCTCGCGGGATCGTCCTCCGCGGCGTCGTCGAACTTCACGAACGCGATCGCCGACAGGAGGAAGAGCGGCAGCGAGAGCGTGTTCTTGAGCTCCGACACCCAGGCCACGCTCTCCACACAGACCGGATGGACGGCGAACAGCACGCCCCCGAGCCAGGCCCCCGGGATTCGCATGACCGTGAACAGCCGCCACACGAGCAGGGCACCGGCGATGTGGAGAAAGATCGTGGTGAGGTGGTAGCCGGTGGGCCACATCCCGAAGAACGGCCACTGGAGCCAGAGGGCCGTGTACGACAGCGGGAAGTAGTCGGCACCGTCGGGAAAGAACCAGAGCTTCGCAAGGGCCGCGGGCGTCGTCGATTGCACCGTGGCGTTGGCGGTGAGGAGCTGGTCGTCGTCCCAGAGCCAGTCGGCCGGGAAAAACGGATGGTAGACGGGCGAGTAGATCCACAGCCCGGCGAGCACGATCACCGCCACGCGGAGCAGAAAGTCCTGCCAGCGACCGGCCACGTCCACGGCCATGTCGGCGGCTTGAGCCTCGGCTGCAGGAGCGGATTCGGACCGCACGACGACCGACTTGGGCCGAGAATCTTTGCGGGGATACTTCATTCGGGGAATCGGTGCATGCGAGCGTGGGGCCGCGTCGAAAGGGCCGCAGAACCCCGTGCGAGAAGCCTATGTCGGCCCGCGCGGCGACACAATCGACGGCGCGTCCGAAGGCTTTTTCGCGAGTCGGTTAGCCCGACCGGCACGGTGCGGTTCCTCTCCCGGCAGCGGTCCGATTTCGCGGATCGTGCCGAGCGAAAGGAGGGCAGCCGTGATCGCACCAGCCTCGAGGGCCCGAAGCCTTCTCCGCCGCGCGGGTGACCCGCCGCGGACCGCCGACCGCCGTGCCGACGCCGAGCGGCGGGCCGAGCGTGTCGCTCGCCGCGAGGCGTTCTTCGCCCGCGTGATCGACTACATCCCATGTCGCGAGTTCCTCCGCGCCGACGCCGCCGACGTCGCGGCGGCGGCGCCCGCCGATGCCGCGGTGCCGCTGGCCCGGGCTGGCGGACCCCCGGCCGACGCCAAGGGCCTCACGCCCTATCTGGCCAGCCTCTACCAGACCCGTCTGCTCTCGAAGGACGAGGAGCAGTTCTACTTCCGTCGGATGAACTGGCTGAAGTTCCGCGCGGCCAGCGCCCGTGGCCGTCTCGACCGCCGCCGTGCCACGCTCAAGCAGATCACGACGATCGAGGGCTGGCTCACCGAGGCCGAGACCGTCAAAGCCATCCTCATCACCTCCAACCTTCGCCTCGTCGTGTCGATCGCGAAGAAGTTCGTCGATCCCACCTGGACGTTTGACGAGCTTGTGAGCGAGGGCAACGTGGCCCTGATGCGGGCCGTCGAGAAGTTCAACTTCGCGCTCGGGAACCGGTTCAGCACCTACGCCACCTACGCGATCCAGCGGCACTTCTTCCGGCTCTCGCAGCGCGGACGTCAGTTCCGCAAGCGGTTCGTGCACGACGACGAGGCCCTTCGCGGACGGGCCGAGGAAGAGGATTCGACCGAGCACCGATCAGCCGAGCAGATCGCGATGCTCAAGGGGCTGTTCTCGAGGTTTCTCCGCGAGCTCGAGCCGCGGGAGCGGGAGATCGTGGTGGCCCGCTTCGGGTTCGACGGCCGGCCGCCGCGCACGTTCCGCGAGCTCGGCACCCAGATGGGCGTGTGCAAGGAGCGGATTCGGCAGATCCAGGGCCGGGCCATGGACAAGCTCAAGGCGCTCGCCGCCGAGGCCCGGCTCGAACAGACCGTCGGCGACTGGCTGTGACCGCGTGCAACGGATCCTGATCATCGGCGGCTCGGGGGGCATCGGACGGGCCGTGGCACGGCTCGTGACGTCGGCGGGTGGATGCGTGTTCCTCGCGGCCCGGGACCCCGCACGGCTCGCGACGGTCGCAGGCGAGGTCGCGTCACCGTATGCCGTCGTCGATGCCACCGATCCCGACGCCGTGGACGCGTGCGCCGATGCGGCGGCGGCCGCGCTCGGCGGACTCGACGGGATCGTCAACGCCGCCGGATCGCTCCTGCTCAAGCCCGCCCATCTCACGAGCACCGCCGACTGGCAGGCCACGCTCGCGGCGAATCTCACGAGCGCCTTCGGGTGTGTCCGGGCGGCCGGGAGGCTCCTGCGTTCCAGCGGTGGAAGCGTGGTGCTCGTGTCGAGTGCCGCGGCCCGCGTGGGGATCGCCAACCACGAGGCGATCGCCGCCGCGAAGGCTGGCGTCATCGGCCTCGTGCTCTCGGCGGCGGCCACGTACGCCCGGCAGCGAATCCGGTTCAACGCCGTGGCGCCGGGCCTCGTGCGCACGCCGCTCACGGCGGGACTCGTGGCGAGCGAGCCCGCCGAGAAGGCATCGCTCGCCATGCATCCGCTCGGCCGCCTCGGCGAGCCAGACGACGTGGCGAGGGCGATCGCGTTCCTCCTCGACCCGGCGCAGGCGTGGATCACCGGGCAGGTGCTCGGCATCGACGGCGGACTGGCCGACCTCAAGCCGCGGGCGTGAAGGCCCCGGAAACGCGGGCTCGGCCAGCCTTGCGGGCCGCCCCGGAGGTTCCTATCCTCCCGCCCCCGCCCGATCCCCGGGGGCGGCATCAGGGAGGACCCGTCATGTCGATCACACTGGGTGATCTCGCGACCCGCGTGGAGGGCACGCTCAACGGAGGCGACCCCACGCTCGAGATCGCCGCCGCGGCCACGCTCGAGACCGCGACCGATCGCGACGTCACGCTCGTCGATTCGCCCGAGAAGCTCCACCTTCTCGCGCGGAGCCGCGCCGCGGCCGTGATCGTGCCGGCGGGTGCCGGCCCGCTCGACCGGCCGTCCATCGAAGTCGCCGACGTCCACGCCGCCTTCGCGCAGACCATCGCCTGCTTCCGTCCGCCGCGGCCGCAGGTGCGGATCGGCGTCAGTCCGCAGGCCGTGGTCGATCCCACGGCGCGGATCGGCGGCGGCGTCGACGTGCACGCGTTTGCGACGATCGGCCCCGACGTCGAGATCGGCCCGGGCGCCGTGATCCATGCGGGCGCGCGGATCATGGCCGGCTGCCGGATCGGCGCGGGCACGGTGATCTTTCCCAACGCCGTCCTCTATGAAGACACGATCGTGGGCGAGCGATGCATCGTCCACGCCGGCGCCGTCCTCGGCGCCTACGGCTTCGGCTACAAGGCCACGGCCGGCGGCTACGCCCTCTCCGCGCAGCTCGGCTGGGTCGAGGTGGCCGACGACGTCGAGATCGGCGCGGGCACCACGATCGACCGTGGCACCTATGGCGCTACGGTGATCGGCGCGGGGACGAAGATCGACAACCTCGTGATGATCGCCCACAACTGCCGGCTCGGCCGCCACAACATGATCTGCTCGCAGGTCGGCGTGGCGGGGAGCACCACGACGGGCGACTGGGTGGTGATGGCGGGCCAGGTTGGGGTCCGCGACCACGTGCACATCGGCGACAAGGCCGTGCTCGGCGCGCGGTCGGGCGTGTCGAACGACGTGGAGCCGGGCAAGATCGTGCTCGGCGAGCCGGCGATCGACCTGCGTGACCGCAAGCTCCAGCTCGCCGCGATCTCGAAGCTTCCCGAGATGCGTCGCGACCTCAAGCAGCTCGCCGCGCGGCTGGCGGCGGTCGAAGGATGCGCGTCCCGTCCCGCGGCCGATGCCGCCTGATCCGGCCACTCGCATGACCGCGACGTCTCCCGCGCTTCACGCCCCGCCATCGCTCGCCGGCGAAACGATCGGCATCCTCGCCGGCTGGGGTCGCTTCCCCGTGGCGGTCGCCGAGGCCGTGCGCCGGCACGGCGGCCGTACCGCGATCCTCGCGATCCGCGACCATGCCGACCTCGCGCTCGAGCCCTTGGCCGACGTCCACGGCGTGGTGGGTGTGGCGGAGATCGGCAAGGCGCTGGCGTTCTTCCGTCGTCATGGCGTGCGCCGTGTGACGATGGCCGGCAAGATTCACAAGGCGAAGATCTTCGCGCGCCGCGCGTGGCTGCGGCACCTGCCCGACTGGACGGGGCTCACCACGTTCTGGCCGCACTTCGTGAGCCGCCGCCGCGACAACCGCGACGACTCGCTCCTGGGCGCGATCGCCGCCACGTTCGACGCGGCGGGCGTGACGCTCTGCCCGGCCACCGACTTCGCCCCCGAACTGCTCGCGGAGGATGGCCTGCTCGCGGGGCCGACACTCCAGCCCGGCCAGTGGGCCGACGTGGCCTTCGGGTGGCGGCTGGCCAAGGAACTCGGCCGGCTCGACATCGGGCAGACGGTGGTCGTCAAGAATCGCGCGCCGCTGGCGCTCGAGGCGATCGAGGGCACCGACGAGTGCATCCGCCGCGCGGGCCGGCTGTGCCCCTCGGGGAAGATGGTCGTGGTGAAGGTGGCCAAGCCGCAGCAGGACCTGCGGTTCGACATGCCGACGATCGGCGTGGGCACGATCGAGTCGCTCGCGTCGGCCGGGGCTGCGGTGCTGGCGGTGGAGGCGGGGCGGACGATCGTCGTCGATGCGGCCCTCGTCGCCGCCGCGGCGGGCCGGCTGCGGGTGTCGATCGTGAGCTGCTTCGACGACGCGGGCGCGCCGGCCCTCGATGCCCGAGCGGCCTGACGATCCGTGTCGGCCGTATACTCCCCCTCGCATGGCGCTCTCCCCACTCGGCCGATGCCTCGCGATCGCACTGTGCCTCGGCGCGGTGCGGGGGGCCGTCGCACAGCCGGCGGCGACGGCGGAGCCGCCGACCTCCGCAGAAGCCCGCACGGAGTCGGCGCGGAGTCGGCGCGGCCGGCCGCTGCCGATCGACACCGACATCGACCGCTCGGTCGCGATCCCGCCTGCGGCGACGCACCACCACGGCCGTGAGATCGCCCAGGCGATGCACTTCACTGGGGCGCCCTGGCTGATGCGCGAGAGCCGGCAGCGCGAGGAGGACTGCCGCCTGATGCTCGAGGCGCTCGACGTGCGGCCGGGGCAGACGATCTGCGACATGGGCTCCGGCAACGGTTTCTACACGCTCGAACTCGCGCGGCGTGTGGGCCCCACGGGCACCGTCTACGCCGTCGACATCCAGCTCGAGATGCTGCGGATGCTCGCCGAGCGGGCTGGCGACGAGGGCCTCGCGAACATCAAGCCGATCCTCGGCACGGCGATCGACCCGCGGCTGCCGCGCGGCGCCATCGACCTCGTGCTGATGGTCGACGTGTACCACGAGTTCTCGCATCCCGAGGCCATGCTCGAACGGCTGCGGGAGAGCCTCGCCGACTCGGGCCGCATCGCGCTGGTCGAGTTCCGCGGCGAGGATCCGGCCGTGCCGATCAAGCCGCTCCACAAGATGACCAAGGAACAGATCCGCACCGAGTTCGAACCGGGGGGCTTCGAGGTCGTCCGGGAGTTCGACCGGCTGCCCTGGCAGCACCTCGTGTTTCTTTCACCCACCAAAGAGGGGGTTCCGTCCGGAGAATCGGGAGAAACGAGGTAGGTTTTACCCGTCAAGGGCCCAGGGGGGCTTTTTCGGGGGTCGCAATGTTGCAATGCCCCCAACCGGCCGCAATACTCGTACACGCAATCGAGCGGAGCGGTTCGGAAAAGCCTCCCATCCCCGGTCGGCGTTCGCGTCGAGCGATCATGTCCATCCGACCCTCGAGTTTTTCGAAGGCCGACAGCGCGGTTCGCGATCCGCGCGGTGGGTCGCTCGACCCGACCGTCGCCGATGCTCCATCCACGCCTGCATCGGCGTCCCGCGGCGGTGCGAACTGGGTTCTCGGCTCGAACGCCGCCATGCGGCGGATCGCCAAGTCGATCGAACGGGCTGCCGAAGTCGAGTGCACGGTGCTCGTCAGCGGCGAGACGGGCACCGGCAAGGAGTTGTGGGCGAGGCTTTTGCATCGCAGTGGTCCCCGTCGCGGACGGGCGTTCGTTCCGGTCAACTGTGCGGCCTTGTCTCCCTCCCTCGCCGAAAGCCAGTTGTTCGGCCACGAGAAGGGGGCGTTCACCGGTGCCAACGGCCGTTCGCTCGGCATCTTCCGCGCCGCCGAGGGGGGCGTGGTGTTTCTCGACGAGATCGGCGAGATGCCGCAGGAGCTGCAGCCCAAGCTCCTGCGCGTGCTGCAGCAGCGCGAGGTGATCCCCGTGGGGGCATCGGAGCCGGTGCCGATCGACGTGCAGATCGTGGCGGCGACCAACCGCGACCTCGAGACCGAGGTCGAGAAGGGGACGTTCCGCGAGGATCTCTACTACCGGCTCAACATGATCGAGTTGCGGGTGCCGCCGCTGCGTGAGCGGACGGAGGACATCGCCTCGTTCATCGAGTTCTTCTCGGAGAAGTTCGCCCAGCGGTATCGCCAGCCCGTCTGGCGGCCCTCGTCCGAGGCTCTCGCCGAGTTCTGTGCCTACCCGTGGCCCGGCAATGTTCGGCAACTCGAACACGTCATCGAGCAGGCCTACGTCCTCCAGACCGAGCCCACGGTGCCGTCGAAGGCCGGCGTCATGGGCGCCGTTGGGTCCGGGCGACTGCCCTGCCTCGACCTGGCAGTCCTGCGGGAGAGGGCGATTCGCGAGGCGCTCGAGGTGACGCGCGGCCACAAGGCCAAGGCCGCCAAGCTTGTCGGCGTGCACGCCAACACGATGACTCGACTCCTCAAGGAGATCGAGGGTGGCGGCCCGGTCGAGGCCGGTGACGAGTAGTCGCCACCGTCACGGCAGCCGGCAGGTTCCCTCGTCGCAGGTTCCGGCGATCCGATAGCGATTGCGGGCCACGAGGCGGTAGAGCCAGGTCCACAGCGGCATCGTTCCCGGCAGGTGTAGCGGCAGCGCGATCGGCCAGAGGGCGACGAGGTGCCGAGAAAGATAGCGGACCGCCCCCGCTCCGCGCCACGTCCGGCCCTTCCGGTCAACGACGTACATCTCGGCGAGCAGATCCTCGTGCGGAATCTCGGGGAAATCGCCGGCCACGCTCGGGTCGTGCAGCGAGGTGAACGTGAGTCGGCCCGTCAGGTCGAGCCGTCGCAGGATCGCGATCTGCCCGCGGCAGAACCGGCACTGGCCGTCGTAGAGCACGGTGTCGCGAGGCGGCCGCGTCATGGTCGTGATACTGGACACGGGCTTGATCCTCTGCGGCGCGGCCCAAGGCGTCCACGTGAGGGGCTTCGCCGCGCCATCCAGGGAACCGGCGGCTTTCGGGGCCGCTAACGGCGCGTCGCCCCGCCGCAACTCACCAGTGCGCCGGGCCCGAAGGCCGCTGGGGCTGCGACGAGCCGGCCTTCGACTGCTGGTGAGAGAAGTGCAGGATGGTGACCGCGCCCACCGAGAGAAGCGTCCACGGCGCCCAGTCGGGGGCGGCGAAGGTCTGCGGCTGGCCGCCCGAGCCGATCGGCAGCACGACGGCCGAGTCGATCACGAGCATCTCGACGCCGACGACACAGGCGAAGATGCCGGCTGCCAGGAAGAAACTCCGCCACATCATGGTCGTTTCGCCCCCCTTCCGGCCGCTGTTCCGCACGAGGCCCGCCCGTCATCCGGCCACTGCGACCCGCCGCACGACGCGGCGAACATCGCCCCGGGGAAACCATCGGTGTCTCCCGTGGTCGACCGCGTGGGTAAGGGCCATGAACGCCCTTGTCCACGGTCAGTGCCATCGTCACGGCATGCCCTGCCGCTGCACCGGCGGCTGACAACGGGCGGAGCGTGCCGGTTCTGGCGGTCGCGCGGGCCGCGTCGTCTCCACGACAGATCACGCCTCGGCCGTGCCCGCGGCCCCTTCGAGCGGTTCGGCCGCCGTCGGGCGAACGGGGCGGCGGTCGCTCTCGGTACCCGGTACGAGCTGCGGGGCGCCGGTGTGGGCGTCCACGATCGCCTTGAGCTCCGTGCCGTCGATCACCTCGCACTCCATGAGCCGACGCGTCACGGCCTCGAGGGCGGTGCGACGCGTGTCGATGATTCGCCGCACGCGTTCCATCGCCTCATCCACGATCCGCCGCACCTCCTCGTCGATCTCGCGGGCGGTCTGCTCGCTGTGGCCGCGGGGCGCGGGCAGCTCCGCACCCGCGGTGGCCAGGAACGGTGACCGCGTGCTCTCGCGGTAGGTCACTCGGCCGAGCCGGCTCATGCCGTAGTCCATGACCATGGAGCGGGCGATCTCGCTGGCGCGCACGAGGTCGTTCTGGGCGCCGGTGGAGACATCCGCGTACACCGCCTCCTCGGCGATCGTGCCGGCGAGGAGCACCTGGATGCGGCTTTCGAGCTCGGACTGCGTGAGCAGGTAACGGTCGTCCTCGGGCCGCTGCATCGTGTAGCCGAGCGCCGCCAGACCGCGCGGGATGATCGACACCTTGTGGACCGGATCGGTGTTGGGCAGCGAATAGGCGACCAGCGCGTGGGCCGCCTCGTGGTACGCGACCCGCTTCTTCTCATCCTCGTGAATCACCCGCTTCTTCTTCTCGAGGCCCGCGGTGACCCGTTCGACGCCCTCGTTGAACTCGTCCATCCCGACGACCGACTTGTCGTTGCGCGCGGCGAGGAGGGCGGCCTCGTTGACGAGGTTCGCGAGATCGGCTCCCACGAAGCCCGACGTGATCCGGGCGATCTGCCCGAGCTCCACCGAGGGATCGAGCTTCACCTTCGCGACGTGGACACGGAGGATCGCCTCGCGGCCGCGGACGTCGGGACGGTCGACGAGCACGTGACGGTCGAAGCGTCCGGGCCGAAGGAGTGCCGGGTCGAGCGTTTCCGGGCGGTTGGTGGCCGCGAGCACGATCACACCGGAGTTGCTGCCGAAGCCGTCCATCTCCACGAGCAGGGCGTTGAGTGTCTGCTCGCGCTCATCGTGGCCCCCGACCACGCTCGTGCCGCGGGTCTTGCCGAGGGCGTCGAGCTCGTCGATGAAGATGATGCAGGGGGCCTTGGCCGCGGCCTGCTGGAACATGTCGCGAACGCGCGCGGCCCCCACGCCCACGAACATCTCCACGAAGTCGCTGCCCGAGAGCCCGAAGAACGGCACGCCCGCCTCGCCGGCGATCGCCTTGGCCAGCAGCGTCTTGCCGGTGCCCGGCGGGCCCACGAGCAGCACACCCTTGGGGATGTGGCCGCCGAGCACCTGGTACTTTTCCGGCGACCGCAGGAACTCGACGACCTCGCGGAGCTCCTCGACGGCCTCGTCGATGCCCGCCACATCGTCGAACGTGATCCCGAGATCCTCCTGCGCGTACATCTTGCCGCGGCTGCGGCCGAAGGCCATCGGACTGCCAGCCCCGCCGATCCGCCGCATCATCAGGAAGAAGAGCAGGCCGAAGAGCGCCGTGAGGAAGAGCATCGGCAGCCAGTTCCGCCACGGGCTCGGCGGGTCCTCGTAACGGAAGGGCACGCCGTGCTCCTTGAGGAGCTTCATCAGCTCCGACTCGGAGTTCTCGCTGGGGAGCTTGGCGGTGTGGAAGCGGCGGTCCGAGGAGAGCGACGTCGTGCCGAAGGGCCGGGCTGGCTTGCGGGCCGCGTCTTCGGCCGGCGGCTTCGCCTCGGCCCGCGGCGCCGGGCGGACCTTGCCGGCGACCTGATAGGCACCGATCACCACGTCGTGAAGATCGCCGTAGAGCACCGCACTGGCGCCTTCGCCGAGAGCGGCCCCGCGCTCGATGGCCACGTACCGGTCGTCGCCCTCCTTCCGAGAGGCGATGATCAGCCGCTCGAGGTCGCTGTAGGAGAACTCGAGTTCCGGCGTCGTGCCCAGGAGGCTCAGGGCGAACAGGCTGGCCACGCCCGCGGCCACGAGCGACCACACGAGATTGCCCCCCACCGAGGGCTTGCGGTCGACGGGACGCTTGGGCAGGTCGCGTTTCTTGGCCATGCGGCTCCTAGGCGATGGGTCCGAGGGGCGGGCACCGTTTCGATGCTCCCGCATCCTAAGCCCGGTTTCGGGCGGCGACAAACCAACGGTGCCGCGGGAAACGTCGACGGCAGGGGGAAATTTGGCCGTGGCACTTCCCGATGCCGCTCTCTAGACTCTTTCGAGACTCGTGACGCCCGTTCGACACACCGCTTCCGCCATGGCTCCCACCGCCGGTGATCCCTCGACTGGTGGGGCCGTGGCCGCTCCCGTGATCGACCGTCCGGCGTCGGCGCCATGCCGTTCGCTTCGCGTGGCCGTGCTCGGATCCACCGGCAGCATCGGGACGAGCACGCTCGACGTCGTGGCCGCTTCGGAAGGCCGCTTCGTGCCCTGGCTCCTCGCCGCCCACCGCAGCGTTGCGACGCTCGTGGAGCAGGCCCAGCGTGTCCGCCCGGCCTGGGTCGTGGTGGTCGACGAGGCTGCGGCATCCGAACTCGGCCCGGGCAGCCTGCCGTCGGGCACGCGGCTCGCCGTCGGTGCCGACGCGCTCGACGACCTCGTCCGCGACCCCAATGTCGATCGTGTGGTGTCGGCGATCGTCGGGGCCGCCGGACTGCGGAGCACGTGGGCGGCGGTCGAGGCCGGCAAGACGGTGGCGCTGGCCAACAAGGAGACGCTCGTGATGGCGGGGCCGCTCGTGATGCGGCTGGCTGCCCGAAGCGGTGCGACAATCCTCCCGGTGGACAGCGAGCACTCGGCGATCCAGCAGGCGCTCCAGTCGGGCCGCCACGACGAGGTACGGCGGATCGTGCTCACCGCGAGCGGCGGCCCGTTCCGCACCTGGCCCCGCGAGCGCCTGGCCGCCGCGACGCCGGAGGAGGCCCTCCGCCACCCCACCTGGTCGATGGGCCCCAAGATCACGATCGACTCGGCGACGATGATGAACAAGGCGCTCGAACTCATCGAGGCGAGGTGGCTGTTCCAGATGCCGGCCGAGAAGCTGGCGGTGGTCGTGCATCCGCAGTCGATCGTCCATTCGCTCGTCGAGTTCGTGGACGGCTCCGTGATCGCGCAGCTCAGTCCGCCCGACATGCGTCTGCCGATCCAATACGCCCTCACGTATCCGGCGCGCACGCCCGGCCCCGCGCGCCGGCTCGATCTCGCCGAGGCGCTGCGGCTCGACTTCGAGCCCCCCGACGAGGAGCGGTTTCCGGCGATCCGCCTCGGGCGGGAGGCGGCGTCGCGGGGCGGCACCGCCGGTGCCGTGCTCAACGCCGCCAACGAGGAGGCTGTCGGCTGCTTCCTCGCCGGGCGGATGCGATTCACAGACATCGCCGCCGCGTGCGGCCGGGCGCTCGACGAGCACCCGTTCCAGCCCGATCCGTCGCTCGAGGAGATCCGCCGGCTCGACGCGTGGGCCAGACAGGAGGTCGCCCGGTGGGCGATTGCATGAATACGTTTCCCTGCCCGTGCCTCGCGGCGTCCTGGATCGAGTGGTTCGCGCAGCCCGCGAACTGGTGGGTCGTGCTCCAGGTGGCCGGCGGCCTGGGCTTCGTGATCTTCGTGCACGAACTCGGTCACTTCCTCGTGGCCAAGGCGTGCGGCGTGAAGTGCGAGAAGTTCTTCCTCGGTTTCGACGTCGGCGGCCTCAAGCTCGCGAGTTTCAAGTACGGCGAGACGGAGTACGGGATCGGCGCCCTTCCGCTCGGCGGCTACGTGAAGATGCTGGGCCAGGACGACAACCCGGCCGCCGCCGCCGCGGAAGCCCAGCGGGCGCGGATGTCGGGCGATCTGCCGGCCGAGCCCGTCTCCGGGCCGCATCCCGCCTGGGATCCGCGGAGCTACCCCGCGCAGAGCGTGCCCAAGCGGATGGCGATCATCTCGGCCGGCGTGATCATGAACGTGATCTTCGCCGTGCTCATGGCGTCGCTCGCCTTCGGTCTCGGCGTGAAGGAGATGACCTGCACGCTCTCGAGCGTCCGCACCGGCGGCGCGGCCTGGCGGGCGGGCCTGCGGACGGGCGACGAGATCACGGCGATCGGCGGCCGTCAGAATCCGATCTTCAACGACCTGCGGCACGGCGTGACCGTGGGGAGCGTGAAGGACGGCATCGACTTCACGATCCATCGTCCGTCAGACGGCTCGACCCGCACCGTGCGGCTCAAGCCCGATACCGACCTGGGTGCGCCGACGATCGGCGTCACGAGCCCCTTCTCGCTCACGCTGCCGGCCGACCTCTCGCGCGGCCTCGCCGGCGCCGCGGCCCGCGCCGAGCCGCCGCTGGCCGGGGGCGACACGATCCTCTCGGTCGATGGCCGGCAGGTCGGCAGCTATGCCGAACTGATCGCGGTGCTGTCGTCGAACCCCGGCCGGCCAGTGACGCTCACGGTCGACAGGCCGACGATGGCGGCGGGCAAGCCCACGGGCGAGCGGTCCACGCTGGCCGTCGCGCTCCCTCCGCAGCCGCGGCTCACGACGGGCATGGCGATGACGCCGCTGGCCGTGAAGTCCGTGCAGGACGACTCGCCGGCGGCCGCCGCGGGGATCGAGGCGGGTGACCTTTTGGTGAAGATCGACGGCGCCGCGGTCGGTGATCCGCTCACGCTCGACGACCGCCTCCGGGCGCGGGCCGGGCAGCCGGTCGAGGTCGTCGTCACCCGCGATGCGGCCGAGCGCTCGGTCACGGTCAAACCCCGGGCGGTCACGTGGCGCGACGACGAGACGACCGGCATCGCGAGCCCCATCTCGATCGCGTCGCTCGGCGTCGCGCTTCCCGTGGACACGCTCGTCGCGGCCGTCGCGGCCGACAGCCCTGCGGCCCGCGCCAGCATCATCGAGGGTGAGCGGGTGGTGAAGGCGTCGTTCGTCACGCCGGAGGGCCAGGTCGATCCCGAGAACGGCATCACCCTCTCGCCCGCCGAGCCGAACTGGCCGGTGGTGACGGCACTGCTCCAGCAGATGCCGGCTGGCACGAAGCTCAAGCTCGCGGTCGAGTCGCCGAAGGGCGACGTTCGCGACGTCGAGCTTGCGCCGGCGGAGTCCACCGAGCAGTTCATCGTCGATCGGGGGCTCGTGTTCGAGCCGGTCTACGAAATGGTGCGGGCCCACTCCGTGGCCGACGCCCTCCGCCGCGGGCTCAGGAAGGCGGGCGAGGATCTCTCCATGGTCTATGGGTTCCTCGGCAAGCTCACGAAACAGGAGATCAGTCCGAGGCTGCTCGGCGGGCCGATCGAGATCGCCAAGCAGGCGGGGCGATCGGCGAGCGAGGGCTTCGGCCGGCTGCTGCTGTTTCTCACGATGTTGAGCGCGAATCTCGCGGTCGTGAACTTTCTCCCCATCCCCGTCCTCGACGGCGGGCATATGGTGTTTCTGCTGTACGAACTCGTCCGCGGCAAGCCTCCAAGCGAGGCCGTCGTGGGCGTGCTCAGTTACCTCGGGCTTGCCCTGATCCTCTCGCTCATGTTCTTCGTGTTCGGCCTCGACCTGGGGCTGATCCCGAGGCTGTGAGCGTTCTCCCCGCGTGAACGATCATCCCGCCACGTCTGCGGCCCTCGTCGAAGTCGGCCGCGGGTTTCCGCCCGACGGCGTGCGGGTGGCGGTGTTCGACGTCGTGGGGACGCTCGCGGAACCCTGGCCACCGGTGCACGTCGCCTACGAGGCGGCCGGACGTCGGCACGGCGTCGTCCTCGACGCCGACGAGATCCGCCGGCGGTTCACCGCAGCGTGGCGAAGGCAGGAGCAACTCGACGCGGAGGCGCGGCCCGCGTTCGCGACGAGCGCGGCCCGTGAGGCCGAGCGTTGGCAGGCGATCGTGGCCGACGTGTTCGGCACGGGGCGCGGCACCGACGCGATCTTCGCGGATCTTTGGGACCACTTCGGCCGCGCGGAGGCGTGGCGGCCGCTGGACCGTGGCCGGAGGCTCGTGGATGCGGCGCTCGAGCGGGGCCTCGAGGTGGCCCTGGCGAGCAACTTCGACGAGCGGCTGCATGCGATCGCGCCCCTGCTCGATCCGCTGCGGCTGGCGCACCACGTGTTCCCGTCGTCGGCGATCGGCTGGCGGAAACCCGCGCCCGAGTTCTTCCGCTGGGTCGAGGAACGGCTCGGCTGCCGTTCCGACGAACTCGTGCTCGTGGGCGACGATCCCGAGCTCGACGTGGCCGCTGCCGCCCGCGCCGGCTGGCACACCCGAGCCGTGGGGTGAAGGTCGCGTCAGACAGCCCCCCGACGCGTGACGGCGAGCAGGCCGGAGGCCACGGTCACGAGCCCAGCCGTGGTCGCGAACGCGAGCGACGGTCCCAGCGGTCCCTGCTGCCAGAGCCAGCCGGCGAGCAGTCCCGCCGGCAGCGCCATCAGGCCCTGTACGAGCGCGTACCAGCCGAACGCCGCCCCCTGTCGGCCATCGGTGGCCAACGCCGCGACGAGGGCCCGCTCGGCAGGCTCGGAGATGCCGTAGGCGAGCCCCACGACGACGACCAGTGGGAGGGCGAGCGCGATGTGATCGCTGAGTGCGAGCCCAGCGTAGGCCACCGCGAAGAGAAGCCAGCCCGCGATCAGCACGCCGCGCGGCGCGAGGCGATCGACGAGCGGACCGGCGAACCGTGCGGCCACGCTCTTGGCCGCACTCATGAAGAACCACACGAGGGGCACGAGTGCCAGCGGCACGCCGAGGGCACTCGCCCGCATCAGCAGAAACTGTTCACTCGAGACCGCGAGGGCCCAGAGCGCCACGCACCCCAGGAGCATCGCCTGCGGCCGCGACAGCGCTTCTCGCGTCAGCGGCCGCGGCGCGGCGGACCTCCGCAGCGGGTCGCGTACGAAGCGCCAGATCACGGCGAGCGTGGCCAGGCCCGGCACGATCGCAAGCAGGAAGAGCAGCCGCTCGCGACCGGGGAGGACAAGCAGAAAGAGCGTGGCCACGAGCGGGCCGAGCGCGGCGCCGGCGTGATCCATGGCTCGGATGTGGCCGAAGGCTCGGCCGCGCAGCGCAGGCTCGACGAGATCGGTGACCAGTGCGTCGCGGGGCGCCGCCCGCAGCCCCTTGCCGAAGCGGTCGGCGGCCCGCACGGCGAGCACGCCGAGTGGCGAGGTGGCGAAGGACACGAGCGGCCGGATGACGGCGGAGAGCCCGTAGCCCACGAGCACGAGCGGCCGTCGGCCGATGCGATCGGAGATGCGGCCGGCGGGCAGTTTCATGACCGCGGCGACGGCGTTCGCGAGCCCGTCGATGAAGCCGATGTCGAGGCTCGTGCCGCCGAGACTCTTCACGAACGCGGGCAGGAGCGGATAGATCGCCTCGCTGGAGAGGTCGGTGAGAAAGCTCGTCCAACCCAGTGCCGCACGGTGGCGGGCATGGCACCCGGCGCCTGCGCGGTGGCCGGGAGTTCATTCGGCGCCGACCCAGCAGCCTCGGGCACCTGGGGCCCGCGACCATTCCATGACGACGTACTCATCTCGTGCGGCTCACCCATGTTTCGAAAGCGTGTGACGAGCGAGGGGCCGGCCGTGCCCCGGGAGCCGGCGTTGGAAGGCCGAGCGAAGCCAGGATGGCAAAGCGAGGGCTTCCGCGAGCGAGCGAAGCCCAGGATGGGCGGAGCGAGCGTCCGGCGACGGGGCACGGCCGGCCCCTCGCGGACCACGTTCAGACGACACAAACCTGGCAACTACTGCCGGTCGGCACCGGTGTCGAGCACCGCCATGAAGGCCTTCTGCGGGATGTCGACCGAGCCGATACTCTTCATCCGCTTCTTGCCCTCCTTCTGCTTCGCCCACAGCTTCTTCTTGCGGGAGATGTCGCCGCCGTAGCACTTCGCGGTCACGTTCTTCCGCATCGCGGAGATCGTCTCGCGGGCGATCACCTTCGTGCCGATCGCGGCCTGCAGGGCGATCTCGAACATGTGGCGGTCGATCTCGCCGCGGAGTTTCTTGACGATGGCCCGGCCGCGACGGTCGGCGTCGCGGCGGTCGCAGATGATCGAGAGGGCATCCACCTTCTTGCCCCCCACGAGGATGTCGAGCCGCACGAGATCGGCCGGGAAGTAGCCCACGAGCTCGTAGTCCATCGTGCCGTAGCCCCGCGTCACGCTCTTGAGTTTGTCATGGAGGTCGTAGATGACCTCGCCGAGTGGCAGGTCGAACGTGAGCATGGCCCGCGTGGGCGACAGGTACTCCGTCTTCAGATACGTGCCCCGGCGGTCGGTGCACAGCTGCATCACCGGGCCGATCTGCTCGACGGGCACGAGGAAGTTCGTGCGCACGATCGGCTGGAGGAACTCGTCGATCTGGCCCGAATCGGGGACGTCCTGGGGGTTCGTGATGTCGATCGTCTCGCCCGTCGTCTTCTTCACCCGGTAGGTGACGTTGGGCGCGGTCTGCACGAGGTCGAGGTCATGCTCCTTTTCGAGCCGCTGCTGGATGATCTCCATGTGGAGAAGACCGAGAAAGCCGCATCGAAAGCCGAATCCCAGCGCCTCGCTCGATTCCGGGGCGTACTCGAAAGACGGGTCGTTGATGGCGAGCTTCTCGAGCGCGTCGCGGAGCTCCTCGAAGTTCTCTCCCTCGCTCGGATAGAGCCCGCAGTACACCATCCGCTGCGGCGGCTTGTACCCGGGAAGTGGCGCCGCCCCCTGGTCGCCGGGGATCGTGACCGTGTCGCCGATGTGGACCTGCTTGACGTCCTTGATGTTGCAGACGAGGTAGCCCACCTGCCCGGCCGAGAGGCTCTCGCACGCCCGCCGCTGCGGCACGAACTGCCCGAGCTCGAGCACCTCGTGCGTCACGCCCGTCTCCAGGAAGCGGATCTTCTGCCCCTTGGTGACGGTTCCGTCGATGAGTCGCACGTAGGTGATGGCACCGCGGTAGCTGTCGTAGTGGCTGTCGAAGATCATCGCCCGCAGCGGGGCGTCGGGGTCGCCCTTGGGCGGGGGGATCCGTTCGACGACCGCGCCGAGGAGTTCCTCGATCCCGATGCCGGTCTTGGCGCTCGCCTTGATCACCTCCGTGGGGTCGATCGCGAGGCTCTGCTCCATCTCGCTGAGCACCTCGTCCACCCGGGCGTGGACGAGATCCACCTTGTTGATCACCGGCACGATCGTGAGGTCGAGGTTGATCGCGGCGTAGGCGTTGGCCACGGTCTGGGCCTCGACCCCCTGGAAGGCGTCGACGAGCAGCAGCGCGCCCTCGCAGCACGCCAGACTTCGCGACACTTCGTAGTGGAAGTCGACGTGGCCGGGCGTGTCGATGAGGTTGAGTTCGTAGCGCTCCCCCTTGTGGCGATACTCCATCCGCACGGCCCGGGCCTTGATCGTGATGCCCCGCTGCCGCTCGAGCTCCATGTCGTCGAGCATCTGCTCCTTGAGCTGGCGCTTCTCCACCGTGCCGGTCGATTCGAGGAGCCGGTCGGCCAGCGTGCTCTTGCCGTGGTCGATGTGGGCGATGATCGAGAAGTTGCGGATGTGCTTGCAGTCCATGGCGAGATTGTACCGTGTGTGGCCCGATTGTCCCGGCCGCGATGCCGCAGGGTCCTGTGGTGCGCGCGTTCGGGGTTGCCCGTGCCCTGTCGCCGGACGTTCGCTTCGGTCATCCTGACCTGCGCTCACTCGACGCTGCTCTCGCTTCGCCATCCTGGCTTCGCTCGACCAGCGACGCCGGCTCTCGGGGCACGGGCAACCCCTCACTCCGTGAAGGACCGTGGCCCTGTCGCCAACAGCAAACGTCAGCCGTGCTGGCGCCGGTGGTCGAGGCGGGCGAGACCCGCGGCGCCGATCGAGCCGGCGTCGCCGCCGAGCGTGGCGTAGCGGATGATGGTGCGTTCCGCGAGCACGGGGAACGTGCGGCGACGGACCTCCTCGCGGACACGCCCAATGAACGCGCGGCCCACGGGGTTCTCCTCGCGGCCAAACGTCATCGCGCCGCCGAGGACGACGACCTCGGGATCGATCGTGTGCATGAGCGTGACGATGCCGATGCCGAGCCACCGTGCCGCCTCCATGAGCACGTCGGTGGCGAGCGTGTCGCCGGCAGCGGCCTCGCGGGCGATGACGATCGGCGTGAGCGCTTCGCCGGCCGCGACCGCGGCCGCGAGCGATCCCGTGCCGCCGGCCGCGATCGCCTCGGAGGCCATCGCCTTCACCGATGTGGCGCTCGAATAGGCCTCGAGGTGCCCCGGCTGGCCGCACGGGCACATCCGGGCCGTGGGTGACGGATCGACGATCATGTGACCGCACTCGGAGCCATGGCTGTGCGCCCCCTCGACGTTCACGTCGGAGACGATGATGCCCCCGCCCACGCCGGTGCCGAGCGTGAGCAGCACGAGCGACGACACGCCCCGGCCGCTCCCCACCCAGTACTCGCCGAAGCCGGCGGCATTGGCGTCGTTGGCGAACGTGACCGCGCGGCCGGCGTGCATGGCCAGCCGATCACGCAGCGGGAAGTCGTCCCAGCCGGGCAGGTTGCCGGCCCGCACGATCTTTCCCGCGGGGATGTCGAGCGGCCCCGGGGAACCCAGGCCGACGCGGGCGATGTCGGTGACCGCGATTCCCGCCTCCGCGGCCAGCGCGTGCACCGCGCGGCCCATCCGCGCGGCCGCATCCTCGGGACCGCGGGTGGCGTGCGTGGGCTCGGTGTGGAAGGCGACGATCCGCCCCGCATCGTCGACGAGCGCCGACTTGATGTTCGTGCCGCCGAGGTCGACGCCGGCGTACAGCGGCCGCTGCGCCTCGGAGAGCGGCAGGAGCCTGCGATCGTGCGCCGTCATTCGGGCAGCCGGCCGATCTCGACCGGGGGCGTGGGGCCGGTGCAGGCGTGCAGGAACGCCACGAGGTCGGCCTTCTCCTCCGTGGTGAGCTTGAGCGGCCTGATCTTGTCGCTCAGGTGGGGGTTCGGATGGCCGCCCTTGTCGTACCACTCGACCACCTCCTCGAGCGTGGCCTGCGACCCGTCGTGCATGTAGGGGGCGGTGAGGGCCGCGTTCCGCACCGTCGGCGTCTTGAAGGCGCCCTTGTCGGCCTCCTCCTTCGTGATCGCATAGCGGCCGAGGTCGGGCTCCGCCGCCTCCATTCCCACGCCGAGGTTGTGATACTTCTCGTCGGCGAGATTCGCGCCCACGTGGCAGGCGGTGCAGTTGCCCTTCTCGGTGAAGAAGATGTCGCGGCCGCGCTTGGCCGCGTCCGACATCGGGTTGGCCTCGGCGGCCTCCTTCGCGGCCTTGAACTTCGCGGCGAGCTCGGGATCGTCGGCGATGTCGTCGGGATCGAGGTTCGCGAAGGCCCGCATCTGCTCGCCGTAGTCGTAGGGCGACGGCCCCGTGACGATCACCCGCTCGAAGGCGGCGATCGCCTGGCCGACCCGGTCGATCGTGAGCTCGCCGAAGATCTTTTCGAACTGCCGCTTGTAGACGGGAATCTCCCCGAGCCGCTTCACCACGCCCTCGTGCGTGAAGCCCATCTCGATCGGGTTCTGGATCGGGCCCACCGCCTGGGCCTCGAGCGAATCGACGCGGCCGTCCCAGAACTGCTTGCCGGAAAGGATGCGGTTGAACGACACGGGCGAGTTGCGGCCGCCCATCTGGCCACGGATGCCGACGCCCGTCTTCGTGTGGGCCGTGTAGCCCTGCGCCGGGTCGTGGCAGCTCGCGCAGCTCACCGTGGAGTCGGCCGAGAGCCGCGGATCGAAATAGAGCTGGCGGCCGAGTTCGATCTTGGCACGCGTGAGCGGGTTGGATTCCAAGCCGGTGATCTGCGAGGCACCCTGCGAGAGCCCGAGCGGCAGCACCGGCTCCAGGACGACCGCGTTCTTGGGGTCGGCGAGCCAGGCGTCGATCTGCTCGAGCGTGATCGGACCGCTGCCGGGCACGCCGGCGGTGAGCGAGGGCTCGCCGAGCATGACCTTCTCTAGGGAGGCCGGCGCGGGTGACGTCGCTGCCGGCGCGGCCGCGGCAACGGTCTCTGGGGGTGGAGCCGCCTTCTCCTCGGGCATCGCCGCCTTGTCGGCCAAGCGTGGCACCGGGCTCGACGTGGCCGCCTCATCGATCGACCGATCGGCCGCGGCGGTGCGCTCGTCAACTTCTTTGCGTGACGCGGCAAGACCGGTCGCCTCGGCCGGCTTCGGCGCGGCTGGCGGCACCGCCTGGGGGGCCATCTCGATCGTCTCGATCTCGACCACCTCGTCGCGCGCGGCAGGCCCAGCCGCTGGCGCACAGCCTACGGCCGCGATCACAAGCAGCAGCCCCGTTCGCGCCATCATTCCGGTCACCGACTGGTTTCCATCTTCGATCGTGCAGCGATTCACGTGATCGTCTCCCGTGCGAGCCTTCGGGCCGCAACCGCGGTCCGGACGAAACCTCGGACATTCTAGGCGGCAGTGCCATCAGAGAAAGCACTCCCGCCTGCCCCACTGCCGCACGCGATCCGGCCTATCGCCGCCGGAAAACGTCGGGCGTGACGAGCCATTCGAGCTCCCCGGGGTGCCCGGGGCCGTCGTCGAACGCGATCGAGGCGATCGCTCCCTTCTGCATCCGCACCGCGGCCGACGTGTCGCCGATCGACGCGGCCACGAGCCGGCCCACGCAGGGCGCATGGCCGACCCAGGCGACGCTCCTGGCGTCTTGCGCGAGCGTCCACTCGACGAGCACGTGCCAGTCGGAGCCGGGCGCGAGGGCCTCGACCACCTCCACCCGCGGCCGGTCGGGAAGCCCCGCGGCGAGCAGTTCCGCCGTCTCGACCGTGCGAACGAGGGGACTCGTGGCCACGACGTCGATCTCGAGTCCACCGCGGATCAGCTTCCGCACGAGTTTCGAGAACCGTTTGCGACCCTTCGGCGTGAGGCGGCGGCTGCGGTCGTCGCCATCGGCCGACGTTTCCTCGGCGACGGCGTGACGAACGACGTAGAGGCGGGTGGGAATGTTCATGCGAAGGATTGTCGTTTGCGGTGCGCGGCCGGGCAAGGCGGCCGGCGCTGGGCTCAGGCCCGCCGCCAGAGGTCGTCCCAGGCGACCCCCGCGGCCTCCACGGCGACGGCGGCCTCCTCGCGCCAGCGGCGCGCGTCGACCGGATAGCCGGCCGTGGCCCGCAGCCCCGGCACCCGCGCCGACCAGTGCGCGTTGAAGGCCGCCATCGACAGTTCGCGGACGTACTTCGCCGTCATGCTCGCCACCGCCACCGGCATCCGGGCCTCGCCGCCGACCTGAAACTCGACCTGCGGCCCGCGGGGCCCGAGCCGATAGGCCGACCGCGCGGGCGTCTCGTCGAGCACCTCCACGAGGGGCGTCGCGAACGCGCGGGCGAGCGCCCCCGCGTAGCGCTTGCGGCCGCCGTGGCGGTCGCACCACACGAGGACGGCCGCCGGCGCGTCGTGTGCGAGCGACGCCGCGAGATCGAGCGTGGCCTGCGAAAGGATGTCGCTCTTGTTGAGCCCCGTGTCGAGCAGGCGGTTGAACTCGCGCGGATCGATCACGCGGCAGCGGACCGCCATGAGCCTCACGCCGAGAGCGGCCAGCCTCTCGGCAAGCGCGGCTGCGAGGCCCGTGCAGGAGTCCGCGCCGTTTGCATGCGGAAGCGGGATGGTTCTGGGGTCGCCGGCGTCGGCGATCGCGCCGGCCGCGAGCACGTCAGCGAGGGCGTGCGCGTCGGACGGCAGGCGGCCGCTGGCCGCGATCACCGCCGCGAGCGCCCCGCGCTCGAGTGGCCCGAGCCCCGACCCGACGTGAAAGAACCGCTTCGAGTCGCCCCACACATCGGCCGCCGCCGCACCTGCCTCGCCGAGCACGCGGTCGGCCGCCTCGGGTTCGCCCGCCACCTCCCACACGCTCGCCGCCACCACCAGCGGCCCGAGGTTCGGCCCGTAGCCCGCCTCGTCGGTGCCGATCACGAGCGTCATGACGCCGGGCCGCCGCCGCGTGCGGGCCACTGACGGCAGTACTCGTAGATCCCCACGGCCGCCGACGTCGCCGCGTTGAGGCTGTGCGGCAGCCCCGCCATCGGGATCTCGGCCACGCGGTCGAGGCGGTCGAGTTCGTCCTGTTCGAGCCCCGTCCGCTCGTTGCCGATCACGAGCACGGTGCGCGGCTCGAAGCGAAAGTCGAAGAGGCTCTCCGAATGGGTCGCCTGCTCGAGCCCCACGATCTCGTAGCCCTCCGCACGGAGGCGGTCGAGCACGGGTGGAAGGCTGCGGTGCACGGCCACCTCGACCCGGTCGGCGCCGTCGCGGGCGATGCGGCTGTGAATCCCGGCGGCGCCGCAGGCCACGACCCGCCGGATGCCGAAGCAGCCGCAGGTCCGTACGATGTGCGAGAGGTTCACGTGGCTGCGCATCGCGGCGCAGGCCACGACGAGTTCGCGCGGCGCGGCGAGCGGCGCGGGCGGCTTGTGGCGGAGGTGTTCGAACTGCGGCACGGTGGAGAACCAGCCATGATGGGACGAAGCGACCAAGTGTGCGACAGGCGGCGGGCGCTGCAAACCCTGGTCGCGGCCGCCGCCGCAGGCTGCGTCGTGCGTCCCCTGCCGGCGGCCGACCGGCCCGAGCCCGATCTCGAACTCGTCGATCACGACGGCCTCCTCGCCGCGGTGGCGGCCGAGCGCGGTCGCGTCGTCGTGCTCGACTGCTGGAGCACGTCGTGTCCGCCGTGCGTCCGCGACTTTCCCCGGCTCGTGGCGCTGGCCAAGGCCCATCCGCGGGACGTCGCCTGCCTGTCGCTGGCGCTGGAGTACGAGGGGATCGGCACGGTGGAGGAGGTGCTGCCGCGCGTGCGCACGTTCCTGGCCGCGGTTGGCGCGCACGACGTCGTCAACCTCGTGGCCCGCGAGGAGGCCGACGTCATGTACCGGAAGCTCGACCTCGTGAGCGTGCCCGCGGTCTCGGTGTGGCGGCCCGACGGCACGTTGGCCGTGCGCTACGACGACGACTCCGCGGCCCGCACGCTCGGCCGACCCTTCACCTACGACGACGTGGAGGCGACCGTCGCCCAACTGCTCGCGACACCGCGGCCGTGAGTCGCCCCGGCGTTGAGCGGTGAGGGCGGGCGGCGATACACTCGGTGGCCGTCGGCCTGCGAGCGGGAGCAGCGTCGCGAGGGGCTCGCTCGAGTGTCACGATCCATGCGATGGGAACTCCCGTGCCGACGGGTCCGTGTATCGTGGATCCTCGCGCTCGTGATCGCAGGCTGCGGACCGAAGCGACCGGCCCGCGTCGTGGCCCCGCGGCTCGACGTCGCCGCGATCACGGCCGGCATCCTCGCGAAGGCCGATGCAGACTCCAACGGTCGGATCGAAGGGCCCGAACTCGGTCGCGTGCCGGCCATCGCCGCGGGGCTGGGAGTCCTCGACACCGATCGCGACAAGGCCGTGAGCGCCGCCGAGCTCTCGGCCTGGCTGGCACGCGTGGTGGAGTCGAAAGTCGCCATCACCGCCGCGCCGGTCTTCGTGGTCCACAAGCGCAAACCGCTCAAGGGGGTCACGGTGAAGTTCATCCCGGAGTCGTTCATGGGCACGTCGACCAAGCCCGCCGAGGGCACGACCGACGCCAGCGGTCAGGCCAACATCTCGATTCCCGGTGGGCAGTTCTCGGGCGTCAACTGCGGCGTCTATCGGGTGGAGATCACCGGAAAGGGCAACGACGGCAAGCCGCTGCCGGCCAGGTACAACACGGACACCACGCTCGGCATCGCCGTGGGCGCGCTCCTGCCGGAAGGCGGGATGCCGACGTTCACGTTGGAGTGATCGCATGAACGCCACGCCGCAGGCCGACACGTCCCGGGGCCGCCGACCGCCGACGCACGACCGGTCGAACGTCCGCGACCCGCTCGCCGGGGGCCGCGAGACGGTTGAGTCGATCGTGGTGGCGTTCACGCTCGCGCTGCTGTTTCGGGCGTTCGAGGCCGAGGCGTTCGTGATTCCCACGGGGTCGATGGCCCCGGCGCTCATGGGACGCCACAAGGATCTCGCCTGCGACGCGTGCGGCACCGAGATTCGTGTGGGCGCGAGCCAGGAATGGGACGAGGGCGCCGGTCGCATCCGTCCCGACCGGATCGTTCCGGAGGCCCGCTGCTTCAACTGCGGCAACGAGATGCCGCTGGCCGTCAAGCCGGGCGAGCCCGACCCGCGCTATCCGTCGTTCAACGGCGACCGGATCCTCGTGGACAAGTTCGCGTACGACTTCTCGGCGCCCGAGCGCTGGGACGTCGTCGTGTTCAAGTATCCCGAGGATGCGAAGACCAACTACATCAAGCGTCTGGTCGGTCTGCCGGGCGAGACCCTGTTCATCGCCGATGGTGACATCTGGACGAGCCGCGACGAGGGGGATCCCGTGATCGCCCGCAAGCCGCCCGAGAAACTCCTGGCGATGCTGCAGTGCGTGCATGACAGTCGGCACGTGGCCGGGGCGCTGGTGACGGCGGGCTGGCCACAGGCGTGGATCGACTGGGCGGCGGCCGAAGCCCCCGCTCGGCGCTGGTCCTCGGCCGACGAGGGCCACAGTTACACGGTGACCTGCGGCCCCGGCGAATCGGCGGAACTCCGCTACCGTCACCTGCTGCCCGATGAGCAGGCGTGGCGGCGGATCCGCGAGACGGGTCGTGCCGGCGTCGTGCCAGCCCCCGTGCCGGTGAACGACTTCCAGCCCTACAACTCAGCCCCCACCCGCCTTCATGCGGTCGGCGACCTCGCCGTCGAGATGACGCTCGAGAGCCGGGCCGAGTCGGGCCGCGTGGCGATCGATCTCGTGGAGGCCGGCCAGCGGCACGGTCTGGAGATCGACCTGGGCGATGGCACCGCCAGACTGCGGGTGCCCGACGCCTCCGACGTTGCGACTGCGCTGACGCCGTTGCGCGGCCGCGGCTCGTGGCGGATCCTGTTCGCGAACGTCGACGACGAACTCTCGCTGTTCATCGACGGTCACCGCGTGGCCTTCGAGGGGCCGACCACGTGGAGTCGCCCGATGCCCACGGCGCCGCGCCGCGTCGTCACGGACGGTGGTGAGCCTGGTTCACGGACGGCGAGCGACGTGGCCCCCGTCGGGGTGCGGGTCACGGCCGGCGACGTGCGGCTCGACAGGCTGCGGGTGCTCCGTGACATCTACTACATCGGCGCGGTCGATGTTGGACGCGATGGCCGCGTGATCGAGGAGGACGTCCTCGGGTTTCCGCTCGAGGCTGATCAGTACTTCATGCTCGGCGACAACTCCGCCGCCAGCAAGGACAGTCGGCTCTGGCTGGCGGGCCACCACGTCGACCGGCGGCTGTTGATCGGGCGGGCCCTCGTGGTGTTCTGGCCGCACGCGGTGCCCGCGTCGTGGGCCGTTCCGCTGCGGTTTCGCGGCTGGGATTTGCGGTTGCCCTCGTGGCCCAACTTCGGGAGGATGCGCTTCGTCCGCTAGCCGTCCGTGAGGGAGTGGGGCGATGTCGCTTCTCAGCGTCGAAGGGCTCGTCAAGAACTACGGCCGCCGCCGCGTGGTCGACGGCGTGGACTTCCACGTCGAGGCGGGCGAGATCGTGGGCCTGCTCGGCCCCAACGGCGCCGGCAAGACGACGAGCTTCCGGATGACCTGCGGGATCGTGATCCCCGACTCCGGCCGCGTGCTCCTCGACGACGAGGAGATCACCGACTGGCCGATGTACAAGCGGGCCCGCGACGGCGGCATGGGCTACCTGGCCCAGGAACAGAGCGTGTTCCGCAAGCTCACCGTCGAGCAGAATCTCCTGGCGATCATGGAGCTCATCGGCATGCCGCCCAAGGAGCGCCGACGCCGCTGCGAGCAGCTCCTCGAGCAGTTCGACATCGTGAAGATCCGACGCTCGAAGGCCCACTACATCTCCGGCGGCGAGAAGCGCCGGCTCGAGATCGCCCGCTGCCTGATCACCGAGCCGCGGATCATCCTCCTGGACGAGCCCTTCACCGGCATCGATCCGGTGACGATCCACTCGATCCAGAAGATCATCCGCGGCCTGCGCGACGACGGGATCTCGATCCTGATCACCGACCACCGCGAACGCGAGACGCTCGCCATCACCGACCGCAGCTACGTGATCCGGGCCGGCAAGGTGCTCTGCCACGGCACGGCCGACGAGGTGCTCAATCACCCGGACGCCAAGAAGTATTACTTCGGCGAGAGCCACGGCGTCACGGCGGCGTAGCGACGCGGCCCGGCACGAGCCGCCGGGATGCGACCGTCCGATCCGTTTCGTCCCGGCGATTCATCGGCTATCCTCCAACTTTGCCGGGATGGCCGCGAAGCGTTTGCCGCCTGCCTGGGCCCGACGTGGCCGCCTGCGTGAGCGAACGGTCGTCGTGACCGCCGTGTCGCTGGTCGTGATCGCCGTCGAGACCTCGCCACCGTGAACCCGCGTTCGCTTCCCCGGGGCCTGCCTCGCCATCTCCGAACGTGGTATGTCGTCACGGCTGCGGTCGTGTCCGCGGTGGCGGCGGCCACGGCGCCGATGTGTCCGGTCATGGACGCCGAGGGACGGGCCTTGTGGCGTGTGGAGACGGTCAATGACGGCGACACGGTGAGTTGCCGTGATGTGGCGTCGCGCATGGTGCGGATTCGGCTCGTGGGGATCGACGCGCCGGAGCTCGATCAGCCCGGTGGCAGCGGGGCCCGCTCGGCGCTCGCGGCGAAGGTGGGAGGCCGAAACGTGCGGGTCGAGGGGGCCGCCCGCGATCAGCACGGCCGGCTGCTCGGGACGCTCTGGCTGGACGGCCGCGACATCAACCGCGAAATGGTCGCCGACGGGTGGGCCTGGGCGTTCACGGGCTTCGCCGACGACGAGGATCTCATGGCCGCCGAGTCGGCCGCGCGGCAGGCCCGCCGTGGGCTATGGGCCGAACCGAACCCCGTCCCGCCGTCACGCTGGCGGGCCCAGCATCCGAGCCACCGGCCGCGGTGACCTCACCACGTGCCGTTGAAACCGAACGAGACACCGTTGTAGAACACCTGGCCGCCCGCATCGAGCGGATACTGGTCGCGGTTGTCGAGGTTGAACTGCCGCGTGGCGGTGGCGATGCCCGCGATCCAGAGGAAGTCATAGCCGATCTGGAGCGAGAAGTTCGGACGGATGTTCCACCCGGCGAGGAGCGTGAGGTCGCCGATGAATCCCGGACCGAACCCGCTCGTGGCGTAGGCGAGGTCGGTGGTGCCCGTGACCGCGCTCAAGTTGGAGAGCGGCTGATTGTTCACGCCGATCGCCCGCTGCTGGCTGGCCGCCCAGCTCAAGGCCGGTGCGGCGCGGCCCCGCAGGCCCCAGTAATAGAACTCGTTCTGCGAGATGAGCTCGCCGCCGAGGTTCAGGCCGAAGAGCCAGTTCTGCGTGCCAATTGTGTAGTCGCCGCTGAACGTCGACGGGGCGACGCCCAACCGACGGCTGGTGAACGAGAAGTTCTCATTCTCGTTGGCCACCCGCACGCCCAGGATCAGCGCGGGCAGGAACCCGCGCTCCGCGTGCTTCGTCCAGTTGCCGGCCGGCGACATCACGAGCTGATCCCGGCCCAGCCGCCGCGCCAGCTTGTAGTTGATCTCCATGCTGTTGAAGTCGGAGCTGAGCGTGGTTGTGAACTGATTGGCGAGATTGAAGCCCGGGGTGAGTGGTGCCAGTGGCGTGATGAGCGTGGGAACACTCGTGAGAGAGTTGAAGCCGTTCTTGCCGGCTGCATTGAGGCCGCCGTAGTAGACGAACTCGACCGAGCGGTCGCGATCGAGATAGTCGCGACCGAGGTTTCTGCCGAGCGTCGCGCGGGCCCCCGGCGACATGTTGAACGGGTTCGAGACGGTGGTGTACTTGAGCTGCTTTCCTTCTTGCGTCGGCCGAATGTCCGTGGCGGCGATGACTCGCTGATTGCGGCTGCGGCTCAGCCAGAGCGACTCGGCGGAGTAGTACCAGCCGCCGTCCTTGAACCACTCGCCGGAACTGGCCTCGAACGGCATCTCGTCGAGCGCGAACTCGTCGAGGAGCATGCCGTCGGCCCCGGCCGAGGAGACATCGAGGATCCGCGGCGGTTCGACGATCGTGCCGGCATCGTTCGTATGCACCAGGGGCACATCCGATTCGGTCACGACCGATTCCACCGGGCCGGGCAGGACCTCCGCATCCGGCGCCGGGTCGAGCACGATTCGGTCCTGGATGATCGTGACGGGCGGCACCGTGTCGTCCGAGTCGGACAGGACCGCGGGCACCTTCGCCGGATGTCCGGCGGCGCGGGCGGCTGGCCCGGCCATCAGGCAGCACGCGGTCCAGGCCGCGAGCAGCAGCAGCGGTTGGTACAGGCGAGCAGTCACGGTCGGCCTCGTCGCGTTTCGGGTCCACCGAGGCGAGTCCTCGGATTCCGCAAGAACATCGTCACCGGCACAATCGCTTCAGCAGTATTTTTCGTTAGGGTCGCACGTGGCCTGCCTTGTCTTCCCCGCTTGCCACGGAGCCGCGCGCGATCGCGGCCCGATGCATCCCGCACACGCCCGCCAACCGCGCGTCGGCAGGCTGGGCTGGAGAGGGGGGACGCCGCGATTCGATGAACGGCGTGAGAGCCGCGATGGGCGGCTCGCCGGAGTCGCCGCCCCGATGCTCCCCAAGCGTCACCACCTCCTGCTCGCCGGGCTGATCTTGTTCTTCGCGGGCGTTCAGTTCCGCATCGTGCAGTCGTTCACGCTCAACGAGAAGTCGAGCACGTTCGTCGCTGCCCGCATGGGGGCAGGGCCACAGCAGGCGGCCATGTGGCAGGCGGCTCCGCTCCGCAAGGTCGTCGAGCCGCCGAGATGGCTGGGGCTGGCTCTCATGTCGGCAGGTGCCGTCATGACGGTCAAGAGCCTGTCGATGAAGGACGGCTGACCGGCGACATCCTGCCGCGGCTGGTCCGCGCGTCAGTCGTCGTCGTGATCGGCGGGGCCGAACTCGTAGGAATCGACGAGGCAGGCCATCGGCCGGTCGTCATCGTCATCGTCGTCGCCGGTGTCGCGGACGAGCGCCAACAGCGCGTTCTTCTCACTCTCCGAGATCTCTGCCCGGAGGAAGGCATCGACGATTTCGGGGACGGGATCGGAAACCGGAGCCGCATCGGCCACGACGCGGCCGACGAACACGCCGCGATGGACGGCGAACGACTCGCAGAGCGACACGAGATCCTCACGATTCATGGCATCCCTCCCTGGCTCGATGAAGCACGCGGACGGGGAACTGTACGCCCCGGCGACGGCCGTGGTTCATCGCGGCCCGGGACGGTCGCAACCGTTTCGCACGACCGGCCGTGGGACACTTGGCCCGGAGGGTGCGACGAGCGCGGCACTCACCCGGGTGGCAGGAGCACTGCGGCGGCGGTCTGCCCGGTGCGGGCGGCAGCCAGCTTCACGATCGGGGCCGCCGACGCGATCCGCGCCGCGCCGTGCACGACGGCCACCGGGCAGGCCGGATCGGGCGTTTCGTAGTTGACGGTCGGCGGGATGACGCCGTGCTCCATGGCGACGACACTCGCGGCGAGTTCGAGCATCGCTCCTCCGGCGCCCGCGTTGCCGAAGTAGCTCTTGGGCGCGGTCACGGGCACGTCGCCGAGCGCCGCGTGGATCACGCCGGCCTCGACGCGGTCCTCGGCCTTGGTCGAGAGGCCGTGCGCGTTGACGTGGCCCACGTCCGCCGGGCCGAGGTTCGCAGCATCGAGCACCGTCCGCAGGGCGAGGTCGAGCCCGCGCCCCGTGAGCGGCACCCCGGGCGCGACCCGGCGCTCGCACCGCGCAGCCGCCGCGCCGACCACCGCGCGCACCCGTGCGCCGCGTCGCCGAGCGTGGTCGGCCGACTCGATCACGAACGCGGCCGAGCCCTCGCCGTTGACCATGCCGTCGCGATCGCGGTCGAACGGCCGGCTCGCCCCGGCACAGTCATGAGCGCGATGAGAAAGGATGGCGTCGCCCCGCACGACCATCGCACCAGGATGGAGGCGGCAGCCGGTTCCGCCCACGATCATGATGTCGGCCCAGCCCCGGCGGATCACGCTGGCCGCCTCGAGGAGCGCCAGCAACCCCGACACCTCGCCGCTGACGAGCGTGTTGTTGGGTCCGCGGGCGTCGTGGAAGATCGCGACGTGCGAGGCGATCATGTTGGGAAGCTGCTTGAGCAGCCAGAGCGGATACATCTCCGCCATCGCCGCGTCGGCCCAGCGCTCGAAGTCGAAGCGGCCGTCCACGCGGCAGGTTCGGAAGACCCTCTCCAGGTCGTTGATGTCGTCGTAGATGAGGTCGGCGCCGAACACGACGCCGAACCGTTCGGGATCGAGCGACCCCTGGGCCACGCCGGCGTCGGCAAGCGCCTCGTCGGCCGCCGCGAATCCAAACTGGATGTCGCGGCTCATGACCTTGAGGCTCTTCCGCGGCCGGACGTGCCGCTTGGGGTCGAAGCCCCGCACCTCGCCGCCAAAGCCGACCGGCAGCCCCGAGGCGTCGAACAGGGAGATGGGCCCCACGCCGCTCGAGCCCGCGGCGATGCCCTGCCAGAAGGCGTCGATGCCGACGCCCACGGGACTGACCACGCCCACTCCGGTGATCACCACGTCCCGCATGAGGCTCAAATGGGCGATATAGGACTCGAACCTATGACCCCTAGCTTGTCGAGCTAGTGCTCTAACCAACTGAGCTAATCGCCCGAAAATCCTGTCGTGAGAGTCTCGCGCGTGAATCCGGGCGAGTCAAGCGACTCGGTCGCGCCGTGCCCGAAACACGCCCCGCCGCTTGTCGCCCCGGTTGCGGCGAGGCTACGCTGCGACTTTTCGCCGCTCGGCGGCTGTCGCACGATCCCTTTCACGCGCTGCCATGCCCACGATTCGCCTTCCCGACGGCACCGTCCGTGAGTTCCCAGGCGCCGCCCGCGTGGCCGACGCCCTGCCCGCGCCCGCGGCCGGTTCGAAGCCGACCGCCTTCCCGATCGCCGCCGTCCTCGACGGCCGCACCGTGGGTCTCGACGCTCCGCTGCCCACCGCGGGCACCGCCGAGATCGAACCGCTCTATGTCGGTGACCCCCGTGCGCTGCCGGTCATGCGGCACTCGGCCGCCCATGTCATGGCCCGCGCCGTGATGCGGCTCTTCGACGGCGTGGAACTGGCCTTCGGACCCACCGTCGGCGAAGGCTTCTATTACGACATGCGGGCCGCCCGGCCGATCACCGACGACGACCTCCCGGCGATCGAGGCCGAGATGCGGCGGATCATCGAGGCCGACGAGGCCTTCGAACGGGTCGAGGTGCCGCGAACCGAGGCCGTGGCGATCGTCCGCGATCTCGAGCAGCCGCTGAAGGTCGAGCACATCGAGACGGGACTCGCCGAGCACCCCACGCTCTCCTTCTACCGGCAGGGGGAGTTCGTCGATCTCTGCCGCGGTCCCCACGTGCCGAGTCCGGGGTGCATCGGCGCCTTCAAGCTCACGAACATCGCCGGCGCGTACTGGAAGGGCGACTCCAACAACGCCCAGCTCCAGCGGCTCTACGGCACCGCCTGGTTCTCGCAGGCCGATCTCGACGCGCACCTGGCCGCGCTCGAGGAAGCACGCAGGCGCGACCATCGCGTGCTCGGCAAGCAGCTCGATCTCTTCACCACGAGCCCGCTCGTGGGCTCGGGCCTCGTGCTTTGGATGCCCAAGGGGGCCACGCTGCGGGCCACGCTCGAGTCGTTCGTCCGTGACGAGCTCGCGGCCCGCGGCTACCAGCCCGTCTACACGCCGCACATCGGCAAGGTCGACCTCTACAAGATCTCGGGCCACTATCCGTATTACGCCGACAGCCAGTTCAAGCCGATCGTGATGAGCGACGACGAGCAGTACCTGCTGAAACCCATGAACTGCCCGCACCACACGATGATCTACAAGGCCCGGCCGCACAGCTACAAGGATCTGCCGCTGCGGCTGGCGGAGTTCGGCACCGTGTATCGCTACGAGCAGTCGGGCGAGCTCGGTGGCATGACCCGTGTGCGCGGCTTCACGCAGGACGACGCCCACATCTTCTGCACGCCCGAGCAGGTCGAGCAGGAGGTGGAGGGGTGCATCGACTTCACGCTCAAGGTGCTCGAGAGCCTGGCCTTCGACGACTTCCGCGTGCGGCTCGGCTTCCGTGATCCCAAGAGCGACAAATACGTGGGCCCGCCCGAGCGCTGGGACGAGGCCGAGGCGGCGATCGAGCGGGTGGCGCGGCGGATGAACCTGCCGGGCTGCGAGCCCGAGCCGGGAGAGGCGGCCTTCTACGGCCCGAAGATCGACTTCGTGGTCAACGACTCGCTCGGCCGCGAATGGCAGCTCGGCACCGTGCAGCTCGACTACAACCTGCCGAGCGCCGAGCGGTTCGACTGCGAGTACATCGGCGCCGACAACGCGAAGCACCGCCCGGTGATGATCCACCGGGCGCCCCTGGGGAGCCTGGAGCGGTTCGTGGGCGTACTCATCGAGCACTTCGCCGGCGCCTTCCCGCTGTGGCTGGCGCCCGAGCAGGTGCGGGTGATCCCGGTGAGCGAGAAGAGCGAGGGCTATGCGAAGCAGGTGAAGGCGCGGCTCGAGGCGGCGGGCCTGCGCACGGGGCTTGATCTCGCCGCCGAGAAACTCGGCGCCAAGATCCGCACGGCTCAGCTCGATCTCATCCCGATGATGGTGGTGTGCGGACCGCGCGACGAGGCGGCCGGCACCGTGAGCCTTCGCGACCGGATCGACGGCGATCTCGGCGCGATGAGCCTCGACGCGGCGGTGGAACGGCTCCGCGACGAGAACGCCCGCCGTGCCGTGCGGCACAAGCCGAAGCCGCTGGCGATCGGCTCGGCGCAGGCGACGTCGGCCGACTACTGAACCCCACGGCCGGCTCCTGACGCATGACGCTTCGCGTCATCTTCGCGATCGCACTCGTCGCGGCGGCATCCGCTCGCGCGGCCGACGTCTTCGTCTCGCCCGAAGGCCGCGACGAGGCCGCCGGCACGCAGGAAGCGCCCTTCGCCACGCTCGCGCGGGCGCAGCAGGACGTGGCGCCGGGCGACACCGTTCATGTCCGCGGCGGCCGGTACCGGATCCCCGCCACCGGCGTCGCCGCCACGAAGGACATCTGGGCCTACGTGATCCTCCTCGACAAGAGCGGCGCGGAGGGGCGGCCGATCACCTACGCGGCCTTCGGGGACGAGCGGCCGGTGTTCGACTTCCACGACGTAACGCCCCGCAAGCGGATCAACGCCTTCCAGGTGACCGGCTCGTGGATCCGCCTCGTGGGAATCGAGATCACGGGCGTGCGGGGCGTGCTCACGGGCCACGCCCAGTCGGCCTGCATCGAGAACATGGGGAGCCACAACCGCTTCGAGCGGATCGCCATGCACGACAACGAGGCGATCGGCTTCTACGGCGTGCGCGGCAAGGACGTGGAGGTGGTGGACTGCGACGCCTGGAAGAACCACGACCCCACCGCCGAGGACGGCCGCGGCGGCAACACCGACGGCTTCGGCTGTCATCCGCCCCGCGGGTCCACGGGCTGGGTGTTTCGGCGATGCCGGGCCTGGCTCAACGCCGACGATGGCTTCGACTGCATCGCGGCGCATGAGCCGGTCGTGTTCGAGGAATGTTGGGCGTTCCACAACGGCTTCGACTCCGCGATGCAGCCTCTGGCCGACGGCAACGGCTTCAAGGCCGGTGGCTACGGTGGGCTCCCGGCCGACAGGCTGCCGGCCGAGATTCCGCGGCACGTGATCCGCCGCTGCGTCGCCGCCCGCAACCGCGCCGCCGGGTTCTACGCCAACCACCATCCGGGCGGCTGCGACTGGATCGCGAACTCCGCCTACCGCAACGCGGCGAACTTCGACATGCGGGGCCGGCTCATGGACAACGTCACGCCCGCCGCGGGCCGCGGCCACGTGCTCCGTGACAATCTCGCCACGGGAAGCGGCCGCCCGCTCGTGAACATCGAAGCCGCCGCGTGCACGCTCGACCACAACCTGTTCGCCGGCGGACCGGGCGCGCCCCGGCTCACCGACGCCGACTTCGCGAGCCTCGATATCGACGAACTCTCCCGTCCGCGGCCGGCGAACGGCGGCCTGCCAGCGATCACGTTCCTTTATCCACGGCCCGACGGTGCCGCGGCGGGCTACGGCGCGTTCGCGGCGCCCGCCGCCGACAGGTAGGCTCCGTCTCGATGCCCCGCTTCGCGCTCCTCGAACACACCGGCGCCCCCGACGACCCCGCGGGCCTGCATTTCGACCTGCTCCTCGAAGGCCCGCGTGCCTGTCGCACCTGGCGGCTCGTCGAACGGCCCGGGCCCGGCGGTCCCGCCGTCGCGGCGCACGAACTCGCGCCCCACCGGCTCGCGTGGCTCGACTGCGTCGAGGAGGAAGTGTCGGGCGGTCGCGGGATCGCCCGCCGCGTCGACGCCGGCACGTTCGCCGTCGTCGCCCTCGATGCCGACACGCTCGACGCCGCCACGTCCATCGTGATCGCGGTCAGCGGCGCGGCGTCGTCCGGCCGCATGCGCATCGAGGCGGTCGGGGCCGGCTGGGCCGTGAGTATGATGGACGCATCCTGAGGAGACGACGTGATGAAGCCCCGTGAAGTGCTCGCGATGTGCCGCGAGAAGGAAGTGAAGGCGGTCGATCTGCGGTTCACCGACTTCCTCGGCGCCTGGCAGCATTTCACGATCCCCGTCGCCAAGCTCGAAGAGGACACGTTCGAGGACGGCCTCGGGTTCGACGGCTCGAGCATCCGCGGCTGGCAGGCGATCAACGAGAGCGACATGCTTCTCGTGCCGGTCCCCTCGACCGCCTTCGTCGATCCGTTCGCGTCGATCCCCACGCTCGTGATGATCTGCATGGTGCAGGATCCGATCACGCGCGAGGACTACTCCCGCGACCCGCGGAACATCGCCCGGAAAGCGGTGAACTACCTGAAGAGCACCGGCATCGCCGACACCTGCTTCATCGGCCCGGAGGCCGAGTTCTTCGTGTTCGACGACGTGCGGTTCGATCAGAACGCGCACGAGGGCTATTTCCATCTCGACAGCGCCGAGGCTGAGTGGAACCGCGGGCGGGCCGAGGGCCCGAACCTCGGCTACAAGCTGCGGCACAAGGAGGGCTACTTTCCCTGCGCGCCCTCCGACCAGCTCATGGATCTCCGCAACGAGATGATGCAGACGATGATCCACTGCGGGATCGACGTCGAGGCGCAGCACCACGAGGTGGCAACGGCCGGGCAGTGCGAGATCGACATGCGCTTCCAGGAGCTCGTGCGCATGGCCGACCAGATGTGCCTCTACAAGTACATCGTGCGGAACGTGGCCCGCCGTCATGGCAAGACCGCGACCTTCATGCCCAAGCCGATTTATGGCGACAACGGGTCCGGCATGCACACCCACATCTCGCTCTGGAAGGACGGCCATCCGCTCTTCGCCGGCACGGGCTACGCCGGCCTCTCCGAAATGGCGATCCACGCCATCGGCGGCATCCTCCGCCACGCCCCGGCGATCCTCGCGATCTCGAACCCCACGACCAACAGCTACAAGCGGCTCGTGCCCGGCTACGAGGCGCCGGTGAACCTCGCCTACTCGCAGCGGAACCGCTCCGCGAGCTGCCGGATCCCGATGTACTCCGCGAGCCCGAAGACGAAGCGGGTGGAGTTCCGCTGCCCCGATCCCACCTGCAACCCCTACCTCACGTTCTCCGCGATCCTGCTGGCCGCGATCGACGGCATCCAGAACAAGATCCACCCAGGCGATCCGCTCGACCGCGACATCTACGACCTGCCGCCCGAGGAACTGGCGAACGTGCCCAAGGCCCCGGCCTCGCTCGACGAGGCCCTCGTGGCGCTCGAACGAGACAGCGACTTCCTGCTCCGTGGCGACGTATTCACCGACGACGTGATCGCGACGTGGCTGAAGTGGAAGCGAGAGAAGGAGATCGACCCGATGCGGCTACGGCCGCACCCGTACGAGTTCTGTCTCTATTTTGATGCGTGAGCGGCCATCCATGGCCCGCTCACGCTTGAGCCTCCGGCGACGTTGTCGCCTACGGCGGCGATCGCCTCCTGCGATCGGTTTGATGCGTGAAACGCCATCCTGGCCGTTTCACGCTTGAGCCTTCGGCGACGCTGTCGCCTGCGGCGGGGATCGCCTCCTGCGATGGGGTGTGTCCATCGTCCTCACCGGGTCCGTTGGGAGGGGCTGCCCGTGCCCCGGGAGCCGGCGTTGGGAGGCCGAGCGCAGCCAGGATGGCGAAGCGAGGGCTCCCCCGAGTGAGCGGCGGGCAGGATGCCCGACGCGAACGTCCGGCGACGGGGCACGGGCAGCCCCGACCCTCGCACGGCGTCGCGTCGGCCCCGCGTGCTACGGCGCCGCCACCATCACGAGACCGACGTCGTCGTTCCCGTCCACGTTCTCCGCGCCCGGCGGCACAGGGCCACCGTCGTCCTCGCCATCAGGCCCCACCGAGTAGACCGCGAGCCCCGCATCGGTGCGTTTCGTCAGCATTGGTTCGCCATCTGCGAACGGGTCGATCGGCATCAGTCCGTCGAGCGCGGCCGGCACCGCGCCGTCTGCCAGCCGGTCTCTCGTGGCCGCCACGAGCACCGCCGCCGCCCGGTGCAGCGCCAGTGCCCGGGCTCGCGTGCGGAACACGCTCCCGATGGCCGGCACGATCAACCTCGACAGGACGCCCGGTGGATGGGCCGTGACATCCCGTTCGATCGCGTCGGTCTCCCGCTTGATCTCGGCGAATGTCGGCGGCGGCTGGCGGCCGGCGAGCTGCTGGTAGCGGTGCATGAGCCCGCGATAACCGGCCAGGTCGGCCGGCAGGAAGAACACGCGAAAACCGGCACCGAGCGCGGGCGCTGCCGCGCGCACGGGCAAGCCGTCGTTTCCAGCGTCGAGCGCCGCCAGATGGTGGCTGGCCATCGTGCCGTCGGTGAAGTCGGCGAACACCGAGAGCCCGAAGGCCTCCTCGCCGTAGAGCGCCCGGGTGAGGTTCGGTACGTCCCCCACGAGGTCCTTCACGTCGACGCGTTCAAGCGCCGCTCGATCGGTGGGCGTGAGCGACGGCAGCACGTCGGCGAGCGTCTGCAGCGCCTGCGTGTCGACCGCCACGCCCACGAGATACGAGATGAGGATCGGCTCGGCGGCGGCATGCCGGGAGAGCCGGCCGAGACGCACGACGTCTGCCAGGGCATCTCCGCCGCGACCTTCGGCCGCTGCGTGCCGGGCGGCGAGCGCGAGCAGCCGGCCCTCGGAGCGGAACGTCTGCACCTCCGGCAGGAGCATGTCGAACGACGGGCGCGTCCAGTCGCGGGCGAACCGGCAGGCGTCGCGGTCGGTCGCGCGCCGGATGAGGTCGAGCGTGGCGGCGTGACGCGTGAGCACGGCGGTCGCCTCGGGGGCGAGCGGGTCCCCTCTCTTCACGAGCGGTGAATCCTCGGCGCCGAAGGCCTTGTCGGCGGCGATCATCGCGCCGGCCTGTTCGTGAAGCGCGGCGGCATTGTCGGCATCGGCCACGGGGGCCGCGAGGTTCGTCTGCATGAGCTGCGCCGCCTCGAGCCGCAGGTAGGGCGCCTGCGCGGCCACGGCGTTGTCGAGGATGAGGAGGATTCCGCCGCAGACGGCCTTCGCGATCACGAACAGCGCCGCGAGGCCCACGAGCGGCCAGCGGGCGGCCGGGGGGTCGTCGGCGTCGTGCGCCGGCACGAGCCCGGCCCGCGTGATCCACAGGCCGCCGACGAACGCCGAGAGAAACACGGTGATCGCATGCGGGAACCAGTTGGCAGGCACGTTGAGCGCGAAGGCCAGCCACCATGTGCCGGCGAGCACGGGCAACAGCGCGAGCACGGGCACGGCCACGCCGAGTGCGGCCAGGAGCGCGCGGAGCCAGCCGCGATGGGTGCGGGCGGCGGCGGCCGTGAGCGCCGCGGTCCAGAGGAGGCAGGCCGCGATCGCGGCAGCGAAGAACATGAGCGATCCCATCAGAAGGTCTCCTCCAGAAGCTGCCGACGGTCGCGCGGACGCAGGGTGAACGGCTCGCGGGCGATCGCGGCAGCGGCCGGGAATCCCGCCGACGCATCGGGCGACGAGGCCACGTGCTCGATCGGCACGCCGGCCCGCCGGGCCCGCGCGGTCAACGTGCAGCCGGCCGCCGCCTCGGGGACACGGGCGATCGCCGGCACCGATTCGATCATCGCGCCGACCGTGGCGATCACCACGGCCACGGCCGCCGCGATCGCCAGCCACTCGAGGGGCGTGGCGTCGTCTCGGATCGGACGCACCGTCCGACGGGCGATCGCCACGTGAACGCCGGCGAGCACCCGGTCGCGAAGCGCCGCTGATGGTGCGATCTGCCGGGACATGAGTCGGCGCTCGAGATCGTCGAGCCGAGGATCACCGTCGCCGCTCATGGGTCGTCTCCGGGCGGTTGGAGGCGGGTGCGGAGCTTCTCGAGGGCGTAGCGGTAGCGGCTTGCCGCCGTGTTCGCGCTCACGCCCGTCACGGCGGCGATCTCCTGGAAGGTGAGCCCGCCGTCGATCTTGAGGGCCACCACCTCGCGCTGATCGGCCGGAAGCGCGGCGATCGCCGCTTCGAGGCCGTCGTCGGGGACGTCTACGGGACGGTCGGCGAGGCGGCCCTCGGCCGTTCGGGAAGCGAGCACGGCGGCGCGTGCCCGGCGGTCGATGGCGGCCCGGCGCCGCACCCGCGATACCGCGTGACGCAGCATGGTGAACACATAGGCATCGAGGTCGGTGACGGCCGCGAGCCGGTGACGATGGACGACCAGCTCGGCGAACACGTCGTGGACGAGATCCTCGGCGAGGGCGGCGGATGCAGTCATGGTGCGAGCGGTGTTCAGGAGGCGCACGGCGAGCCGGTCATAGAGCGCCGCGAAGGCCCCCGCGTCACCGGCCGCGAGTTCGTGGGCGAGGGTGGTCACCAAGGGCCTCTGAGCGGCGCGTCCCGATCAAGGGGTCGCAAGCGGCATGAATTTGTCTGGCCCGCCCCGATATCGCCCTGGCGACCCCGATCGCCTATTCTGACGGGCGTCGTTTCCGTTTCGTCATTCTCGCCCCGCGACGCCCCGAAAGCATCATGGCCGACGCCTCCGACCCCACCGGTTCCGCCCCAGCCGCCAAGCCTTCGGCTGTCGAGGTCGCCAAGACCGCGAGCAACTTTCTCCGCGGCGACATCGCCTCGGAACTCGCCGACGGCCTGCCCGGCTTCGGCAAGCCCTCGATCCAACTCCTCAAGAACCACGGCACCTATCAGCAGGACGACCGCGAGACGCGCAAGGCCGTGGATGGCAAGAAGAGCGAGCGGCAGATCTCGTTCATGATCCGTACCGTGGTGCCAGGCGGAAAACTCACGGCCGAGCAGCTCGGGGCCGCGATCGACCTCGGCGACGAGGTGGGAAACGGCACGATCCGGCTCACCACGCGGCAGTCGATCCAGCACCACGGCGTGGTGAAGGGCGACCTCAAGGCGTTCATGCAGCGGATCCATGACATCCAGATGACCACGCTCGCCGCCTGCGGCGACGTGGAACGCAACATCATGTGCTGCCCGGCGCCGCTCCACGGCAACCCCGTGCGGCAGGAGATGCAGGCCAAGCTCGACGAGCTCGCCCGGCATCTCGCCCCGCGCACGCGGGCGTATTACGAGATCTGGCTCACCGATCCCGACACCGGCGAGAAGACCCTCGCGGGAGGCACCTCTGCCGACAAGGACGTGGAGCCGATCTACGGGCCGACCTACCTGCCGCGGAAGTTCAAGACGGCCTTCGCGCTGCCCGAGGACAACTGCACCGACATCTACGCCAACGACCTCGGATTCCTCGTGGTGCATGAGCACGGGAAGATCCTCGGCTACAACGTGCTCGCCGGAGGCGGCATGGGCGTGACGCCGAGCGCCGCCAAGACGT
>Ga0233425_10001524_pt1 | contig 51547 bp, 44 predicted proteins | sample Watercolumn_Towu_2_FD_181712 | JGI IMG/M metagenome (GOLD analysis project Ga0233425, IMG submission 181712) | Freshwater microbial communities from Lake Towuti, South Sulawesi, Indonesia - Watercolumn_Towuti2014_140_MG | ecosystem: Environmental > Aquatic > Freshwater > Lake | place...
TTTTCTCCTCCTGATTGCAACGGTTATTCCTGTTTCTGAATGCTCTATTGTACCCCGAATACTTCAGGAAAAGGAACAAATACCCCGGCCTTCAAATCTGATACAATAGGACTATGTCATCAGGCAATGTTTTTGCCGATGAATTAAAACAAAAAAAGGGGGACTCAAGTCCCCCTTTTTTAAAACCGATTGGCTTTGGTCTCTTAGTACATGTCTCCGCCCATGCCGGGAGGCATTTTCGGTGATTTTTCCTCTTCTCCGATGTCGGAAATCAGAACGGCCGTGGTCAGCATCAGAGCTGCAACCGAGGATGCATTCTGAAGAGCTGTCCTTGTAACCTTTGTCGGATCAATAATTCCTGTTTTCATCATGTCTACATACTCTTCCTTATCAGCATCGAATCCATAGTTTGTTTCTTTTGAATGCTTCACCTTCTCAACAACCACTGAACCTTCGATGCCTGCATTGTTGACTATCTGCCTTATCGGTTCCTCAAGCGCCCTTTTGATAATATTAACACCGATCTGCTGATCTGCTTCCAGCTTGAGTCCCTTAAGAGCAGGAATACATCTGAGGAAAGCTACTCCGCCGCCAGGGATAATTCCTTCCTCAACAGCAGCCCGTGTCGCATTAAGTGCGTCTTCAACCCGCGCCTTTTTCTCCTTCATTTCGGTTTCTGTGGCTGCGCCGACATTTATGACAGCAACGCCTCCGACAAGCTTGGCGAGTCTTTCCTGAAGTTTTTCCCTGTCATAGTCAGATGTGGTCTCTTCAACCTGGGTTTTTATCTGTTTAACCCTGCCCTGTATCTTGGCGGCATCACCTGCTCCCTCGATAATAGTGGTATTTTCCTTGTCAATAGTTACTTTCTTTGCCTTGCCGAGGTCTGAAACCTTTATGTTTTCAAGTTTAATGCCGAGGTCTTCAGAAATCATCGTACCACCGGTGAGAACAGCAATGTCTTCAAGCATTGCCTTGCGTCTTTCTCCAAATCCAGGAGCCTTTACGGCACTTACCTGGAGAGTACCGCGGAGTTTGTTCACAACAAGCGTCGCGAGTGCCTCACCCTCGACCTCTTCAGCGATAATCATTAACGGCCTGCCCATTTTTGCGACCTGCTCGAGTATCGGAAGGAGGTCCTTCATGCTTGAAATCTTTTTCTCATGTATAAGAATGAAAACATCTTCGAGATTGCATTCCATTCTGTCTGGGTCAGTAATAAAGTATGGGGAAATATACCCCCTGTCAAATTGCATTCCTTCTACAACATCGAGAGTTGTCTGCATGCTTTTTGCTTCTTCAACGGTTATGACACCGTCTTTACCTACTTTGTCCATTGCCTCTGCAATCAATTCTCCAATGGATATATCATTATTTGCAGAGATGGTTCCTACCTGTGCAATCTCCTTTTTGTCCTGGACCGGCTTGGTGAGAGTCTTTAATTCTGAAATAATAATCTCAACCGCCTTTTCAATACCACGCTTCAGATCCATCGGGTTCGCCCCGGCTGCAACATTCTTGATACCCTCGCGGTAAATGGCATGCGCAAGGACAGTTGCAGTGGTTGTACCGTCACCTGCCACATCAGATGTCTTTGATGCAACTTCCCTCACAAGTTGTGCACCCATGTTTTCCCAGGGGTCCTTCAGCTCAACTTCCTTAGCAACCGTAACTCCATCCTTTGTGATTGTCGGTGCCCCGAATTTCTTGTCGAGTATCGCGTTCCTTCCCTTCGGCCCGAGGGTTGCCTTAACCGCATCAGTCAGCATGGCAACACCTTTGAGTATTGCACTCCGTGCCGCTTCATCAAACAAAAGCTGTTTCGCCATAATTTAAATCCTCCTTTATTTAATGATTAATTTTCGACTATACCCAGGATATCTTCTTCCCGGATAATGAGAAACTCTTCGTCGTCTATTCTGATCTTTGATCCTGAATACTTTTCGAAGAGAATGGTATCACCCACCTTTACATCCATCGGCTGACGTTTTCCGTCCTCGGTCACCTTCCCGGACCCGACCGCGATGATAGTACCTCTCTGTGGTTTTTCCTTTGCAGCATCAGGGATGTAAAGACCTCCGGCTGTCTTTTCTTCCTCTGAAGAAAACTTTACAAATACCCTGTCCCTCAATGGTTTGAACTTCATAGAACACCTCTCCTTTCTGTTAAATATACTTTGTGATTTGTTAGCACTCGAAGCAAGTGAGTGCTAATATAATACCGTTACCGAATTAATATGGCAAGGGATTTCAGAAGTGAAAAGCAGAACGAATTTGAAAAAATACAGTAATTAAGCTTGATTATCTTCTATTTTTAAAACTATTCTACTATATTCTCTTATTATCTATACGAGTATCTCCCGGGGAGCCAGAGCCGTATAGTCAGAAGACCAACCAGAAAACCTCCCAGGTGGGCAAACCAGGCAACTCCTCCTCCCTTCATTATACCCGCTGAGAGTAATCCATTCATAATCTGCATAAGCGCCCAGAACCCAATTACAATCAATGCCGGTATTTTTACGATTTGCATGAAGAACCCGAGAAAAATAATTGTATACACACCTGCACGAGGAAAAAGCAGCAGATATGCGCCAAGAATCCCTGATATGGCACCACTCGCACCAACCATGGGTATAAGGGAATCGGGTTCTGTAAACGCATGTGAATATGATCCCACAACACCGCAAAAGAGATAGAAAATAATAAATCGAACGTGTCCCAGTTTGTCCTCGATATTGTTGCCGAATATCCATAGATATAGCATGTTGCCCGCAAGGTGGAAAATTCCTCCATGCATAAACATGGACGAAAAGACCGTCAGCAACGGATGGAGCGGCTGGACAGTTTGAAGGCTAAGCAGGTAATAGGGGATTGCGCCAAAGGAATATGTAATCATCTGAATGCCGTAAGGTGAAGTAATTTCATACAAAAAAACTGCAACATTCAGGATAATTACCCCAATGGTAACAAAAGGGAAAGTACGCGTCGGATTATCATCTTTATATGGAATCATTTCATTTACTAGTTAAACATTATCCCGGGGGAATTATAAAGTCGCTGGTACAGTTATGTCAAAATACCGCAGGCACTCTTGTTTACTCAAACGGTTCTGGTATAAACTATGTAACATTTATTTCCTGTATACCTATGCAGACAGCTATTCAATACAAAGAGGCAGTCAAGTTTCTGCCTGCCGTGCTTTCGGGCATACTCCTGATCTTCTGCTTTCCAAACATAGAAATTCCCATACTTGCATGGGGAGCTCTTGTACCTTTACTTCTCTGTCTTTACGAAAAAAAACCAAAACAGGCCTTTATTGCAGGCTTCCTGTTTGGTCTTCCTTATTTCTTCGGAACCCTTTACTGGGTTTATCATTCCGTTTATCATTATGGCGGCATACCTTTTGTCATAAGCATGCTGATCGTTCTTCTTTTCTGCTGTTGTCTAAGCATCTATACAGGCATATTTTCTGTGCTTTTTTCATTTTCCATTCAGAAAACACGCCTTCCGGCTCTTCTTATAGCTCCCGTCTTCTGGGTTGTAACAGAGTTTCTCCGTTCTTATGCTGCAACTGGTTTTCCATGGTCGAGTCTAGGCTATACGCAATACCGGTTTCTTTCAGTTATTCAGTTTGCTGACATAACAGGCATTTACGGTATTTCCTTTCTCATCGTAGCCGTAAATGGCGTATTGGCAGATACTGTTCTAATAAGAAGGCGCCTTAAAGACATGCCTCTCTTTCCGCTTTCCCATACGGTTATCGGCATTGTCCTTCTATGCATTATCACAGCGGTTGTATTCATTTACGGGAACTGGCGACTCGGACAGAACAGGCCCGGACACACTGTACGTGCAAGCATTATTCAGGGAAACATTGAGCAGGACAAAAAATGGGAGCCCGAGTATCAGCAAACAGTAATTGATATCTACAGAAAGCTCTCTTTGCAGGCTGTTTCCTCGTCTCCTTCTCTGATTATATGGCCCGAGACCTCCGTACCGTTCTTTTTTGGTTCAGAACAGAAATATACCGGCCAGCTTCTGGAGTTTCAGCAGGGACTTAATGCATATCTCCTGTTTGGCAGCGTTCTTATAAAAGATAATTCCAAAGACAATGTACTCCTTTCAAACAGCGCTGTACTGCTTGACAAAGATGGAATGGTATCAGCAGTTTATGATAAAATACATCTGGTTCCATTTGGAGAGTACATCCCTCTGAAAAAACTCCTTTTCTTTTTAGATAAACTTGTTGTGGGTATCGGGGACTATGTCCAGGGAGACCAGTATATAAGGGCGGAAACACCGTTCGGTGGTTTTGCTTCCATTATCTGCTATGAGGTAATTTTCCCAGGACTCGTAAGAAAATTCTATACGAGGGGCGGGGATTTTATTGTCAACTTGACTAATGATGCGTGGTTCGGAAATACAAAAGGACCATATCAGCATTTTAATATGTCTGTTTTTCGTGCTATAGAAAACCGGAAGCCTCTTATCAGGGCGGCAAATACTGGCATTTCCGGCTTTATTGACAGTAACGGAAGGATCCTTGTCACAACGCAGTTGTTCAAGGAGACTGTGTTGACAGGAGATATAACAACTGATTCTACAAGGAGTTTTTATACGAAGTATGGCGATATTTTTTCCTATCTCTGTATTGTTTTTTCAATACTCTTATTAACAGACCTTGCGGGTAAATATCGCAGGGATTAAGGGGGATATATGTTGCTACAGGATGAACTGAAGGAAGAATTGGCGCTTCTTGGGGAAAGAATTGAGTCTTTAAGAGGTTATCTTTGATATACCTAAGATAAAGGAACAAATTGCAGTAATTGAACAGGATCTGGCAGCAGACAACTCCTGGTCTTCTCCTGATAAAACAAAAGCTCTGCTGCAAAAAAAATCGAGATTGCAGGATGTCATCATCCCGTTCGAAACTTTACAAAGCAAATTTTCCTATTTGAAAGAATCCATAGGCATCCTCGAAGAAGAAAGCGGAGATCTTTTTCTGAATGATATCACGAAAGAACTGAAATCACTCAGAGACGGAATGGATGTTTTGGAAATACGACATCTACTTTCCGGTGAGATGGATAAGAACAACGCTATTGTCACCATTCATCCTGGAGCCGGTGGTACGGAAAGCCAGGACTGGGCACAGATGCTCCTTCGGATGTACCTGAGATGGGCAGAATTGCGTAATTTTAACACCCAGGTTCTGGATCTGCAGACTGGGGATGAAGCCGGCATTAAAAGTGTGACTTTTACTTTGTCGGGTCCATACGCATACGGGTATATAAGAGGAGAAGCAGGAGTCCACAGACTCGTAAGAATATCGCCATTTGATTCTAATAAAAGAAGGCACACTTCTTTTGCCGCAGTTCTGGTCTATCCTGAAGTTGAAGATGATATTGATATTGAAATCCGGGAAGAAGACATTCGTATGGAGACATTTCGAGCCTCGGGTGCGGGAGGACAGCATGTTAACAAGACATCCTCAGCTGTACGGCTTATCCATATACCAACAGGTATCATTGTAAGTTGCCAGAACGAACGTTCACAGCACAAAAACAGGGCATTTGCTCTCAAGATCATGAAGGCCCGCCTTTATGATCTAAAACAAAAAGAACAGGATAAAAAGATGGAAGGCTTTGTTGGTGATAAAAAGGATATTGCGTGGGGAAATCAGATTCGTTCTTATATTCTACAGCCTTACCGCATAGTCAAAGATCACAGAACCTGTGTAGAGGTAGGAAATGTCGATGCTGTGCTTGAGGGGCGTATTGACGATTTTATAAATGCGTATCTAAAATCTGGCTTGAGTAATAGGGTATGTGCAACATAACTTTCTACTACAGCTGTATTTATATGCTTAAAAACAGTAGTAATAATAGGTGGTGTTTATATGTTAAAAGTATGGTGTAATGCAGGGAATCATTGCATTTTTTCAGGTTTATAACCTGTGCAGTTAATTGTTATGGATACATGAAGATTCAAGTGAATAAAATATCTTACAACGTAATAACACTTTGTTTACTAACATATCGTATAGAAGTTGTATAATGGAAATCCTTAGAGATAAGTTATTAACAAATGTTTAAAAACTGTTAATAAACCAGGGTGGCAAGGTAAATGATACTTGAAGAAATTTGGGAAAAAGTACTGGAAAAACTTAGTGAAAAAATAGAGGATTCTATAATCGATCTATGGTTTAAGCCTATACGTCTTTTTCAGATCAAGGAAAATCAGGCAATAATTGATATACCAAACCGTTTTTTCAAGGACTGGATTGAGGATAATTATCCTGAAATAATATCCAGGACAATGGAAAGCATTGTTGGGTACCCAGTGAGCGTAAGGTACCGTATTTCAGAAAAAATAGACCCGGCAGTAAAAAAGATGGATATGAAACTTGAGAGCAGGAGACAGAAACTTGCGGGAAAAGGGATATATCTGAATCCAAAGTATACGTTTGAAAGTTTTGTTGTAGGTCCAAGCAACCAGTTTGCACGGGCTGCGGCGCAAGCTGTATCTGATGCTCCGGGCAGGACTTACAATCCTCTTTTCATATATGGAGGAGTAGGGCTTGGGAAGACACATCTTATTAATGCTATTGGAAACGCAGTTGTTGACAAGAAAAGCGAAGTGATTGTTTTGTATGTTTCTTCCGAACAATTTACCAATGAGGTAGTATCTGCACTAAGGCATGACAAGATGGGAGAGTTTAAGGACAAGTACAGAAATGTTGATATCCTTCTCCTTGATGATATTCAGTTCATCGCAAACAAGACTGCAACACAGGAGGAATTCTTTCATACATTCAATGCACTTTATGAGAAGCAAAAGCAGATTGTAATATCAAGTGACAGGCCTCCGAAAGAGATTAATGCTGTTACTGACCGTCTGAGATCACGGTTTGGAATGGGCCTTATTGCAGACATCCAGCAACCGGAAGTTGAAACCAAAATTGCAATACTGTATAAAAAGGCTGCCATGGAACGGATACATATACCGGAGGAAGTTGCCTACTACCTTGCGTCAAGGATTAAAACAAATATTCGTGAACTCGAAGGGTGCCTAATACGACTATGTGCCCATGCGTCTCTGACCGGAACCCCGATTAGCATCGAAATGGCAAAGAACATCCTGCGGGATACCATGGAGGATGATGATAAACCGGTGACTGTAGATGCGATACAAAAACATGTATGTGAGCAGTTTAATATTAAGCTGACAGATATGAAGGCTCGAAAACGAACCAAGGAAATAGCCTTGCCCCGTCAGATTGCTATGTATATAAGCAAGCAATTGACTGAGCTTTCGCTGAATGATATAGGTAAAAATTTTGGTGGAAAAGACCATGCGACAGTCATTTACGCATATAAGCAGATAGAAGACAGAAGAAATAAGGAAGAAGCATTCAACAGGATGGTAGAGAATATTGTAAGAAAAATAAAACCTTAAGTTTTAAAGGATACGATAAAATATCAAAACCATAAAAGTGAAATAATTTTCAGAGTTTCAAAATCAAAGGTTGTATAAGAGGGGGATGCTATGAAGCTCGTTGTATCGAAGGAAGAGATTCAGGAAAAACTTTCGAACATTCAGAACATTGTGGAGAAAAGAAACACCATGCCTGTGTTGAGCCACTTTCTTCTTGACGCTGGAAAAGAAGAAAGCTATATCATTGCCACAGACCTCGGGACCGCTTTAAAGGAATCGCTGAAAGGAAAAGTGGAACAGGAGGGAAAAATATGTATACCGGCACGGAAGCTCTTTGAGATAGCCCGTGAAATAGAGGGAGACATAACACTTGAAGCATCAGAAGATGCAGGCTCCGCCGGCAGCGGGTGGCTGAAGGTAAGATCAGGTTCAAGTACATTCAGGGTTGCCTGTCTGCCTGCAAGTGAATTCCCTGTGTGGCCCGCAATGGAAGATGTTGAGGAAATGACAGTTGATGCAAAAATACTCCTCGAAATGATAGAAAAAACAATATATTCCGCCGGAGAGAGTGATACCCGTTATACCTTGAACGGTCTTTTATTTCACACCCGCCCCGAGAACAGAATTCTAACGGTTGTCGGCACTGACGGACACCGGCTTGCTTTGATTAACAGAGAAATGCGCGGAGAAATAAAGAATGAGAAAAGGCTTATTATTCCAAGGAAAGCTGTTTCTGAAATACGGAAATTCCTTGATGGAGGAGAAGAAACAGTTCGGATTTCAATCGGCGCAAACCATCTGCTTTTCACCGTAGGTTCAGGTCCTGCATCACCGGGAGGAGGTGTGCAGTTTCTTACACGCCTGATCGAAGGGACATATCCGAATTATGAACAGGTTATTCCTCCGTCGAACGAAAGAAAGATGACGGTTAACCGTGATGCTTTCAACCGTGCGCTGCGCAGGGTTTCTATCATGTCAAGAGAAAGAGCCAATGCCGTGAGGTTTGATATAGGGGAATCAGACTCAGGCGGCAGTCTTGTAATCTCATCCTCCAACCCGGATATCGGAGAAGCAAAGGAGGAAGTACCCATAGAGTATAAGGGTGACATAGTTGTCCTTGGTTTTAATGCCAGATATCTGCTTGATGTCCTTGGAGCAATGGTCTCTGAAAAGGTTGTCATTGAACTTCAGGACCAGCTTAGTCCGGTTCTTCTGATGGAGGAGGGGAACGGGGAATACCGGTGTGTTGTAATGCCGATGCGTATTTAGGAATCTGGTAAACAGTATACAGGGGAAAAAGGGCATATGGAAGAAAAAGCAAATGAAAGCAGTTCGTATGGTGCTGAAGATATAAAAATTCTGAAGGGTCTTGAAGGAGTTCGAATGAGACCCGCAATGTATATAGGAACAACCGGAATCGAAGGACTGCACCATCTCGTCTATGAAGTGGTTGACAACAGCGTTGACGAACATCTTGCCGGATTCTGCAAGAATATTGATGTAACGATCCATCATGACGGAAGTTGTACTGTAATAGATGACGGAAGGGGGATTCCCTCCGGGCCACATCCGGGAGATCCTGAAGGACGCTCGGCTGCAGAAATTGCCCTTACGGAATTACATGCTGGTGGTAAATTCGAATCAAAAGCGTACCGTATATCAGGAGGCTTGCACGGAGTCGGCGTATCCGTGGTAAATGCCCTTTCAGAATGGCTTGATGTTGAGATAAAGCAGAATGGAATGGTCTATCAACAGCACTATGAAAAGGGAAAGGCAACCGGCTCACTTGCTGTTGTTGGAAAAACACGTGGACGGGGTACAAAAATAACCTTTAAACCGGACCCTGAGGTATTTGAAGTGCAGGAGTTTACTTATGATATTCTGTCCCAGCGTCTGCGTGAACTGGCTTTTCTCAACAGGGGACTGACAATAAATCTTACGGATGAGAGCTCCGAAAAGAAACAGGAATTCCATTATAGCGGAGGAATTGTTTCTTTTGTCGAACATCTAAACAAAAATAAGGCTCCTATCCATCCGAAGCCTGTATACATATCAGGTGAGAGGGAGGATATTATTACGGAAATCGCTCTGCAGTATAATGACGGATATACGGAGACTCTTTATACATTCGCAAACAATATTAATACCAAAGAGGGCGGTACCCACCTTGTGGGGTTTAAATCGGCGCTTACAAGGACAGTCAACAGTTATGCTTCTTCCTCCGGTATACTGAAAAACGGAAAAGATGCGCTCTCCGGTGAAGACATCAGGGAGGGACTTACCGCCATTATCAGTGTCAAACTTCTTGCTCCCCAGTTTGAGGGACAGACCAAAATGAAGCTTGGTAACAGCGAGGTAAAGGGCACAGTGGAGTCTATTGTAAATGACACACTAGGCACTTATTTTGAAGAAAATCCTTCTGTAGTAAGAAAAATAGTTGAAAAAGCAATACAAGCATCCCGCGCAAGAGAGGCTGCCCGGAAAGCGAGGGAATTAACACGCAGAAAGGGCGCGCTGGAAGGTAGCGGCCTTCCGGGCAAACTCGCGGACTGTTCGGAAAAGGACCCTGCATTGAGCGAGTTATTTATTGTTGAGGGTGATTCAGCCGGCGGTTCCGCAAAACAGGGAAGGGACAGACGCATTCAGGCAATACTTCCGCTGCGAGGAAAGATTCTGAATGTTGAGAAAGCAAGATTTGACAAAATGCTAGGATCTGAAGAAATAAGAATACTTATAACAGCCCTGGGAACCAGCATAGGCCCTGACGACTTCGATATCGCAAAAATCCGCTACCACAAAATCATTTTGATGACAGACGCAGATGTTGACGGTGCACATATCAGAACCCTGCTTCTTACATTCTTTTACAGGCAGATGCCCCAGATTATTGAAAAAGGGTACCTTTACATTGCCCAGCCGCCGCTTTTCAAGGTGAAGAAAGGGAAAACGGAACGTTATATACAGAATGAATCAGAGATGCAAAACATGCTCTTTGAACTTGCTTCCGATGACCTTGAGATTCCAATCCGCGGACAAGTACTTAAGGGAAGGGCCCTGATTCCATCTTTGAAGAAACTCTCAAAATTTGAAAGACTGATGGAGTGGTTTGAACGGAGGCGGAAAGACCCGGAGATGCTTTTATTTATGTTCTACTCCGGTATAGACAGGGGAATAGTTAAAGACAACGTGAGGCTTGAGGAATTTATCAGGCTTATCAGGGAACGTTTTCAGGATTGTGTTACAGGCGATATACAGCTTGATGAGGAACATCAGACATACAGCGTGGAAGTAAGAAGGCAAAGATATAAACTAAACATCGACATACATCTGTTTACATCACCCGAAGTGCGGGAACTTGAAAATCTCTTCAGCATTATCAGGGATCTTGGTGAAACACCTTATATGATTCAGGCAAAGGATGGCCCACGCGAGATAGCGTCAAGCAAGGACCTCCTTGAACTTATACTTGCTACAGCAAAAAAGGGCCTTACGATACAGCGATATAAGGGTCTTGGTGAAATGAATCCTCAGCAGCTATGGGAGACAACCATGGATACTGAAAAGAGGACCCTCCTCCAGGTAAATATACAGGATTCTGTAAAAGCAGATGATATTTTTACTGTTCTGATGGGTGATCAGGTTGAACCACGCAAGGAGTTTATTACAACTTATGCACTCGAGGCCAGGAATATTGATATCTAATAAGGTGCATTACATGCAAAAGTGGGTGTTCTTTACTATTCTGACTGTTTTTCTTGTTTCCTGCGGTTCAGGTGAAGTTAAGAAAGTTTCTCCGGAATCAAAAACCACACAGGAGGCTTTTGCTGTTGCAGATATTCTCAGGGACGCCTATACCGGCAAAGACACGAAAACGCTTAAGGAGAATTCAACGGAAAAAGGTTATCAGGAACTAATCAATTCAATAAAGAACTTCGATAGCGCCGAATTGATATTTACTCCAAGGTGGGTAGAGATAGAGGATAAAAGGGTTTTTCTTACAGTCGCCTGGCAGGGTACCTGGAAAATAAGGGGAAAAACCTCAAATGACCGGGGAGTTGCCATCCTTGTTTTTGAGGGGAGTCCGCTCAGGCTTGAAAGAATCGTCAGGGAAAACCCTTTCAGCAAGCCGGAATAAAGTTATAAGGGTATTTTAGTTTAAGGTTATTTCAGCGTGAAACGTATGGTTACCAGAGCTTTTGATGCAATGCCAGTTCCGTTTTCATAAGCCGGGGAAAAGGTTGATGTCCTGACTGCCTCAACAGCGGATTCCGTAAAGCCATATCCGGCTGGTTCAATAACCTCAACATTCATCAGCCTGCCTTTTTCATTTATAGAAAGCCTTAACACAACCTTACCTTCCTTGCCAAGCTTTTTAGCCATCAAAGGGTACGCGGGCATTGGCTTTTTCAGATAAGTGGGAGCGCCTCTGGCGCCGAACGCCATATCGACAGGAGAAGCACTGCCGGATGGAACAGAATAAGACACTATGTTCCCAGTGTTTCCACTGCTCTGCACGGGAGCAGGCAGAAAAGCCACAGGTTCAGGAGAGCTTTGAATAACAGATACGGACTCAATGCTTTTGGGGATCTCTGGATTTATAACGGACTCAGGCTTAATGACAGGTTCATTGATTAAAGGAGGTTCTGTCCTGATTGGCTCAGCAGGTTTTGGTATATTTACTATTTTGGCAGGTGGAGGCGATTGTGCGGATTGTTTTCCCATATTGGTTAATTCAATATAATACGTTTTGAAGGCAGGGTCACTTTTGTGAAATGTAACTGCAAAGAACAGAGCAAAGATGATCAAATGAAAAACAAGTGACGATATTAGTCCATAATAATACCTTAATCCACGGATGGCTGTTTTCATATTAGTATTTCTATGCTTTATCATTTCTATTTCTACCGCCTCATGCGGTATCTGATGTCATGGAATTTTACTTTTACTACTAATATTGCAGAATAAAAAGCTTATTTGGCAATATGTTAGATGGCCCTTGCTAATAAGTTTACTAATTTATTAGAAACCATTTTAAAATATTTATCGCTGCCGGCGGGCGTATGATGTTTGAACTGGACTTGCTGTGAATTGAGCAAATCCCAAGCACTATCTTCAAGTGCCCTGTCAATAAGAACTCTGGAAAAAGCTTCAGGCTGTTGCATTCGAATTATTTTATATATTTTTTATGAAAAGGCAGCAATTATCCTTACTGCCTGACAAATGCATTGGCTATTTTACACCAATATGACAGTTCGTGAGAACTATCCCTTAATGATTGCGGGAACGTGCATGTAAAATGTTACTATTTAAAAACATGAGAAAAATCAAACTGCTTATTGAATATGACGGCACTGCCTACCATGGCTGGCAGATGCAGAAAGATGCTGTCACGGTTCAAAGTGTATTAGAGGAGAGTGTGCAGAGGATAACCGGTGAAAATTCAAGCATTGTCGGTGCAAGCAGGACAGACGCCGGAGTTCATGCCCTGGGACAGGTTGCTGTCTTCAGGACAGAGTCAGTGCATGATGCCGGAACGATAAAGAGGGCGCTGAATGCTGTACTTCCTCTGGACATAAGAGTGCTTGACGTATCGGAAGCAGATGAATTATTTCATCCACGGGAATGTGCCGTGAGAAAAAGCTATTTTTATATTATCGCAAATCAGAGGATCTCATCAGCCTTTCTTTTCAGGTACGTGTGGACTGTTCCGCAGCCACTTGATCTGAACTCCATGGCCGGGGTGTTGGGGGTACTGACGGGCAGGCATGATTTCTCGGCGTTCATGGGAACAGGGAGTGATATAAAAGATGCTGTCAGAGAGATATATTCACTTTATATCGAGCGGCTTGATAAAATTGATTTTATGACAGCTTCGCTAAAAGGCAATTTTATCAGGATAAGTATTGAAGCGAATGGCTTCCTACGTCATATGGTAAGAAATATCGCGGGCACACTCATTGAGATGGGCAGGGGGAGAATACCGGCAGAAAGAATGATGGAAATCCTGCAATCGCGTGACAGAAGACTGGCCGGGCAGACTGCGCCGCCCAGCGGGCTGTTTTTGGAAAGAATCTATTACTAAATCCCGAAGAGCAATACCCATTCGTCAAATCTCTTTATTTGCTCCCTGCCATACCTGGCAATGCCTTCCCGGATTGTGCTTATGGGTTTTTCCTTAGATATAAACTCCGGGCTTTTAGAGAAGAATTTATCCGCATAGCAGATAATCTGTTCTTCCAGGGAAACAGGTATCATATCCCTTTTCGGTATGGGCAGGTTCTTTTCTTCAATATCACTGATGCTTAATCCCAGGCCAACATGCCGTTCGCAGACAAGGGCATGCAAGGGGAGAGCTTCCTGTTCGAGGATTTCCCGTCCCAGATAGCCATGGCAGATATATGCCTTGTTACCAAAACAGCCGATTTCCGGTTCGTTGGTATGGAATATCCCTATGTCATGCAGGATCGCTGCCTCACTTATAAAATGAATATCCGGGTTCATGCGGCGCACTTTTCTGGCAATTACAAGGGCCTTTTCTTTTACCATCCTGCTGTGGTGAATCAGGAGACTGAAGGCAAGAGAACCCGGAGCGTAGTATTTCTCAATAATCCTGAAAGGTTCCATCTTTAAAGATACAGGATGCGTGAGCAACTATACAAGAAAAGAGCAGGGATTTATGAATCGTTTTCAGGAAACCGCCAACGGCAAATACCTTACCCCGGGTTTCATTTGATGATATGAAGCACAAGATAAAACTTGACATGACCATGCTCAAATGATATGATATGAACAAATAGGAGGAATTGATGGCAGCTACCTTGAGGGATTACTATGAAGTGCTTGGTGTTGGCCGAAGCGCTTCCCAGGATGAGATAAAAAAGTCATTCAGAAAACTTGCGCGAAAACATCACCCGGATCTGAATCCCGGCGATAAGAATGCCGAACAGAAGTTCAAGGAATTAAATGATGCTTATGCTGTGCTGAGCGACCCTAAGAAACGATCTGAATATGATCAGTTCGGCAGGTCAGCATTTGAAAACGGCGGACGGGGATTTGAAGGTTTCAGGACAAATGATTTTCGTGAAAGCTATGATTTCAGCAATTTCGGCGATATGTTTTCTGATATATTCGGAGCAAAGACAGGGACCGGTCCGGTTGTTACCAAAGGGCCGGATATGGTGATGGGGATTGAGCTTTCCATGGAGGAGGCCTTTTCCGGTGTAACAAAGACCATTAACTTTAACCGCGAAATTTCCTGTCCTTCATGCAGTGGTTCAGGAGCACTTGAATCCCAGATATGCGATGCGTGCAAGGGGCAGGGGACAACGAAAACCTCTAAGGGTTTTTTCAAGATGGCCCAGTCGTGTGCTGTATGCAGGGGTACAGGAAGGAAGATAACCAAATCCTGTTCTTCATGCAGTGGAAGCGGAAGGATATTCAAAACAGAGTCTGTGAAGGTTAAGATACCAAAGGGCGCTGACACAGGTTCCCGGGTAAGGTTAAAGGCAATGGGAGGTGCAGGGAGCGGAGGGGGACCTTCAGGGGATCTCTTTATTGACATAACGGTCACCGCGCATCGTTTATTCAGGCGGAAGGGTGATGATATTTATCTCGAACTGCCGGTGACCTTTGGTGAGGCTGTTCTTGGAGCCAGGATTAAAGTTCCGACAATTGATGGCATTGCGGCAATGACACTGCCGCAGGGAACGCAGGGGGGGCAGAGGTTAAAGCTTTCAGGCAAAGGTTTTCCGTCTCCCAAGACAGGGACGCGCGGGAATCAGTATGTAGATATCAAGATAGTTGTTCCCAGAGAGGTGACCATAAAGGGTAAAGATGCAATCAGGGAAATAGAGTCACTGTATAAGGAGAATCCACGGCATGGGATGGTAGCGGAGGAAGCAGATGCGTGATAGAAAACATCCGGTTTACACAATAAGTATTGTTTCTGAGTTGCTGCATGTTCATCCGCAGACCTTGCGTCTGTATGAACGGGAGGGTTTTGTTGCCCCAAAGCGTTCAAACAGGCTTAGACTTTACTCGGAAGAAGAGGTTGAACGTCTGGGTATGATTATCAGGATGACAAGGGAACTGGGAGTGAATAAAGCAGGCGTTGAAGTGATTTTAAGAATGCGCAACAGGCTTGAAGCCATGCAGAAGGAAATGCAGGAAATGATGAACTGCCTTGAATCGGATATCAGAAACGATTTTGCCGAGAGGATGCGCAGGATTTTATTTGAAGAGTAATAAGGCCGAATTGTTGCAGATAAACAATGGAGGAAGAGAGTTATGGATAAACTTACCATAAAAAGCCAGGAGGCTATACAGGCAGCTCAGCAGCTTGCTGGTAAGAAAGGGAACCAGCAACTTGACGCCGAACATCTGCTCTGGGCGCTGCTTGATGACAGAGAAGGAGTTGCGTCACAGATGCTCAGAAGGCTCGGGATCTCGGTTGAAGCCCTGCAAAAAGAAGTTGCAGTCGTTATCGACAAGTTCCCTAAAGTTGTTGGAGCAACCCCTCTAGGGCAGATTTATCTTTCCCCGAGACTAAAGGAGGTATTTGAGAAAGCGACAAAAGAGGCTGGTCACCTCAAGGATGAATATGTCAGCGTTGAGCATCTTCTGATGGCCCTCTTCTCTATTGGCGGACCATGTACAGAACTCCTCAAGAGATATGGTATTACATCAGATAACTTACTCTCTGCCATGAAAGAAATACGTGGGGCTCAAACGGTGACAGACCAGAATCCGGAAGAGAAGTACCAGGCATTAAAAAAATACAGCCGTGACCTTACGGAACTTGCAGGAAAAGGCAAGCTCGATCCTGTTATCGGCAGGGATGAAGAGATACGCAGGATTGTACAGGTCCTGGCCAGGAGGACCAAGAACAATCCTGTTCTCATCGGCGAACCCGGAGTGGGCAAGACGGCTATTGCGGAGGGTCTGGCACAGAGAATTATAGCAGGGGATGTTCCGGAGACGTTGAAGGATAAAAAAGTGGTTGCACTTGATATTGGTTCAATTATTGCCGGGTCTAAATTCAGGGGTGAATTTGAAGAAAGGCTGAAGGCTGTACTGAAAGAAATAGAGCAGTCTGAAGGAAGGGTTATCCTTTTCATTGACGAACTTCATACCCTTGTCGGCGCGGGTGCTGCGGAGGGAGCGATTGATGCATCAAACATGTTAAAACCGGCGCTTGCCCGTGGAGATCTCAGATGCGTGGGCGCGACAACGCTTGATGAGTACCGGAAGCATATTGAAAAAGACCCGGCGCTGGAGAGAAGGTTTCAGCCTGTTTTTATAAAAGAGCCCGGTGTTGAAGATACTATTTCCATACTGAGGGGACTGAAGGAACGGTATGAGGTTCACCACGGGGTGAAGATAAAGGACTCCGCTTTGATTTCCGCTGTGGTGCTCTCCAACAGGTATATAACAGACAGGTTTCTCCCCGACAAGGCGATAGATCTGATAGACGAATCAGCATCAAAGCTCAGGATGGAGATAGACAGTATGCCTGTTGAGCTTGATGAAATCGAGCGTAAACTGAGACAGCATGAGATTGAGAGGCAAGCGGTAATGCGTGAGGATTCCAAAGATGCCACGGAAAAGCTTGAAAAAATTAGCAAGGAGATATCAGAGTTGCAGGTGCGGCGTGACGAACTGAAGGCGCAGTGGCTGAGCGAAAAAGAGGTTATCGCAAAGATAAGGGATTGCAAGGAACAGATTGAGAAGACAAAGATTGAGTCAGAGCGGGCAGAACGTGAAGGAGACCTGACAAAGGCAGCTGAGCTCAGATACGGGAAGCTTCTTGAACTTCAAAAGTTTCTGGAAGGAGAAAATGCCCGTCTTATCGGAGCCCAGAATAAACGTAAAATGCTGAAAGAGGAAGTCGATGAAGAAGATATTGCAGAAATTGTCTCGAAATGGACAGGGATTCCTGTAAGCAGAATGCTTGAAGGAGAGATACAAAAGCTTCTACATATGGATGAGAGGCTTGGTTTGAGGGTTGTCGGGCAGGATGACGCAATTGAGGCAGTGTCGAATGCCGTCAGAAGGGCGCGCGCTGGAATTCAGGACCCGAACCGGCCAATTGGCTCATTTGTATTCCTTGGACCAACAGGTGTTGGCAAGACAGAACTTGCGCGGGCACTTGCCGAATTTCTTTTTGATGATGAAAACTCCATGATCCGGATAGACATGTCTGAATACCAGGAGCGGCATACGGTGTCCAGGCTTATCGGTGCACCCCCCGGATATGTTGGATATGAAGAAGGCGGGCAGCTTACCGAGTCAGTCAGGAGAAGACCATATTCGGTTATCCTTTTTGACGAGGTAGAAAAGGCGCATCCGGAGGTGTTCAACCTGCTTCTGCAACTTCTTGATGACGGGCGGCTGACAGACAGCCATGGCAGGACAGTTGATTTCAGGAACGTGGTTGTTATCATGACATCAAACATCGGGAGCATCCACATACAGGAAATGCTTGAAGAACGGAAGAGAAAGCCTTCTGCATACTGGGTACAGAATAATGAGGAACTGAAGGAAAGAATAATGCAGGATCTGAAGGCATTTTTCAGGCCTGAATTTCTCAACAGGATTGATGAGATTATCATCTTTAATCCCCTTACAAAGGAACTTCTGAAGCAGATAGTGGGCATACAGGTAGAAAGAATGAAACGATTTATCCGGGAAAAGAATATTGACATAAAGCTGACTGACCGGGCCATGGCATATTTCGCGGATATCGGATTTGACCCGGTCTATGGAGCACGCCCGCTGAAGCGTGCACTGCAGCGTGAGATACTGAATCACCTTGCTTTGAAGATTCTCGACAAGACCTTTTCAGCAGGGGATACGGTAGAGGTTGATTATGAAAAGGACGCGCTCGTATTCAGAAAGGAGGTGGTTGCTGAGATGGTTGCATAAAACCAAGGCTGTTATTTGGTCTTCAGGCAATCAGCTTCGTCATTTGACGAAAAAACAACCAAGGAATGCTTAAAGGAGGTAAATGCCATGTCAGTAGTTAAATGGGGGCCGTTCAGAGAACTTGAGTCAATGAGAAGGGACATGGACAGGCTTTTCGAGGAGTTCTTCGAGCCTGTTCCGGGCAGAAAACGCGTGTGGCCCAAGCTGCAGCAGGGAATGATCGTTCCCAGTGTGGATGTTGTTGACAGAAAAACGGAGATAGTAGTCAAGGCTGAACTTCCCGGTGTGGACAAGGATAAAATTGATCTCAAGATTACCGAAAACAATCTCACAATCCGGGGTGAGACAAGAAAAGAAGAAGAGATTAAAGAAGAAGATTATTATTCCCGGGAGATAAGCTGCGGCAGCTTCACCCGCACGATTGTACTGCCTGCCGAGGTTGACAGCCAAAAGGCAAAGGCTTCGTTCAAGGATGGGATACTCGAGATAGTACTCCCGAAAAAAGAAGAGGCTAAGCCGAAAGAGATTAAAGTGGAAGTATCCTGATGGCAAATCAGGGGGGTGTTCCTGAACACTCCCCTGATTTTTGAGTTTTGCTGCCAACCGCACTGCCAGCACATCCGTTTGGTTATGCTACAATATCCCGGAATAGCCATGCCATGAAGATAATACACCGGTCAATATTAAAGGAATTAGCCGTTACTTTTCTCCTCAGCATTGCCTTCCTGAATTTTATACTTATGATGGAAAAGCTGTTGCGGCTGAGCAGGTTTTTGTCAGGTCTTGGGGCTTCACTTGCTGATATGCTCAAAGTAATCATCTATCTTCAGCCTCAGTTGCTTCTTCTTACCATTCCCATGGCGCTTCTGCTTTCTACTCTCCTTGTATATGGACGTCTTAATCTCGACAACGAACTTATAATCCTGAAAGCAAGCGGTATGAACTTCAGGAACATAATATTGCCGGTTGCCTTTCTGGGAGCTGTATGTTTTTTAATGAATATCGCAACAAGTTTTTATATCGGGCCGAAGAGTATGGTATCCCTCAGGGACGAACTTACTAACATTATCAAAGTGCGTACTCCTCTCGCGATCGAGGAAGGCAGGTTTAACACGGCATTCAAAGATCTTGTGATTATGGTTCGGGAAAAGCCAGCGGACGAAACGCTTAAAGGAGTTTTTATATATGACGGCAGGAATGAAACCCAGCCTAAGGTTCTAACTGCACTGGAAGGGAAAATATTTTTGTCCGGAGGATATCAGGTACATATGGACCTCAGGGAAGGATGCATCCACATTGTAAAGGGGAATACCACAACAGAGATTTATTTTGACCGGTATCAACTTGCCCTTGACCTTGAATCAATGCCTCCTTCAAGAAAGATATCTGAATTTACTCCTCAGGAGATTGTAAGGGAGATAAGTAACCCCGGGTTATCCAAGGAGGATGCAAGCCGTCTTGTTTCTTTGCAGATCGAACTCCACCGGAGGCTCTCTCTTCCGTTTCTCTGTATAATCCTTATATTCCTTGGTCCACCCCTTTCTCTGATTGCCGGCAAATCGGGAAGGCTTGGCGGTCTTGTTCTTGGGCTGCTTGTTTTTGCGGTTTACTATGTACTGCTCATTTATGCTGAAAATCTGGTGAAAGCCGGACAATTATTCCATATTACAGGAACATGGGCGCCAACAGTGCTTCTCACGATTGTTGCCATACTGATGTTTAAAAAGGAAACAAATAGATGAAGATACTCCGGAAATATTATTTGAAGGAGTTTATAAAACTTCTTGCTGTTATCGGACCGGGTATCGCGCTCATATTCAGTGTATTTGATCTTGTTGACAAGATAGATGATTTTTTACCGGGAAAACCCTCAATTTCTCATTTTGTCTTTTATATTGTCCTTAACCTTCCAAAATACTTTCTCTATATCCTGCCCATAGCCACTCTTTTAAGCAGTCTTTTTGTATTCAGTCAGGCGTCACGGAACAGGGAAATAGTTGTAATAAAGGCAACCGGGGGTCGGTTGAAGGTTCTGCTTGTTCCATTTGTTGTTGCCGGTTTTTTACTGAGCATATTCGCTTTTTTTCTTGGAGAGTTTGTTGCTCCCGGGTTTTCCCGGACAGCACATGAACTGAAAGATACTCTGAGCCGAAAAGAAAAGGCGTCTTTTCAGGAGGGTACTCTCTGGCTGAGGGGAAAAGATGGTTCAGCCGCGAGAATAAGTCTGTATATCCCGGAAAAACAATATGCAAAGGGGGTAAGCATTTTTGTGGTAAACGGTGGATTTCTTGAGAAACGTATAGAAGCCGTGGAGGCTGAATGGCAGCCTGCTTCAGGTGTGTATTCCGTGGATAAGGGGTCAAAGGGGCAATGGAAGCTGAGAGAGGTACTGATTTACGATACTGCCAAAGGAACTGCCATATCAGTCCCGGAACTTGAGTATACTGACCTGGGGGCTCCCGATATTTTTACCGAAGGCATTCGAAAACCTGAAGAAATGGGAATAAATGAACTGGCCCGCTATTCGCAGCGGCTGAAAGAGGCCGGGTTTACAAATACAAAGCTTATTGTTGAACTGAATTCCAGGGCATCGCATCCTTTGACAACATTCTTTACCATGCTTCTTGGGATATCGCTTTCCCTGGGGGGCACCAGAGGCGGAGGGCTGTTTGCCGCAGGACTCAGCCTGTTTATTACCCTTATCTACTGGATGGGCTATATCTTCATGCTTTCAATGGGGTATGCGGGGATTATATCACCTGCTATTGCCGCCTGGACTATGCCGGTTCTTTGTGGTTCTGCTGCATCATATTTTTTTGTGAAGATGCCGCAATGAAGGAATATACTTTTATCATAAAACAGGGATGGTTTTATTGACTTTGCCTTCCATTTTATTTATTCTAACTGTGGTTTAAAAGATATGAAAATATTCCCAAAGGAAATTGATTTTTTTGAGATATTTGATAAGGCAGGAGCGAATATTACTCATGCCGCAACCCTTCTGGTTGCCATAATGGAGAATTTCAGTAACTTTGACTCATGGGCAAAAGAGATACACGAACTGGAGCAGGAGGGTGATTTATATACTCACGATATCATTAAAAAACTGAATAAAACCTTTATTACGCCCATTGACAGGGAAGATATCTATGCCCTTGCATCAACAATGGATGACATCCTTGACCTTATTTGGGCAGTCGCTGACAGACTGACGGTCTTCAAACTTAAGGCATCAACCGAATCGGCCATAAAGATGTCTAAAGACCTTCTTGTAACAGTTGAGCTTGTGCATAAAGCAGTAAAAAAACTGAAAGAAAAAAACTATGCTCATATCCAGGAATACTGTATTGAAATCAACAGGCTTGAAAACAGAATTGACCGGGGATTCAGGGATGCTCTCGGACATCTCTTTGATGAGCTGCAGGACGACCCAATACTTGTTATTAAATGGAAAGAGCTGTATGAGCATCTTGAGGATGCATCAGACAAATGTGAAGATGTTGCCAATGTCCTTGAAGCCATAGTCCTCAAAAATGCATGATACGTTTTTTCTCCTTGCCTGTGTTATTGTCCTTGCCATAGTCTTTGACTTTATCAACGGGTTTCACGATACTGCCAATGCTATTGCCACATCAGTGTCTACACGGGTACTGTCTCCGAAAGTGGCTGTATTAATGGCGGCTGTTCTGAATATGGCGGGTGCCTTTGCTGGTACTGCCGTGGCAAAGATGGTTGGATCCGGCCTTGTTCAGGCTTCCTGTATTACTCAGGTCACAATTATTTCAGCGCTGCTTGCCGCAATTACCTGGGATATTATTACATGGTACTTTGGACTTCCCACATCTTCAAGTCATGCGATACTTTCAGGTATTGTTGGTGCGGCAGTGGCCACTGCTGGAACTGATGTAATCATTGGAAAGGGTGTATATAAGGTTCTAATCGGGTTGGTTTTATCTCCTCTCGTGGGGTTTGTCTTCAGCCTTATCATAATGTTTATGCTCAACCGGCTTTTCAGGAACTCAACGCCAACCACTGTAAATAAACTTTTCGGGAAACTCCAGATTGCTTCAGCTGCTTATATGGCATTCAGCCATGGCAACAATGACGCACAAAAGACAATGGGCATTATCACAATGGCACTGGTCAGTTACTATCACCTTTCAGATTTCCATGTTCCGGTATGGGTAGTCGGAACCTGCGCTGTAGCAATGGCACTTGGTACGGCTTTCGGTGGATGGAGGATTATCAAGACCCTTGGGGTTCGTCTTGTTCACCTCAGACCCATCCACGGTTTTGCTGCTGAGACATCTGCCGCATCAGTTATAGAGCTTGCTTCCCACATTGGGCTTCCTCTTTCAACGACCCATATCATCTCTTCAACGATCATGGGTGTTGGTGCATCCAAAAGCCTTTCGGCTGTGAAGTGGGGTGTGGGAGGAAATATTATTCTCGCATGGATAATTACACTTCCTGCCTGTACCATCCTTGCATGGCTGATTTGCAAGGGGCTCCACCTGATGTTGTAGGATGCGTAAAGGCTTTCTTTGTATTGTTCTTCACGCTCATCTCCCTTATGTCAGACATCCTGAATACGACTGTTTTCTTGAGGAGAACTGGCTCTACGAAGCGATAACTGAGACCTATATCCCGCTTCTCGATATGTTTGGGCGTCTAATCAATGACAGAATCAGTTTCGGGATAACTCTTTCTCTGAGTCCTACACTGGTCGAAATGTTTAATGACCATTTTCTCCGGGAGCGGTATAAAAGGTATATAGAGAATCTTCTGGAACTCACAGAGAGGGAAATCAGGCGCACGCGGGGAAATATCCATTTTGAGCCGGTTGCAAGAATGTATCATGAGAGGTTCCGCAGGGTCAGGTTTTTGTTTGAAGAAGTATACCAAAAAGATCTGACCGCCGCATTTCGAAAACTTCAGGATGCGGGTAATATTAGAATAATTACCACAGCTGCAACCCATGCCTTTCTTCCAAACCTTTTTATGTATCCTGAAGCAGTCAGGGCACAAATAAGGATCGCAGCAGAACACTATAAAAGAAATTTCTGCAGGTGTCTTGAGGGGATATGGCTGCCTGAATGCGGATATGCTCCGGGATTTGAAAACTACCTGCAGGAAGAAGGAATACGGTATTTTTTTCTGGATACACATGGGATTTTGTTTGGAAGACCTTTTCCGGAGCAGGGAATATATGCCCCGGTTTTCTGTCCCAACGGTACGGTAGCTTTTGGCAGGGATCCAGAGACCTCAAGGCAGGTATGGTCTTCAACGGAAGGGTATCCGGGCGATTTTGATTACCGCGACTTTTACAGGGATATTGGTTACGATCTTGATCTCGAATATCTCCGCCCTAATATTAATCCCGACGGAATCAGGAGTTTTACCGGGATAAAGTACTGGAGAATAACGGGGAAGACAGATGATAAGAAGCCGTATGTTCCGGAAATCGCAGCACAAAGGGTACGGGAACATGCCATGCATTTTATTCAAGCGGTACAAGCAAGGATGGAAAACCTTTCCCTGAAATCCCGAATCTGTCCGGTTATTACCGCACCATATGATGCGGAACTCTTCGGGCACTGGTGGTTTGAGGGTCCGTATTGGCTGGAAGAACTCCTGCGAGGTATCCAGGCAAAAGCAAAGAATTTTTTGACAGGCACACCGGCAGAATATCTATCCCTGTTTTCAGATACTGACTTCCAGATGATCCAACCTTCCCAGTCAAGCTGGGGGGATTTGGGATATAGTGAGGTATGGTTGAACAGGGAGAATGATTATATTTACCGTTATATACACAAATCAACTGAAAAGATGATTTGGCTTGCAAACAGGTTTTCAGGTCCTTCAGAAAAACAAATACCTTTGCTGCAGTCAAGCACGAGGGTACTCAACCAGGCGGCACGTGAGATTCTGCTTTCACAGCAGAGTGACTGGGCATTTATCATGAAGGCAGGGACTTCTTCAGAATATGCAAAAAAACGGTTTGAAGGGCATATTCATAAGTTTAATGCTCTCTATCAATTACTTATAAATGGAGAAATACAGGAAGGAGTGCTGAAAAGTATTGAGGATACAGACCGGATATTTCAGGAACTGGATTATCGGGCCTACAGCAGCAGCTTCTCAAAAGGGTATGATTTAAGATATCCGAGAAATTCGTCAACAACATAGGAAGTAACCGCATTGCGGTTAATAATGAGGGAAAAATCCCTTTCCAGTTTTTCATCCTTAAAAGGAATAAGCCGGAGTAATCCGTTCAGGCTTTCCTTGCGAGCAGCCCACCGGGAAATAATTGAGACGCCCAGCTCGTTTTCAACGGCATCCTTGATTGCTTCAGTACTTCCAAAAATCAAATTTATTTTCATCTCGCGTGTTGGTATCCCATGCTTTAAGAGAAATTTTTCGATAACCTGCCGTGTACCGGAGCCTGCCTCTCTCAAAATGAAGGATTCCCTGGTTATTTCCGAGATAGGAACATCCTTCTTTTTTGACCAGGGATGATTCTTCGAGACGATAAGCATCAGTTCGTCCGAGAAGATTTTCTTAACAAGGATTTTCTGCCCGGTTACCTCTCCTGCAACAAGACCGATATCAATATTCCCTGAATTAAGCAGTTCAATAACTCTGTTTGTATTACCGACAAGAAGGTGAAGTTTGATTTTTGGATGTGTCTTACGAAACCCTGTAATAACATGTGGAAGCAGATAGTCTCCAATAGTAGAACATGCACCAATGGTAATGCTTCCCTTGACAAGGTTTGTTATTTCCCCGATAACTTTTTCTGCGGATGAATAAAGGGAAAGGATCTCGCGGGCATATTTATATAAAACCTCGCCTGCCGGTGTAAGAGTAACAGTGTTTGAGGACCTGTCAAAGAGCTTTGTTTCATACTTCTCTTCCAGCGCCTGAATTTGGAGGCTGACGGCAGGCTGGGTGAGATGGATGATCTCAGATGCCTTTGAAAAACTCTTTGTCTCAGCTACCTTGCAGAAAACCTTCAGTTTATGGTCCATATCGAATCATCTCCAATATTCATTTCCTGATCTGAATCATGCACCAGAAAGCCAAACAGAACAGGTGCAGGTATTTAATGCTGAGCAGGTGATAAGCCGAGTTCTGTTTTCAGTGGTCATTCATCTTTGGCCGGATGTTTCCAACCGGCTCATGCGGTCATAACCCGCTTCGCCCTCTCCCTCTGCCTGAGCATTGGAGATATCAGGCGGGCAACCTTTTTTCCGTAACACGGAGGGCAAAGCCTATTCGACCTTGCTCAAGGCGGGGTTTTCCAAGCCCGATATGTCATCATACCGGCTGGTGAGCTCTTACCTCACCTTTTCACCCTTGCTCACAAAGACTCAAGTCCTACAGGAAAACGCTGCCAGCTTACATTAAAAAATAAACTGGTCACGTCTAACTGCCGCAAGATGCGGGTGAGCGGTTTCCCTTTCTGTGGCACTTTCCTTGGGATTACCCCAGTCGCCATTAACGACCGCCTTGCCCTGCTGAGCTCGGACTTTCCTCCCCGCCCTCTGAATATGGGCAGGGCGACCACATCACCTGCTCAGACCTATAATTATATTTTATTCTTCTATAATAATTCCTTAGATTATAAAAAAGGAAGGGGAAACAGTCAATAGCCTATTTTTCCTGACTGGCTAGGTTAAGTTTGGCTCACGGTTCTCGTCATTGAAATACAGTATCCGGTGGCACTGAGGACACTGCATAATTTCTTCATTCTTCCGTATCTCGACGAACAACTGGGGTGGGATATTCATATTACATCCCTGACAGACATAGTCCTTTGCTTCTATAACAACAACACCGTTGCCGGGTTCTATCAGGGATATATACTTTTCATACAACTCAGTGTCAATGCTTTTGACTATCTTTGCACGTTCATCACGGAGGGAAGTTAATTCTTTTTCTGCCTCATGCATTTCAGTTTCAAGGATTTTTTTGTATTCCTCTATCCGGGTTTTTTCTTTTTTTATAATTATGTCCTGTGATTTTAATTCGTGTAAGGATATCTCCATCTCTTCCATGAGCATGAGGATATTGTCCTCTAAGCTGTACCGTTCTTTTTCGGTGGATTCTATTTCCTTCAGGTGGGCCTGATATTCCTTATTTGTTTTTATATCTGTAATGCGAGTTTTAAGCTTATTGATCTTCTCATTTATGTCGTCGAGCGCCCTATCCTTGTCACGTTTCTTTTTCTCTAGGGCCTCATAATGCTGTTTCAGTTTGTCATACTGGGCAACTGAATCTTTCAGCGGCTTTTCAACGGATGATATTTTTGAAGGGATTACATCTATTGCATGCCTCTTATCCAGTATCGTCGAATCTGTCTTTTGCAGTTTCTTAAGGTGTTCCAGTTTTTCCTTCACGGTTCCTCTTATTTCATCTTCGGATATTGTGTTTCTAATATCATCATTTGGTTGGTGGGCCCACCAGGACTCGAACCTGGGACCAACCGGTTATGAGCCGGTAGCTCTACCAACTGAGCTATGGGCCCCCTTTTAAAAAACGATGAGTAATTAGTACTGGGTTGAGAATGATACAAGAATAAAACCTTAACTTTAACTCCTAACTAATAACTATAAACTTGTTTCAGTTATCCGGTCAAGGGCCTTCAATGAATTCCCTGAGCCATTTACTTCTTGAGGGATGTTTAAGTTTTCTCAATGCCTTTCTTTCAATCTGCCTGATGCGCTCTCTGGTGACTATAAACTCCTGCCCTACTTCCTCAAGTGTCTGCGGTGACTCCCCGCCGATTCCGAATCTGCTGCGTATGATCTTTGCTTCTTTTGGTGTAAGAGATGTGAGTGTTTTCTCTATCTGTTTTTTCATATCATCCTGAAGTACCATTTCCAGAGGAGAAATCACGGTCTTGTCTTCGATAAAATCCTGAAGTGAGCTGTCGTCTCTTTCTCCAACAGGGGTTTCAAGGGAAATGGATTCTTTGGACAGTTTGAGTATGCCCTTTATCTTTTCAGCCGGTATATCAATTTTGCGTGCGATTTCCTCATGGGCAGGTTCTCTCCCAAGTTCCTGCACAAGTTCATTTGCAGCCTTCGTTATCTTGTTCAGAGTATCTACAATATGTACAGGAATCCTTACTGTCCGTGACTGATCTGCAAGCGCGCGGATGATCGCCTGGCGAATCCACCATGTTGCATAAGTGCTGAATTTATAGCCACGCAGGTATTCAAATTTATCAACAGCCTTCATCAGGCCGATATTTCCTTCCTGAATCAGGTCCGATAGACTTAAACCTTTTCCTGGATAACGTTTTGCAACACTGATCACAAGGCGGAGATTCGCTCGTATCAATTCGTCTTTTGCCTGCTGAATCTCCTGCTCCTTTCTGGTAATGACCCTTTGAGTATTTTTTATTTCAGAAGCCTTCATGCCGAACTGCCGTTCTTTGATCCTTATTTTTTCCTGGCAAGCTCTGTATATTTTCTTTTCTTCCGGTTTAAGAAGGCCGGCTTTTTTTATGGCCGCGATTTTAACCTTTAATTCTTCAATCTCGCCGGCAGCGCGGTTGATTTCTTCAAGAAATGCCATAATAACATCCTCTTTCAGTTTCAATTGCTCAATTATTTTAAGTGCTTTTGTTCGGTGAAAAGCATCAGACTTTTGCAGTCTGTTAAGCAGTTCGGTCGTTCTGAAAAAATTATTTCTCGCGCTGCTTATCATGTCCTCCGATGCGTCGTCCATATTTTGAACAATTTCGGAAAGAGGGGCCTCTCCGCTTTTAACCATCCGTCCGAGGGTTATCAGCCTGCTGGAAATAAAAGGAACCGAAAAAAATATCCGGTAAAATTCCGCTTTGCCTTTTTCAATTTTCCTGGCAATCTCGATTTCGCCTTTCCGGGTAAGAAGAGGAACCCTGCCCATTTCCCGCAGATAGATGAGGATGGGATCTTTGCTGTCTGTTACGGGAAGATTGTCTTTCCCTGATTCCTCCGTAGCTTCAGGAATTATCTCTTCTCTTGCAAGGGGTATTGGGTTTTTGTTGTTTTCTTCTTCATCATCGTATAATCCAAAGAAATCAGGATAGTCTTTCACGAAGGTTCTCCCTTAAGAAGCTTGCGTTTCTCTTTTAGCAATTGATTCAGGAGTGTTATATCTCCTGACTCGTCTGCCAGCTTCCTCTTCTCCTCAAGTTGTTTCTGTGTCAGTACAAGAAGGCAGTCCTCAATGTTACGGTCAACATATTCCGGATCAAACCCTGGCTCAACTGATAAGGAAGTAATCAGGGCCCGTTCAGAATCATCCGCATTTTCAAGGAGGGCAGCCATATCAATGTGACCTGTGCATGCATGGATTTTCAGGAAAAGAGATTTGACAGCTTTTTCCTTAAGGCTGCCGGTATCAAGTCGTGAAAGCACCTGAAAGGCTTTTTCCGGATGGGAAATTACGGCGCTAAGAAGGAGATGCTCTTCCCTGTTTGTTGTTTGGGGCTCCGGAACAGATGAACCGGTTGATTTGTTACCAGGTCTGCTTTTCAGTTTTTTTAGTTCATTCCTTAATACAGATTCATTAAGATGCGCTTTTTCTGAGAGTTCCATTAGCAGATCCTCAGCCATGATAAGATCGTCTATCGATGAAATCATGCCAAGTGCTTCCCTGACGGTATTTATCTTGTCGGTTTTTGTAGTCTTCAGGAGAAAGGCAATCATTGAATATGTTTCAGTAAGCAGCTTTTGAAATGACTGACTGCCATGTTTTCTGAGAAAACTGTCCGGATCTTCCCCTGGAGGGAGAAGTAGAACTCGTGATCTGTATCCCGATTCGCACATGAGGGCCAGGGATCTTCTGGCTGCAGCAATTCCTGCATCATCACTGTCAAAGACCAGTACAATCTGCTCAGTCAATATCTTGAGCTTCTGCAGTTGCTTCGATGTCAGGGCAGTGCCAAGGGGGGCAACTGTGTTGCCGAAGCCGTACTGATGGCAGACGATTGCGTCGAGATATCCCTCAACAATAAGAGCGTATTCTTTTTTCCTCAGCTCCTCCTTTGCAATATTCAGGGCAAAAAGGGTTTCTCCTTTTTTAAAGATTTCAGTCTCATGTGTATTTAGGTATTTTGGCAGGGAAGCATCAAGAGACCTGCCGCCAAAAGCGATAACTTCATTCTGCAGATTAAAGATTGGAAAGATAATCCGCCCCCTGAAGACATCTCTGTATCCACGGTCTTCAGGTTTTGCAAGTCCAGAGTCCATGATAATGGCATCGCTGAAACCCTTTTTCTTTAAAAAGGAGTAAATAGAGTTCCATTCGGTCCTTGCATATCCTATACGGAACTTTTCAACGGACGTGGTATCAATCCCACGCTTTTTCAGATACCCTTTTGCAGTGTCTGAGCCGCGAAGCTGATGAGCAAAGAACTCTGCGGCCTCTTTGTTTATCCTTAGCAGCCTTTCACGTTTTTCATCAATTGGCCGGTTCCCGCGGAATTCCCTAAGCTCTATACCAGCACGTTTTGCCATATGACGGATTGCATCAGCGAAAGAAAGCTTATCATGCTTCATGAGAAAAGTTACGACATCCCCGCCTGTTCCGCAACCGAAACAGTGGAAGATCTGTTTTGACTGGCTTACCATGAAAGAGGGGGTTTTTTCTGCATGGAAAGGACACAGCCCCCTGTAATTCTGGCCGGCCTTTTTTAGTTGGATAAATTCTGATATAAAGTCAACGATGTCTGTTTTTGATTTAATCTCTTCGAGCAGATTGTCTGACTTCATTCAGCTCAGGCAGGGTCTGATTCAGATCGTGCAAATCGTCTGAATCCTGAACATTCAAGGATATTGAGCGGATTATCTTTGGAAAGCCTGTCCAAAAGCAGGTTTATCCCTAGGTTATCGCTCGAGATATGCCCGGCAATAATAACATTCAGGTGGTGCTTTTCAGCTTCTTTCCTGTGATCTTCGCTCAGATGCATTGCTACTATGGTGCTTACCCCTCCTGCTGTTAGGCTCTGAAAGACATCCTTTGATCCTTCTGTCCCGCCGGTCATATCAACGAAGATCTTCCCGGCCTTTCGATTTTTAGCACCGAGCAATATCTTGGGCCCGACGCTGTTCATTCCCGCATACCGGTATTCAGGAATACCCCCAAGTATTTCCATTATGTCATCAAGACGGTAAGGTTTTTTTTCGTCAAAGATTTTCTGAAGATAACCCACTACCATGTTATCAGCTGGTGTGTGAAGACACAGGAACGGGATGCCGAGGAGTTTGGCGGCATCAACTGCCCTGGAATGATTAACCGGCATCAGCCTTCTTTCGATTTCCTTGATTCTTCCTTCCATGAGGCCTTCCGCAACGTTAATTGGTACACCAAATCTGTTAAGGATATCTGACTGCATATTCATTACAGAATAAAGGTTAGCGTATGCCCTTCCTTCCGGATGATGAGCAAGGATGAGATCAACTCTTTGTCCCTTTGTGCGCAGCGTATCCGCAAGTATCACTTCCCCGGTATCGATATCAATACCTGCAAGGATGTTATTAACACTTTCTTCTCCTGTTCCATTGAGAACCCTGGAATCTGAATATGGATTCCAGAGAGACTCGATATCAAAAAAATCCTTTTCTTCGGATTTTAGTTCACTGAATTCCATGTTGCACTTTTCCAGTTCCCTGAGAACACTATCTCTGCCGCGAGGATCGTTTTCTATGCCTGTTTCAATAGCCTTTTTGTAAAGCTCTGCCAGTTTCATTGGTATTCTCCATGGGATATCATATATTTATATAGTTTATTGCCACTATAAACAAGATTCTCTGATACAGGGATTGCTAAAGGATATGATACAATAATTGCAGGCAGTTATTGCTCAAGAAGCTCTTTTACCCTTTGGCTGACAAACTTTCCGTCGGCAATCCCCTTTATCCGTGGCATAAGAATGCGCAATACCTTACTCATATCCTTTATTCCGGCAGCAGAGGATTCCTGGATGGACTCAATGATCATGCTGTCAATCTCTGCAGAAGAGAGTTGCCTTGGCATATAGGACTGAAGGATTAATAGTTCCTGGCGTTCCTGTTCAGCAAGGTCTTCCCTACCGCCTTTTGAGAATTGCTCAATAGATTCCCTTCGCTGCTTTGAGAGGGAATAAAGAACCGTAAGGATATCATCATCAGACAATACCCCGCGTTGTTCGATTTCCTTGTTCTTTATGGCTGCCTTGGCCAGTCTCAGAACAGAAACCCGCAGACGATCAGAAGTCTTTAAGGATGTTTTAAGGTCATTATCAAGCTTTTGAAGAAGAGACATTACCTTGCCGACATTTTTATGCTTTTATGAGCTTTTTTTCTAGCGGCAATTGCCTTTTTTTTCTTTTTTAAGCTTGGTTTTTCGTAATGCTCCCGCTTTTTTACTTCAGAGAGGATTCCTTCTTTCTCACACTGCTTTTTGAATTTCTTGAGAGCATTCTCAAAGGACTCATTTTCAACAACCCTCACGAAGGGCATTCATGTATCCCCCCCTCCCGGTCTAAGATCATGAAAAACAAGTGAAATTGTAACAATATAGTAATTCACCTGTCAACGGGCGGGGAGTCCATGGGTGTCCGAAGGTAAAACAATGGTTATTTACTTTGTAAATTCCGGTGTGATGTTGTTGACGAATACTTTAACCAGGTCAGGGTCGAACTGGGTACCGGCATTCCGTTTCAGTTCATTTATTGCAGAATCAAAATCAAGCGGGAGTTTATACGATGTTTCGCTTACCATGGCATCAAACGCCTCGGCAATTCCGATAATCCTTGATTCAAGAGGGATTGCTTCCCCTGCGAGACCGGAAGAATAGCCGCGTCCGTCATACCGTTCATGATGGTAGAGGATAAAATGGGAAAAATCAGAGTAGAAATTTATCGGACGGATCATTTCGTACCCTGTCTCAGGATGTTTCATGAACTCCTCCTTCCTGAAGTGCTCGGACACCTTGATTTTTAAAAAACCAACATCATGCAGGAGACTGGCGAAATAAAGGCGTTTTCTATGAAGTTCCTGCATTTCAATGGCCTTTGCTATCATATTGCTGTATCTGGCAACCCTTGCTGAATGTCCCTGTTTCTCGAGTATTTGAGTGTCTATGGCATCGAGGAGCATGTTAGTTATATGAATCTCATAATTTTTCTGATCTTCATGGAAGTTCGCATTGGTTATTGAAATGGCGGCCTGATCCGCAATATAGGTCATGACCTCTTCATCATCTTTACTGTGACCGTTTACTTTGTTCATGAGTTCGATGACTCCGATAATTCCTGAGTTGAGAATAAGCGGGATGCTGAGGATGGATGCTGGATTGTGCCCGGAAACTGAATCAACATCCGGTTGAAAACGCATGTCGTTTGCCGCGTTTGGTATGCGTAGAGGAGTCCCGGTCTCGACAACCCATCCGGCTATGCCGGTTCCTTTCAGAATGCCGGTATTGCAAAGAACCCCTGCTTTATCCCCGTGAACAGCGCGAAAGACCATTTTATTTCCCTCAATTATTAAGAGGGCTCCTTCAGTCGAATTTGTTATTGACATGGAATGGTTTAAAATCTTTTTAAAGAGTAAATCCTTATAGATTTCTTCTCTCAAATCACGAGTAATGGCAAAAATGTGCTGAAGCTTGTTGTTGTAGTCAGTAATACTGCGGAAGATTTGACGTGACACCATTGACCACATATAGAACCCGATCATAATTAGACCGAACACAACGGCGAGAATAACTGTAATCGAGATATCAGGGATGAAATCAAGGGCTTCCCCTACCGGCGGATAGAGGTACTTTAGAATTATTGCGAAGAGTACTACAACAATGAATGCTGCTATCGCATTCAGGAGCCTTATCTTTTGCCTTATGAATTCTGTTAAGGCGGAGCTACCTCTTGATGCATCTCCTGTCATCGATACTACTTTACTGTAGTATTTCCGGGTATGTCAAATTAAATCAAAGCCCATCCTTGATTAATAGGAAGTGAAAAGGTAGAATTATTTCTTGTGAGAATAATAGAAAGCAGAAATATATGCGAGGTTTTCCTCCGATCCCTTAAAAAGCGCGCCATGGACAGCGACGGTTCTGTCGAAAAAACAGTCCGTGCGATACTCTATGATGTGCGAATGCAGGGTGATAAAGCAGTTGCCAGGCATACGAAGACCTTTGACAAACATGAATGCAGGAATTTGCTCATAACCCCCGAAGAGATTCTAAGATATGCCGGGCAGGCTGACAGGGAAGTAATAAAGGCACTGAAGTTCTCTGCTCAAAGAATCAGGGTATTTCATGAAAAGCAAAAGGAAATAACTTGGTCTTTTCAGGAAAAAGAGAGCCTTCTTGGCCAGATTATAAAGCCAATTGCAAGAACAGGGGTTTATATTCCCGGCGGAAAGGCAGCTTATCCCTCTACTGTTCTTATGAATGTAATCCCGGCACAGGTGGCAGGCGTCAGCGAGATAGCTCTTTGTGTGCCCACTCCCCGGGGAGAGATTAATCCGTATGTTATGGCTGCTGTGAAACTCCTGGGGATAAAAGAGGTCTACAGGATTGGCGGAGCACAGGCTATAGGGGCAATGGCTTACGGTACAAAAACTGTCAGAAAAGTAGATAAAATCGTAGGCCCGGGGAATATCTACGTGGCGGTTGCCAAGCGTATGGTATTCGGAGAGGTTGACATAGATATGATTGCCGGGCCGAGCGAGGTGCTGATTATTGCTGATGAACTGGCCCCCCCCTCTTTTATTGCTGCTGATTTGCTCAGTCAGGCTGAACACGATGAACATGCGTCGGCTGTTTTATTGACAGACTCCCTGAAGCTGGCAAGGACTGTAAGACAAGAACTTGATATTCAGCTGAAGCTTTTAAAGCGCAAGGATATAGCGGGAAAGGCTCTTAAGGCATACGGGGCTATTATTATTACAAAAAATCTGACGGAAGCCGCTGAACTTGCAAATCGTATTGCCCCAGAGCATCTTGAGGTAATGACAAAAAGCCCAAAAAAAATTCTGCCATTGCTAAGAAACGCCGGAGCGATATTCCTTGGTGCATGGACTCCGGAAGCATTGGGTGATTATGCAGCTGGACCTAACCATACTCTTCCGACCGGGGGTACCGCGAGGTTTTCCTCTCCTCTCGGTGTATATGATTTCATCAAACGGTCAAGCCTTGTTGAGTTCACCCGTTCCGGATTTATGGAGCTTGCTTCAGTTGTTGAGACGATTGCCGATATTGAAGGCCTTGAAGCGCACGGGAATTCGATACGAATACGTAAGGGAGCGGCCTTCACTACTGCAAAATAATTACCTGTCGTGTCTTTAACTGGCAGTTTTTTATAGACTTTTTATCCGATTGATGATATCAGTAGTTGATAAACCGCTGATGTAAGGAAGGCTGTATGTCTCTTTTGCTATATCAACACCGATAATATCTGATTTTTTCCAGTCGCCGCCTTTGACAAGTATGTCAGGCTGGATCAACCGGATCAATTCGTATGGGGTATCTTCATCAAACAGGACCACGTAGTCAACCATCTCTAGGGCAGACAGGACCTCTGCCCTTTGCTCCTGCGGGTTTACCGGTCTGCCCGGTTTAATAGCTGAAACAGACCTGTCCGTGTTTAAACCTACAATAAGGATGTCCCCAAGCTTTTTTGCCTCTTTCAAATACCGAATATGGCCGGCGTGGATAATATCAAAACATCCATTGGTAAAAACTGTTTTTTTACCATCTGCTCTCAAACGTTCAACGGCTTCTTGTAACTCTTGCCATTCCAACATGCTGCCCATATGTTAATACGAGTCCTTTTATAAAGATATATTTATTATATTTTAACCGAAAATACGGAGTGTTTCCTGAAGTGGTCCTTATTTCGTAATCAAAGTCAGGGTGTTGCCGAAAGATGTGGTTTGGGGATATGATAGTTTTATGAAATTCCGTATTTGTTGCGGGCTGCTGTTTTTTTTCTGCTTTGTTTATGCCCATGCAGAGCAGATTGATGGTAAGGCATTGCTCAAAAAAGGCAGACAGTACTTTAATGAAGGGAAATATGAGGAAGCAATAACAAACCTGATCATAGCAGAAAAAGGATACGAGCTTCTTGGAGATTATGCTCTTTTATGGCTTGCGGATGCGTATCACGAAACCGGCAGACACGAAGAGTCAATCAAGGCTGTCCGAGGGCTCCTTAAACGCTTTCCAAATACAATCCTGAAGAAAAGCGCCCGTATCAGGGAGATCACAGAGGCGGCGGAAGTCAGCGATGAAAACCTTCCCGGGCTGTATGAATCCTTTCTGAAAGACTATCCAGATGAGGTAAAAATAAAATACGAGTTTGCGCGATGGCTTAAAGGAAACGCTAAAGAAGACACGGCAAGGCTTCTTTATAAGGAGCTTTATATTGCAGCCGGGCAGTTTTCAGATCTTGCGTACAAGGAATTAATCTCAACTGATATTTCTGGGAAGGATACGATTGACAGGGCCATTAACCTTAACAAGATGATGGAGTTTAAAAAGGCAGAAAACATTTTGCGTACTCTTTTGGAGAAGGATGAAGAGAAAGCACCGAATGAAATCCTTACCAATCTCGGGTTTTCTCTTTTCAGTCAGAAACGGTATCGTGAGGCTGCAGAAATATATAGAAAAGCACATGACAAGTACGGGGAAGTCCGTTCCCTATATCGCGCAGGTGAGAGCAATGCGTTTGAGACAGGTCTGAAGGAGCTTGTTGACATGGGGGATAAAAAAGCAGGCAGTCTTCTGCTTGCCTTTGCGTCAGACAGGAGGAAAGACGGGAAGCGAGATGAAGCTATAAAAGTATATCAACAGCTTATCATTCTGTTTCCAAAGGAAGCTGAGGATGCCCTCTGGGGTATTGGATGGACATACTATCTCGCTGGTGATTATAGAAAGGCTGCGGAGACATTTGCAAAACTTTTAACTTCAAATAATAATTCAAAATATCTCTACTGGAAGGCTCGAAGCCTTGAAGCAGCAGGAGAGGAAGCAGGGGATTTTTACCGTGAACTAATGAAAAAGGACCGTGATTTTTACAGTATCATGGCATATATAAGGGTAAATCAAGCCCCGGAAAAGGCTCTCAAGCAGGGAATAAAGGCTCAAACAGTTAATGCCTCGGATAAACAGGGAGGAAATCCTCCTTCATCTCTCGGTGCAAGACAGGGAAGGGAGGGATTAAGGAACGCACGGGTTGACGCCCTTATTGAACTTGGATTTTCCCGCGAAGCGGTTTCAGAACTCATTTTTCTCTTGAAAACAACATCTGCCGCTGATGATCTTTTAAATATAGGGATAATCTTGCAAGACCTCGGTGAGTATCGCTATACAGTTAATTTGACGGAAAAGCTTTCCTGCGCAGGGTTATACCGTAATCTCTGTTATCCCCGTGCATATTGGGATACGTTAGACTCGGTATCCAAAAAGCACGGCGTTGATCCTTTCCTTGTCCTGTCTGTTATGCGGGAAGAGAGCAGGTTTGATCTTAATGCGCGATCTTCCGCTGGAGCTCTCGGCCTTATGCAGCTCATGCCTCAGACTGCATACAGGCTTGATAACACATTGAAATTGGGGATTAAAAACACATCTCAGATCCTCAGCGGACCGGAAAACATGCATCTCGGGACATACTACCTTGGCTTATTGATAAAGGAGTTCAGTTCCTATGCTTATAGCGTTGCCGCCTATAATGCAGGAGAGGAAGCTGTAAGACGCTGGATTAATAAAGGTAAATACTCCACGGTTGATGAGTTTATTGAAGATATCCCCTATCCTGAAACAAGGAATTATGTAAAACGGGTACTGACCTCTTATTTTGAATATAAACGCATCTATTCAGAAGATAACAGCACTCCGGAAAAGACTCTTGGTAACATATAGACTTTCATCCCCATCTTTGGTATCTTAAATGAAATGGTTTTAAAGAAGACCCTCTTTGATGATCAAATTACAGAACAACCCGGAATTGTGGGAAAGGAAGTTTTATCTATGGAAAAGCTAAAGAACCTCGAGGAGAAGATTATCGCCGCAATTGAGAGGGTCAAGACCCTTAAAGAAGAAAAGATAATCCTTGAGAGAAAAATCAAGGAACTCGAAGCACTTCTCGATGAAAAAAATCAGGAAATTGAGAATTTCAGGACCGAAAAGAACACTTTTAAGACGCAGATTGATGGACTTCTGAAGGAAATTGAGACACTGGAATTAGAGTAATGTTATGGGAAATGTGGAGGTATACATCCTCGGGCAGAAATATAGTATCAAGGGAGATGCCAACGAAGAATATATAAAAAACCTTGCTGCCTTTGTTGACGGAAAACTGAAGGATGTATATAACGCGTCAGCAAATATTACACCAGTAAAAGCATCCATACTTGCTGCTTTAAATATTGCAGATGAACTCTTCAAGCTAAGAAATGAGCAAGAGGGCCTTACCAGGGCAATAGAGGAAAAGGCGAATACCCTCGCTGCATTATTTGAGTAAGCTGCATTTATCCTGCCAATTGGCCTGAATCTTCGATACGTTTTTTTATTCAGAAAAATCCCAAACAGATACTATGCTACAATACATAGTTATATTTGATATTTTGCGTTTATAGGTATGAGGTGATAGATATGGTTCCGATGGTTGATTTGAAAAAGCAGTTTCAGGAAATTCAAGACGAGGTCCTTAATGCAATAACCGAGGTTATCGAAAGCTCACATTATATCCTCGGCCCGAAGGTTTCTAACTTCGAAAAGAAGGTTGCAGCATATATAAATGCTGCGGAAGCAATTGGTGTAGCATCTGGAACGGACGCACTACACCTTGCCCTTAAGGCACTCGGAGTGAGTGAAGGTGATGAGGTTATAACAACGCCATTTACGTTTTTTGCAACAGCAGAGGCAGTTCTTTATACAGGAGCAACTCCGGTTTTTGTTGATATTGACCCTGAAACGTTCAATATTGATACAAGATTAATAGAGGAACGGATTACTAAAAGGACTAAGGCAATTCTGCCAGTTCATTTATTTGGCCAACCTGCGGACATGGAGAGAATATTGGAGCTTGCAAAGAAATACAACCTCAAGGTAGTTGAAGACTGCGCACAGTCTTTCGGGGCTGAATTTAAAGGTATAAAGGCAGGGAATTTTGGTGATGCAGGCTGCTTCAGTTTCTATCCCAGCAAGAACCTTGGCGCATACGGTGATGGAGGTCTGATATCTCTTAAAGATACAGATACGGCTGGCGAGATCAGGAAGCTGAGAAATCACGGATCAAAGGGTTCATATATACATGAGCAGGTCGGCTTTAACAGCAGGCTGGATGAGATACAGGCAGCAATTCTTCTGGTGAAGCTTAGCCGGATAGACGAATATAACGCACAGAGACGCAGGCTTGCCGCTCTTTACAGTGAAGCACTTGCCGGAATTGTTAAGTGCCCTGTTGAAAAAAATGGTTCATATCATGTTTTTAATCAGTATACAATCATGAGCAGCAGAAGAGACATAATACAGAAACGTTTGAAAGATGAAGGGATCTCCTCTGTTGTCTATTATCCAGTTCCGCTGCATCTTCAGGAGGCTGTAAAATTTCTGAATTACCATGAAGGAGACTTTCCGGCTTCGGAGAAGGCAGCCGGTGAAGTACTGTCCTTACCACTCTATCCGGAACTTGACGAATCAGTAATACACAGGATAGCAGGAATTATCAAAACCATTATGTAAATGAAGACTGTAATGATAATCTCCGGTGAGAGCTCAGGGGAGTTATATGGAGCGTTGCTGTCAGAGACCCTGAGGAAGCAATGGCCTGGTATTCATATTATCGGGGTTGGCGGCGAGAGAATGAAACGGGCAGGAGTGGAAATCATCGCAGGATTTTCATCAGCGTTCGGGCTTATTGAAGCAGTCTCTTCAATAGGAGAAATCCGGGCTACATTTAACAAGTCGGTAGAGGCACTAAAAAAATATAAGCCTGAAATTCTTATCCTTATTGACTACCCGGATTTTAACCTGAAGCTTGCCAGGGTTGCAAAAGAGCTTGGGTTGAAAATACTGTACTATGTTAGCCCGCAGGTATGGGCCTGGAGAAAGGGCAGGGTAAAAAAAATCGCTGCGCTTATTGACAGAATGGCTGTCATCCTTCCTTTTGAAGAAGAAATATATCGCCAGGCGGGAATCCCGTGTGATTTTGTCGGCCATCCGATTATTGAAGAAATAGAAACTATCCTTGCTCTCTGTGGCAGGGATTCCGGATTCAGCGATAAAGGGCAAAACGACTATTTCCCGCAAGTTATGCCGGCAATGGAAAAGCAGGGAGAAAAAGTTTTTAATCCTTTCCAGCGTGGACAATTCAGGGATATGCTTGGTCTTGATGCGGCCAGCCCCTTGCTTGCCCTCCTTCCAGGGAGCCGGCCAAGTGAACTCAAGAGACATCTTCCAGTTCTGATAGAAGTCGTGAAAAAGTGCAAAAACGACAAAGCAATGAAGACATACCAGTTTTGTATGCCGCTTGCACCAAATACAGATGAGAAACAATATAGTTATTATCTTGATCAGTTAACCCAGGAAGGGGTGGAGATACGAAAAGGAGAATCTCTGCGCGTGCTTGCAGCGTCTGATCTTGCTGTTGTTACTTCAGGGACGGCAACTCTCCAGACTGCATTGCTGGAGGTGCCGATGGTAGTAATTTACAAGTTGTCGAAGATGTCGCATTTCCTTGGCCGGATGATAATCAAGGTTAAATTTATTTCTCTGGTCAACCTTCTTGCCGGAAGGGGCGTTGTCATTGAACTTATTCAAAACATGGCAAATGCATCAGCGATTATCCGGGAACTAAGAAACATTTCTTGTAACAGCGAGTACAGGGATGAAATGATTAAGTCTTTCCGATTGCTTAAAAAACCATTTTTAGATCGGAGGCCTTCGCGAATGGTTTCCGGGATTATTGCAGAGATGGCTGGATGGAAGAGCTGAAAAAATTGTTCCGGCTTATGAAGCCTTACTGGGCGAGAATTATACTTGCCGGAATAGCAAGTCTTGCAGTTGCAGGAATCAATGGAGGACTTGCTTATCTGGTAAAGCCGGCACTTGACGGAATTTTTCTTGAAAAGAATAAAACGCTTCTGCTTCTTATGCCTGGGGCCATACTGGTACTCTACCTCTTCAGGGGGATATTCGCTTTTATCCAATCCTATCTTATGAGGTCAACAGGCGCCAAGGCTGTTCGGGACCTGAGGGATAAATTATTCGGGCATGTCCTGTATCTTCCGGTTAAGCACTTTAAAGAGGAATCCTCCGGAGCAATCCTCTCACGCGTGATAAATGATATAGGCGTGTTACAGGAACTTCTTGCATATGCAGTAAGAGATATCTTTGTTGAAAGCGGTACAGTTCTTGTCCTCCTGTCTGTGGCTTTTTACCGCAGATGGGATCTTGCGCTGATAGCTATTACGGTACTGCCGGGAGCATTTTATGCTGCGGGGCGGCTCGGGAAAAGATTGAAAAAAGTCAGCAAACTTGCACAGGAGAAAATATCCATTATTACCGAATATCTTACGGAATCCTTCAGGGGAATAAAAATGATAAAAGTTTTCAGCCGTGAAAACGATATAGCGACAAAATTCATGGAAAAAAACCGTGATTTCTATCGCGAAACCTTACGTTCCATAAGGCTTATGGAGTTTACACATCTTTTTATGGAATTTGTAGGTGGAGTTGGAATTACCTTTATTATCTGGTATGGAGGCCGGCTGGTGGTGAGCGGGACGATTACTCCCGGGGATTTCTTTTCATTTCTTGCCGCAATATTTATGGTTTATACACCGGCAAAGAGACTGGCATCTGCAAATAACGGAATACAGAGGGCACGGGCGTCTCTTGAGCGGATTTCTGAACTGGAACAAAAGGCCCGGGAAGACCAGGGTGGTGTATTGCTGCCTCAAATAAGCAAAGGGATTGAATTTAAAAATGTATCATTTCAGTATCCGGGAGTTTCTGCAGAAGTCTTAAGCGACATTAATCTGACAGTAAATAAAGGTGAGGTCATTGCCATTGTCGGCAGAAGCGGTGTTGGCAAGACTACCCTGATAGACCTTTTACCCAGATTTCATGATCCTGTAAAAGGGGCTATTTATATGGACGGTATCAATATATCAACGGCATCCCTCAACTCTCTAAGAAGACAGATCGGGGTTGTAAGCCAGGACATTATCCTGTTCAATGACTCTATCAGGAATAATATTATATTCGGTAAACCTGATGCGACAGAGGAGGAGATAACGAACGCTGCCCGGGCAGCATTCGCTCATGAATTTATTCTTGCCCTGCAGAGTGGATATGATACTCAAATAGGGGAAAGCGGAGTAAGGCTTTCGGGAGGACAAAAACAGCGTCTTTCAATCGCACGGGCTATTCTGAAGAACCCGCCTGTGCTGATTCTTGATGAAGCGACCTCGTCATTGGATACAGAGTCTGAGATGATGGTTCAAAAAGCACTGGAAAACCTTATGGCTAACAGGACTACCTTTGTGATTGCCCACAGGATATCTACTGTCCGGAATGCTGCGAGGATCATTGTTCTTGATAAGGGTAAAATCATCGAATCAGGGAAACATGATGAACTGATTGAAAAGGGAGGAATGTACAAGAAACTATATGAACTCCAGTTCAGTGAACAGGCCGTAGACAAGTAAATGCTGTAATGTTTTTTCTTTATACAGTTATATATATATTTGCCGCAAGTATTCTGCTCCCATTTGAATTTCTCAAAAGACCCCGGGGACTTCGCTGGCGCTGGCTCAGGGAAAAGCTTGGATTTTTCAACTCAAAGTTCAAAATAAACCCTCCTGAGATTATCTGGATTCACGCTGTCTCTGTTGGTGAGGTTATGGCAGCACTCCCCCTGATAAGCCGTCTGAACGAGAAATTTCCATTAAAGGAAATTGTTCTTTCAACAATTACGGATACAGGACAGAAAGTAGCCCGGGAAAGGGTTTCTCCCGGTACTTCAGTTGTATATCTTCCTTTTGATATTCCATTTGTTTTATACAACGTTTTAAGGAAATTAAGACCTGAACTGCTTATCATAATGGAGACAGAGTTGTGGCCGAACATGATCCGGATATTTAATAATAAGGGAATTCCGGTCATTCTGCTCAACGGGAGAATATCTGACAAGTCATTCAAAGGGTACAAAAAGATATGCTTTTTCATGAAACGTGTCCTCTCATGTATTGATTTTTTCGGGATGCAGACCACGCAGTATGCAGAACGGATTATTGCCCTTGGCGTTTCAAAAAGCAGGGTTGCGGTAGCAGGAAACTTCAAATTTGACACGAGACCGCCGGATAAGATTCCCTTATGGACTGATTTAATCAGGGGACCAATTATCGTTGCAGGCAGCACGCATGAGGGAGAAGAAGAACTGATGATATCTGTTTACAGCCAACTGAAAAAAGACAGCCCTGACCTTAATCTTGTCATTGCTCCAAGACATCCCGAGAGATTCCTTGATGTTGATAACTTATTGAAATCAAAAGATATATCGTTTATTCGGCGCTCGACTATCGGTTCTCCGTCCCAATTCTCAGATCTTCTTCATGGTATTGTTATTTTATTGGATACAATCGGTGAGTTGTCTTCAATCTATGGTAAGGCAGATATAGCGGTTATCGGGAAGAGTTTTAGAGGATATGGGGGACAGAATCCCCTTGAGCCTGCTTATTGGGGAAAACCTATCATCTGCGGACCGCATATGGAGAACTTCCCGGTTATAAAGGAATTATATATAGCTGGAGCTGCTATTGAGGTTTCAGAAGATCATCTATATTCAGAAATAAGAGGTTTTCTTGAATTTCCCGAAAAGGCAAATGTAATCGGTTTAAAAGCAAAAAAGTTCCATGCAAGGAATGCAGGGGCAGCGGAAAGGGCATTAGAAGTTATTGAGGAGTATGTTAAAGGAGATCGGAATAAAATAAATCAATAATTTCAATAAGATGCATAACCGGTATCTTTTTTGTCCCCTGGCTCAGATGAAACATACATCCGGGGCAGGCAGTTACGATTGCTTCAGCGCCTGTTGCGCATAGGGTATCAGCCCGCTTACTGAGAAGCCCTTTTGAAATATCCTTATTTAGCATACTGAATACACCTCCAAAACCGCAGCAGCCTTTGCTTTTTGCCTCTATAATTTCTATTCCGGCATTTCTAATAATCTTGCGTGGCTCTTCTGAAATTCCTAAGCCATATTTCAGATGACAGGGATCATGAAAGGTTGCACTTTTTAGCTGATGTGTTTTTGATGCCTGACTTAACGGCGCCAATTTATTTATAAAAAAGTCTGATATATCCATCACATTTTCTACCCCTTCGCCAATTAACTTCGGGTACTGCTCTCTCATTACAAGGGTACATGTCGGACATAGACTAAGTATGGCTTCAATATGTAATTGCTTGAATGTTTTTAGATTTTTTCGCGCAAACCCGGAAGCCTCTTCTTCGAATCCCAGGCTTCTCATGGGTATTCCGCAACACATTTCCCCTCCGGGCAAAACAACTTCATAACCGAGCTTCCGGAGTACCTCTGAAAGTATTTCAACTAAATTAGGATAAAAACATTTCACCATGCATCCGGAAAAGACAGCAACCCTCCCTCGTTTTTTTTGAACTGTATATATCCTATGACCTGACCTGATAGGTGCATCAGGCATTTCAGGCGGAGAGGTAAGAAATCCTTTTTTTATCAGAAGCGGTGCAAGAATGGCCAATGCTGTTTTAAACAGACGAAAGCTTATCTTATCGTTTTTCAATGCAAGGTTTATAAGGACACCAAGGGATTGTATTGATTTGTCTGAGCCTCTAAGGAGACTTCTGGCATGATAGATTACTTCAGATATATCAATCCCGAGAGGGCATGTCCGGGAACATACCCCGCATAGCATACAGCTGAATATATGGTCATTCAGACGGCTTGAGGGCCCAAGTTGTCCTGTAGAGAGGGCGTAGAGTAACCTGAGCCTTCCCCGCGCTCCCATCGCTTCGCTTGCTCCTTCATCGAAGGTCGGACAGAGTGCCTTGCAGCTGCCGCACCTGACACATTTCGAGAGGTCATTGATGTATTGTGAGTGTTCCATATGATAAAAATGCTTAATTATAGAGGAGTTGCTATGATATATCTTTTTTCTTTAACATTTATAGTTGAATTCTGTAAAGCAAGAGAAGCAAAAAACTTTCAAGAATAATCCATCTCAATACCTTCATGCTAATACTAACATGAAGCACGGAGTATCTCAATGGTATACGGTTTTTTTGTAGGAATCCATAGGGGTTAGCAAAGTATTAAATATAATAGTGTTCCACGTGGAACACTGAGATATAAATGTCAAAATGTAAACAGGTTCTAATCTTTAAAATGATGCCTGTGCCAGGATTGAGTCTTGGCGAACTGATTTCAACGAGTTTATACAAAGGTCGCTTTGTAAACTGTCAACTGCTGTGTTTATAAGGCAGCATATCAAGGAGGCTGCCTGAAGCCAGGAATTTTCGCTTTTGATCTGGACTTTTTTAGGAAAAGATAAGGAAATTGGATATTGTGATTATTGGAAATACTGCAACCGGTAGTTGGCCGGCTGACTGTCCCGGTATATTCATGAATAAAATAGGCGAAGCGCTGCAATCAAAGAAGAGGCCTTGGCAAGACAGGTAGTAAATATTAATAAAATCCGAAGCAATAATCGCAATTATAAGAATTTTACGCTATATGTTCCAACCGATAGTTTGTTATCTTTCCGGAGACAATTTGCTTCCCGTTTTCAGTGCTGTCTACGCGGATAATATTAATGGTGGCCCTAAGCGGCTTATTCTGGTAGGTGCCTGAGTCAATAATAATTTCCAGTGTCTGTCCTGTTGATAATTGCTCCTGTGTTTCAAATTGGATACCTGAATGGCTAAGATTCTTGCAAAAACCTTCGAGGAATCTGATATCTCCCGGGAATTGAAACTTCATCCCTACATTAACAGTAATACGGCTGAACCCCCTTCTTTCGTTAAATGCTTCTATAAGTCTGTTTCCGATATCATAAAAACACATCCCGGAGGTTGATGTGTTGCTTTTTGTCAGAAAATCGGCCATTTTATTAATCGATTTCGATAAGATTGCGTCATGATTAATATACCCAAGGGTGTCAAGGTTTAGACTTAGGTATTGTTGTGCAACGGTTTGAACTATACGCCCGACATTTGCTTCCTTATCGTCGCGTACCATATTGACCAATATTCCTATCTTCATTTCTTCAAGGCATGTATTGAGTTTTTCCTGGTATGCTTTATCCATGCCCTTGAATGCTTCTTTCAGCTTGTTGATAGAGTCAATTTTTACGCTCTCGTCAGTATCATAGTCCTGTTTAATAAGTTCAAGGCATTCAGGGTCTTTTGAAAAGGTTTTCATCAATTTACGGTAGAGACTGGATTTAATGAAGCCGTAAGCATTTTGAATGGATGTTATTTGCGGTGTCAGAACCACAACTTTGTTTGGAGCATATAAAAAGAAATCCATCGTTGTAAAAGAAGTCCCGGCTCCGAGGTCAAGCATAATGAAATCAGCGTCAAGTTTGCTTAAGTGATTCAAAATTTTGGTCTTCTGAGTGTCTTTTGGGTTTGCCAATCCCAGGATATCATCTGCTCCACTGATTAGTTTGAGATTTTCGATTGGCGTGTCTATCATAATATCTTCGATGTTTTCATAGCGTTTTTGCAGGAAATCAGCAAGAGTTTTCTCGGGATAACGTATCCCTAGGAGTGTATGGAGATTGCTGCCTCCCAGATCGGCATCTACCAGTATGGTTTTTCTTCCGCGCCGCGCGAGGGTTGTCCCAAGCATAATAGTTGCAATGCTTTTCCCTACACCTCCCTTGCCGCCGCCAATAGCCCAAAATTTATCTTTCAGTTCAGTTTCCATGTTACCTCACCGTTGTTCTTCAACATAACATTCCCAGAGATGCCACATCATCTTGTGATCCTTGTTTTTAAGGTCTATTAGTTCTCTCATTCTTTCCTTCATCCAGTATTCGGAAAGCTCAAACTCTATGCCTATTAATATCGAATTGCTTTGATTTGATGTGTTTTTTCGTATCCATCGAACTACGGCAAATACAATAAGGGGATCTTTTTTGAGTGTTTTAACTGTCAGTTTTATTCTGGAAGATTCGACTTCATTTACATTCAGAGGAAATAGGCCATACTTATCTTCAAATTGAACACAGGCCCCGCCCATTGAGATATCCTGAAGATATCCGGTAAATGATTTAACTGTGGGCTTGGGCGAGAGTACCTTAAATTGGCAAAGATAACTGAATTCTACCCGCTGTTCCCTTCTTCTGTCCGCACCATTGTCTGGCATATTGATTGTTATATCGGAACAAGCAGGAAAAACTTTAAGAAATTTGTTCCACGTGGAACAAATTTATGATTCCTTAATCTTTTCTCTGATCCAGCGCATAACTTCATCATATGAAGGCGGTGTTACAAGAAATACATCTATTTCTTTTGGGAATTGAAGCTGTGCCCTTTCATCGTCCCTCATAATAAGGAGACCTGCTTCTCCTTCCAAGAGATTTTTTTCTATGACATCCAGTATATGGCTGGTCCTTTTCTGCATAATATCTTTATAGAATTCAATAACTTTTTGGAAAACTTCCTTTGTGGATATAATTCTTAGACAATTTGACCAGTCCATATAACTGCCGAAAATTTCCCTGTCTTCAAGAGGGAAAAAAGCAGCCCCGCCATCCATTTTTTTTCGGATAATCTGTGCTGACCTGCTATTTATCTTTTCCAGTTTTTCCAGAGCGACATCTCCGCTTTCATAGATAAGTTCACAAAATATTCTGCTAATCTTGCCCGCAACCTCAAGTCGGTCGAGATATTTATCAGCTTCATCCCAGTATTGGTCAAAAATCCTTTTGTATTCATCAGGTGCTTTTTCGAGAGGATAGATATTAGGAACACAATAGAGTTTCTTTTTTCCGGAATAGCTTTGCACCGAAGGCTTTTCAATTTTACCTAACTCAGCCATATCAATAACCCTCCATCCCTGATTTTTTAAAGTATAACGAATTATAAACAATCGACTCAAGATTTAACTTATGAAATACCTTAATAAAGGCATCCAATATTGTCCTCAGGCCTTAAGTCGATTCTTTTGTGCTTTGGATGACGGGCATAGCAGCATGAGTCTCTCAGAGCTTTTAACCGGTTAAAATGTCATGATTAAGTTATATAGCCCGGGGTATTCTTCCTTTGAAAGAAAGGCTGCTTCCTGCAGCAATCTTAGTCCTTCCGGCACAAAGCGCAGAAAATGCTTTTTCCCTTTAACAGATGACAGGTATCCATATGCCCCGAGTGCCTGCATATGTCGCTGGAGACGGCAGTGAATCAGGGTCTCTAAGAAGATTTTATCTGAGAAAACTCCAGTGTCATTTATAACTGAGGGGTGGATGGGGTGTAACGTGCTATTACAAGAATGAGTTGAATGATGTTTATTGGAAACAGGGGTAGTTCTATCGATCATTTTCAAGATGTAGTGCTCCAGAAGCCTTTTGCGTATCTTATCATCTATCCGGTAATATGGATCCCAAAGAAGTGAAACAACGTCGTATGCGGGGGGGCCTATTCTGGCTCCCTGATAGTCAATGATACGCGGGTATTTCCCTCTTGTAATCATTATATTTTGAGACTGGAAGTCCCGGTGAACAATGGTTTTTTGAAATGAATCAGTTTTTTTTGCAAGTCTGTGCAAGTCCTGATCAAGCAAGGATCGGTCGTTAATCCTATATGATTTAATACTTTCTACAAACCATTTAATGAAATACCCTGTTTCCCACCTGAGATGATCATAGTCAAATACCCTGTCCTGAAGGAGCGTACATTCATTTGCATGGTTAATTAGCGTTGAATGGATTTCTGACAATATATCAATAATCCGGGTATATATGCGCTCAATTTCATTGTGTGAACGGGGACACTTGAGCCAGTTGAATAGTGTAATGTCTCCAAGGTCTTCAAAGTAAGCCTGTTTTTCCTGTTCTCTGACTTCCAGCAATGCAGGTACAGGTATAAAGTACTTACGAAAAAAAAGTGTGTATTCCATATGGCGGATAAAATCCTTATCCTCTTGGGAACACTGCATCAAGACAGAAGTCCGTCCTTTTTTTCGTATACGGAAATATTTCCTGTCCGATCCGCCGGTACCGATTATGACAGGGTCATCATTTGCTGATGTGCAGGTTATTGCAGCTTCCTGTAACTGCAGATAAAATCCCGGGCCAAGGATGGAATTTTCAACAAGCAAAGGAACGGCTCTCTTGATAACGTCTTTCTGTTTTTTGCTTCCCGGTATTATAGATACAGATGCTTCTGAGGGATTTCCCGGATCGGTTTTTATTGCTATACGAGCTTCGGGCAGTAAAATACAGTTTCTAAAGGCAATATGATTTTCAATAATGCAATCTTTTTCAATTACTACGAATCCATTCATATCAACATACCGGCATCCTGAAGCAGATGGATGGATGTAAACATTCTCACCGTTTACGCTGAGTTGATGCAGGACTGTGCGCGCGTATGATGCAGGAGTTCCCATATCACTCCAGTAACAACCGTCAGTACTATAAGTGCCAATTTTAAACCCTGAAGATATGGCACGCAGCCATGCGTCTGTAATGCTTGAAGCGCCAGAGGGCAGAAATTTCAGGAATTCCGGTGAATAAACTGCGATACCGGTAAATGCCAAACATCTGTTTTCCCCTTCCTGATGCAGATTTCCTTTGGAGAGGATAAGCTTAGCAGTATTTGTATTGCATAAATTATTATTTATATTCAGTGTGTTATGAGAATTGTGTGAAATAAAAGAAATGTCTTTAAGGAATCCTTTTTCATCTACTAAAAGGTTGTTGAATTCAGGATAATTATGTGCCGCAAGAGTTAACAGATTATTTGATGAAAGATGAAATTCAATAAGCTTTTCAAGATCAATATCAGAAATAATGTCAGAATTATGGACGAGAAAACACTTGTTTTGCAGTATTCCCTCGGCATTTTTTATCGCGCCACCGGTTCCAAGGATTGTATCTTCCGGAAAAAGACGGATCTGATTTCTGAAGGCAGACTGGTTTATCCAGTTCTCAATAACCTCTTTTTGGTAATGAAGGTTTATCCCAATGATATCAAGTGGCAAGGCGGATATTTTTTCAAGAATAATTTGCAATACAGGCCTTCCGAGTATCGGGAGCAGTGGTTTAGGTATGTATTCAGTGACTGGTCTTAGGCGTTTACCAAGTCCTGCAGCAAGAATGAAGGCATTGAATTTTATCAATACAACAGGTATTCCTTTCTTAACCTGTTAAATCCGAAGCATTGTTCATGCCACCAGTCTGCCATATGTTCTAAACTCAAACCTTGCTTGATATCCGTTCTCAGTCTGTTGGTGCCCGCGAGGATATCAATTGGCATTTTGACTGTTTCATACTCATATGGGGGTTGTTTCCATTCAAAGTCTTCGGGATAAAGGTCGTGTACTGCTTTCAGTATAGCGACTCCTGTCCTGAAGGGTCTGAACCGATTCCTGTCTGTAATATGGATTTGTGAGCCTCCACAAAGAATTCCCGCATGTTTCTGAAAGGTAGGGTTAAAAAACAATGGTCTGAAGATTACACCAGGCAGCCTGAATTCCTTGAGACGGTTAACAAGTGACTCAGGTGAGATAAATGGAGCCCCAAATACCTCAAAAGGCCTTGTAGTTCCTCGCCCCTCACTGAGGTTTGTTCCCTCAAGAAGACACATGCCGGGATATACGATAGCAGTGTCAAGCGCAGGCATATTGGGAGAAGGCATTACCCAGGGCAGCCCGGTTTCGTCAAACCACTTATTCCTTTCCCAGCCCTGCATAGGGATAACATAATAGTCGAGATCAGGGTAGAAAGCAGCCTGGAGGTAATTACCAATTTCCCCTGCTGTCATACCATGGCGGACTGGTAATGGGCGTTGACCGACAAACGATGCATAACCCATTTCAAGGACAGACCCTTCTGTTAACCGTCCTCCAATCGGATTGGGTCTGTCGAGTACCATAACAGCTTTGCGCATGGCATTGCATGCCTGCATGCAGAGCTCCATTGTCCAGATAAAGGTATAGTAGCGGGAGCCGACATCCTGTATGTCTATAACCATAACATCAATGTCCTCAAGCATGGATGGTTCAGGTTTCCGGGTATGGCCATAAAGACTGAAGACAGGGAGTTTGGTTGCTGGATCGCAAAAACCTTCCCACTCGATCATGTTATCCTGTGTCTCTCCGCGGATACCATGCTGTGGACCGAAAAGGGCAGTTACCCTGTATTTGCTGGATTTCATGCATACAGTGACGGTATGTTCGATACGATTGTTTACTGAGGCGGGATGAACAAGAAGTCCGGCACGCACTCCCCGTAATCGTTTCGGCCAGTTTTTCTCAATGAGGTCGAGTCCTGTTTTGACTACTGGCCCCATGGGGAAAAAACGGGTCTTTTGTAACCCTTCTGAGTGGCAAGGATATCAAGGTGACTTGTAATTATATCTTCCAGATACAGGTCAGTCTCGTATTCAAGGTGTCTGGTATCTATGGTTTTTATGTAGTGTTTGCATTTATCACAGATATCTATCCGAAGTGCTTTCTGCTCCTCAACAGAGAAAAAATGGAGAGATGCCTGATCCATATTCTCACAGACCGGGCATTTCAATCGTTCGGCATGCCATTCAAACCCGCACAAAGAGCAGAGATAATATCGCTTTCCATCCCCTCCTATTGATGATATTTGCGGTAAAGAGCCGCATATCGGACAATATCCTCTTAGCCATGTTTTCTGGTCAACCAGGTGAGATGCCTGCTCAGCAAAGGCATAAAGAAACGGCCTGATGCTCATATGGACAAGAAAATACAGGATTACCTTATTCAGATTAAACTCTTTGATAATGCCATCAAGGTAGGCATTATTGAATTGATTTTTCAGGAGTGTGTCCAGTTTGATCATACCGCTGCCAATGGCATACTCGATCTTTCCTATTTCATCGAACATAATAACGGTTGCATTTTTACCGATTTTGCACAAGGACTCAAAGAGTTCAACTGCTGAGGCAATATCAAATACAAACTC
>Ga0233425_10001525_pt1 | contig 51543 bp, 72 predicted proteins | sample Watercolumn_Towu_2_FD_181712 | JGI IMG/M metagenome (GOLD analysis project Ga0233425, IMG submission 181712) | Freshwater microbial communities from Lake Towuti, South Sulawesi, Indonesia - Watercolumn_Towuti2014_140_MG | ecosystem: Environmental > Aquatic > Freshwater > Lake | place...
TCTCGTCGGCGACGACGGCACGACCGTGGCGCGCCTCGTCGACCGGCCGAGCGTCGACCGGTCGCTCGGATGGTTCGTCGTGGTGCGCCCCACGCGCGAGACGCCCTGATGGGCACAGTCAACGTCCGGCCCGAGGACTTCGCGGCGGTGTTCGAAGGGCGCGAGAAGGCGCGCGCCGATCGCGTACGCACGGCGGTCCACGAGGCAGCGATGCTTGGCGCCGAAGTCGTTGCCCGCTCCCAGGACGTCCCCGCCGACACTGGAGGGCTGAAGTCGTCGATCAAGGCGGTTGGGATTCGCGAGTCCCGCTCGGAGATCATCGCCGACGCACCGCACGCGGGCATCATCGAGGCGGGTGCGCGACCGCATCTCACTCCCCTGCAGCCGCTGATCGACTGGGTCAACCGGCACAAGTCTTCGTTCGGCCTGCGGCGTCCTCGAGGCGGACGCCCCGGCATCGGCGCCGGCGCGAACGAGCGCGAGTCGCGTCGACGCGAGCGCCAAGCCTCGAAATACGCCGAGTACGATCGCGAAGTACTCCAGATCGCAGCGGGCATCCGCGCGAAGATCGCGCGCGAGGGTTCGAAGCCTCGCTGGTGGATGAAGAAGCATCTGCCCGAACTGCGGCGCATCCTCAGCGCGACGATCAATCGGCGAATCAAAGACGAGACCTGATCGATGGCCACCGACCTCGTCGAAGCCGTGCGATCGCAGCTTGCGACGTACCTGCAGGCGCAGCTCGTCGGCGCGTTCGCGACGCTGAAGGTCTTCCAGGAATGGCCGACGCCGGGCCGGCCGCTGCCGGAGTACTCGATCGCCGTTCTGGCGACAGATGCCCCCGACGTGCGATTCCACGCGCCGCTGGTGCGCGTGGTGACGCCGGGCGTCTCGCCGAACGGGACGGTGCGGTATTCGTACGCTCGCGCCACGCTCGACCTGCAGCTCGACGCGTGGGCGCGCTTCGCGGCGACGCGTGACGCCCTCGCCGGCGCCATGCGCGACGTGCTCAACCGCCACCCGATCGATTCGCTCGCCCTAGCCGGGCAACTCCCGCACTTCGCTCGCCGGGGCTCGCTGGTGCTCAAGCTCTCGGGGCTGCTCGATGCCCCGTGCGAGTTCCGCTTCGGCGCCAGCGCGGCGCCGCAGGAGTCCGGACCTCCGGCGCAAGAGGGCGAATGGCGCGCGACCTGGTCGGGCCGTGCCGTGACGGTCATTCAAACCGAGGAGCAGCTCGCCCTGCTCAAGCAGCTGACGCTCGCCATCGGCGTCAACGGCTCGACCGAGAACACCGTTCTGACCCCACCGTAGGAGACCGATTCCATGCCGCTGTTCATCGACTCGCAGAGCCAGGCTCGAGGCCCGGGCGTCTACGCCATCGAGATCACGCCCCCGCGCGTGATCGACGAGGTCTCGAACGGGTACATCGGCCTGGTCGGACAATTCGACTGGGGCCCGAAGCAGTCCGTCTACGTGCCTTCCGATGGCGCGGACTTCCTCGACGTGTTCGCGCCGGCTGGCTCGGGCCGGGCGTCGACCGGCTACTACGCGACGATGCGCCGACGCGGACTGACCCTGAAGGTCGTGCGCGTACTGGGCTCGGGCTCGGCTGCAGCGAGCGACTCGGCCGCCGGGACGGGCGGCAACCTGGTTTCGACGGCCAAGTACCACGGCACGATGGGCAACTCGATCGCCCGGACGATCGGAGCGGCCTCGGGCGGCGATGCGACCAAGCGCGACATCACGTTCACGCTGACCAACTCGGTGACGGGCACGACGACCGAGGTCTACCGCGACATCGCGATGAACCAGACGATCGACGTCTCGCGGTCGAAGCTCCTCGCGTCGCTCGTGTTCTCCGGCGGCACGATGACGGTCTGGCCGTCGAACGGCACCGTGAATCTCGCCGGCGGATCGAACGGCGGCGCGCTGGCCTCTTCGGACTACACCGGCACGGCGGGCGCGGCCGACAAGGGCTGCGCGCTCTTCGAAACGCACGACGACGTGCGCGTCGTCATGCACGACGACTGCGGCAACACGAACCGGGCCTCGATCAACGCCGCGTTCGCGACCCACGCGGCCACGCTGCGCGATCGACTCGCGGTGGTCTCGGGCAACTCCGACGCGGCCGACTGGTCGACCGTGAAGGGCTACCGCACCGGCTCGCTGATCAGCGAGTACGTGATCTTCAACGGCGCATGGGGGAAGTTCTACGACGACGCCGGCGTCCTGCAGACCGCACCGTGCGACGCGAACGTTGCCGCGGCGCTGGTCAACCTCGAGCCGCAGCAGTCCCACGCCTGGTGGGATCCGAAGGCCACGAAGTACTGCGATTCGATTCAGGACATCGTCGCGACGTTCTCGACGAAGTCGGACACGATCCGCGGCGAGGCCACCGAGCAGGGCATCAACCTCCCGATCCGGCTGCCGGACGGGCCCTTCGCGTTCCTGCACGACCGCACCGCCGGCACCGGCTTCGCGATCACGCGACGGATCCGGAATCACCTGGCGCTCTCCCTCGTGCCTGGTCTGCGGAGCTACACGAACGGACCGAACACGAGCGAGGGCCTGCGCGAGATGAAGGCGATCGTCGACACGTTCCTGAGCGGCCAGATCCGCAAAGGGCGCCTGACGGCAGCGTCGACCGACGTGTCGATGAACACGGCGGCGTCGATGGCGCTCGGCCAAGCCTCGATCGGCATCGATGGCACGTCGCCCGCCGCGCGCGAGAAGATCTTCCTGCTGGTCAACGTCGGCCCGACCGTCACGGTCCGCGAGGCCGCCTGATTGCGCTCGATCCCCCCGCTTCACCCGACACACTGAGGCAAACCCATGGCTGACCCGAAGCTCCCGATGCACGGCGAGAACGTGCCGGTGACCGTGTTCATCGACAACGTGCCCTACCCGCAGGCCGACAACGCGATCTCGATCGAGATCGAGCCCGTGATGAAGGAGCACAACTACGAACTGCTCGGACAGTCGCGTGACGTGCTCGACCAGCAGCTACGCGGGTGGCGCGGGAAGGTTATGTTCCAGCACACCGACAACGTGCTCTTCAAGGCATGGCTCGTGGTGCAGGAAGCGCGCGAGGCCCGGACGCGGATCCCCGAGATCATGATCGCGCCATCGTGGGAGATGCGCGACGGCACGACAGAGACCTGGGCGTTGCAGCGCTGCGAGCTTGTGCCGACGAAGAATGTCGGAGGCGCGACCGAGGACGCGAAGCTCTCCTGGTCGTTCAAGGCGGTCGACTACGAGCAGGTATTCTAATGGCGGAGTCGATCTACCAGGCCATTCTTCCGAGCGGTCGCGCCGTGCGTTTCCGCCGGCTGCGGACGCGAGAGATGCTCGCGATTCAGCAACGCGTCGCGGTGCGGCTCGGCAAGCGCGACGATCCCGGCGATGGAATCCGCAACGCGATGGGTAGCATCGAGATCATCGCGACGTGCACCATTGCGATCACGACCTCGCGCCCGTGGCTGTTCCTCGTCCCGGAAGCTGTCGACGCGGCCGCGGACCCGGATCCCGTCGACGCCCTCGAGGCGCTCGCCGCGGTGCCGAGTCGGAGCACGCCGCGTGAGGCGCCGAAGCGCGTCGACGTCGATGCGATGCTCGACGCCCTGAAGCCCGAGGACTGGATCCAACTGAGCTACGGCGAGCTGATTCAACGCGACAAGCCGAAGTCGATGGACGATGTGCTCGACAATGCCGCGGACTTTCAGCGTTTGCTCGAGCTGATCCAGAACCCCGACGGGCAGCAGGTCGAGGGTCTCCTGGGAAAAGTGCAGGCCGTTTCGTCCGCGTGATCGCCGTTCTCTGTCGATACGGCCATCAGCGCTTGCCGGACCTTCTTGAGATGCAGGTCGACGAACTGCTGATGCTTCACAAGGAGATCCTCGCGATCGTCGCGGCGGAGAACAAGACGATCCAACGGCCCGACGACTGATCGATGTCCGATACTGTCTACAACGTCCGAACGGTCTACGAGGTCGATGACCGTGGCGCGGGCGCACGCGTAGGGGGCCTCGGTCGTGCATTCTCGGGGCTCTGGAACACGATCCGAAGCGTCACCGGATCGCTCTTCTCGCTGCGGACGGTTCTCGGCGGTGCATTCGGCGCCGCGGGCGTCTTCAGTGCGGCCCGCGCGATCACGCGCCTCGGCGGTGAGGCGGAGAGCACGCGGATCGCGATCGCAGGCATGCTGCAGGCTGGCGGCGCATCCTCGAGCATCGATCGAGCGATGCAGACATCCTCGGACCTCATCGAGCAGATGCGCGTTCAGGCCCGCGCTCTGCCGGGGGAGTTCCAGGACGTGCTGAATGTCTTCCGTGGCGGCCTCGGCGGCGGACTGGCCGCCGGACAAACCGCGGATCACATCCGCCAAGTGGCTGGGCAGCTGATGGCTGTCACGCAGGTCCTCGGTGTCGATTCCGAGCAGGCCGGCCGAGACTTTGCGCTCATGCTCGAGGGCCGCGCAGGCGCTCAGGTCGCCACGTTCTCTCGCTTGCGAGCGCAGATCGGCATGACAGCCGAGGCGTTCAACGCGCTCGCGCCGGCGGAGCGATTCCAGCGGATCGAGCAGGCGATGCGCGGATTCGGTCCCGCGATCGATCGATACCAGTCGTCGTGGGCGGCGGTCTCGTCGACGACCAGGGACCACCTGACGACGCTCCTACGCACGTCGACGCAGCCGCTCTTCGAGCGCCTGCGCGACACGCTCGCGCGCGTCAACGAGTGGTTCGAGCGGAACCAGACCCGGGTGCTGGCGTTTGCTTCCTCGATCGGCACGCATCTCGCGTCCGCGTTCGACCGCATCGTCGGCCTTGCGCAACGCCTCGGGGAGTTTCTCTCCCGTCTGTCGTTCGACCGGCTCCGGTCGTCGCTCACTCAGCTCGGCCCCGGTCTGCTCGCTCTTCGTGGCGTCGCGGCCCTCGGCCTCGGCGCCGCTGGCGGGGCGATCGCGCTCCCCGTGATCGCCGCGCTCACGAGCGGCGGCCCCGCGGTGGGCGAGGCGCTGCGTGCGATCGGCGAGGCCAGCCGGCCCCTGGTCACCATGCTCGGCCAGCTCTTCACGGCGACGATGCCACTGGTGACGATGCTGGGCGTTACGTTGATCGGAGCGATCACGCCGGTCATCGAAATCCTGGGCGGGCTCGGAAGTGCACTGCAGGCCTTCGGTGCGTGGGTTCGGGCGTTGCCAGGGATGGAAGGGTTCCTCGCCAATATCCGCGCGGGAATCCAGGAGTTCAACACCGGCGCCGGGCGTTCGGACGTCGCGAACATGGCCGCGGGCGTCGAACGCCAACGCGAGCATGTCGCGAACGTCGGACGCGTGCAGGACATGCTTCGAGGCGTCCGGGAATCGATGCCGTTCGTTGGGCGCGCGCTGAGCGAAGACAACCGCACGCGGCTAGCGAATGTTCTCGAGCTGTCGTCCGGCCAGATTGCTGGCAACGAAGCCCTTCGCGGTCGCGTGTCCGCGCTCGCTGCGGTGATGTCGATGGCCCGCGGTCGTGCCGGCGTCCGTGGGGGCGTCGAGTCGATGGCGGGGCTGCTCAACACTGCCGTCGGGCAGTTGCCTTCGAGGGTCTTCAGCGGAGCGGACATCAACATCAGCGGCGACCGAACGCAACCCACGCCGAACGTCGTCGCAGGCAGGGGAAACGTGCACGTGAGTGTCCGCGTCGAGCAGACGATCGAGAACGCGAACGACCCGGATCGGGTGCTCATCGCGACGCGCCAGGGCGTGCTCGATGCGCTGATGCATCCGCTCGAGTCGGCGGGGCTCCTCGTCGGCTCCGATCTGCGATGACCGACGTATTCTACCCGCGAGCACTGGTGCAACTGCACGCGCGAGTGCTCGGCCAGGATGTGACCACGTCGATCGAGCCGCACCGGGTGTCGCTCACACGCCGGCCACACAACCAGGCCGACGAGGTCGAGGTCGAGATTCACGGGACGGCGCTGCCGTTCGAACCACGTCACATCGAGGACCTCTGGCTCGGCGTGTTCCTCGGAGATCCCCGGTCGATGTCTGGGCGCGTCGACACGGATCGCTTCCTGCGGTTCGTGGGCTACGCGGACGACATGGAACCGGGCAATCCGGCCGCCGAGGCGCCGCGCGTGAAGATCACGGCGCGTGATCGCAGCGCCCAACTGCGCGACTTCAAGCCGCTACCCGTCGCAGCGCAGCCCCGTTACGGCGACATGCTCGGGCAGGCGATCGAGCGCATCCTTGCAGCGGTGCCGTCGGCCGTCGGCATGGAGCTGCGCTCAAGCGAACACGCATCGATTCCGCTCGCGCCGCTGGTATCGGCCCGGGCACGTGCCGGACGTATCCCGCTGCCGAACGACTGCACGGCCTGGCAGGCCATCGAGCACGTCTGCGGCCTATGCGCTCGCGAGGTCACCATCGACCTCGAGGACGTCGTCATCCAGGTGCCCACGGCAGCCCGGTCGAGCCCCTCGGAGGCGGCGGCGAACTTCGTCTTCGGTGGCGTCCGCGGAAACCTGCTCGAGGCGAAGCGGAAGAAGAAGTTCCAGCGCAACCGCAACGGCGTGCGGGTCGTCTCGTTCGATCCGGCGACGCGACGACGCGTCGAGGCCGTCTACCCGCCCGACGGTCAGCTCCCGAGACGACATCGCGCGCGAGGACGTCGCGGCGGCGGCGGAGCACAGCCGCCGGAGCGCGACATCTTCGCCCTCGGCGACGGCATCACGTCGCACGATCAGCTCGAGGAGTACGCCCGACGCATCTACCTCGAGCGGTCGAGGCAGGAGGTCGAGGTCGAGATCGAGTGTCCGTTCCCGACGGACCAGCACATCGGTCTGCGCAACGGCGACCGCGTCTCGATCGAGATCGAGCCCGGCCTCGCCGACGACATTCGCGGCAGCGGCACGGGCGCTGTCGCGCTGCTCGAGCGGCGGCTCGGCGTCGACCGCGAAGTCGCGCAGATCCTGGTTCGCTCGGCGCGCGAGCCCACCACGAACCTCTTCTACGCGAAGACGATCACGACCGAGTTCTCGGCCACCGAGAAGACCGTCGTGAAGATCGACGCGATCAATCTGATTCTCGCCATCGACGACCGTCAAGCCGCATGAGCCGTCCCGGACGATCCGCCCTCCGCGAGGTCCTGACGGGACCCGTGCTGCGCGCGATCGCGGGTATCCGTGACGCTGGCGAGCTGCTCCTCGCAGCGGTGCGGAACATCGACGGCGGCGACCACGTCGACGACCAGGGCAGCGCGGACATCTGGGTGCACTACGAGGACAGCCTCACCGGTGCGCCCGGGATCGCCCGGCTGTTCGTGCCCGGGAACATCCTGTTCGCGCTCCCCGACGCGGACGACACTGTCATGGTCGCGCGCGGACGCGATGCCGGCGGGCCTGGTGTGCCGTACTTGCTTCACGGCGACGCCGGCGACGCATCCCGCGTCCCCACGTGGCTTCGAAGCGCCGTCGGCCTGTTCACGAAGAAGCTCCTGCGGCTCGAGTCGAAGGAGGACGACGTCGTCGTCGTCGCGGGCTCCGGCAAGTACGTCAAGCTCGGGCTGAACGCTACGCAGTTCGTTGCACTCGCGAATCTGGTCGACGCCCGGCTCTCCGCCATCGTCACGGCGTTCAACGCGCACGTTCATACGGGCGTCACGACGGGTCCCGGCTCCACCGGCACGACTGCGACGCCTCTCGGGGCGCAGGCCACCGTTGCGGCGACCGTCGGGAAGGCCGAGTGATGCCAGCCCCGTTCGTCATCGAGGAGCACGAGGTCCCCGACGCGATCCGTGTCGAGTTGGCGGGCGTCGACCTGCCCTACGGGAGCGAGGGCGGCCCCGCGGCATTCGAGATGGGCGGCGATCTCGTCCGTGATCGCATCGACCTCCCCGGCCGCCCTCGGCCCATCCTGCACATTCTCGTCGCCCCCGATCGCCCGCTGAGCATTCGCGGCGCGTTCAAGGATTGGCTCCATGCTCGAGCAGGGTACGCGCGCGAGAAGCGCGACCAACTGCTCGAGATCTACCGACGGGCGAACGTCCTCGCGCTGAGCTGGGACGGAGACGCCTGGCTGGGCGTGCTCGACAAGCCGAAGTTCGGTGTCGAGAGCGCCGGGTCGATCACGTACGAGCTGCAGTTCGAGATCCTCGAGACGTACGGCGTCCCATCGATCCCGGCCGCGGCGACGCCCTCGGCGCCGACGTCGGGGGCAATGGCGGCGTTGCGAGCCACCGTCGAAGCCCGACGTGCCCGGATCGCCGCGCAACGCCTGCGGCGTGCCACGCGGCAGGCCATTCTGACGGCGCTCGATCTCGCCACGAACGCTGCGTCGCGCGTCGAGGATGCGATCCGCGTCGTCGAGGGCATGGCCGGCACGGCGCTCCAGCGCTTCGGCTCCGGGCTCCGGCGCGTGATCTCGACCGCACGCATCGCCCAGGACCTCGTTGGCGCCGCGCGGTCTCTCATCCGCACGGCCGTCGCCCAGACCGAGGTGACGGTGCGGACGGCGGCCGCGATCGGCTCGTGGTGGACCGAGCAGGCCGCAGTCGACATCGATCTGCTCTCGCTCCTCGACGGTCTGCGCTCGGTCCGTGCGGCCGCGCGCGCACGCCTGCGGGCCTCGACGCGACTGTACCAGGTGCGCCCGGGCGACACGCTCGAGTCGATCGCCCGTCAGCAACTGGGCGACGCATCTCGTGCGTCCGAGTTGGGCGTGCGGTCGGATCAACTCACTCCAGGCCGGCTTCTGCGATTGCCGGCGGCGGCATGATCCATGGCTGCGTGGCTCCAGGCATACGCTCGGTCCGCGCTGCGGGTCTCCGCGCTGTTCGATGCGACGTTCGCCGGCATGGCGACCGCGTCAACATACGCGATCTCCCGGCAGGACCTCGCGGGAACGACCGTGGTCGTCTCCCGGGCGTGGAACACCGACACGCTCGCGGTCGAGTTGGCCCTCTCGGAGCCGCTCGTCGAGGGCATCGCATACGTCCTGACGGCGTCAGGGGTCACGGGATCTGCCGTCGCGGTGCACCAGGCCGTCGCCGTGCAGGTCATCGGCCCGGACGTCGACGATGCCGATGATCCGGAGGCCGAGGCCTTCGGCGACGACATCGACTGGCTCGGCGCACAGCTTGGACCCGACGGCGACGCGCCTCGGCTTCGAGGGCTCGAATGCCTCCGGCGTGACCTGGTCGCTCGTGCACTCACGCGACGAGGCGAACTCTTCCATCGTCCGACGGTCGGCGCCGGACTCACGATGAGGGTCAACGGTCCGAACACCGATGCGGAGCTGGCCGAGTTGTCGGCGGCTTTGAAGCGCGAGTGGGCGGATGACGACCGCGTGCGCGGCGTCGCAGTCCAGTCCACGGCCTCGACGAGTGGCGCCGTCACGGCCGATGCGCAGGTGCGCACGATCGCGCTCGAGGATCCCATCCAGGTCGTGGTGCGAAGGTGATTCGTGGCGAACGCTGATCTGCCAACGACGGACGAACTGGTTGCGGTGGGGCGCACAGCGCTCCGGACCGCGCTCGATCCGGCCGGCACCGGTGCCGTCAACCTCCGGCCCGGGTCGCGCAACGACACGGCGCTCTCGGTCCTGGCAGCCATGGGCTCGCGGCTGTCCAAGTACGCGTCGGAACGGTCTGCTGCTGCCCGGGTCTCGTCCGCGGAGGATGAGGACCTCGATGCGCGCGCGGCCGATCTCTACGGCGAGGAACGCAAGGCCGCAGTGGCAGCGACGGGTCTGCTGCGATTGAAGCGCAGCGGGTCGTCAGCGACCACGATCCCGAAGGGCTCCCGGTTCGGAGTCCCAGCGACGGCGTCATCTGCAGCAGTGACGTTCGGAGCGTCGGCCGACGTCGCGTCGAGCAGCACGACCGCGGACGTTGCGGTCACGTGTCTCGAGACGGGCACGCGCGGCAACCTCGCGAAGGCCTCGGCCTGCTCGTCGATCCTCGATCCCCTGCCCGACGCCGGGTGGTCGGTTGATGTCGTCACGATGGACGGCGCACCCACGTCGTACGTGTTCGGCGGCGGTGCGGCCGAGGAGACTACCGACGAGTTGCGAGCCCGTCTGTTGTCGACTTCGCCGGAGACCAACCGGCGCAGGGGCACGCGCGACGCGATCCTCGCCGGCACTCTCCGTGTTCCGGGCGTGGCCTTTGCGACGATCGTCGAGTCGCAGGATGGCATGCTGGCGGTCTTCGCCGGCGACGCGAACTACGCGCTGCCGACGGCGCTGAAGACGGCGATTGAGACCGAGCTGCTCGACTGGCGCTGCTTCGGCGTCCCGGTGCGGGTGCTGCCGTTCACGCTCACGACGGTCACGATCGTCGCGACGATCTACATGGCCCGGCCGCTCGTGAACTACGACGCGGCGAGCATCAGGGCCGACGCGGTCGCCGCGATCAAGCGGTACTTCGACGACCGACTGTATGCCGACGAGTACTACCAGGACCGGATCGAGGCAGCGATGTTCTCCGTGAATGACGAAGTGCAGACGATCGCGAGCACGATCACTCCTTCGACGAATGCGACGCGGCCGTCCGATGCGACGTACGCGGGCTACACGCAGTTGACTCGATACGTCGTCAGCGACGCCTCGATCCAGCTGACCATGTCCGGACCACTGACCACCTGAGATGGCTGCGCAGTATCCCAACACCACGCTCGAGGACGACACGCTCGACCTCGACTACGGCGGCCAGCCCGTGTCCGTGTTCGGCCAGCCTGCTTTCAAGTGGCTGAACTCGATCGTCCGGTTCCTCGGCCGCGCATACCTGGCCTACCTGCGAGTGCCGTACGGCACGCAGCTCGTCGTTTCGCAGAGCAGCGCCGCCGCCGGGGACGTCGCGATCTTCGACGCCGAGCGATCGCCGACCACGGTCGCGTACTACGTCTCGAAGCTCGACGGCGGATTCGTCAAACCGATGTGCTACGGCGTCTTCCTCGAGCCGTGCTCCTCGCTCGCGAAGGCACGCGTGGTCACGGCCGGCATCATCTCCCAGACGATCCACGGGCTGGCCCCGCAGGCGACGTCGAAGGACGTCGCGCTCGATTCCGGCACCGGGCGGCTGAAGGTCGCGGGCGTCGGCGACGTCGTGCTCGGCAAGCTCGACGTCAAGGGCAACGTGCTCTTCACGGGCTTCGGCGCCGAGTTCTGATGCTTCTGCCGACCGACAACTCGGTCGCGCTCGAGCAGGACAACGACGAGCTGGTCCTCGATGCGAGCGACCGGCCGGCGCCGACGCTCGACGCGATGCTCGAGCTGCTCCCGGGCTGGGCACGCGAACTGTCGAGTCCCGTGCGCGACGGCCTGCTCGCCGCCTGGCGCGCGATGGGGAACCACCTGTGGGCTCGCATCGGCCAACTGCTCGCCGCGGGTGGGTCGCCGCGATGCGCGGAGGGTGTGTGGCTCGAGGCGTGGGGCGTCGAGTTCCGTCGTGCGAAGGTGCCAGGCGAGTCCGACGGGCAGTACCGCGCCCGGTTGCTCAATCCGCCCGACGTCGTCTCGCCCACCGCGATTCGCGAGGCGGTCGAGGCAATCGCCTCCGAGGAAGGCGTCGACGAGGTGCTCTTCCTCGAGCCCGCGATCGACGCGATGTTCGCCGCCCCGAACGACAACGGGCCGTGGGAGTGTTGGCTGCAGCCTGCAACGGGCCGTTTGTGGCCGACGGACTCGACCCGATCATCGAATCGATACGGCCTCTACGCCGTGCCCGTGACGGCCAGGGCGCTGTTCTGGATCGTCCTGCCCGGCGATCCCGGTGCCGACGCGAGCGCCTTCGCGGCGCCGAACGACTCGAGCACCATCCTCGACTTCGTCGGATCGACGTCGACGGTGTTCGTCTACGCCTTCCGCGCTGCCGACCTGCTCCTCGAGCGCATCGCCTCGGAGATCGAGGCCCGTCGTGGCGGCGGCGTCGTCTGGTTCGGACTTTACGACCCCTTCCTGCTGAACGCTGCGTGAGAATCCCATGTCAGGACCCCTGAAGAACTGGACCGACGGCGAAGGCATCGTGACGCCGGAGCTGCAGCGCGCTGCCGACGCGGCCGCCGCGGCCGACGACCTGATCCTGCGCGCTCTCGTGCCACCTGGCGCTGCCGGCGCTTCGACGTACGGCAAGCGCGTGCTTCCCCTCGTCGAGGAGACCGCCAGCGTCAACCCGCGGCAGCTCGTGTACCCGAGCGGTACTGCGGGCAAGGCGAAGGTCCGCCCGTTCCAGCTCATCGTCGGCGCGAAAGACATCGTCGCGCCCGACGTCGCGGACGTGATTCTCGCCGGCGCCCGACTCACCGAGTTCGAGAGCACCGTCTTCGGCAACACTTCGGCGAACAACCGCTGCGATGTGCTCTACGCGCTGATCCAGCGCTCGGGCACGACCGCGAGTCGCAAGGTCAAGGACCCGACGACCGGTATCGTGTCGACGCAGTCGATCACGATCTACAAGGACGTCGCGATCTCCTTCGGGATCCAAGTGGGTTCCGAGGGCGGCGGCGCGCCGGTGCCTTCCCTCCCGTCGGACACGTCGACGGCTTGGTACGTGGCCCTCGCCGAGGTCCGACTCGCGCATCCATTCGTGGGCGGCGCGCTCACGCATGGCTATGCACTGGGCGGCGCCGGCACTGGCAGGATCGCGCAGGTTTGGCCCGGTTCGTGGATCGCCGACCAACGACTGCGACGGCACCAAGGGTTCACGTCGGTGGTCAACAGCTCGGGAGTCGTGGCTTCGGCGACGCAGACCACGGAGCGAAGCGGCGCCGGTGCGCGATGCGTCTTCACAATCCGGCAAGTCACCGGATCGGCGAACTACTACAAGCTCGACACGACGCGCGACTGGCGCGGCCGCCTGGTCCGAGCGCGCGTGGTCAAGCTCACACCGGCGGGCACGGCCCCGCATGCGGTGACCGCCGCGGGCGCGCCGACGAGCGACCTCGACACCGGCTCGCGGATGACCGGCACCGACGGCGCGGACTTCTGGACGAGCGGCGGCTCGCCGACGCCGATCTATCTTCGCGCGAACTCATCCACGGGCGCACTCGAGATCAAGTTCGACAACGCCGGCGCGCCGGACGAGTGGGTCATCGACATCGAGGCGACGGACCAGTTCCTCGGGTAGTCACCGACAGGGGACCAACCCCATCGAGTTGAAGCACGAGCACGCGCGTCCCGATGGGCTGCAAACCATGCAGGTCGGAGCAGTGATCGAGGCGTAGAGGAAGATGCGCCAGGTTCCGACGCGCATGTCGACGCCCGGATAGATGCAGGCGGCGACCGAATCGCCGACCAGCAACCCCAGGCGCATCGCGTCGGCAAAGCAGTTGTAGTGCTCCGGGCTCGGACTCATCGGGGGCGGAAACGTCGGCTCGCGAGGGTTGTTGTCCGCGAAGCCGTCGCAGTCGTCGTCGACGCCGTCGCACCGCTCGAGCGGGTAGCCCGGTCGACGGAGTCGGTTCGAATCGTCGCAGTCGTCGGCGTTGTCGACCGTCCCGTCGGGGCACGCTGCGCCGCACACGACCATCACGGGTCGCGTGCGATCGCCGAACGTGTCGCGGTCGCTGTCCTGGTAGCAGGTGCGTTCGCATCGGTCCGACGGAACGTCGCCGGCGTCGGCACGGTGGCAGAACCCATCGGCGCCGCAGGTCTCGCCCGCGAAGCACGGTGGCGAGCACCGATACGCGCCGTCGGGGTACCGCCAGGCCTCATCGACGACGTCGGTAGCGTCGAGTGGCGTCGGCGTGTCGGTCGACGCGTCGACGACGTCGACGTTCGCGTCCGTCGCGATCTCGACGCTCGCGTCGTTCGTCGTCACGTCCGTCGCTCCCGTCGTGCCGCAGCCACCGGCTGCGCAGGCAGCTACGAGGCCCCAGATGATTCGCATGCGTCGAGGGTGCGTCGCGCGCCCGCCACGCGCAACCGCCCCTGAGGGTGGAGTTTCCTTCCGATTCGCACCGTGAGCTGACGATGGCCATTCGCCACAAGAAGAACGCGGGAGGCCTCAGCGTCCTCGACATCGATGGGAAGACCATCGATCCGTCGGGCGCCGTGGCGGGCCAGGCGCTGATCTACGACTCGGTCACGGGCAAGTTCGTCCCGGGCTCGAGTCTCTCGCCGTTCCACTTTCGGCTCGACCCGACGTCGACGGCCGCCTTCGGCACGCCGCGCGCGTCGTCCGGATCGCCGCCGGCGGTCACGACGGGCACGGACACCGCGGGTCGCAAGTACGTCCGCTTCACGGCGAACACGTCGAACCCCTCCGTGATCCCGATCACGACGCCGGCGCTTTCGCTGACCGGCCGTTTCCGCATCGAGATGCGCGCGAACTGGGGCACGGGCCAGGGCGCTTCGCAGCGCGTCGGCATCTGCTGGAACCTCGATCCCGCGTCGGGCTTCACGTGGTTCGGAGTCGGCAATGCCTCCGCCGGCGGCGCATCGTTCGACAGCGATCTCGATGGCACGGCCGAGAACTTCACGACGTTCTCCGCCCGGCAGACGGACGCGTCCTACGAGTACTCGCCGCTGCACGTCGAGGTGTTCATCGACTCGAGCACCGGGTACTGCACGTACACCTACGGCGGGCAGCCCTTCTACTACGGCGCGTTCCAGCAGCGCCGGAAGACCGCGCTGCGCACGTCGGGGAAGTTCGGCCTCGGCCTCTGGTCGCAGGGCAACACGGGCACGCTCGACATCGCCGAGCTGCTGATCTGGAAGAACGAACGGGACTGGTGACATGGACCCCACTCGCTATGCACATCGCCTCGGCGGAGGCCACCGCAACCGCCGCGTCTGGATCCTCACCGTTGACAACACAAGCGCGGGGCGCGTCGTCACGCTGACGGCGGGCACGTGGGTGCTCGAGGGCAGCGCGATTCAGGTCTACTACTGCACGCGCGTCGCGACCAACGACACGGGCAGCCTCCACATAGATGAGTCCGCGCCGGCGGCGGGCGACTTCGCGGCGGCCGTCCAAGGCACGCCGATTGCCGGCAAGGCCTACGGCACCGGCAAGCTCGCCGAGGACAACGGGAGCAGCACGGGCTCCACGCGAGGCGCGCCCGAGGTGCCGACGGACATCAGCCGCGAGGTCGTGTTCACGGTCGCCCCAGGATCGTTCCTGAACCTCTATGTGAAGGCCGCCTCGGCGACGACCTGCAAGCTGCGCGGCCCGATCACCTGAGCGCCCATGCTCGACTCGATCATCGCCACCGGGCTCGCCGAGGAGTACGGCCTCGAGGCCTCCGACCTCGGCGGCTGCGTGCTGTGGCTCAGCGACGACTCGCGGCTCGCCACGCTCGCGCAGCCGACAGTTGCGAACCCGAAGGACCTCTCCCAGGCATCATGGGTCAAGACCGGGATGACGAGCGTCACGCACGGTGCGGCGGACAGCGAAGGCGGCACGAGCGCGGACACGCTGGTCGAGGACACGTCGACGGGTCTCCACTACCTGCGCGAATCGGTCGGCGCAACGTACGTAGGCGGACTCTCGACCGTCGCCGAGATCGACTTGCTGTACGCCGACTGCCCGTGGATCTGGATGCAGTGCTACAACGGCAAGTACGTCTTCTTCAACATCCAGACGCTCACCGTCGGATTCCAGAACAACGCGACCGGTTCGATTGCTCGGCTTCCGAACGGCTGGATTCGCTGCTCGATGGCATTCACGTCCACAGCCGGCGCTTCCAACTGCGACGTCGGCATGGGCAGCGCCGACAACGTGACGAGCTACACGGGCTCCTCGCGATCGGTCCGGGCGTACAACTACCGACTGACACAGAACCGCACTGCACAGCGGCGCGATCGGACAACGAACGCGAACCACTTCACGCAGGCTGCGGATGCGGCGATGCCCCAGTGGCAGCCGACGAGTGGTCCGCTCGGACGCCCGCAGTTCACGACCGACTCGACGGACGACCACCTGACAAACGCCGTCGAAAATACGGTGAGCGCGTACACGCTGTTCGCAGCCGCGAAGGTCTCCGACTTCTCTTCGCAGCGCGCACTGTGGAGCAACCGGCACTTGGTCGCCCCGGGCGGTGGAACACTCACGTTCTGGGGCATCCAGGCCTCGACGGGGAAACTGTTCCTGTTCCAAAACACAGCCTCGATCGGCTCGTTACTGACGAGCAATGCGATCACGGCGGGGCAACCATTCATCGCAGAACTGGCTGTCGACGGCACGGGCCGCGCGCTTGCGCTGAACGGTGTCGAGGCAACCGACGCCGCGAACAGCACGACGACGAAGATCCCGGCCGGCTACCTCGGTCGCGACTCTGGGGTCTACACGCCCGGCGCACAGCTCGATGTTGCGATGTGGTCGCGTCGACTGTCATCGGACGATCGCTCGCGCATCAGGCAGGCCCTGGGTGCCAGGTGGGGCGTGGCGGTGACGCCATGAGAGCCATCGTCCTCCAAGCCGGCGACGAGGACGCGATCAACACCGCACTCGGCTACCCGACGCCCTGCTACCGCGCGAGCGACGGGCGGGTCGTGCCGGGAGTGTACTCGCTCCGGCATCGCGACCCCGAGACCGACACGCTCGCGCGGCAGGTGCTCGTGGTCGACGACGTGGAGACAGCGCTCCCGGCACCGCTGCGGGCGCGCGTGGTCAACGTGACGATCCAGGCTGTCGCGGTCGAGGAGCCCGTGGTCGGATGATGCTCGTCGCCCAGGCCATCTCCGTGCCAGCGTGGCTCGTGGGGATCGCGGCGACGCTGTTCCTCGCCGCGCTCGGAGCGCTCATCACCCTCGTCGTGCGCATCACGACGCTCACGAACAAGCTCGACAACGCCATCGAGCGGCTGACCTCGCTCGAGACTCGATTCAGCGACATCCACGACCTGCGTACGACGCAGGCGACGATGGACGTCCGGCTGACCGCGGTCGAGCGTGAGCACGATCGAGAGCCCACCGGCCGACACAACGTGCCGACCCCCGTGAGGAGCTGACATGGCCGGATCGAAGTCCAACTACCTCGAGGACAAGATCAACGACCACGTGCTCGGCGGCGGCGACTACACGCGCCCCGCGACGGTATACGTGGCGCTGTTCGCGGTTGCACCCACCGACGCCGGCGGCGGCACCGAGGTCACGGGCGGCAGCTACGCTCGCGTAGCCGTCACCAACAACAACACGAACTGGCCCGCGTCGAGCGGCGGACTGAAGTCGAATGGCACGGCCGTGACGTTCCCGACGGCGTCGGCGAACTGGGGCACGTGCGTCGCGTTCGCGATCTTCGACGCGTCGAGCGGCGGCAACATGCTGTACTGGGCCGACCTCGCGGTCTCGAAGGCTGTGAACAGCGGGGACACGGCGTCGTTCGCGATCGGCGACATCGACGTGACGGAGGACTGAGTGCAGCTCGCGTCACAGCACCGCCCGATCCGTCGCGAGTCGCCGAGCCAACAGGACGCACGCATCCGCATGGCGCTGTTGGGCGCGCGTGCAGTCGATCGCGTGATGCCGGTGCTCGACCCTCGCGGCAAGGTCGCGGCGTGGGTCTGCGGCGCACCGTGGTGGGCACGTGATCGTCGGCCGATGTGGGCACCGGCGCGGCCCGGCGATCGAGCGCACCCGCTCCAGTGCGGCTTCACGACGTACGACGACCTGATCGCCGAGACCAGCAACGCGGGGAAGATGTATCGCGTCCACTGGTCGAAGGGCGCGACGACAGCGCCCGTCGCGTCGAACTGGTACGACCTGTGGCCCGTTGGCGGGACTCCGGTCGCTGGCACGTATCCCGGCGCAGCGCGCGTTGCGACGCAGTGGAGCGACACGAGCACAGGGGCCATGTGGTGCCACGGCAACGTGTCGACGGACACGAAGCACGTGCTCTACGGATACGGCCTGTCGTCGGCCGCGCAGCCGACGCTCCTATTCGTCTACGACAGGGTCCTCACGTACGAGGCGTGTGCTTTCTCGACGTCGAACCAGACGATGACGAACGGCGTGGCCGCGCAGCGCTACATCAGCGCCGGGCAGCCTGCGCTCAAGGTCATGACGACCTGCCAGACGGCGCTGGGCGCGACGGCATCGACGTTTACGCAGCTCCGGTACACCGATCAGGACGGCAACACACTCCAGTCGATTCCGACCACGGCACCCAACAACGTGATCGTCTCGGCCGCTGCGCCGACGGCGACGCTCGGTGCGCGCATCGTCCATCCGTCCGCGTCCGGTGCGACGCTGACCGCAGGCCCGTTCATGCAGCTCGCGGCCGGCGACGGCGGAGTGCGCTTGATCAACGACTTCACGTGCTCGGGCGCGAACACCGGCACGCTTGCGTTCGTGCTGATGCACCCGATCGCGTGGTTCCCGCTCACGGGCACGGCAGGCGTGCCGGTGATGCTCGACTTCGTGATGCAGTTGGCCGGGCTGGAGAGGATCTACGACGGTGCGTGTCTCGCGCATGGCGGATTCTGGGCGGCGGCGACGGCCGCCACGGTGAGCGGGCACCTGCAAGTCGGCTGGGGGTGATCCGTGGCGCTCGTCGGGACCGTCCCCGGTCAGCGCTGGGTCACCCCGTCTGCCAGGCAGACGGGGTGGACGGCGCGCAGCGAGGTCGGCGTTGCCCAGACCGACAAGCTCCCATCGAGCGCGACGACGCCCTACAGGCTGGCGCTCAAGGCCGCCAGCGGATCGGCAGTATCGCTCGCAGCGACGACGGCCGGCGTCTGTACGGCCGCGAGCGCGCTCTCCGTCACACGCGGACTCGCAGTGGCACCTGCGGGAGCGTCGACCGCATCTGGCGCTCTCAGGCTCGCGGTCGCGCTCCAGTGCTCGAGCGCAGGCACGTCGACCGTCTCCGGCGCACTGAGCGCCGCCAGGGCGCTCGCCGCGACGTCCGCGGGCGTCTGCTCCGTCTCGGCAGCCATCGCGGTCGCTCGATCACTGGCAGCGACGGCGACGTGCGCGGCGACATGCTCGGCGGCCGTTTCGGTCACACGTGGCCTCGCTGCGGCGAGCGCGGGCTCCACGACCGTCGCAGGAGCCATCGCGGTCGCGAGGGCCCTGGCCGCGCTGAGTGCGGGCAACGCGACCGTCGCGGCGTCCGTCACGCTCGCTCGCGCGTTCGCAACGACGAGCACCGGGCACGCGACGGTTGCCGCTGCGCTCACCGTCACGGGCAAGCAACCGCTCGCCCCGACGGTCACCGTGGCCGTCGCCTCCCGTCGATCGGTCACCGTCGCGATCGCGCAGCAGCGGTCGTTGACGATTGGCGCGACGAATCGCCGATCCGTCACCGTCACCGGCGACGACGCACTCACCGCAGAGATCGCCGCTCGCTCACGACGTTCGAATTGATCCATGGCCAGAGTCCCGGTCAACAAGCCCGCTCGCGTGACGGCGTCATTCAAGGACGAGTCGGGCAACAAGTACGATCCGTCGATCGTGAAGCTCCGCGTCGGGCTCGTCGTTCCGCGCAGCGGCCAGCGTCTCTACGAGGCGACGTACATCTACCCGGCCGGCGACGGCGACGGCACGATCGTGAAGGACTCCACGGGCGACTACCACGCCGACATCACGATGACCGAGGTCGGGTGGCTCCAGTACCAGTGGGAGGGCGACAACGTGCTCGACCCGATCGGCTGGGACCAGATCGATATCGTCAACCCGCCGTTCTCCGCCTGATGTCCCTCGTCGTTTCCATCGCCCGCGGCGTGCTCACCACGCAGGACCTCGACCGCGTGAAGCGCGCCTACGGCGTCGCCGAGGCGAAGCTCCAAGAGCAGGGCTTCACGCCCACGCCCTCCGCGCTCGACCTGCGCGCCGAGTTGCGGCGTCTCGGCGAGCACCTCTCGATTCCCCACGTCCGGCAGCTCGCGACGCTCGCGAGGATCCGCCTGGCCGACTCCACCGACTGAGGTTCCACCATGTTGCTGACCGCATTGTTCGAGCGCCTGATGGCGCTGGCGCACCTGTCCGCCTACACGCAGCTCGCGTATCGTCTCGGCGCCGAGTTCGCCGCGTGGGGAGCGTTCTTCTCGCTGTTCTGGCGCGCTCTCCCACAGGCTCGCCGCGACACGATCGAGCGCTCGTGGCCTCGCCTGGTGGGGCTCGTGCGCGTGCTGATCGCGTGGGGCGTCGACCTCCGCACCGCGGCCGCTGCCGCCGGCTATCAGATTGTCGCCGGTGTGCCGAAGGCCGACGCGATCGCGCGCAAGAGTGCGACACCGCGGCCGCCCCCGCTGCCGCTCCTGCTCGCCCTCGGACTCGGTGTGCTCGCGGGATGCCCGAGACTGCCTCCCGTCGACCTGTGTCAGCCAGGCGCGCAGTCGTGCAACGGCGACCGGCCACACGTGTGCTCGCAGTCGCAGCGCTGGGCGCCGGCGTCGCCGAGGACCTGTGCGAGTGCTGGCCTCGTGTGCTGCTACACGCGCAGCCCGTTCGGGCACGACGTCTACGCGTGTGTGCGCGCGGCGGCGTGTCTGCCCGAGGGGCCGGTCGAGTCTCCCGCGGTCGGGGACGGTTCTGCTGCAGTGACGACGTCGTCGACGGCAGATGGAGGTGCGCGATGATCTCGCTCGTTCTCGCGATGCAGTTCGCTCGGCAGATGGCCGAGCGGTTCCACGCTCGACTCGTTCGAAAGAGCGACGCGATCGAGATGAAGCTCGTCGCGGCCGCGCTCGAGGCCGCCCGTCTGTTCGGCGCGCGTCTCCCGTCGACCGACGAGTTCCTCACGCGCTACGCCACGACGATCGGGCCCATGATCTACCTGCCCGACTCGATGTGGGACGACCCTCGCGCTCTCGTCGAGGTCGTGACGCACGAGTGCCAACACGTCCGGCAGTTCTGGCGTGGCAGCGGCGACGGCGTCGCAGGACCGACCGACAGGGACCTGCCGGGTGGATTCGGGTTCGGGTGGCTGTACCTCACTCAGGGCGAGGCGCGCGTGCGGTTCGAAGCCGAGGCGTACGTCGCGGGCCTCGAGGCGACCGTGATCGGCATCGGTGAGCCGCTGCCGACGTCGCTCGAGCCGCTCGTCCAACCACTCGAGGGCGGCTACGCGCTCAACGACGGCGAGATCGCGCTCGCTCGCGGTCTGCTCGAGGTCGGCGCGACGCAGGTCGCCCAGGGCGTCGCCCTCACCGACGCGGGGCAGACGGCGGTCGAGCTGCTCCGGCAGCTCGGGGTCGGGCGATGATGCTCGACGATCCCGACCGCTTCGACGCTGCGCCGTGGTGCGCGTCGTGAGCGGCCTCATCCTCGACGGCCGCGTCGTGCCGGTGCCCGGCGTCGACGTGCACTCCTACCTCGACGACGACCGGATCCCGGAGGCCACGGATGGCTACCGGCTCCGTCGCCGTCCGGTCGGCCCGAAGCGTGACGCGGCCGACGGCCCGTGGATTCGCGCGATCGTGCTGCACACGGTGCATGGCAAGCGTGGCGGCACGCTGCGCGCCGGACTCGGTCCACCGTCGCAGCGAGACGTCTGGTACGCGCAGTACCAGGCGCGCACGCCCCGCGACGTCTCGTGGGACTACACCGTCGACACCGACGGGAGTGTCGCTGTGTCGAACGACCCGCTGCGCCGCGCGAGCTGGCACGCCGGGGGCGTCAACCGCCTCACGATCGGCATCGAGCTGGTGCAGGAGTCCGACGGCTCGCTCTGGATGGGGCAGCTCGACGTGCTCGTGCGCGTGCTCGACGTGCTCACGCGCGAACTGCGCATCCAGCGGCAGGTGCCGTTCGTGCCCGGCCAGGGCGCGCAGCGAGACGTGTTCCCGCGGCTGCACAAGGTCGTCTCGACGCCACGACTGCACGAAAAGCCCGGCACCGATCCGGGTGGCGCATCGCTCGTCGGGATCTACGGCCATCGCAACCAGACGATCCAGCGCGGCGTGGGCGATCCCACCGACTGGCCGTTCGAGCGCCTGGTCGACGCCGGCTACGAGGCCATGGACATGATGCACGGCGGCGACATCGACACGTGGCGGGTGCGCCAGGCGCAGCTCGGCATCGGCGTCGACGGGATCGCGGGGCCCGCGACCGTTGCCGCGCTCGAGCACGCCGGACACGCCCACGGTCTCTGGGCCAGTCGGCCGGGGGACTGATGGTCGCCCGCCTGCTCGTCGCCCTGCTCTCGCTCCTGCGCGGGCCGCAGTCCGCGTGCATCGAGTCCCGCCGGGATGTGATCATCGCCGCGGCCGAGGCCGGCGAGCGCGACCACGGCGTGCCGCCGGTGATCCTGCTCGTGATCGGCTTCGCCGAGAGTCACCTCGGATGCGACGTCGGCGAGGGCGGCGGGTGGGGCGCCCCGATCTCGCGCACGCGCCGGCACACGGCCGGCACACCCGACCACGCTGCACGGGCGCTCGCCCGCAGCTACGAGGTCTGCGGCACCTGGCTCGGCGCCGTCTCGCGCTTCCGGTGCGGCCTCTGCCGCTGCCCGAGGCTGCGCGGCTACGACCCGACCGACGCGATGCGCCTGGTCGACCGCGTCTCGACGAGGGCCGGGACGCCGGCGCCGACGGGGGCGCCGTAGCTCTCGACGCGACTCGCTCGCTCACGTACTCTTGAGCCTCACCGGTTGGTGGCGCTCGCCGATCGACCCGTACGCCCGCTCCCTTCGGGGGGCGGGCGTTTCGTCATTTCACGACCCGGCGCCGCGTTCGCTGCTTCACATCTGCTACAGCGGCTCTCGTCTCACGTGGTTTCGCCAACGGCGACGCAGGCTTGGGCAGCCAGATCGCGCGACTTTTAATCCGTTGGTCCAGGGTTCGATCCCCTGAGGTCCCACTGTTTTTCTCGGCGTTTCCAGCTTCCGTCAGTCCAGGGAGTCCATGGAGTGCTGCCGAGTCCACCGAGACTGCTACACCGGCGCTACAGTCGATCGTCGCAGCGAGTCGTGACGCGAGCGCGTCGGTCGACAGTCGCGCGTAGACGAGTTGCAGCATCGTCGTCGTGCGGTGTCCCATGACGGGTGCGATCAACTCGAGCGGCGCGCCCGCGTGACGCAGCCAGGTCGCGCACGTGCGTCGCAGGTCGTTCGGTGTGCACCGCGTGATCGCCGCGTCCGCGCACTCGGCGCGATCGCACTGCCAGTGCTTCGCGATCGCGGCAGGGCATCGACGCGCGACGCATCCCGCACGCCGACACGCGCGCTCGAGGTCGCGCATCGGGTTGGACCACGAGCGGAAGAGCTGGGGTGCACGGCCGCCGGCATGCTCAAGCGCGAACGCGAGCATCGCGGACTGCTCGGGTGACACGATCGGAACCTCGCGGTCCGACAGCTCGGTCTTCGTGCCGCGGAGGTGCACGCGATCGCCGCGGGCGTCGCCGCGCTCGGCTCGACACGTCTCGCCCCACCGTGCCGACGTCGCGAGGATGAACGCCACGCGCGCGGCTCGGTCGGGCTCGAGGGCGCCGAGAAGTCTCTGGGCCTCGGCGAGCGTGAGCGCGCGCGTCCGTGGACGGTAGCCGCTCTCGACACGCGCCGGCATCACCGCGTCGATCGCGCCCGACCAGGTCCCGCGTCGCAGCGCCAAGCGCAGCGCCGACCGCAGTGTCGTCAGCTCCTTCGCGATCGTGTGCTCGCTCGTGCGCTCGCGACGTCGCTGCGACAGGTAGCCGTCGATCGTCGCTGCGTCGAGTTGCGCGGCCGGAAGGTCCCCGCCGAGCACGCGGAGCCACTGAGCGGCGCAGCCAGCGTAGAACTTCACCGTGGCGTGACTGCGGACGCCAGCGACGGCCTGCTCGTGTCGTGCATCGACGAGGGTCTGCAGGAGCGTTGCTAGGGTCGTCGACCGCCGCGCTGCGCGGGCCGGATCTTGGGCGGCTCGTTCGAGCCCACGAGCCGCAGACTCGGCCGCTCGTCGATCATGGCAGCGGGTCGAGCGGCACTGCCGCGCGCCCGACGCGTCGTAGAACCAACACCACCAGACCGAACCTCGGCGATAGAGCCGCATCGGATCGCCTCCTCGAGCTGCCGCGAATACTGTTGCCACCGGTCGGCCGGGACACGCAAGAACCCTCTCGCCCCACGCTCGCGCCCGGCCGCGCGTCGCAGGTGCTCGTACGCGAGCGATCGGCTGCATCCGAGCGCCGCCTGCACGTCGTCGACGCCGAGCCACTTCTGCACATGGGGGAGGGGAGCGGTCATCGACGCACCCATCCCGCGAGCACGTGTTCGGCGACTCGTCGCCAGCCCTCGCGCGCGCGCTCGGAGAGCGAGTGCCAGTGCCCCGGCGACCACGGCTGACGCCAATACGCGCACTCCAGGCGCGAGGCGAGGTCGTCGAGCGGCGTGAGCGGCGGGCGGGTCATCGCGGATTCACCGGCTCGAGTTCTTTCGGGCCACGCCTTCCGTCCGTGCCGAGCACGATCGCCCGCAGCACGCGGGTGTGAGAGAGTCGGACATGCGGCTGCCATTCGGCGGCCGTCGCTCGCTGGATCTCGATCACGCACTCGCGGATCGCGCCCACGAGCGCACCGATCCGAGCCGGCACGACGTCTCCATCCGTGGCGCCAAGCAGCGCAATGGACGAGCGTTCCAAGTCGTCGGCCGCTTCGCGAATCGCATCGATGCGTCGATCGAGGTCGTAATTGATCGCGCGCGCGCCCCACAGTGCGCTCGCCGTGCATTCGGGGCACGGCTTGTGGTCGTTGTACCGTCGGCGATGAGACACGCAAAGAGACCACTTGATCATGACGTGTGTCTCCGCTGCGCCACGATCGCGTCGATCACATCGGTCGGAATCCGATGCCGTGCGCCCTTATGTCTGTGATCCCGGAGCACGCCTGCCGCGCGCAGCCAGCTGTGCATCGTGGCGATGCAGATGCCTCGACGCCGAGCGGCTGACCCGACTGTTTCCGTCGCTCCTCGTGCCTCGACTGCCCAACGAGCGGCGAATCGATCGACGAGGAGCTGTGCTCGCCCGTTCCGTCGCGTCCGAAACGATGTCCTGCGCACCATTGCGACGCCGGCCTCACGAAGAATCCGACGCAGCGAACGCGGATCATACCCGGTCTCGATCGCCGCGGCTGCGAGCGAGACGAAGCCTTGTGAGCGGCTCGGAAGCCCGAAGCGAGACGCGCGTCGGTAGATGGCGCAGGGCGTCCGACCGAGCAGTTCTGCCAATTGCTCGAGCGTCTTCTCGCGCCATAGAGATCGCAGCCGATCATCGTCGACGGCGGACCATCGTGGGCCGGGACGGCGGGTCATGGCCGACGTCTCCCCCGCTTCTTCTCCGGCACGTCGACGTCCCACAGCACTTGCGCTGCCGCTGCGTGGCGCATCCGGTGGGCGTAGCGTTGGGCGCGCTCGATCGCAGCAAAGAGCCTGTGAATCGTCGGGTCGTCGGCGTCGATCGAGTTGACGACGCGCAGTGCCTTTGCGTCGTCGAGCGCGGACTCGGCGGCGTTGAGGTGTTCGATCACTCGCCACATCGCGTCGTACGCGGCGCGGCGGTCGGAGGGGTCAGCCGACATCGCCCGCCTCCAGTCTCGCCGCGACCTCGGCGGCCACCTGCCGGATCGACCGCGCTAGCGCGCTCGCCTGTTCGATCGTGAGGCGCACGTCTCCGCGCGAGTTGCGCGGACTCCACAGTCGCACGAGGGTGCGGCCGGCCTCGGTGATCGTCTCGACGGCGCACCGCTTGGCGCGGTACGCACTCCGAGCCTCGATCGCCGATCCAAGCTCGACCATCTCGACGAGGGTTCCCTCGATCGACTCCCAGCACGGCGATAGGTGGGTCCGTTGGTCGATGATCGAATACCAACCATCACCACAATCGTCGAGCACGAGGTCGTAGCCTGCGGGGCCGGTCATCGTGGACCTCGCTTGACCCAGCGCATCGCGCCCGGCGGAGCCTCCAGGATCATGCTGATCGACTGGCCTGCGGTGGTCCACGTGCCCAGTGCCGCGCCGAGGTAGCGATCGCCGGGGCGGATCGTGCACACCGGCTCGAGATTCTGCCCGCGGACGATCCCGAGGTTGCCCGCTGGGTCCGGCGTTGGGTTCATCGGATTGATCTTCCGTGAGTCGCGGAAGCGGACCCAACGAACGGCAGCACCGCAGGATCTACAGGCGGCCATCGGAACGCCTCGATCGCGAAACGCGTCCATCTCGCCGGGCGCGCTGGTACTCTGCCGAGAGGCCCGCATCCCCCAGCATCCGCATCACGCTCGCCGGGCCTGCGAGCCCGAGCGTCTGAGCCGCGCGAGTAAGATTCCACGCGTGATGCTCGAGCACGGCGCGCAGAACGCTGGCTCGCAGGACTCTTGAAACACCGTCGCTCCATCGGCTGACGAAGCTTGCGCCGACGGGCGGCCGCAGAACGCGTTTGCGGTGACCGCCGACCACGATCACGCCAGAGCGACGTGCCGCAAGGTATTCGCTCTTCAGACCGAGGATCGTGATCTCCCGGAGCACGCCTGCCGCGCCCGAGAGTTTCAGGAGTTCGGCGGCGTGCGTGAGATTCCATTCGGTCGCGATGAGGACGTCGAGCAGCATCGCCCTGCGAAGCTCCCTGTGCGCGTCGTTCGAGATCTGGATGAGCGGGAACATCACTCCGCCTCGCCCTCGCACGCCGAGCACACATCGGCTGCGATCCACGAACACGCTTCCCCCTGCTTGGACACGCACGGCGTCGTGTCGGTGCACCCGCAATAGCCGCACGTGCGGACTTTCGCCGTCTTCGCCGCAGTCGGCTTCTTCGTGGTCTTGTTCGCCGGCGGCTTCGGCTTCTTCTTCGCGGCCGCCTTGGACTTCGCCTCGTCGGCGACCTGCTTGCGCGCCTCATCGAGCTTCACGCCGAACAGCGCGCACGCCGCGCCGAACGCGCTCCCGTTGTTGGCCTTCGCGGAATTCCACGGGCCTGCCTTGCGCGAGATCGCCAGCTCGAGCACGAGTGCCCGCAGCTCGCCGCCCTTGAGCCGCTGCAACTCGGCGTTGAGCGCCTTCTCCGCCGGGTCGCGCTGGTAGCCCTTCGCCTTCGGGATCTCGATCGCACGCCGCCGGCAGACTTCCTTGTGCGTGTCGTTCCAGCTCGTCTCGAGGATCCCCTGGCCGAGCACTCGCCAGAACGCGTCGGAGGGCTCGCGCTTCTCGCACGCGCGGACGATGCCGGCGAGCGCGATCGAGAGTGCCAGGTTCTCCGCCCGAGCCTTCTGCTGCCGGCGCTTCTGGTCGTCGGCGAAGGTGTTGGCCTTGTTCTTCGGCAGCAGCTTGTTCGCGTCGGTCTGCCTGACCAACTCGTGCACGCGGCCGCTCGAGTCGCGCGCGATCGTCACGGGCGGCAGCTGCCCCTTGAGGATCTGCCGGTACGTGCGCCGCTTGTTGTCGGCGTAGTCGGTCTGGTCCAGGTCGAGGAACCCGGACCTGCTCTCGAGTGACGAACTGTACGGGAAAGCCTTCTTCGCCTCCGCGTCGGAGAGTACCTTGAGACCCTTCGCGCGCGCCGCGTCCGCCTTCTTCGCCCACGCCGCGTCGCGCTTCGCGCCGAAGCACGCCGGATCGGTGCACGTGTCGGGGCTCTTCACGTCAGCGAACAGCTCGGCCTGGTTGCCCGTGCGCTTCGGGCACGTGGTGCACGCCCCAGCCTTCGGCACGAGCGTCCCGTCACCGCGGTCGAACGGAGCGTCTTTCAACCCGAGCAGGAAGCCCCTGTCGAGCATCCGCCGCACCAGCCAGGTCGCTGGCGGGGTGACCGTGTCCCCGTCGACGTCGGTTTCCTCCTCGATCGCATCGAGCAGCCGCTGCTGCAGCTCGGGCGTCGGTAGGCGCGCGACCATCAACGCCGTCGCCGGCGTCAGCCACCCCTCGTAGAACGCCTTGCGCGCGGGCTTGGACAGCGCGCAGAGCTTCATCCGCGCGTAGACCGTCGACGGCGCCTTGCCGACCTTCGCCGCGATCTCCTCGACCGACAGGCGGTGCTTCGTGTGCAGGACCTCGTAGCCTTCGGCCTCCTCGAGCGGGTGGATCTCGATGCGCTTCGAGTTCTCCACGAGTTGCATCTCGAGAGCTTCCTGATCGGAGAGCTTCCGGACGGTCGCGAGCAGCGACTTCAGTCCTGCCACCTGCGCCGCCCGAAACCGGCAATGGCCGAACACGATCTCGTAGCCCTCGCCCGACACGGGCTCGAGACGCACGAGGATTGGCTGCAACTGCCCGTGCTGTTTCAGGTCGGCCGCAAGCTCGGCGATCGCGGCCGCGGGGAACGTCTTGCGTGGATTGAAGGGCGACTCGACCAGCGCGGTGAGCGGGATCTCTTGGTACGGCGACGGTGCAGTCATGGTGTCCTCGTTGCCGGCGGCGCCGGCGGCTGAATGGAGTGGGCTCGCAGTTCGCGCCGCATCGCGATCTGCATCGCGCGCTCGAGCACTGGGCCGGCGTCGAGGCCGAAGAAGTCGAGCACGTCGACCAGCTGCAGCACCGCCAGGCCGGCGATCTGCGTGCGCTGCTCGACGGTGGCGTTCGGCCCCTGGAAGATCGTCGTGGCGATGAGCTGCCCGACCTCGACGGACTTGATCGCGGCGCAGGCGGCATGCGTGCATGCCTGGCCGGTCGACCGATGCTGCCGAAGCAGTTCGGCGAGCGTGATCTCGACAGGGACGGCAACGAGGGCGTCGACGCTCATGTCGCGGCCCCGCTGGCGACGTCGCCCTTCGGCGCCACGGCGTGCACGGTGCACTCGAGCCCGAAGCGCTTCGCCATGTTCATGAGCGACTTGGCGTTCAGCCAGGCCATCGGGTTGCTCTCGATGTACGCCTCGCCGCCGCCGGCGGCCCAGTAGAACGGGTACTGCGTGAGCTTCGAGCGCTTCGCCTGCGGCAGCGCTTCCCACTGCTCGCGCGGCACGTGCAGCACCACCGTCGTGCTGTTCGGGAGCTTCGCACCTCGCTTCTTTTTCTCCGCCGGCGCCGGGTCTCCGGCCGCGCCTTCCTGTTCGACGACGTCGTCGTCGGCATCCTCGTCCTCGGTCTCTTCTCCCGCCGTCACGGCCATGTCGGCGACGACGGGCTGCCCGGCGAGGTCGAGTTCGCCTTGGCGCTCCTCGATCGTCATCGCGCGTTCGCTCACCACCTCGCCCGTGTCGAGCCGGACCATCTCGATCCGGTTGCCCGTGTCGATGCGCCGTTCGACGACTGGCACTTCGCGCTCCTCGGTGCCCGAGGCGATCGCGCGCCGCAGCTGCGCGATCTCGGCATCGATCTGCTCGAGCTGCTCCTTGTACTCGGAGGCCTTCTCCTTGCGCTCGTCGTCGACCCGCTCTCGCTTGTCCATCTTGCCGGCGAGTCGGCCGCCGCGCTCGAGCAGTTCGTCCGTCGTCAGCCTGCACGCGAGCAAGCGTTTCTTGTGTCCCTCGTCCATCACAGTCATCACAGTCCTCCCTTCGGATCCATCAACCGGGCTTCAGGCCGGAGGCGTTCGAACAGCGGCCGCAGCACGGCGACATCGCGCGCGCAGTACTCCGCGATCTCGACGAGGCGCTCCTCGCGCCAGAGCTGCTCGACCTGGTTGCCGGCGACGCCGGCGGCCTTCGGCGACTCGATCCCGACCGACCGGCACATGCAGTCGAGCGACACGCGCCGCGTGTTCCCGAACGCCGTGACCACTTCGAGCAGATCGCAGTGCTCCGCGAAGCTGTACCGGTAGGGCAGCAGGTTCCGGGTCGGCGGAACGTTCGCGATGATCGATCGCGTTCGCAGGAACGGCGCGTCGAAGCCCCGGCTGTTCCACCCGATGATCCGGCGGTAGCGAGCAGCGATCGACCACCAGCGCTCGAGCAGCGCCCTCTCGTCGCCCACCCACTCGATGAGGCTGTTCGTCGCCTCCACCGGCTGCCGCGCTGCCACGATCACGCGCACGAAGCCCTGCTCTTCCGCCCAGCCGATGCAGGCGACGCGGCCGGCGAACGGTGAGAGGGCCGCAGTGTCGGCCGTCGCGATCGCGGGGCTCCCGTTGCTGAGGTATGCCCGACGCTCGTCGTCGAGCGCGTCCCAGACCGACACGGTCTCGACGTCGAAGAACAGGTTCTCCGGGCGGATCACTGCGCACCGCCCTTCGTCGCGCGCTCGCCCTTGCGCGAGGCCCGTTGCTCGGCGTGCTTCGCGATGTCTCGGTCGATCGCGTCCTGCAACTCGTTGTGCTGCACCTCGTCGACCAGCCCGCGCTCGAGGGCGTCGGCGACGGCGCCGCGCAGTTCCTCGAGGTCCACGGGCTTGGTCGCCTTCACGAGCCCATCGCGCAACGCCTGCAGCGCGCCCGCCCGGTCCTCGTCTGTGATCGGCTTCGGCTCGGCCGGCGCCGGCGGATCGCTGTCGGTCGCGCCGGGCCCAGCCTCCTGCTCGGTCGGCGGATCGCCAGGGCGATCGCTCAATCCCCATGCAGCGTTCTCGCCCGCGGCTTCAGTCGCCGGCTCTGCCTTCGCGCGCAGCGCGTCGTATCGCGCCTTGATCGCGCGCCGGGCGGCCGCCTTCTCGGGCTGCGACAGGTCGGCCTCCTCGAGGTCACGCCGGAGGGCCTGCAGCAGGTCGAGGGAGTTCGCGCTCGATGCCGCTTCGAGCATGTGCACGAGTGCCGGGCTCTGGGCGTTCGACGGCTTCGCCTTCGTCGCCGGCGCCGGCGTGGGCTTTGCCTCGAGGACCTCCGCGACGGGAAGCTCGTCCGTCGTGTAGAGGTCGCCGCAGTCTTGCGGGAACGCCTTCCGGATGCCGAGGGCCTCGGCACACTTCGCCAGCATCAGCAGGGGCTTCTCGGCCCACATGCGCGTCAGCCGGTCGCCCTTGTACTGGGCGTACTCGTCCCAGTGCGCGATCCCTACGAAGGGCCGGGAGATGTCGCGGCGGTAGACGCGGACCTTGCAGCAGATCACCTGCTGTCGACGGTCGTACTCGTACTCGGGCTCGTCCTGGCCGGCGTACAGGCCCGTCCGTTCGGCGATCGCCCGCAAGCCATCGATACCGACTTGGACCGTCCAGCGCACGCCGCCGTCTTGGTCGCGTCGCGAGACGAAGTGGCACTGCCCGAGGAACGGGTCGAGCTGCCGCCGCTCGGCGACCGAGATCAACGCGAGGAACTCTTCCTCGGATGCCCGCGGCGCGTAGATGCGCCGAATCAGAGTCTTCTGGTCCTGCGTGAACACGGGCACGGTCGTCGACCGTGCGATCTGCTGCTGCTCCATCGTTGTCCCTCCGTCGTTGATTCAGTTCGGTGCCCAGACCCACCGTTCGCGCCCGTCGTCGGCGCGCTCGAGCCGAAAACCCGCGGCGCGCAGCGCGTGCCTGCAGATCGCGCTCAGCCGGGGCGAGACGACGACCAGCCACGCCGGCCGTCGGCCGATCACGCACCCGCGCACGCCCGCGCGCTCGACGTCGAATGCCACCGCGGCCGCGGCCCACACGTGCGGCGGGAACGTGCTCATCGCACAGCACTCGCCTGCTCGAGGCGCCGAAGTGGTGCCCGGTCGAGATGCTGCGCCCGGGGGGATGACGCAGGTTCGACCGACCGGGCACCACTTCGAAGCCCGAAGCAACGATTCAATGCATCGCGGACGACGGCGACGCAAACCACGCGCGCCCGCGTCGTGCCACATCGAGGGCACTCCGCGAACTCCAGCGCCTCGTCGATGAACCACCCGACCCGGGCCAGGTTCGGCAGCGTGGGCCATTCGATCACGTGCCCGCCGGCGGCGAGGCAGGCGTCGACGGCGGTGCCGATCCGGCAAGGCGCATCGCCCGCTTCCGCCCCGCCGGCGTGAGCGCCCAGCGCGCTCCCTCGCGTTCCAGCAGCAGCTTCGCGAGCAGGCCCCTCGCCCCGAAGCACTTCGAGTCCACCTTGATCGCCGACGGCAGCGCGTAGCCCGTCAACCCGAACGCCTCCGGGAACTTTCGCCACGCCGCGACGACCAGGTCCTCGCGCGTGAACGTTGGCGGCAGATCCAGCGCCGCAATCAAGATCAGGTCCCGGTGCGGCCATGTCACGCCTCGCTCCGGGTGAAGATCGACCGCACGTGATCCCACCACTCCGGGTGCTGCTCGAGCCAGCTCGCGATGTCCGGGGGAGTTGTGCTCGCCAGCGCGTACCAGGTGTCCAACTCGATCTGGTCGACGCCCAGCGCAGTCGCGAGGTGCGCCAGCGGAACCCTCGTCGTCGCGTGCCGCCCCGCCTCGACGTCCTCGAGGTCGCGCTCCATCCCGCACCACGACCGCCCCTGCTCGCGCAGTCGCGCGGCCAACTGCCGAACGCTCAGGCCCGCCAGCGCCCTGCGCTGCCCGATCAGCCGCCCGAGTTGGATCATCCGCGCATCGCGCTCCGCCGAACTCACGACACGACCTCGGGGTCGACGATCAGCTCGGCCGCGTAGCCTCGCTGCGCCATCTCGCACTGCAACTCCTGCGCGAAAGCGCCCACGTGCTGGGCAGCGCAACGGAGCGTCAGCGTCAGCGAAGCACCAGCTGCCCGGATCTCGTCCCGCCCGATCCGGAGCGCCACAGCGCGCAATGACTCGATCAACGCGTCCTCCGCCGCGTCGAAGTTCTCCTCCGCCGAAGCCTCCCACCGCAGCCTGATCACCCCCGTGCCCTGCGTCACCGTCACGTCCATGGCGACACTTGTACTCGTGGGTACAAGCGTCGTCAATAGGAGTCACACGGAATTCGTCGACAGCCCGGTGAGCTCCTCGGCGGCTCGCCCGGACGGGCGATTCCCTGTCGGGCGCTCTCGGGAGACGATCGAACCGTCGGATCACCGATCGGAGAAGAGGGATGGCGACGGAGTTCGAAATCGTTCGGGATCATCTGCACTACATCGAGCGATCGCAGCGGCGCCTGGTCACGCTTGCCCTCGTCGCCATGCTTTTGGCGGTCGGAGCGATCGCTTGGCACTTTCTCGCGCCGGCAGAGGCCCAGCGGGTGCGCTGGGAATATCGGATCGAGTTCTTCCTCGAAGGCGCGGTGGCGACGGGACTCAACACCGCCGGCGAAAGCGGATGGGAAGTCGTCGACGTGCGTCGCGCGCGAACGGGTTCGGGAGAATCCGGCGAGTGGGGCAGCGAAGTCGTATTCAGGCGGCGCCGGTGAGCGTCAGCCGGCGATGCCGCAGGAGAGACGAATGATTTCAGGACACGTGCGATTCATTCTGGCAACGATCTTCGCGACGCTCCTCGCGGTGCTGTCGTCCGTCCCGGAAGCATCGGCATCCGAGCGGGATGCGTCCGGCGATGGCGGCAGCGAGTCACGTGTCGAGAAGACACGCCGCGTGCGGGTGCGGGGCTACACCCGGCGCAACGGGACCTACGTTCGGCCGTACACTCGCCGCGTGCGCCGGCGCTGACTTGCCTACAGCGCGTCCCTCGGCGCCACGACGAACCTGCGCGCGTCCGTCAGCGGCACGACGCGGGCGACGTCCTCGCCGCCGTGGCGCGCCCATCGACGTAGCGTGCCGTCGTCGACACCGATCTCACCGCGACGAACGACGCGCCCGGACCACACGACGGCGAGTTGCAGATCGAACACCTCGCCGGCGCGCAACGCGACGATGGTCTCAGTCGTGCGGAACACTCGAGCGAGAGCCGGCAGCCTGAACGGGTGCTCGTAGAACGCACGACGGAACTCGCGCCGCGGGCAGATGATCGCGGCCGCGACCGCGTTGACGAGCTGCTCATCGTGCGGCCTTGCGACGCCGGCGACGTCGAGCGCCAAGTGCCCCAGTTCATGCGCGCAGCGCCACGAGACGGCCTCGGGTGCGCCGCGCATCGACACGCGCAGGACGTCGTCGAGCTGCCCCTGGCAGCCGGCGCCGACGCGTCGCGAGAGTCTCAGGCCGAGGCCGGCGGCCAGTTCTGCAGGGTCGTGCGTGTCGAGCCTGGCGATCGCGCGCAGCTCATCGGCGAGGGAATCGGCGGTGTCCATCGCCCGAGAGTACGGACGGACGTGGTCGGTGTGGAGCGCGGGTCGCGGTCCCGGGGTGCGCGAAAACACCGGGCGGCGAGGGGTGTGGATACGTATCCACAGGCAGAGCGTAGCGCGGGCGAGGGGTTGGGCGGGGACAGGGAATGTCAGGGCAATTCGCGATGCTTCCGGCGCTGCCTAAGATCGTCAACATCGTGCAGGAAATCCCAACCGATGATCGCCGTTACGAGCAGCGCTCCGACGGCGAGGGTCGAGCCGAACCACACAGGCCGAATCCAATGCCGTCCGATGACCATCGCCGAGCTCAGAAGCATGCCGTAGACGAGCACCCACGCTGGCGTTCGAAGGTTCTTCATGGCTTGACTTTCCTGGACTCGATCGTATGCACGTCGGCTTCGTCGCGCAACTCGGCCACTGTTGCAGGGACCGATACCGCCGCTACTCGGACCGCTGCGGGTGAGTCGCGACGATCCAAGAGCACGCGGACGCGTCGCAGCAAGTCGTCGAGTGAATCGGCCATCACGCGAACGTCTCCGCTCCGGACCAGCGTGCGTAGCGCCGCCCAAACGAAGGGCAGCGCAGGCCACCAGCCGATCAGCGCGGCGTCGATTCCATGCGCTTTCACCGCCGACGCAAAGAGCCCGAGCAGCGTCGTGAGCGTCGCTCCTGCGATCGTCACCGATCGTGCCGCGCGCCGTCGGAGGCTGTCTCGGGTCATGGTCATGTCACCGAGCGACGCCGGTAGGAGCGCGCGATCGAGGCCCTGGAGTCCGTGCGCGTCGAGTTCTTGATGTGCGACGTGGATCGCTGACAGGAAATCCGCGGTCGTGAGCTGATCGCTCCTGGTTGCGAGCGCGTCGAAAGACTCGGCCGCCGTTCGATATGGGTGTTTGATGCGAGATGCCTCGGAAAGCGCGTCGCGGACAATCTTCGCGGCCTCTTTCTCTGCGCTCATCGCTTCCGCCCACCCTTCTTCCTCGCCGCCTCCAGCCTCTTTGCTCCCTCCGCCGGATCCGCGCCCGCTGCCCTCGCCTTCGCCTCGGTCTCGGCGTTCAGCTCGGTGTCGGCCTGGTCCGCCCGCTCGGTGATCCCGGCCCTGTAGGGCCCGACGGCGACTTGCGCGACCACGTCCCTCGGCGTTGCCTTCCCCGCCCGCCGAACGGCCCTGGACGCCACGAGGAGATCATGTCCGAGCCGTTCCTGGTCCACACCCTCCCGCGTCAGCCTGGCGACCTCCCGGGCCGCGTCACGTGCGAGGACGAGGTCGTCGGTCGTGAAGGCCGCTGCGTCCCGTGCGAGGGCTCGAGCGAACGCCAGGGCCACGGCCTGCTCGAGAACCGTCGCGTCCCCGGATGGGGGTTCGGGGTCGCGGTGGACGACGGTGCCCGCGGGTTCGGGGGTGCCTGGGTCGCCCTTCCCGTCCGCCAGCCACTCGATCGAAACTCCGGTCGCGCGCGCGATCTTCGTGAGACTGCCGCCCCGCGAGTTGTCGCCGCCACGCTTCAGCATCTTCCCGATGCTGCCCTCGGCCAAGCCGGCTCTCCGACTCAGTTCGCGCTCGGAGATGTCGAGTCGCGTGAGCAGCACCCGAATGCGGTCCGCAACCGTGCCCATCGGCGAGACGGTATCGATCCCGCCGACAGCTGTCACCAGCGTCCGAGGCGCAAAGCGGTTGACGCCAATTGTCGTCGCGGGTACAAGTGTCGCCATGAATTCATCCCTCGGTTCGCGTCTGGCCCGGTTGCGGGACCTCGCAGGCGTATCCCAGCGAGCCCTCGGATCGGCCGCCGGTCTCGATCCGAGCCACGTGCGTCTGATCGAGACAGGTGCGCGTGAAAACCTCCACCCCGACACGATCGCCTCGCTCGCAAGCGCCCTTGGCGTGACGACGGACTGGCTGATCCTCGGGACGGGGCCCGAGCCGACGGTGGAGCAGGTGCGGGCAGCGGTTGCGGCCGCGCGCGAGCGCCTGGCAGCGGCGCCAAAGGTCACCGGGACGGAGGGCTGATCGGTGGACGACGACGTCGCCACGATCCGGCGTGACGGGCACCTCACGCACTGCACGGTGCTCGAGCAGCCGCCGTTCGGCGACCGCGTCGTCGTCGACCACTGCGGCGTGCGGCGCGTGTTCAAGCGCTCGCAGCGCTGGGTCGACCTCGACGGCTTCGAGCTGCTCGCACCACACACGACGACGGTCGGCACCGACGCAACGCGCAGGGAGGGCCAATGAGCGACGGAGAACGCACTGCACGCCGGAGCAGCCGGCGAGACGCCGCGAAGGCCGCGGCCGCGCGCGCATTCGATCGCACGATCCGGGGGCGTGACTTGACGAACGACGCCGCCGGCGAGGTCCTGGGCGTGAACGCCACGCGGGCGCGCCGGTTGCGTTCGGACGATCGAGACGACCTCGACGTTTCCCCCGGCACGCACGACCTGCTGCTCGTCGATCGAGAGACCTACGAGCGCTGGCTGCTCGAGCTGGGACTCGCGCGCGAGTCGATGCACGCGCCGGCGGCGCTCGAGAAGCTCGAGCCGCAGCTCGCTCGCGCGCTGCAGCGATGTGCTCGCGTGTCGCTGCGCGGCGCGGAGGCCCTCGAGGACGGCGTCGTCACACCCGACGAGATCCCGACGCTGCTCGAGGACGCGAAGGCCCAGTTGATCGAGTTGGGCCGGCTGGTCGAGGCGCTGCAGCGGAGGATGCGATGATCGATCCGGCCGCCTACGTCGTCTGCGAACTCGACGGCAGCATAGTGCACACGACGACCGACAGCGAGGACGCCACGCGCGTGCTCTCGCGCGATCCCGCACGCAGGTGCGTCGTGCGCAACGGCGCTGTGCTGCGCTGGGGCGCCGACATCAAGCCAGGGGAACGCACGAGCGCGGAGGCTTTCCTGCGCCGCGCAAGGCTGATCACAGGCCGAGCGTCCACGTCACCTGAGGAGACCCGTGCTCGCATCGCGCATAGCGACGCGAAGCCCGACAACGTCACGCCGGCGCCGCCGGCCGAGGAGGACAACTTGCCATCGACGAACATCTCGCACGAGACCTGCCGGTTCGAAGGCTGCACATCCGAGATCGGGATGATCCGCTCGGACACTCGCAAGGAGTGGCAGGTCTTCTGTCGCAAGCATCGCAGCACGATGCGCAACCTCGAGCGTAACCGTTCGACGGCGGTGAAGACAAAGACCACGAGCAAGGCTCCGAAGCCGAAGCCTGCGTCGAAGCAGGCGACGCCGACGAAGCCAAAGAAGCCCACGCAGCGCGAGCCTCGCGTGGTCGACATCTTCGACGAGATGCGTCGCTGCGTCGCCGTGGTCGACCAGCTCGGCGGCATCGAGAAGGCGGAACAGCTTGCGTCGGTGATCGGCCGATGACCGACGTCGCTCGCATGCCGGTGCGGCTGCGCGTCGTTCCCGACGCTGCACGCCCACGTGTGTCGCTCGCCGGCGGGCACGTGATCGTCTGCTACCGGCGTAACGTCGACCTCTCGCCGGCGCAGTGCAGGACCCATCGCTGGGCGGAATTGCGCGCCCCGGGCCTCTGCTGGCGCTGCCCCATCGGTCTCGAGCTTCAACGGCGGGACCGTGTTCCGACACCCGGAGGTGCCTCATGATCGACCCCGTTTCTCTCGGAGCCCATCGCGATGTTCGTCGGCTCTCGCCGGCGGGCAAGCGCGTCTACCGCACCCTACTGCTGCGCGCGGGGCACCAGGTGCCCGCGAAGAGCGAGCTACGGCAACTTCCCGATCTCGAGCGCGGGCTCGAGGAACTGCTCCGCGTCGGACTCGTCGTCGCCTGGGCTGACGGTTCGTTCGAGGCCATCGGGCCCGACGAACGCGACGACGCGTCGCTGTTCGCGTTGTCGGCCGACGAGGTCGCGCGACGTGATCGGCGATCGAAGGGCTGGCTGGTCGGCCAGGTGCGCGAGATCGACCGCGAGATCGCGGCGAGGAAAGCGGGCGCGGCCGCATGAGCAGGTTCGCGAAGATCGATCGCAGAATCCATGCCGACGCGAAGGTGCGACGCCTGACGAAGTCGCAGCCGTGCGGTCAAGCGCTCTGGTGGTACCTGCTGACAACCCAGCACGCCGGTCCCATGCCCGGCGTCATCGTCGCCGGCGAGCACATGCTCGCCGAAGCGCTCGGCTGGTCGCTGGAAGGCTTTCGCGAAGCCTTTCGGGAAGTCTGTCGGGAAGGTCTCGCGAAGGCCGACTGGGACGCACGTCTGGTGTGGCTCCCGAACGCGACCAAGTTCAACGCACCCGAGTCGCCGAACGTCATCCGTTCGTGGGAAAAGTTCTGGGATGAGGTTCCCGAGTGCGACCTCAAACTCGAAGCGTGGAGCGCATTTAAAGCCTTCACGGAAACCTTGTCCGAAGGCTTTCGGAAAGCCTTCGGCGAAGCTTGCCCAAGGCCTTCCCGAAAGGCATTGGCGAATCAGGAGCAGGAGCAGGAGCAGGAGCAGGAGCAGTATTCTCAGAGTGTCGCGGACGATGCTCGTGCATCGCCCTCGACCGCCGCACCGGCCATCCCCGGAACGACCCCATCGGACCCGTTGGGATCGGGACATGACACTCGCCCTGTCACGTCCGGCGAACGCCCGCGAATCGTCGCCGCCGCCCGTCGACGCGTGGCTTCGCCCAGGCCGCCGGATGCGTCACCACCGCCGGGGACGCTTGCTTCGTCGCTGCACGCCGTGCTCGTCGGCGATCCGATGCTCGTGCCGATCATCTCGCGGCCGGGCGACCTCGCGCAACGCCTCGCCGACCGCGAGGCGTTCCCCGGGATCGATCCCGTCGCGGAAGCGAAGCGCGCTGCCGCGTGGCTCGCCGCGAACCCAGCGCGGAAGAAGTCCGCTGGCGATCGCTTCCTGCTGAACTGGTTTGGCCGCGCCCAGGAGCGCTCGCGCGCGCCCTCGATGCCCGGAATCACCGACGGCGGCAGCAACCTGCCCACCATCGACGAGACCGACGCGGCATCTGCCCGTGGCGAGAACCGCCGCGCGTACGACGCATGGCGATCATCCGTCGCTGACACCGTGCCCTTCGCCGCGAGGAGATCCGATGTCCAATCTTGAGAACCACACGCCCGAGCACATCGAGCAGGCCATCCTCGGCGGTCTCATCGCGGGCATGCGCGATGGTCACGGCGTGCGAACGTTCGACCTGGTGCACGGCATCCTCCGCGCAGAGGACTTCGCCGGCGCAGGGCACAGGCAGATCTTCGAAGCGTGTGAACGGATCAATCTTCGCGGCCTCGATGCATCGCTGTTTGCGGTCGCGCACGAGTTGCGCGAGATGCAACTCCTGAATGTCGTAGGCGGCGAACCGAAACTGCAGCAGCTCATCGATTGCTGGCTGACGAACGAACGCATCGAACTGCACGCATACGCGTTGCGCCGCGGCGCGCGAGCACGTCGGATCATCGCCGACTGCGAACGCGTCGCGCGGCTTGGTCGAGCGCCGGTCTCGACCGAGGACTTTCTCTCGCGTGCGTCCCAAGTCCTCGCGGACGCGCTGCACGAGGACGCGAGCGAGGCCCGCAGCCAGGCCGTCGGCGAGGGCATTCACGACGTCGTGGTCGAGGCCGACCAGGGCATCAAGCGCGAACCGCTCAAGTGCGGAATCGAGGCGGTCGACAAACTCGCCGTGTTGAACTCGAACGCCTTCGTGGTTCTCGGTGCGCGCCCCAGTGTCGGCAAGACTGCGCTCGGCACGCAGATCGGCGTGTGTGTCGCCGCGATGAACCCAAACGCGCCCGTGCTGCTGCTCTCGCTCGAGATGCCATCGGCGGATATCTGGTCGCGACTTGCGTCTGCGGGAACGCGAATTCCCCACTCGCGAGTCCGCCATCGAGATCTCTCTCGGCAAGAGATCGAACAGGTGCGGCGCGTCGCCGAGGAGATGCGCTCCGTTCCGTTCCATTGCTACAGCGCTGGCGAAGGACGTCGACCACCGAGAATCGATGAGATCGTCGCGTTCGCGCGTGCGTTCAAGCGACGGCAACGCGGGCTCGGAATGCTGATCGTCGACTACCTGCAAATCGTTCGCGGAGGTCGCGGCGAGTCGATGGAGAACCGGATCGCCGACATCTCGGCGACGCTGAAGTTGCTCGCGAACGAACTCAACTGCTGCGTGCTCGCGTTGTCGCAGCTCAATCGCGACAACGAACGAGAGGGTCGCCGACCTACGGCCGCCGATCTTCGGTACTCGGGCGCGATCGAACAGGACGCCGACGCGATCGCGCTCCTGCATCGACCGGCACAAGTGCCGCAGAGTCTATCGACAGACTCCCGAACGGATCACGAGGGCGTCGTGATCGAGCTGCTCGTGGTGAAGAACCGTCACGGTTCTCGAGGAAGGTCGGCGTTGTTCTTCCGCGAGGCGATCACTCACTTCGACGAGGCGCCCGCGGACATCAAGCCGATGAACGCCAAGAGCCCGCGGTACGGCGGCGGGCGGAACGTTCCTGCGTCGCACGAGGAATCCGATGGAGAGCGGGCCGAATGAGTCGACGCCCAATGCACGTGCGCGACCTGCCGCCTGGCGCGACGTTCGACGAACGCGGCCGACTCATCGCTCCGAAGGCGTCGCGCGCTGCCGCGACTCCGCGTGCTCCACGCCGGGCGAGCATCACGATTGTGCCGATCGAGCAGGGCGTACGCATCGAAGGCCTGGGACTGCGCACGCTGGCGAACGCTCGGTTGCACCACTTCGTGCGCGCGCGCTACGTCCAACGGACGCGCACCGCAGTGCTCGCGGCGCTCAACGGTCGGACGCCGCCGCAGCTACCGTGCGTGATCGTGATCACGCGGCGAGACCCCGGGCGCGTCGACGACGACAACGCCACGAACGCCGCGAAGGGCGTGCGCGACCAGGTCGCGAAGTGGCTCGGCGTCGACGACGGCGATCCGCGGGTGGTCTGGCACGTGCGCACGGATCGAGGTCCACGCGCGGTGACGATCGAGTGGGTGTCGCAGACCGCACGCGAGGAGGGCGTCGACGATGGAGGACCTGGACACGGGTGACGACGCGATCCGCGTCGCGGCGTTCGTGAAGGACGCGCTGCAGCTCGCGCGCTGGGATGCGCGACGAACGCGCATTGTCTCGGCGCTCGAGGGCTTCACGTCGCCGTCGGGCGCGATCGTCGAGATGGCGCGTGTGGGCGTACGCGGCTCGGGCAACCGGGGCTCGAAGGGCACCGGACGTGCTGGAGGCCCGACCGATCGGATCGACGTTGCGGTCGACGCGCTCGATGATCTGCCGAACGCTCCCGAGTGCTTCGCGGTGTACCTGCGCTGCTCGACGCGCACGCGCGCACTCGCCGATTGGATCGGCGCCGCGACAGACGGTCCACGAGCCAGCTACGAGGTGCGCTGCGACAATCGGAAGGTCACCGACGTCGCCTTCGAGGCGTACGTGGGCCTGCACTGGGGACCCGACGCCGATCGGTTGCGATGGCAGCGCAAGATCGCCGCGGGTGATTCACGCCCCGCGCTCGAGGCCGCGCATCGCCGGGGCGTCGAGATTCTCATCCGGGCAGCGCGAGAATGGCTGAGAGTTCCAGGCGATCACGAGAATCTCGCAGCGCCGCATTGACAGATGAATTGGGCCACGGCAGTCTCAGTTGCGGCTGGGCGATCTATGCCCACAGACGACCAGCCCACGCGATGACGAAACGACTCGACGTCGCTGCGGTTTCGACCGCGATGTGCATTCCCGCACGCACCGTCCGGCGCTGGCTCTCGTTCTGGGAGTCGCTGGCGGTGCCAGGGATCCATCGACAACGGTCACGCGGCGCGAAGGGTTGGCGATACGTTGTCGATCGTACGCTCGTGGATCGGTGGCTCCGTTGCGAGCTGCCGAATCCCCGGGCGAGACTTGCTGCCGCGTGAACGCCGGAGCCAGCTGCCGATTCGCAGCAGGCCTCTCCTCCCCCGATGACGCACCCCCGAATGGGCGGTTGGCTCGGGCGTTCATGGGGCGTCGTCGCGTTGTGAACCCCTGTGGCTCGACGTGACGATTGCAGCCCAAAGCCCCACGCCGGCGACGTACGCCGATCCGTCCGCCTGCGCCCGAGCGCGTGGCGCGTGCGCTGATCGACGCCGACATGCTCGGCGACACGGGCGCAGCACGGAAGCACGGCGTGCACTTCAACACGATCGCCAACTGGCGGAAGCGTTGGGGTTCCACGCCGGCGGTGCGGCGCGTGATGAACACGCTGCGCGAACGGGCCTCGCGCGGATGGATCGAGCAGGGACGCGACGCGCGCCTGCAACTCGTCGCGAAGGTCGCGGAGATCGCCGGCCGCGCCCGGTCGGTGAAGGACCTCAAGGCCGTCACGGACGCACTGCGACGGATCCACGAGGTCGTGCTGTCGCACGAGATCCTCGGCGGCGCGGAGACCAAGGCCAGTGATCAGCGCGACGAGCCTGATCAACCGCGCGATGAACCTCCGGCTCCGTCGGCAGGAGAAACGCGGCGCCCCGACGGCAGCAGCGAGCCCGAGACTCCTCCGGGCGGCAACGGCTGAGTATCGCGAGCGGCAGGAGCAGGTCTTCGGGCTCGCACGCGAGGCGGCCGACCAGATCATCGAGCAGGCGGTCACGCTGCCCGCGGACCTGCCGCCGGCGTTCGTCGAGTGGCTCCGTGGGTGCTTCCTGCCCTACCAGTTGCGCTGGATCGTCGACGGCACCGACTTCGGCCTGGCGCTGAAGGGCCGGCAGCTCGGATACACCGACGCGACGGCTGCCCGGTGCCTTGTCCGGGCGTACCTGCTGCGTCGACCGCAGATCGTTCTGTCGGCCGCGCAGCGCAACGCCGACGAGCTGCTCGAGGCGGTGCGCAAGCACGCCGAGTTCATCGCCGCGATCGGGATGCCCGAGGTCGGGCAGCTCTGGCCCGACAAGGCATCCGAGGTCGGGTGGCGAAGACGAGGCAGCGTCACGGCGCTCGCCTCGAACCCACGCACGGCGCGGTCGTTCCACGGCGACGTCTACCTCGACGAGTTCGCATACCACGCGGACCCCGAGGCGATCTGGCGCGCATCGGCGCCGATGGCCACGCGCGGCGACTGGGGCCTGCGCGTCATCTCGACGCCGGCGGGAGCCCAGGGCCCGTTCTACGACCTCTGCAGCGATCCGCCGGACGGCTGGTCGTTCCACCGTGTCTCCCTCGACGACGCAGAGCGCGAAGGCCTGCGCGTCGATCGTTCGAAGCTGTTGAAGCTCGTCGGCGGCGACGAGCGAGCGTTCGCCGAGGCGTACCTCCTCGAGTTCCTCGACGCGAACCTGCAGTTCATCCCGACGGCGATGGCCGATCGGGCGCTGCACTGGGAGGGCTCACTCCCCGATCTCACCGGCGCCGAGATCTACGCGGGCCTCGACGTCGGACGCACGCAGGACCTCACGGCGCTGCTGATCGTCGCGGTCGTCGGCCAGGTCGCCTGGGTCCTCGCAGTGCTCACGTGCAAGCGCACGGCGTTCAAGGCGCAGAAGCGGATGATCCGCGATGCGCGCGCGACGTTCGCGTGGCACACGCTGCACGTCGACGAGACCGGCCTCGGCAAGCAACTCGCCGAGGAGCTGGAGGAGGACTTCGGTTCGGAGGTCGTGCGCGTGACGTTCACGAACGACACGAAGGCGGACATGGCCACGCGCACGCTGCGATGGCTCCGTGACACGCGGGTGCGATTCCCCAAGGGCGCGCCTGGCAAGGCGCTGCACGCCGAGACCATTGCCGTGCGACGGAAGATCACCGGCAGCGGGAACGTCGTGTACGAAGTACCTCGCACCGCGAAGGGCCACGGCGATCGATTCTGGGCGCTCGCGCTCGCGCTGAAGGGCGCAGGCGAACCGATGCCGCCTCGAGAGCTGGGCGTCGAGCCCGTGTTGGCCGTGGCATGATCTTCGAGCAGGCGCCCTCGCAGCCCGACCGCCGGCCGTTCTGGCAAGAGCTGGTGCTCGCGGCCGTCGCCGGCGCGGTCGTGCCTCTCGCGCACCACGCAGGCAAGGCGCTCCGCGAAACCCTCGCCGCCCGGCGCCGATCACGCGTGGCGAACACGTCCGAGTACACGTTGCCCGAGCACTCCTCCGAACAATGAAGCTCAAGCTGCTGCAGCGGCGCCACGCCGACTTCGACGCCGAGACGCTTCAGACCTACGAGGACCTGCTCGTGGGCGGTGCGCAGTTCCGGAAACACGCGACGCGGTATCTGATCCAGAACGACGTCGAGCCGAAGTCCGCGTTCGAGAAGCGCGCGAAGGCCTCGCACTACCTGAACTACGTCGCCCCGCTCGCGAACTTCTTCGCGTCCTGGCTGTTCAGCTCCCAGCTCACCTATCGGGCCGACGGCAGCGCCGACGAAGAGGCGTACGCCGAGTTCCAGGAGGACTCGGACGGCACGGGCACGTCGCTCGAGCGGTTCCTGCGCCAACGGTTCGTCGAAGCGCTCACCGTGCAGCGGGCGTACTGGCGCGTGGTGTTCCCGACGCCGATGACGGCTGCGACGGATCTCGCCGAATACGAAGCCCTCGGACTGAATCGACCCACGCTCGAGAAGATCCCGGCGTGCTGCGTGGTCAACTGGCGCCGAGCGGCCGACGGCTCGTTCCTCTGGCTGCTCGAGTACCGCTCCGTCGAAGAGCTGCTCGAGATCGAGAATCCCGACGCCACCGTCACCGAGACGTGGACGCTCTGGCGCGCGGACGGAACGGCTCGGCGCTGGCAGCTTCGCCGGGACAAGCGCGATCACGTGACGCCGGACACGGACGTGCCGGAGATCGATCCGCCGCACAATCCTATTGCAGCGCTGCCGATCGTCGAACTGCAGCTTCCTCCCGAACTGTGGCTCGTCGACCAGATCGCCGACGCGCAGCTCGAGCACTTCCGTCAGCGCAACGCGCTCTCGCACGCGATTCGTCGCACGTGCTTCGCGATGCCGGTGTTCAACCTGAAGGACACCCGCAAGAAGCCGACGCTCGGCACGGGCTACTACCTGATGATCGGCCTCGAGGAGAAGGTCTCGTGGCCGGCTCCCGATGCCGCACCGTTTGCGGTCGTTGAAGCGAACGCCGCGGGATTGAAGGACGAGATTCATCGCGTCGCGGCCCAGCTCGGTCGCGGCGTCGACAACAACGCGGCCGCCGTGGGCCGCAGCGCGGAGTCGAAGCAACAGGACGACTCGGCCACCGAGATCGTGCTGCGCGCGTACGGCGGCCTGATGCGCGACGCTGCCGAGCGGACGTTCGATCTCGTGTCGCTCGGCCGTGACGACGACATCGCGTGGGATGTGTCCGGCATGGACAAGTTCCACGTGACCGACGCGAAGGCAGTCACGGACCTCGCGGTTGCGAGCGGGACGTTGCAGATCCCGTCGGCGACGTATCGCCGAGAGCTGGCGAAGCGTGTCGTCCGCGCGCAACTGCCGGACCTCGACGAGAAGACTGCGCGGACGATCGAGAAGGAGATCGAGGCGGGCATCACGAACGAGGACCTCGTTCCACCGCCGGCCCCTCCACCGCCAGGCCCCCCGAACGACGGAGGCGGCGCGCCGCCGCGCTCCGGCGCGGGTCCCGCCGACGACATGAATGGCGACACGTAGACCGGCGCTGCCGGTCGAACAGCACGCCCCTGGTCTCGACGCTCCCGCGGTCCCAACCGCGCGGCAGCTCGCCGGCGTCGAGCGGATGCTCGAGCAGGCCTCGCACGAGGTCACGCAGCTCGCCCGTCCGGCGCTCGATGCGTTGCTGCCTGCCCTGGCGCAGGCCCAGCGCGAAACGGCACAAGGGCTCGCCGCGTGGCTCAAGCGCGTCGAGAACGGTGACCTGCGGTACACGGCGCAGCAGCACCGGGTCGTGCTGCTGAATCTTGAGCGCGCCTTTCGCACGATTCGCACGCTCGACCCGACAATGTCGGCGGCCCTCGAGCGCATGGGCGTGCAGGCGGGCCGACTGTCGGTCACGCATCTGCAGAACGAGGTCGCCCGGCTCTCGGAGATCTTCGAGGGCAGCGTCCGTCGAGTCCCGATCGACGTCGCCGGCGTGGTCGCGACCGGGCAGTCGTTCATCATCCCTCGAGTCCGGACATCGGCCGCGCGGTATGCCGGCCAGGTCCGCGACGACATTCAGCGCGAGCTGGCTGTCGGGATCCTCCGCGGCGAGTCGATCTCCGCGACGATCGACCGGCTCGTCCGGCACGGTGGCCCCCGAGGCGAGGTCGCGCTGCGAGGCGTCGCCGGCGAGCCCGGCGCTGTCACCGAGCACATCGCCGAGGGCCTCTTCCGTCGATACCGCTACTGGGCCGAGCGCGTCGTCCGTACGGAGACGCAGTCGGCGTACAACACGCATCTCGACCAGGGCTTTCGCCAGGCCCACCAGCTCATCCCGGACTTGGTGCGCCGGTGGGACGCGTCGCTCGATCTTCGCGTCTGCGAGATCTGCGCTGCGCTCCATGGCACGACGGCGCCGATCGGCGGGACGTTTCCCGACGGCTCGACGGGGGCGCCTCGGCACCCGAACTGCCGTTGTCGCGTCGGGGCGTGGCGCGCCGAGTGGAGCGAGATCCTCAATCCGCCTGCACCGCCGCCGCCGCCGGCCGCACCGACTGTGGTGCCAGCGACGCCCGCAGCGGCGCCGAAGCGTCGACGACGCACGCAGCCCGCCCCGCCACCGGATCCGTTCCGCGAATCGATGCGACGGGTCGCTGGTGCCCTGCGAAACATCACGCCTGCTGGCGGAAGCGATCTCGACCAGGCGCTGGTGCGAAACCAGCTCCGCGCGCTCGTGCAGGAACTCGGGCTTGTCGATCGAGACGCGATGGCGTCGAGCGCCAATCGGTATCAGGTTCGGCCTCGATCGCGCATGCGCGGCGCTCGAGGCCTTCACAACACGGTGACCGGGCAGATCACGGTCTCGACACCCGTTCACAACGGAGCGAAGCGATTCGCGACAGCCGTCGCGACGGGCCGAGCCCCACGAGCGGTCGACGCGCACGACTTCCGGACGCTGCTCCACGAGACGGTTCACGGCCATTCGCCGATGGATCACTCGGTGTACATCGGCGTCGGACGTGTGATCGAAGAGGTCAGCACCGAGTTGACCGCTCGGCGGATCGTGCGGCAGCGGTTCGGCGTCACGAGCGAACTGCTTCAGGCACCGCTCGGACCAGCCGACCCCAGCCGCCGCAGCTACGATCAGTGGATCGTCGCGGTGCGCCGGATCCTCGAAGCCGAGGGCTACACGGCGCGTGCGGCGATCGATGCGATGGAGGATGCGTCGATCACGCTTCGCCGATACGCCGGCCCGGTGATCGATCGGCCCGAGGAATACGCCCGGAAGTGGCTGGAAGGGCTTCCGCCACCTGATCCACCGAACGACCGACTTGCTCGGGACGCTCGGAGGCGTAGGATCTTCGATCGACTGAAGGCTCTGCCATGACGATCGCAAACGTCCCGCTGGATGACATCGACGCAGCCGTGCGCTTCTACCTGGAACGCAAGGCCCGCGGCGGTGTGACCGAGGACGAGATGGAGATGCTCCTCATGGCGCAGCGCGATCCCGATGCGCTGCTGCGCAGGCTCGACGAAGTCGATCCGCCCAAGCGCTGAATCACACATCGCTCCGATGCGATGAACGCGTCCCGCGCGCCACGGCGTGCGAGCGGGACGACGGCACCCCCACGCCGCACGCGCACCTCGCGCGCAAAGAGGCACCCATCATGGGAGACGACAAGAAGCCCGCTGGCAACGACGGCGGCGCCGACGACAACGACATCGACTCGAAGATCGAGGAGAAGGTCAACGCCGTCGTGAACAAGGCCGTGTCGACGCACGTGAAGCGCGCGCTCGCTGGCATCGAGAAGACGATCGCCTCGACAGTGTCGAAGGCGCTCGAGGCATCGAAGCCCGGGGACGACGCGAACGACGACGACGACCAGGCCGATGACCCGCCCGAGAAGCCCACGGCGAAGAAGACGCCTGCGCCCAACGGCGCGCCGACGTCGGGCCCCGACAAGGCGACCGCGAAGCGCCTGGCCGACCTCGAGAAGCGTCTCGGCGAGTCCGAAACGGCCCGCAAGGCCGCCGAGGACAAGGCTCGGAAGGACGCCGCGCGAACGACGCTGCGAGAGCAGTTGGCCGCCGCGAAGGTTCGGCCCGAGCTGCTGCCAGCGCTGATGAGCCACCTCGAGGCGAGTGGCGCCCTGCGCTACGACGACGAGGGCAAGCCGAAGCTCGCAATCACTCGCTCGCGCATGAAGGGCGCGGACCCTGAAGAACAGGAGTTCGATCTCGCGGCCGGCGTGAAGGACTGGCTGCAGACGAACGATGCGAAGCCGTTCCTGCCCGCTCCCGCTGGCGCCGGAGCGCCCGCACCGAAGCCCGTGTTCGGAGCGGGTCTGCAGCGACCGGCCGCAGGCGCGGCGAAGAACACCGGCATGTCCGAGCAGGACGCGCTCGCACGCACGATGGCCTCGCTCAAGAGCGCCGGCGTCGACGATCTCAGTTTCGAATGATGCTCGACCGGCTCGCCATGGTGGCGGCCGTCAGCTGACGACCAAAAAAGGATTGCACCATGGCTGACACCCCAGAGTCGCTTGCGACCATCACCAACGCGATGTCGCAGAACTTTCGTCCGCGTGTCGTGCGGACGTTCAACGCACGCGCGCAGCTTCTTCGGAGCCTGCCGATCGTGGCTGGCGAGGGCAAGAACATCGCCTTCGACGCCGAGTTCAACGACTCGGGCTCGATCGCCGAGGCGTTCGCGGACGGCGCCGACGTCGCGAACTACGGTTCGGACGTGCACCTGCCGGCGACGCTCGGCTGGGCGCTGTACCGATCGAACTTCAGCGTGACGGATCTCGCGCGCTCGGTCGCGCGAACGTCGCGCAGCCCCGACGGCATGCTGCGCTTGATGGCGCGGAACTTCGAGAACTCGATCCGCAAGCTCGCTGCGTACCTGAACAGCGAGGCGTACGTCGGACCGGGTTCGGGCAACCGCATGCTTGGACTCGACGGGCAGCTCGTCGACACGGGCACCGTGCTCGGCATCGACAAGAGCACGTACTCGGGCTGGCGCGCGAAGGTGATCGACCCCGGATCGCTGACGGCGCCGACGATCGCGTTGCTGCGCGACGACATCTCCGCGATCTACGACGCGTGCGGCGAGAGCCCGGACGTCGCGTTCTGTCCCACCGCGGTGTGGAACAAGATCGCATCGCTGTTCCAGGAGAGCCGACGGCTCGTCCAGGACGTGCAGACGGCCCGCGGCCTGATCCGTCTCGACGGCTCGGCGGGAGCGATCGAGATCGACGGCTGCGTGTTCATGAAGGACAAGGACGCGACCGCGAACCGGATCTACTACCTGAACTCGAACTACGTTCGGTTCGAGTACCTGCCGCAGCAGGACGAGGGAGACATGCTCCCCGAGGCTGCCCAGATGGTGGACCTCGACGACGGCTACGGAGCCTTCCCGCTCGGGATGAAGACGTATCCGATCGCCCGCGTCGGTGCTCGACGGAAGGTCTCGACTCAGGTGTTCCTGAACCTGGTGGTCGAGAAGCCGAACGCCTGCGGCATCCGCAAGAACGTCGCGACCACCTGATCGTGACCGGGGGCCTTCGGGCCCCCGACGCAACCGCCCCAACCACTGGAGAACCCGAATCATGGCAACCGTCCTCCGCCGCGTTCATCCGCTCTGCACCGTCATCCGCGACAGCGCGAACCTCCCGAAGAAGCAACGTGGTGCGGTCGACATCCAGCGCGGCACCGCGACGCTCGTGTCCGGCACCGTCACCGTGTCGGGTGTGCGGCTAACCGCTGCGGCCCGCATCGTCGTCACCCGCATGACCAAGGCGGGCTCCGTCGCTCACGGTCTGCTCGAGGTCCCCGCAGGCAGCCGAACCACGGGCGCGGCGGGCCAGTTCGTCATCAACGCGATCTCGGAGGCCGCCGGCGCGGTGGTCACCTCGGACGTGTCGACCGTCGACTGGATGGTGATCAACGAATTCCCCCACAACGACATCTCGGAGCGGACGATCGTGTCGCCCAACGCGACCGATCTCGCGACGTCGCTCACGCTGATCAACGAGATTCTCGCGGTGTACGAGTTCCACCGCGTGGACGACCTGGCGCACAAGGCCGCCGACACATCGAACCCGATCGCGGCGCCGCGCGCCACCGACCTGACCACGGCCCAGACGCTCGCCAACGAGCTGAAGGCCGACTTCAACCTGCACCGCGCGCAGGCCGGCGTTCACTTCCAGAACGACGGCGGCAACGCGATCACGTCGGCCGACGCGACGGATCAGTCCTCGCTGAACACGCTCGCCAACGAGCTGAAGACGGACATCAACGCCCACTTCGGCGCGTTCGGCGCGCCGCTGGACGTCACGCCGTCGATTCGCCTGGTGGATGCGTGAGCCGACTGGCGACGTACTTCCGGAACGACACGACCCGCACGCTCGACTTCGATGTCGAGGGCGAACGGTTCGTCGTTCCGCCGGGGGGCGGGTGCGAGATCCCTCGACGCTTGGCGTACGTCATTGCGTCGAGGGGCTTGCCGCTCACCAAGCTCGAGGACGGTGACGCGCTCCCCGGGGCGCTCGTCGAGCCGACCCGTGTCGCCGCGCGACCGAACCGCCCACCGCCTGGTGTGCACACCGGACGCGTCCGGCCCGAAGAACTGACCGAGAACACCGATGCCATGTTTGGCGTCGAAGACGATGAGACGGACGGCGAACCGGGCGTCGAGTCGTCCGAGCTTCCGGCGGCCGACGTGGCCGAGGAGTCCGATGGCGCAGCTGCGGTCGCAGCTGCAGTGAAGGACCTCGAAGCCCAGGGCGCGACTTTGCCCAAGGGCCGCAAGCGCGGCCGCTGATCCGACAATGGCCCTCACCGAGACGCAGAAGGCCCAGGTGCGCATGTATCTGGGCTACGAGCGCGCGCAGGACATCTATCCTGAGGTCGAGAGCAAGTTCGGGATTCTGAGTTCCGACGAGGAAGCCCAGATCATCGCGAAGATCACGTCGCTCGCGGATCTCGACACGCGGCTCGACACGATCGACACCGACGGCACCCTCGAGGCGCTCAAGATCGACGAGATCGAACTGCGCGCCAACCCGCTCGAGCTGATCTACCGGCGCGGCCGCCAGCTCATCGCCGCGCTGGCAGGACTGATGGGCGTCGAGCCACTGCGGGACTACTACGGCGACTCGGCGCCGTGGAACGGCGCGTACGCCGTCGGGTGATCGATGGCCCTGCGCGACAACCTGCTCCCGGTTGCGAACACGCTGCGCGCGAAGGCGGAAGCCTTCGGCGTGCGGCGATACTCGGTGACGGTGCGACAGCGCACCTGGTCGGGCGGACGTCCCGGCCTCGGCACGATGACGCCGACGGACCTGACGCTTTCGCCCCGTCCGCGCGTCCGGGCGGTCTCCTCGAGGGAGATCGCGGCTTCGGGCGGGACATTCACGCAGGGCGACCTGCGCATCGGACCGATCACGCCGTCGAATGGCGCCGGCGTCGGCTACACCGCGGCCCAACTCGCGCCGGACGTCTCGAGTGCCAACGGCGACGTGATGTACGTTCTCGTCGGCGACGACGGCACGACCGTGGCGCGCCTCGTCGACCGGCCGAGCGTCGACCGGTCGCTCGGATGGTTCGTCGTGGTGCGCCCCACGCGCGAGACGCCCTGATGGGCACAGTCAACGTCC
>Ga0233425_10001526_pt1 | contig 51538 bp, 50 predicted proteins | sample Watercolumn_Towu_2_FD_181712 | JGI IMG/M metagenome (GOLD analysis project Ga0233425, IMG submission 181712) | Freshwater microbial communities from Lake Towuti, South Sulawesi, Indonesia - Watercolumn_Towuti2014_140_MG | ecosystem: Environmental > Aquatic > Freshwater > Lake | place...
TCAACGGCGAGGGCGAGGTCGAGTTCAGCACGATGTCGAGCATCACCACGGGGGGAAGCACGCGCCTTCTCGCCTTGGGAAAGGACAATGGCGCTCTCGCCTTCGATGTGGGCGGCGCGCTTTTGCCCAACGCCTCCGCCGAAGCCGGAAGTTATGCCGGCGTGTTGGTGGTTGCGGTCCAATATAACTAGTATAAACCAATAACAGGGCTGGAAATTGGGCACGGGGAAACAATTGGACAGGATGCACGCCAGGCGACGGACGATGGCTCCGCACCGCATTGCAGCCCTGGCGATCCCGGCCTTTCTTTTACAGCCCACCATAGCGATCGCGCAAAGCGCGGAGCCGGCCATTTCCGGTGGTGTTGCCAGCGTCAATCTGAACCCCAAACGCGTTACGTTCGACAGGCTGGGCAAGTCCGCGACGATCGCCGTCGCGAGCAGCAGCGGCACAGGCTCGTTCGATGTCGAGCTGATCGACCGCGTGATGCTGCCCGACGGGCAGATCGTGCCGGCCACCGACGCCGTCGGGAAGCCCGAACTCGAGCGCATGAAGTCGGCCAAGGCGTTCCTGGTCGCGACGCCCCGGCGAATCCGCGTCGTGCAGGGCACCGGCCAGACGATCCGAATCCGCGCAGCCTCCACCACCGAGGTTCCGGCGGGCGAATATCGTACCCATCTGACGGTGACCGGCATTCCGCCCGCCGAGAGCGGCCTGACCGCCGAGCAGGCCGCTGGACGCAAGGAGGGGGAACTCTCCTTCCGCATCAATTCGGTGCTGGCCTTGTCGATCCCGGTCATTCTGCGGGTTGGTCCGGTGGACGTTCGTGCGGGAATCGAGAAGGCGGCGGTGACCTTCGATAATATTTCGCCCGACGGTTCTGCGCCGGCCGTGCGCACTGCTGTTTTGACACTGGATCTCGTAAGGCAGGGGGCCAATTCGCTGTACGGCGATATCGAGATAAAGGGGAGCCGGAAGCAGGGGGAAGAGTCGATCGGCGCGGTGCGCGGAATCGGCGTTTATCCGGAGATCGAGCGACGATATGTGAAAATCCCGCTGACGCGCATTCCCGCGGCCGGCGAACGGATCGACATAGAGTTTCGCGACGACGACACGTCGCCGGGTAAGATCCTCAGCAAGGCCTCTGTCATAGCTCCGTGAGACGATCGCCGACACAGGCGTTCCTCTCCCTCCTGACCTTATCGTTGCTCGCGCCCGTATCGGCGGACGCGGGCCAATCCGACGCGACCAGGCTCGATTTCATCGAACCGAGCGGCGAGGTTCTCGATGAGAACGATCTTCTGCTCGTAGAAGTGGTGCTCGATCGGCTCGCCATCACCGACTCTCTTCCCATCTATGCGTCTCCGGTCGGCCTCCTGATTCCGGTCGGCGAGCTATCGCGCCTGCTCGATGCGGATCTGAACGTGCAGCTGGGAGAGAAGCGGATCGTCGGCACCATCGGCGAAGCCCGGCGCTCTGTCGTCACCGACCTCGCCAACGGCATCGCTCGCGTCGATGGCAATCTGCAGCTCCTCATGCCGGGCGATATGGTGGTCGGCGCAAACGACATCTACGTCCGCGCCACACTATTGGAAAAGCTTTTGCCGGTACGGCTGCGTTTCGACGAAGCGGCGTTGCGGCTCGAGCTGACAGCGCGCGAGCCTCTGCCGATCCAGTCGAAGCTCGACCGTCTGGCGCGGCTGCGCGGGCTGCAGGGCACGACGAGCTCGGTCAACGAAGTCTACAAGGTCAAGTCCTCGCCTGCCCTCGTCACGCCGCCGAGTTTCGACGTGCTGGTCGAAGCCGGCGCACAGGAGCGTCCTCCCTCCTGGCCCTATCGCTATGACGTGCGCGCGGGCGGCGACCTGCTGTACAGCAATTTCCAGGGCTATGTCGGCTCGGACCAGAAGGGGCGCCCGGTAACGGCGCGCATGCTGCTCGAGCGGCGCGACGTCGACGGACAGGCGCTGGGGCCGCTCGGCTTCACCCGGGCCTCAGCCGGAGACATCTTCACCCCCGCCCTCCCCCTCGGCCCACGCAGCCTTGCCGGACGCGGCATTTCGCTGAGCACCGCGCCTCTGACGCAGACCAGCATCTTCGGCCGGGTCGACCTGCGCGGCGAACTGCCCATCGGCTATGACGTCGAACTCTATGTCAACGACGTGCTTCGCAGCGGCCAGTCGACGCCAGTGCAGGGTCGATATGAGTTTAGGGACGTGCCGCTGCAGCGCGGCGTCAACATCATCAGGATCGTCGCCTACGGCCCGAGGGGCGAGCGCACCGAGGACGTGCGCGTCGTCAACGTCGGGGGCGGGCAACTCGAGCCCGGCCAGTTCGTCGTCGACCTCGGCGCCGCGCAGCAGGAGAGGACCGTGATCCGCTTCCCCTCGCGCGAGTCGAATGTCGTCGCGGCCCCAGGCGTAGGTGACATGCGCGTTACCGCAAACATGGCTTATGGGTTGACGGAGAACATCACGCTGGCCGGCGGCCTCGCCAGCTATTCGCCGACGGGCCGTGGCGAGCGCCTGGTCGGCACGGCCGGCATCCGGACGTCTATCCGCGGCGTCGCCACCCAGATCGACGGCGCCGCGGACCAACGCGGTGGAACGGCAGTTGCCATGGCTCTTGCTGGCGAACTGATGCGCGTTTCGACCATCGTGCGCCATTCGGAATATGGTGGCGGCTTCGTCGACGAGACCGTGCCACGCAGCGGCGACGGGCGTCCGCTCCGCCGGTCGAGCGAACTCAATCTCGACTGGCAAATACGCCCGGCGGGCGGCTTCGCCATTCCCTTTTCCTTTCGGATGACGCGCGACCAATATGCGAACGGTGATCGCAACTGGGCGGGTCTCTTGCGAGCGTCGGCCCCGATCGGCGGGCTCTATGTTTCGACCGGCTTCGATTTCGAGCGGACCGATCCGGTTCTCGGCCCTGCGAACAATCGCCTCTCCGGACTGGTCAGCCTCTCCTCCTTTGCCCTGTATCAGTGGCAATTGCGGGCCGCCGTCGACTACCAGATCCTGCCGGACCTCCGTCTGGGGGCGCTTTCACTGATCGCCGACCGCAATGTGGGAGAGAATACCGCACTGCGCGTCGCGCTGGGGCAGAGCTTCCAGGACTCCAAAGACAGCACCATCCAGCTGTCCGCCATCCGCCGCCTCCCCTTCGCGGATCTTTCGCTCGACGCGCAATATAGCCGCCCGCGCAACGATTGGCGCCTGGGCCTTCAACTGGCTTTCAGCCTCGTGCCCGATCCGCTCGGCGGTGGCTATTTGCCTCGTCGGCCGGGCGCGGCGTCGGGCGGCAACGCCGCCATCCAGGCCTTTCTCGACGAGAATGGCAATGGCCGCTTCGACCGGGGGGAGGAGCCGGTACCCGGCGTCATGATGGCAGGTTCGGGCGGCGAGGAGATCGCGACCGACGACAAGGGACGCGCGCTGGTCACGGGGCTCGGATACGGAACCGTTGCGCAGGTCCGCACGAGCCTCGACAATGTGCAACTGGACAATGTGGCGGGGCCGCCCCCTGTGGTCGAATTCACACCTCGTGCGGGGACGGTTGCTGTAATAGCCTACCCCATCCAGGCGAAGGGCGAGGTGATGATCACCATCACGGTGCGGCGCGGGGATCGAAAGGTGGGGCTTTCGGCTGTGAATTTGCGTGCGGTGAACGAGAATGGGGAGGTTCATGAAGCGCGGACCGAGTTCGACGGCAGTGCGCTGTTCGACGCCATCCGCCCTGGCACCTATTCGGTCGAAATCGAAGAATCCCAGGCGCGACGACTGAACATGCGGCTAGCGGAACCTGTCAGCTTTACGATCGGGCCCCAAGGCGGCCCCGCGCCGGACATCCAGGCGACAGTGGTGTTCGAATGAACCGCCCTCCCGTGCAACTCGCCCGGCTTGCCCTTGCCTTGACCGCCTGGCAGCCGGCGCTGGCGCAGACCTACACCGTCAACGGCATCAGCCCGATCACCGCCTATGGCGAGGTCGCCGCGGCCGTTACCGGCACGACGGTCTTCGCACAGACCAATACGACGGTCACCGTTCAGTCCGGCAGCGGCGCCAGGATCAAGGGAACCGTGCGCCGCGCGACGGTGACGATCCGCTGCGCCGGCAGCGGCTCTCCCAACACCTGCGCGGTCGCCGGCAACCAGGCGAGGATCCGGGTCGGCGCATTGAGCAGCACCGGCCGCGCCGGACTGATCCAGGAGTTCACCGCGATCAACGGAACCGGGACGATCAGCGGGACGACGACGGGTGCGACGCTGGATTTCACGATGACCGGATGGACCGGCTCTGGCACCAGGACATTTCTTCTGGATACCAAGCTTCCCGTTGCGGGGGACGATGCGGGCGGCGCGACAGGCGCTCAAACGAGCACCTATTATGTGTATGTCGCGAAGGATCCTACGGTGCCGACCGCCGGGTCGACGGTGGCGACGACCATAACCATCCGCCGGCCTTTGCAGATGGTCAAGAATTCCGACCTCAATTTCGGCACGCTGGTCCGACAACCTTCAGGGGCTTCGGCGTCGGTGGTGGTCAACAACAGTACCGGTATTCGCACCCAGACGGGCAATGCCAATCTGATCGCTCTGCCCAGCCCATCTCCCAGCCGTGCGCAGTTCACGATTACCGGCGAACCCAGCACGACCTTTGCGATCAGCTATTCGCCCACGGGCAACATCACGATGTCGAACGGTGCGAGCACGTTGAGCGTTACGACATCGAAGACTGCGACGGGCAATCAGACAATGCCGGCAACGGGCACGCTGACCTTGGGCGTAGGCGGGACGATCAGCGTACTTTCGACCACGGCGCGGGGCGAATATTCCGGCAATCTGACGGTCACGACGACCTATAATTGATAGCTCGGAGGCCCGCTCATCGCTTATATTCGGCAAGGATGTGACAGGCACCGGTCGCCCGGCGCCGTTCGCCCTGCTCCCAGTGATCAAAGGCCAGCCGGCGCGGGCTACGGCCAAGCCAGCAGCGGCAGGTGGCAATATTGCCGGCACCCAACAGCATCGAGCGCATCATCGAACCTGTGGATGAATGCGCTTCCCATGTCGATCTTCCGCTTGGCTCAAGCAGCCACCCGAAAGGAAGATGACGCACAGCGCGTTTCAGTGACCTTTCCACGCCCGGCTGACCGAATGGATCAGGGGAGAAGGAGAGAGCTGTCTCCATAGCTGTAGAAGCGGTAGCCCTGCGCGATTGCATGGGCATAGGCCGCCTGCATCCGCTCCCGGCCCATCAGCGCGCTGACCAGCATGAACAGGGTCGATTTGGGCAAATGAAAATTGGTCATCAACCCGTCTATCGCGCGGAACCGATAGCCCGGAGTGATGAAGATTGACGTGTCCCCGGCAAAGGGGCGGATCACCTTGTCCTCCCCCGTGGCACTCTCCAGCAGCCGCAGGCTGGTCGTGCCGACCGAAATCACCCGTCCACCCGCAGCACGGACGGCGTTGAGGCGGTCGGCGACGTCGGCCTCGATCCGTCCCCATTCGGCGTGCATCAGGTGGTCGTCGGTGTCCTCCGCCTTGACCGGCAGAAAGGTACCTGCGCCAACGTGGAGCGTCAGCGTTTCGCTGAGGATACCGGCGGCGGCCAGCGCCTCCATTAGGCGCGGGGTGAAGTGCAACGCAGCGGTCGGAGCGGCAACGGCGCCCTTTTCCCGCGCAAACATCGTCTGATAATCGTCGAGATCGCGCTCATCGGCGGCGCGCTTGCCCGCGATATAGGGTGGCAGCGGCATCGTGCCCGCCCGCTCGAGCAACAGTTCGACCGGTTCAGCGCCCTCGAACTCGAACAGGATCGAACCGTCGTCTCCGCGATCGGTGGCAAGGGCGAAAACGTCCTGCCCGAAATCAATGCGGTCGCCGATCTTCACACGCTTGGCGTTGCGGACGAAGGCACGCCAGTTGCGCAGCCCCTCGCGCTTGTGCAGCGTCGCGCCGATCCGCGCTTCACCGCGCCGGCCTTCGAGCTGGGCCGGGATCACCCGCGTATCGTTGAAGACGAGGCAGTCTCCCGCCCGGAGCAGACTTGGAAGGTCGCTGACCCGCCAGTCCTCCAACGGCGCGGCCTGACCGCAAACGTTTAGCAACCGCGCACTGTCCCGAGGGTCGGCGGGCCGGAGCGCTATATTCTCCGCAGGAAGATCGAAGTCGAAAAGATCGACGCGCATGTCAATTCGGCTGGGCCGGAGCCTCTTCGGTCGCCACCTGATCGACCGCGCTCGCCGTCGGCGACGGGCTGATCGCATCCACGGCGGCAGCGGTGCCGCCGGTGGCGGGACGATCCCCCTCCTCGCGCGCGGCTTTCGCCTGCTCCTTGGCGGCCTTGCGAGCCGCCTTCTCCTGCTCCTTCTTTGCCTTGGCTTCCGCTTCGGCCTTTTCCTCGGCCGCCTTGCGCGCCTGCTTGGCGGCCTTGCCGGTCAGAGCAGGCGCCGCCTCCGCCGGCTTTTCGGGCGGCGGCACGAACGCCACCGGCGGCTGCCCCTGATCATCGGACTGGATCGAAGCATGGACGATTTTCGACGGGTTCGCCGGCGGCTCGCCGCGTTCGATCGCATCGACATATTGCATGCCCGAAACGACGCGACCGATCACGGTGTAATTGCGGTCGAGCGTGAGGTTGGGCTGGAGCATGATGTAGAACTGACTGTTGGCGCTGTCGGGCGACTGTGCGCGCGCCATCGCCATTGCGCCACGGACGTGGGGAAGGTCGTTGAACTCGGCCTTCAGGTCGGGGAGGTCGGACCCGCCCTCGCCGGTGCCCTGCGGATCGCCGCCCTGCGCCATGAAGCCCTCGATGACGCGATGGAAGATCAGGCCGTCATAAAAATGGCGCCGGGTCAGCGTCTTGATCCGCTCGACCGAGTAGGGCGCCTTGTCGGGACGAAGCTGGATCTGGACCCGACCGCCGGTGGAAAGATCGAGGTTCAGGATGTTCTGCGGGTCCTGAGGGGGCGGCACGTCTCCCGCGACCTGTGCGACACTGGTCCCAGCCATGAACAGGCCGGCAAGGGCCGCGACAATCAACTTCGAACGCATCAGATCCATTCTCCAACCGCGCAGGGCGCGGGTTCCTTACTCAGCGGGGGCTTGCGGTCGGCTGAACCGCCCGGCCCTTCAGCTACCCTTCTTACCGATCTTTTCGACGCGCGCGACGACTTCCTGCACGACCTGGGCGGGAACGAAACGATCGATCGCGCCGCCATAAAGCGCGATTTCCTTCACGAGCCGCGATGCGATCGGCTGCAAGGCGACATCGGCCATCAGGAAGACCGTCTCGACCCGGTTGTTCAGCTGCTGGTTCATCCCCGCCATCTGATATTCATATTCAAAATCGGCGACGGCGCGCAGCCCGCGCACGATGATCGAAGCGCCCATGCGCTCCGCGAAATCCATCAGCAGCGAATCGAAGGCGACAATCTCGAGGCGATCGCTGAGGTCCGCCGTCTCGCGGCGAACCATCGCCAGCCGCTCGTCGAGGGTAAACATCGGCGACTTGGACGGATTGGTGGTCACGCCGACGACGAGCCGGTCGACCAGCTTGGCGCCCCGCCGGATGATATCCATGTGGCCCAGGGTAATCGGGTCGAACGTGCCCGGATAGACGCCGATGCGCATGTGCATTTCCCCCTTATGTCAGCGGTCGCGCCGGACGGTGTAGGCGGCGATGTCCCGTAGCAGATCAGCCTCCGCGCCGAATGCAGAAAGATGGGCGATGGCCTGCTCGCTCAACAGAGCCGCCTGCGCGCGCGCGCGATCGACCCCCAGCAGGGAGACGAAGGTCGCCTTGCCGGCGGCCTCGTCCTTGCCGACCGCCTTGCCGGTCGCGGCGGCATCGCCTTCCACGTCGAGAAGATCATCGGCGATCTGGAAAGCCAGGCCCAGGTCATGCGCATAGTTGCGCAGGCGGGTACGCCCTTCCTGGGGAACGCGACCCAATATGGCCCCGGCCTCGACCGCAAAACCGATCAGCGCGCCAGTCTTGAGTTGCTGGAGCCGCGTCACGACACCCAGGTTCTGATCGAGCGCGGGGGCCGCCATGTCCATGGCCTGCCCCCCGACCATCCCGGCCGGGCCCGAAGCGGCAGCAAGCGCCGTGATCAGCTCGCAGCGAACGAATGGATCGGGATGGGTCGCCTCGCTTCCGATGATCTCGAAGGCAAGCGCCTGCAACCCGTCGCCGACGAGGATTGCGGTCGCTTCGTCAAAGGCCTTGTGGACCGTGGGTTTGCCGCGGCGCATGTCATCATCATCCATCGCCGGCAGATCGTCGTGGACGAGGCTGTAGACGTGGATCGCCTCGATCGCCAGGCCGACACGCAGGGCGCATTCGGGATCGACCGCGAAGAGCCGTGCCGAAGCCGAAACGAGCAGCGGGCGCAGGCGCTTGCCGCCACCAATGGCGGCATGGCGCATCGCTTCGTAAAGCGGGCGCCGGCTGTCGTCCGGTGGCGTAAGCAACAGGTCGAAACGGGAGTCGATCTCGCGTGCCAGCGCGGCGATTTCGGTGGCGAGGCGGTCGCTCATCCGCTCAGCCCGCGTCGAAGGGCTCGGTTCCCCGGGGGACGCCGTCCGCTCCGAGACTGATCTTCTCGATCCGCGCCTTGGCGGCGTTCAGCCGCTGTTCGCACAGCCGCTTCAGCGCATCGCCCTTGGCGTAGAGCGAGATCGACTGGTCGAGCGGAACCTCCCCCGACTCCAGCTGACGGACGATCGTCTCGAGCTGTTTCAGGGCATCCTCGAAGGAGAGGTCGGCGATGGCTGCGCTGTCATCCATGGGCGAGGCTTTTGGGCTGGGGCGTGGCGGGGGTCAAGTCGCGACTACCGCCGGCCGGTCCCGATGGCAGCCGAACGGTGCGGCCTCGCGATCAATCGGCCGGCAATGCGCAACGAAGCATCGCCGGACGGCCGCACGGACCGAACCGTGCCGCCATGGCGGGCGGCCGTCCGACGTCAGTTTTTCTTGAACGGATCCTGGAAGGTCGCACCGCCAAAGGTGGAGGTTTCTTCCGCATGGACGTCGTCCGCGCGGCGGGCCGCGGCGTCACGCTGCGCGCGCAGTTCTTCGATCAGCGCTTCGCGGTCGCCCTCGAGACGGGTGTCGGGCGCAGCCTCGATGCCTGCTGCCTTGGCGGCCTTCGCAACGATCGCGTCGAGCTCGCGCTGCGAGCAGAGACCCAGTGTGACGGGATCTTTCGGAACGATGTTGGAGATGTTCCAGTGGGTCCGGTCGCGGATCGCCGCAATGGTGGTGCGGGTCGTGCCGATCAGCTTGGAGATCTGGCCGTCCGACACCTCGGGATGGTTGCGAATGATCCAGGCGATGCCGTCCGGCTTGTCCTGCCGCTTCGACACCGGCGTGTAGCGCGGTCCCTTGGTGCGGCGGAGCTGGTCGGGGCCCTTCTGCATCACCAGGCGGTAATTGGCGTCCTTCTGGCCCTTCTCGATCTCGCTCATGGTCAGTTCGCCAGCGCGGACCGGGTCACGGCCCGTGAGCTTCGTCGCCGCCATGTCATCGGCGATGGCCTGGATCTCGAGGATGTGCAGACCGCAGAACTCGGCGATCTGCTGGAAGCTGAGCGCAGTGTTGTCGACCAGCCACGAAGCGGTGGCGTGGGGCATGAGCGGCTGGGCCATGGCGGTCCTCCAAATAAAAGGGCCGCCCCTTCACGGAGCGGCCTGAGCGTTGCCATGATGTACTGAAGCCGCGCGGGAAGCACAAGGCTGGACGTGCGGTCGCCCGATTCCGCTCAGGCCGGCTCAGGCTGCCCTACGCAAACGGCCCACGCCCTGCGGCACGAGCGCGCTCAGAAACTGCTCCGCGCTGCGGCGCCAGCCGAAGGTCGCTCCGTAAGCCGCTGCCGCCGTCCGGTCGCGTTTCAGCGCAGCGGCGATGGCGGTGGCGAGATCCTCGTCCATCGCCGACGAGGCCGGGTCGAGAACGTCGATAGGCCCGGTGACCGGGAAGGCCGCCACCGGCGTGCCGCAGGCGAGCGCCTCGATCATGACCAGCCCGAACGTATCGGTGCGGCTCGGGAAGACGAAGACGTCGGCCCCGGCATAGGCCGACGCGAGGTCCTCGCCATGCAAGGCCCCCAGGAAATGCGCATCGGGATAACGGCGCTCCAAGGACGCGCGAGCCGGCCCGTCGCCGACCACGACCTTGGTCCCGGCGACGTCCGCCGCAAGGAAGGCCTCGACATTCTTCTCGACCGCGACGCGACCGACATAGAGCTGGATCGGTCGGGTCATGGCCGCCAGCGCGGGATGCGCAGGCCGGTCGGGGCGAAACAGCGCGAGGTCCACACCCCTGCCCCAGCGCCGCACCGGGCCGATGCCCCGCGCATCGAGGACCGCCTCGATCGATGGGGTCGACGCGAGGATCGCGGCGGACGGTCCATGGAACCAGCGGATATAGCGCCAGAACCAGCCGGCCGGCATGCCGGTCCGCTCCGCGATATAGTCGGGAAACTGGGTATGATAGGCGCTGGTGAACGCCAGCCGCCGCGACAGGCAGTAGCGGCGCGCGGCGAGGCCGATCGGTCCCTCGGTTGCGATATGGATCGCATCCGCCCCGAATTCTGCGATCCGCCGCCCGACTCCCGCATGGGTCGTCAGGGCCAGCCGAATTTCGGGATAGCTTGGGCAGGGCAGCGTTCGAAACTGGTCCGGCGCAACCACGCAGACCTGATGACCCATCGCAGCGAGCTCGGCGGTCACCGCCTGCAGCGTCCGAACCACGCCGTTGACCTGCGGCGCCCAGGCGTCGGTCGCGATCGCGATACGCATCTCAGGCCGCCATCGCCGGAGCGGATTCGCGTCGGGCGGCGATCTCGTCGGCCCAATGAAGTACCTCCAGCCGACCATCGAAATGCTCTACCAGCGCGGTGCAGCCTTCGACCCAGTCGCCATCGTTATAATAGACGATCCCCCCGAAATCGCGGATCTCCGCCGTGTGGATATGGCCGCAGACGACGCCATCGACGCCACGATCACGCGCTTCGTGCGCCACGGCCTCTTCGAAGCGGGAGATGAACTCTACCGCGTTCTTGACCTTGTGCTTGGCGTGCTTGGAGAGCGACCAATAGGGCAGGTCGAGCCGTTGACGCACCGCGTTGATCACGATGTTCAGCCGCATCAGCCCCGAGTAAGCGGCGTCCCCGAGGAAGGCGAGCCAGCGATGGCACATGACCACCGCGTCGAACTCGTCGCCATGGGTCACCATCAGGCGGCGGCCGTCGGCGGTCTCGTGAACCGCCTGGCGGCGGATCTCGATCCCGCCGAAGGTCAGCCCCGAGAACTGGCGGAACATCTCGTCATGATTGCCGGGAATGTAGACGACCCGCGTGCCGCGCTTTGCCCGCTTCATCACACGCCAGACGATGTCGTTGTGCGCCGAGGGCCAATACCAGCTGCGGCGCAGTTTCCAGCCGTCGATGATGTCGCCGACCAGATACATCGTTTCGCTGTCGGTCGAATCGAGAAAGTCGATCAGCATCTGCGCGTTGCAGCCGCGCGTGCCCAGATGGACGTCCGAAATCCAGATCGTCCGGAAGCGCTTCCGCTTTCTGTCGGCTTCCGGAATGGTCGGGCGCAGGTCCTGAAAGTCCGCGATCCGGGTGATGGCATTCATCGCTCGTCTCCTGGCTGGATGACGTGCGAAGCCTATGATTCAACATTGTTACAGCCGCCTTGGGGTTTCGCTTACGCCTTTATGACAATTGCTGAGCCTTCTTCTCAGAAGTCCGCAATTGTTCTTCGATGTTTCAAGCCGATAGCGGAACAAGGTCAGAGCCTGGAAGAAGTCGGTTTCTGCCCCGTAAAGGAGCGGCTATGCACGCGCCGAAGCACCAGGGAGGCGCGAATATGCAGGTCTATGGCGATTCGATCTCCGGCAATTGCCTGAAGGTCAAATGGACGGCGGCGATTCTCGGCATTTCCGTCGACTGGATCGAAACCAGCGTGCTCGACGGATCGACACGGACAGCGGGCTTTCTCGCGATGAACCCGGCGGGCCAGGTACCGCTGCTCGTACACGATGATGGTCGCAGTCTGGCGCAGTCCAACGCGATCATGCTCCACCTGGCCGAGGGCAGTTCGCTCGTGCCGACAGACCCGTATCTGCGCGCCAAGATGTACGAGTGGCTGTTCTGGGAACAATATAGCCACGAGCCCTATGTGGCGGTGGCGCGCTTCCAGCTTCATTATCTGGGCAAGGCGAAGAGCGAGTTGGAGTCCCGCATAGTGGAGCGTGGAAAGGCTGCGCTGGCTCTGCTCGACCATCAGCTGAGGTCGGCGGACTGGCTGGTCGGCGACGGCCTGACCCTCGCCGACATCGCGCTGGTTGCTTACAGCCGCGTCGCGCATGAAGGCGGCTTCGACCTCGCAGACTATCCAGCGCTGCAGCGCTGGATCGCCCGGGTCGAAGCCGCCCTCTCGATCTGAAGCATGGCCGGCCCCGGTCGACGACCGGGGCGGCGTTGCCTCGCTGACGGCAGGTCAGGCGGCCTTCTGGTTCTCGCGCAGCCACGCGAGGACATTGTCCGGCGAACTGACGCCATAGGGGTCTTCATCCGAACCATCGTCATTGATCCCAGGCTCTTCGAACCAGGCGACGACGCGGCCGTCCTCGACCACCATCGAATAGCGCCACGAGCGATCACCGAAGCCGAGATGATCCTTCTTGATCAGCATCCCCATGCGGCGGGTGAAGTCGCCCGAGCCGTCCGGGAGCATCTTGACCTTGTCGACGCCGAGATGCTTGCCCCACTGGTACATGACGAAGGCGTCGTTGACCGACAGGCAGTAGACATCGTCGGCACCGGCCGCGCGAAGATCGTCATAGGAACGCTCATAGGCGGGGCACTGTTCGGTGCTGCAGGTGGGCGTGAAGGCACCCGGAAGAGCGAAGACGACCACCCGACGGCCCTTGAACAACTCGCCTGTGTGGATGTCCTGCCAGCGGAACGGGTTCGGCCCGCCGACGCTTTCGTCGCGGACGCGGGTTTTCAGGGTAACGTCGGGGACGGTGCGACCCAGCATCGATAATCTCCTTGATCTGCGGTGACAGCCCTATGCCCAAACCGAACTTATCGATCCAATTGGATTGTCTTCTTTGAGTTATCGATTTTCTGATAGAATCAATCTTGCGCGGTTCGCCATGCCCCCAACGTGCAATGGTAGATCGAGGTGCCGAACGCGTACAATTCGCGTTCGAAAGCTCGATCAGGTGATCGGCCCCTCGGCACGGCCCTGGACGAATTGGTCCACATAGGGATTGCCGCTGTCGTAAAGCCGGTCGCGCGGGCCGGTCCACACGATCCGCCCTTGATAGAGCATGGCGACGCGGTGCGCGATCTTGCGCGCGGAGGCCATATCGTGGGTGATCGTCAGGGCGGTGACGCCCAGTTCTTCGACGAGCTCGACGATCAGATCGTTGATGACATCGGCGCGAATAGGATCGAGGCCGGTAGTCGGTTCGTCGAAGAAAATGATCTCCGGCCGCGGAGCGATGGCGCGGGCCAGCGCGACACGCTTCTGCATGCCGCCCGACAGCTCGCTGGGACGCAGGTCGAGAATCTTCGCATCGAGACCGACGCGCTCGAGATTCTCGGTCGCGATCCGCCGCATATTTGCAGCATCGCGCATCCGCCCCTGGGTCAGCGCGAATGTGACGTTGCGCCAGATCGGCAGCGAGTCGAACAAGGCGGAGCCCTGAAACAACATACCGAACTTGGCGCGGGCACGTTCCAGGTCACGGGTGGACATGGAGGCGAGATCCTCCCCATCGACGCGGATTTCGCCCCGGTCGGGACGGATCAGGCCGAGGATGCACTTCAGCATGACGGACTTGCCGCTGCCCGACTGGCCGATGATGACCATCGATTCGCCACGCTCGATCATGAGATCGACACCGTCGAGAACGCGGTTCGAGCCGAACGCCTTGCCGACGTCGTTGAGAATGATCTTGGGTTCGCTCGCCATCAGCCGAACGCCACCAGGGTGATGATCATGTTGCTGAGCAGGATCAGGATGAAAGCCGAGACGACCGCATCAGTGGTCGCGCGCCCGACGCCAGCGGCCCCGCCCTGCGCCTTGAAACCGTGATAGCAGCCCATCAGCGCGATGAAGAAGCCGAAGAAGGCAGACTTCACCAGCGCCATCTGCAGGTCGGTGGCGGTCAGGAACTGACGGGTGGTCTGCAGATAACCGATCGCGTTGAAGTCGAGCTTGTAGACCGCGACGAAATAGCCGCCAAAAATTCCGATCGCATTGGCGATCAGCACCATCAGCGGTATCGCGATCAGCGCAGCGATCAGCCGTGGCGCGATCAAATAGCGATAGGGATCGGTGCGCAGCGTGGTCAGCGCATCAAGCTGCTCGGTGACCCGCATTGTGCCAAGTTCGGCGGCCATCGCCGAAGAAACGCGGCCGGCGACCATCAGGCCCACCAGCACGGGCCCGAGTTCACGGACGATTCCGAGGACGACGATGGCCGGGACGGTCGAGGTGGCGTTGAAGCGGGAGCCGGCGGTGAAGGTCTGCTGCGCCAGCGCCGCGCCGGAGAAAATCGCGGTCATGCCGACGACCGGCAGCGAGAACCAGCCGATCTGCATCAGCTGTTCGAACAGGCGAGCCGGATAATAAGGCGGCCGTACGGCGCGGGACAGGGTGGTCGACGCAAAGACGGTCACCCGTCCGATGGCACCGAGCGCGGTGATCAGGACCCGCCCGATCGACGCGAAGAAAGCGATGATTGGCTGCAAAACCGCGTACGTCCTACTCTGTCCAAAGCCGCTGATAGCGGGAGCCGAGCCCGGTCAGCAACTCATATTGCGACAAGCCGGTAAGCCCGGATGCCTCGTCGAGCCGATAGTCGATTGCGAGCCAGTCGCCCTCGCCGACCGCCTCCGAACCCACATCGACGGCAATTAGATCCATCGATACGCGCCCGATGAGCGGACAGGCAAGGTCGCCCAGCCGCGCCCCGCCCTTGCCCGCAAAGGCGCGGAGATAACCATCGGCATAGCCGAGGTTCAGGATCGCGATCCGCGTGGGCCGCTCGGCGACGAAGGTCGCGCCATAGCCGACGCTCTCGCCGGGCTGCACGTTGCGGACCTGAAGCACCTGCGCTTCGATGGCGGCGACCGGTCGGATATGCCCGTGCGCCGCAGGATGAGGAACTCCGCCATAGAGCGCAAGGCCTGGGCGGGTCAGGTCGAACCCATAAGCCGGACCGAGGCAGGCACCCGCGGAATTGGCGAGACTGTAGCGGTGGGCTGGAACCGTACCGGCGACCTCGACGAACAGCGCCCGCTGCCTCTCGGTCAGCGGATGCCCCGGCTCGTCAGCGCAGGCGAGGTGGCTCAGCAGCAGATCGATCTCGAGCCCCTCGAGCAGGCCCGAGCAGGCCTCTTCGACCGTCAGGCCCAAGCGGTTCATGCCGGTGTCGACCATGACGTCGCATGGACGACCTGCAGCGGCCTGTTTCCACCGTGTGACCATCGCCGCACTATTGAGAACCGGGCGTGCCGACGAAGCGAGCGCAGCGTCCATATCCTCCGCACGCGCTCCGTGCAGCACCGAAAGCGAAACGTCCGGGGGCAGCTGAAGCTGGTCGGCCTCGGCCCACGTCGCGACGAAGAAATCGCGGCACCCTGCACCGGCCAGATGGCGGACGACATCGCGTGCGCCGAGGCCGTACCCGTCGGCCTTCACCGCTGCACCAGCCGGAGCACCGCCCTGCCCGGCCAGCCAGCGCCAGTTCGCGACCAGCGCGGCGGCGTCAAGAGTAAGGCGAAGGGGCAGTTGAACGGGGATCACCCGAGCGCGATAGCCGCCCCCGCCGCGCTATTCCAGTTCTTTGCCTGCGGTTTCGGGCAACCAGAGCAGAGTCACCACCAAAGCCATCGCTGCCACCCCCACCGTGTACCACAGACCGGCAAAGGGGTCGCCGGATCGCGCGACCATATATTGGCTGATGAAGGGCAGAAAGCCGCCGAAATAGCCCGTGCCGATATGGTAGGGCACCGACATCGAGGTGTAGCGTACGCGCGCAGGAAACATCTCGACCAGCAACGCAGCGGCCGGTCCATAAGTCATGCCAGACAGACAGCCGATTGCGATGATGCCGAGCGCGATCCGCAACCCGGCGCCGAAAGATGGCGTGATCTTCTCCAGACGATAGCCCGCGTCGGTCAGTGCGGCATCCAGCATCGCCGGATCGTCGGCATCCACCCGCTTTCCACCGATCGTGACGACCGGATCACTGCCTTCGGACGAGCTGGCGGTTCGATAGGCCACGCCCTTGCGCGACAAGGCGTCGAGAATGCGGCCGCAGGCGGTCGCCTGCTGCTTGGCAAAGGGATCGTAGCTGCAATCGCTGCCGCGCACGACCACCGGATAGCGCTCCATCGCCGCCGCCAGATCCGGATTGGCGGCATTGCCCATCCAGTGGAAGATCGGGAACATGAGCGCGATCGTGAGGACGTATCCTGCCAGGATGATCGGCCGCCGACCGAGCTTGTCCGAAAGCCAGCCGAACAGGATGAACCACCCCAGACTGAACAACGCGCCGACGCCTATCACCAGCCGCGCGGCGTCATCCTCGAGCCTCAGGCTGTTCTGCAGAAAGTAGAGCGCCTGGAACTGCGCGGTGTACCAGACGACGGTCAGGCCGGCCGCGACCCCGAACAGCGCGACCAGCACCATGCGGATCTTGGGCCAGCTATCGAAGCTCTCGCGCAACGGATTGCGCGCGACATGTCCAGCCTCCTTCATGGCCTTGAAGACCGGGCTTTCCTTCAGTTTGAGGCGTATCCAAAGCGAAATGCCCAGAAGCACGAGCGAGAAGAGAAAAGGAATACGCCAGCCCCAGGTCTCGAACTCCGCGTCGCTGATGACCAGCCCCGCACCGAGCACGACGATCAGGCTGAGCAGGAAGCCGCCGACCACCCCCGACTGAATGAAGCTTGTGTAGAGCCCCCTGCGGTTGGACGGCGCATGTTCGGCGACATAGATCGCGGCACCACCATATTCACCGCCCAGCGCAAGCCCCTGCAGCACGCGGCACAGCACGAGCAGGATCGGCGCGGCGACACCGATCGTCTCATAGGTCGGCAGCACGCCCACGGCGGCGGTGGCGACACCCATCAGCGCGATCGTGACGAGGAAGGTGTATTTGCGGCCGAGGCGGTCCCCCAGCACCCCGAAGAACAGCGCACCCAGCGGCCGCATACCGAAACCTACGCCGAAGCTTGCAAGGAAGATCAGGAAGCTGACGGCCGGATTGTCCGCCGGGAAGAAATGGCCGGCGACGATGCTCGCGAGCGTGCCGTAGATGAAAAAATCATACCATTCGAACACGGTACCCAGGGTGGAGGCGAGAATGACCAGACGGTCCCGCTTCGCATCGATCGTGCCTGCCCCCAACGTCGCTCTCCCCTGTCGTCTGCTTATCAGACCGGACTATGGCAGAGCCGGCACAAGCGACAAGAGCGGGAAGGTCTTCAATGTGCCGATGAAGCGCTGGTCTTCGGCGGGTCCATCAGCGGATGCTTGGCATTGACCAGTTCGACCAGATGCGCGCTGTTTACATGGGTATAGATCTGCGTCGTGCCGATGTCGGCATGGCCCAGCATCGTCTGCAGCGCGCGCAGGTCGGCCCCGCCTTCGAGCAGATGGGTGGCGAAGGCGTGACGCAGGACGTGCGGACTGATCCGTTCAGGGGGAATCCCGGCCTCGGCGGCAAGCTCGCGCACCAGCTGGAACAAGCGGACCCGGCTCAGATGGCTGTGTCCCGACGGAAACAGCCACGGCTGATCCGCAGACACATACGCCGACCATTCGGCAACCGCCGCCCGGGCCCGGTCGGAGATCGGCACCAGCCGCTCCCGCCCACCTTTGCCACGCAGGATCAGGAAGGGCCTGTCTCCGCGCAGCGCATGGCGCGGTAGCGAGACCAGCTCCGTTGCGCGCAGCCCCGATCCATAGAGGAGTTCGAACAGCGCGATCAGGCGCAGCGTCAGCGGGTCGCCATGACGGTCGCGACGCCGCTCTTCCAGAGTCGCAAACAGCCGGCCGATATCGCCATGCCCAAGCGTGCGTGGCAGCGCCCGCTGCACGGCCGGGCGTGGCAAGGCGTCCGAGGGATCGTCGCGACGGATGCCCTCCTCTTCGAGGAAAGCGAAGAAGCGCCGCAGGACAGAGGACTTGCGGGCGACGGACGTCCGGCTGAGGGGCATCCATGCGGCGCCGAGCCGCTGCAATTGTTCGGCACCCGCAGCCACCAGTTCTCCGCCCAGCGTCGACGAAGCCGCGCGCAAATCGGAGCCGTAGGCGAGCAGCGTGTTGCGCGCAGCGCCCCCTTCAGCCGCAAGCATCTCCAGAAACTGCGCTATGGCCTCGGCGTCCTTCATCGCCCTTCCTGACATCGCGCTGCGTTACAGCCTCGTCATCGCCTCCGCAGCGATCATCCGCGCTTCGCCATCGAGCCCGACATTGTGGAGCGCACGGATCATCGTGGCGAACATCGGCGAGGAAACCCCGCCCCAGCCCGTCCGCTGCATGCCCGCCGCCACCATCAGCAGAACCGTGCCCTGCTCGCCCCGATCGGCGGCCTGCAACAATATGCGCGCCCAGGTGCTGCGATTGTCGAAACCGACGCCCTGTTCGGACAGCAGCTTCAACTGGTCCTCGGTCTGCAACCGGTCAAGTCCGGCAAGCGCCGCGAGCAGAAGCCGCAGCTTATGCGGGTTCGAGTCCGCCCAGCGCCCGGCGACAGCCGACAGGCGATCCGCCGACAGGTCGACCGAAATGTTCGGCGTGCCGACGGCCAGTATCGCCCAGGCAGGATCGCCCTTCTCTTCCGACATGCCTGCGACGACAGGCGCCCAGCCTGAAGCCTTGCGGTCGAGCCCTGCCGTCATCATCGCGCCGATCAGTTCGGCAGCGTCGCCCGCATGGTCCGAGTCCGGCACGATCCGTGCCGCCGCTCGCGCGGTAAGGATGAGGGCCGCATAGCGATCCGCCCTGCCTTCCTCGCCCCACGCTTCCCCGTTCCAAAAAGCCTTCATCGCCGCAAGCCGCGCATCGTCGTTAGCGGCGACATAGCATTGCCGCAGCCGCGCAGCGGGGCTTTCCCCGGTAAACTCTCCGCTATCCTCAGCAGCCTGCGAGAAAAGATCGACAAGCGCGGAGTTGGAGAAGACGCCGAGGCGCGCTGCGGTGAGCGCCGCATTCATCCGTTCGGCTGCCGGGATCATCGGCGCGCGCGCCGCCCAGGCAATCGTCTGCGGTCCGACCGTGCGATACAGGTCGGCAGGGATAGTGAGCCCTAGCGCGTTGGCCATGCCGAAGCGCCAGCTGGTCAGCTGATTTACCCCGGTCCATTCTACCTCGACGCTGCGCCGCCCGGCCCCGTTGACTGCCATCATCCGCTCGGCCAGCTGGACGTCGATGCCGCGCGGGTCGCGCGTGCGGCGGCGTGCCTGGTCCATCAGAACGTCGGCGATCGCGGTGTCGCCAGAAAGGGCCGAACAGACCGCGCGCGCCATCGGCCAGATCGGCTCTCGACTGCGGATGGCGCCTCCATCGGCGAGCGGACAGAGCCCGGAGACGTCTGCGGTTGCCAACGCGGCCTGACCCGCGACCGCATAGAGTTTGGCATTATATCGATCGACGTCGACGCTCTGGACGAGCATTGCCGCCCCGTCGGCCTCGCCCATGCGCAGCAACAGCCAGGCGCGTTCCGCCACCCAGTCGGGGGCGGAGACATTGTCCGGCGTCGGCACCTTGGTGACCAGCGCGCGGCGGAGCGCGATCGAAGCCCAGCGCGAGGCGAGCGGCGCATCGAGACGGCGCATCATCGTCGAGAGGAAGCGGCCGTCGCGCGATCCCCAGCTGGCGCGGCCATAGCCGCTGCCCAACCCGACCGTATCGATCGACCGGCGCGCCGAATCGGGAAGCTCGGCCTGTCGCGACACCGGCTGCTGCGGCGCGACCGTCGCGAAGATGGTCGGATCGAGCACGAGCGAAGGCGTGGGCGCGGCCGACGATGACGGGTTCTGCGCCGGAGCGGCGGGAGCGGCCTGGGACGGTGCGGGCGTGGGCGAAGCCTGCGGCCGGGCAGCCGGAGGCGCCTGACCGAAGCCGGGAGGCAGGAGCGATTCCTGCGCGATCGCAGCAGCCGCAGCCAGCGCCGTCAGGCCGGTGCCGAGGGCGAGCAGCAGGCGTGCGCGCGGCCGCCCCGAAAGCTTATTGCGCGGCGGCTTCATTCAGCATCGCCTTTTCGACGGTCACCGGCGCCTGCTCGGTATCGACGAAGCTGAGTCCCACCAGGGCCAGGACGATGACCAGGACGATCGAAAGGAGAATGAAACTGAACCGCGACATGGAATTCCCTTGGGTGGACGGGCAGGTTGCAATCGACGGGCTTTTGCCCGAGGGGGCGCCCATGTGTATAGCCCCCGACGACATGTCGCAAAGCCCGCCACCCACGACTCTGCGTTTCGACCGCCCGCTGGTCCTGATCGGTCTGATGGGCGTGGGCAAGTCGACGATCGGAAAGAGGCTGGCGGGCCGGCTGCATCTGCCCTTCGTCGACGCCGATCACGAGATCGAGCGCGCGGCGGGCCTTACCATCAGCGAAATCTTTGCACGTTTCGGCGAGAAGGAATTTCGGGATGGCGAGCGCCGCGTCATCGGCCGGCTGATCGACGGCAAGCCCAAGATCATCGCGACCGGCGGGGGCGCGTTCATGCAGGAAGAAACCCGCAACCTGATCCTCGAAAAGGCGCTGGCGATCTGGCTCGACGCCGATATCGAGGTGCTGGCCGACCGCGTGTCCCGGCGCGAAGGCACCCGCCCCCTGCTGAAGAACCGTGATCCGCGCGAGGCGCTGACCGAGCTCGCTGCCATCCGCAACCCGATCTATGCGCTCGCCCCGATCCACGTGCGCAGCCAGCCGCTGCCGCACGACGCGACGGTCGACGCCATCATGAAAGCCCTTTCCGCATGACGATCCGCGTCGCGCTCGGTGAGCGCAGCTACGACATCAGCATCGAGAATGGCGCGCTCGACCGCGCCGGCGAACTGCTCGCGCCATACGCAGCCCGCGGCCGGTTCATCGTTGTCACCGACCGCAATATCGTTCCGAATCAACTTTATAGACTGGAAAGCTCATTGACGGCCGCAGGTGTCGCCTGCGCCGTCGAGGTGTTGCCGCCCGGTGAGTCCACCAAGAGCTGGGCGATGCTGGAGAAGCTGACCGACGCAATGCTGGCCTATGGCGTCGAGCGGAACGACACGCTGATCGCGCTCGGCGGCGGCGTCATCGGCGACTTGGTCGGCTTCGCGGCGTCGATCGTCAAACGTGGCTGCCGCTTCGTCCAGGTGCCCACCACCCTGCTGTCGCAGGTCGATTCCTCGGTCGGCGGCAAGACCGCGATCAACAGTCGGGCCGGCAAGAATTTGATCGGTGCCTTCTACCAGCCCGTTCATGTGCTGATCGATCCGACCACGCTCGACACTTTGCCGATCCGCGAGGTTCGGGCGGGCTATGCCGAGGTGGTCAAATATGGCCTGATCGACGACCCCGCCTTCTTCGCATGGTGCGAGGCCAATGTCCGACAGCTGCTCGGCGGAGCATCGGAAGCCCGGCTCGAAGCGATCGGTAAAAGCGTCGCTGCCAAGGCCCGCATCGTCGGCGAGGACGAACGCGAGACGAGCGGGCGCCGCGCGCTGCTCAACCTCGGTCACACCTTCGGTCACGCGCTGGAGGCCGAAACGGGCTTCTCCGATCGTCTGCTCCACGGCGAGGCGGTCGCCGCCGGCATGGCCCTCGCCTTCCGCTTCTCGGCGGCGCAGGGACTGTGCAGTGCCGAAGATGCGCGTCGGGTGACCGACCACCTCGCCGCCGCCGGCCTGCCGACAACGCTGGACGCGGCCGGCATCGATGCCTCCGGCGATGCGCTGGTCGCGCACATGCTCCACGACAAGAAGATGGAAGGCGGCCGCCTGCCCTTCCTCCTCGCACGCGGCATCGGTGAGACCTTCCTCGACAAGCAGGTCGAGCTGGCCGCCGTCGCGAGCTTCCTCGACGCCGATCGCGGCTGATCGCGTCTCCTCCGTTTCCGACCCTTCGTCGGTTGGCCACGGTGGCGCGCTAGGTTAGGCTCCTCGCATTGAGGAGATTCGGTGCTTAGCTTTCTTGCCGCAGGGGAAAATCTCGCTTTCGTGATCGCGCTCGCGGTCATGCTCCTGGTCGGTATCGTCGAAGTGGCAGGTCTCGGCGCGAGCGCGCTGGGCTCGGATCTCGACATCGACGCCGACAGCGCCTGGCTCGGCTGGCTGGGCTTCGGTCGCCTGCCGCTCCTCATGCTGCTCGTCCTCTTTCTAGCATGCTTCGGCATCGTCGGGCTGATCGGCCAGCAGATCGCGCGTGACCTGTCGGGATCGCTTCTGCCCAGCTGGGCGGCGGTACCCGGTGCTGGTCTGCTCGCCCTGCCCCTCACCGGGCTGTTCGCGCGCGGCCTCGCCAAGGTGATGCCTCGCGACGAGACAACCGCGATCCTGCAGGACCAGCTGGTCGGCCTGCATGGCCACATCGTGGTCGGCACTGCAAGTCGGGGCCATCCCGCGCGGACCCGCGTCCGCGATTTCCACGGGCAGGACCATTATGTGATGGCCGAACCCGACATGCCCGACACGCGCTTCGCGGAAGGCGACGAGATCCTGCTCGTCCGCCGCGAGGGCCAGATCTTCCGCGCGATCAGCAGCGGCGCTCCCCCTTTCTCACAGTGGATCGAACGATGAGCAATTTGCCGATACCCGCGTCCGACAGCCTGATCGAAGGCGGCCGGAGCATCTACCTGATAGCGCCGGCGGTCGTCGTCCTGACGCTGCTCGTCCTGGGCTTCATTCTCGCCCGACTCTATCGGCGGGCATCGAAGGAAATCGCTTTCGTACGGACGGGTTTCGGCGGCGAGAAGGTGGTCATGAACGGCGGCGCGATCGTGCTGCCGGTCTTTCACGAGACGATGCCGGTCAACATGAACACCGTCCGCCTTGCCGTCGAGCGCAAGAATGGCGACGCGCTGATCACGCTCGACCGGCTGCGGATCGACGTGAAGGCCGAATTCTACGTCCGGGTCCGCCCCGATCGCGAGGCGATCGCCATGGCCGCGCAGACGCTGGGCATGCGCACCATGCATTCGGAGAATCTGAAGGAGCTGGTTGAGGGCAAGTTCGTCGACGCGCTGCGCTCGGTCGCGGCGGGCATGACGATGAATCAGCTGCACGAACAGCGTTCGGATTTCGTGCAAAAGGTACAGCAGGTCTCGTCCGCCGATCTTGCGATGAACGGTCTCGAGCTCGAATCGGTCTCGCTGACCGGGCTCGACCAGACCTCGATCGAGCATTTCAACGCCAACAACGCTTTCGACGCCGAAGGTCTCACCCGACTGACTGAGCAGATCGAGCTGCGCAAGAAGGCGCGCAACGATATCGAGCAGGACACGCGCGTTCAAATCGAAGCAAAGAACCTCGAAGCCCAGCGCCAGTCCTACCTGATCTCGCGGGACAATGAGTTCGCTCGGCTCGAGCAGGAGCGCGAGATCGAGATGCGCCGTGCGGAACAGATGTCCGAAATCGCCCGGCAGCAGTCCGAACGTCAGCGCGAGGCCGAGCAGGCGCGGATCGAGGCCAAACAGCTGACCGACGCCGCGCAGATCGAGGCCGATCGCGCCGTGCAGGAGGCGAAGATCGCCCAGACCCAGGCGCTCGAAATCGCCCGGCAGGAGCAGCAAATCGCGGTCCAGAACAAGAGCCGTGAGGAAAGCCAGGCTAAGGCCGAGGCCGACAAGGCGCGCGCCGCTGCGGTCGCCGCCGAGGAGCAGGTGTCTACCGCGCGTGAGACCGAGATTGCCGAACGCGCCAAGCGGATCGAACTTATCCAGGCGGCAAAGGAAGCCGAACGCCAGGCGCTGGGCATCAAGGTCGAGGCCGAGGCCGAGAAGCAGGCTGCAGCCGACCGCGCCGCCGCGGTGCGCGCCGCCGCCGAAGGCGAGGCCGAAGCCGAGAAGCTGCGCGCCGAGGCGTCGCGCGTCCGGTTCGAGGTCGAGGCAGCAGGCAAGCGCGCGGTCAACGAGGCCGCCAATCTGCTGTCGTCGGAAAATATCTCACTGCAGGCGAAGCTCGAACTGCTCCGGGTCCTTCCCGACATCGTTCGTGAGGCCGCCAAGCCGATGGAAGCGATCGATTCTATCAAGATCGTCCAGGTCGACGGACTGACGGGTGGTGGCGCCTCTGCCGGCGACGGGTCCGCAGGCGGCGGCGAAGGCAACCTTGCCCAGTCGGCGGTCGCGGCGGCGCTTCGCTACCGTGCGCAGGCCCCGGTGGTCGATGGGCTGATGAAGGAGTTGGGGCTCGACGGATCGAGTCTCGATACGCTGGTGGCGGGCGCGACATCTCCCACCCGCAAGGTCGAAGAGGCGGCGCCCAAGAAGGACTGAGCGATCAGGGGCGGCCGGAGCGCCGGTCGCCCTGCCTCACCTCTTCCGGAGATAGTCGACTGCCAGCCACATCCAGCCGAGAATCAGCGACAGCCCACCAATCGGCGTGATCGCGCCAAACCAGCGCGGGGCACCGAAGGCCATGGCGTAAAGCGTGCCTGCAAACAGCGTCATGCCGAACAGGAAGAAAGCGGCCGTGCCCCGGCTGCGCGCGAGGATCGCCAGCCCCGCGACGGCATGGACGATCTGGTAGAGCGACCCGGTCGACAGCCATTCGGCCGCCTTGCCGGTCGCGCCATGCGTACCGTAGGCGCCTGCGATTACCGCCACCGCGCCGGACAGCGCCAGCAAGGCGGCGAGCGCATCGCCGGAGCTTTTAGCGCGTGCCATGGTTCGGTTCCTCTCCAGGCTCGGTCGACAGGTCGAGGCTGCGCTCATGGCTGAACATCATCTCGCGGTTGACCGTCACATCGCCCGAGGCGATCTGCGCTTCGAGCCGCAGACCGTCGCGGCGGCGATATTCGGTCTCGATCATCTCGATATTCTCCGGACTGAACCCCAGCCGGTCGAGCGTCTCGCGACCCAGCAGCACCGCCGATTCGAACAGCTCGCGGACGGCGCCCGCAAGGTCGAGCTTGCTCAGCGACATCATGTGCAGGCGATCATAGGCGCGCACCATGATCGCTGCCTTCGGGAAAGCCTCGAGGATGGGCTGCAACTGCGCCTTATCGAGACCGTTGCCATCGACGCAGAAGATGATCGCCTGCGCATCGGCCCCGCCGGCATTGCGGAGCAGATCGATACGGGTACCGTCGCCGTAAAACACCTTCATGTCGAACTTCTGCGCGACGTCGATCTGCTCGACCCGGCGGTCGATCAGCGTGATCCGGACCCCGGCGGCAAGCAGCATCTGCGCCACCGTCTGCCCGAAGCGACCATAGCCGACGATGATCGCGGCGGGGCTGATCGAACCATCGGGGCCAGGTCGGTCCTCACGCGTCGGCGGGGGCGTCAGGAAGCGGCGCGAGAACATCATCAGGAAGGGCGTGGTCGCCATCGAGAGGGTTACGATCGCGCCGAACAGGCTCGCCGCTTCGGGGGCGATCAGCAAAGCACCCGAAGCCTGCGCGAACAGCACGAACGCGAACTCGCCGCCCTGGCTCAGCAACAGGCCGAAGCTGAGCGCCGGCCGTGTCGGCACCCCGAACATCCGCGCGATGCCGAACATGACGGCGGTCTTGGTGGCGACGACCGCAGCGGCCATGGCCACCACGAACAGCGGCCGCTCCATGATGACGCCCAGATCGAGCAACATTCCGACGGCGAGAAAGAAGAGACCCAGCAGGATCGTCCGGAACGGTTCCACATCGGCTTCGAGTTCATGCCGGTAGGGCGAATCGGCCAGCATCACGCCGGCGACGAAAGCACCCAGCGCGGTGGACAGTTGGAGCATTTCCATTACGGCCGCCGCCGCCAGCACGGTGAACAGCCCGGCTGCCACGAACAGCTCGCGCTCGCCCATATTGCCGACCAGCCGGAACAGCGGATTAAGGATGAAACGGCCGGCGAGGACCAGACCGACGATCGCACCGACCGTATAGAGGCCCAGCAGCCATCCCGGCGGCGCACCAGGCACCGGCGGCGTCCGCGACAGGGTAGCGATTATCGTGATCAGCGGGATCAGCGACAGGTCCTGGAAAAGCAGGACCGAGAAGGCCCGCTCCCCTGCGGGCGTGTTGAGGCGCCCGGCAGACTGCAGCATCGGCAGCACCTGCGCGGTCGACGAGAGTGCCAGCGGCAGGCCGAGCGCCAGCGAGGCGGCGAGCGAGAAGCCCGTCGTGGCAAAGATCACGCCCGCAATGGCCAGGCCGCAGGTGACCACCTGGACGAGGCCCAGCCCGAAAATGTCGCGCCGAAGTCGCCAAAGCCGGTTGGGATGAAGTTCGAGGCCGACGAGAAACAACAGCAGGACGATACCGAGTTCGGCGATGCCGAGCTTGGCTTCTGCCCCGCCGATCAGTCCCAGCCCCTGAGGACCAATGACCGCGCCAGCGACCAGATAGCCGAGCGTGGCACCGAGTCCCAGCCGCCGGAAAACAAGCACCGAGCCGATAGCCGCGCCCAGCATGACGACGCCGTCGCGGATCAGGAAAGCCTGGGAAGGTTCGGTCATCGCGTCGAGCTTTCCCGAGCATCGGAGTAGGTGGCGTCCCGTGCAGCGGCAGCGGCCTCGGCCACTGCCTCGAATGCGAGGCGGATCGAGGGATGGCGGGCCGCGTGGGGCCGCGCCGGAAGAAATATCTCTAACCCGGGCCATTCGCCCGGATCGTCGCGCTCGCCGGCAAGGAAGGCGGCCAGCGCATCGCGCGCCTCGGCGAGTTCGGTCGGGCTTCGCCCGATCGCATGTTCGCCCATCAGCGCGGCCGAGGCCTGACCGAGCGCGCAAGCACGAACTTCCTGCCCCAGCGCCGCGACTCGCCCGTCAGGGTCGAGCGCCACGTCTACCGTTACGCGGCTGCCGCAGATGGGCGAACGGCGCGACACCGTTGCCTGCGGCTGATCGAGTCGCTGCTGATGGGGGATGGCGGTCGCGAGCCGCAATATCTGTGCATTGTAGAGCGTGGCCGACATGCCGTCCCTTTAGGACGATATCTTCGCCCCGTCATCCGTCCTGCAGGGAAAAAGGGGCGGCCGGACAGGCCGGCCCCATCCCTTGGGCGTCAGCCTTCGAGCTGACGGATCAGCAGGCGAACGTCGGCGTCGAGTTCGGCATCGGTTTGGCGCAGCTTTTCGATCTGCTTGACCGCGTGGATGACGGTCGTGTGGTCGCGGCCGCCGAAGCGCCGGCCGATCTCGGGCAGCGAGCGCGGGGTCAGCTGCTTGGCCAGATACATGGCAACCTGACGCGGGCGCGCGACTTCGCGGGCGCGGCGCGCGCTCGACATTTCGGCCTGACGGATCCGGTAATGGTCGGACACCTTGCGCTGGATCTCGTCGATCGTCACGCGGCGCTGGTTGGCGCGCAATATGTCGGCCAGGGTCGCCTGGGTGAAGTCGATGTCGACCGGCTTGCCCGACAGAGCAGCATAGGCGACCACGCGGTTCAGCGCGCCTTCCAGCTCGCGCACATTGGCGCTGATCCGCCGGGCGAGGAACATCACCACGTCCTGCGGCACCTGCGCCTGCGGCATGCCCTGCAACTTGCGGGTGAGGATGTTGAGACGCAGTTCGAAGTCGGCCGGATTCACGTCCGCGACGAGCCCCCAGGACAGACGCGACAGGATCCGGCTCTCGATACCGTCGAGGTCCTGTGGGCTGCGATCGGCGCTGATCACCAGGCGGCGCCCGGCCGAGATCAGCTCGTTCATCGTGTGGAAGAACTCTTCCTGGGTCGATTCCTTGCCCGCGATGAACTGGACGTCGTCGATCATCAGCACGTCGGCGGCGCGCAACTTCTGTTTGAAGCTGAACGTGTCCTTCGCCCGCATCGCGGAGACGAACTCGAACATGAACTTCTCGGCCGACATGTAGACGACCTTCGCGCCGGGATGGCGCGCCAGATAATCGTGACCGATGGCGTGCATCAGGTGGGTCTTGCCGAGCCCTGTGCCGCCATGGAGGAAGAGCGGATTGAAAGCGAGCTTGCCACCCTCCGCCAGCGTACGCGCCGCATTATAGGCGACCTCATTGGCCTTGCCGACGACGAAGCTGTCGAAGGTATAGCGGGCCTCGAGCGGAGTACCGCAGCGAAGCTCGGCCTCTGGAGCCACGGTCGTCGATTCGTCGGCGGTTGCCTCGCTGGCGACAACGGCATCGGCCGAAAACAGCACCGGGCGCTCGGCGACATTGCCGGCCACGATCGACACCTGGCGAACCTGCGGCAGCAGCGCGCGCCAGGCATGGAGCAGATGCTCGGCGAAGTGGGTGTTCGCCCAGTTCGCCATGAACTCGCTCGGCGCGACCAGCTTGAGCAGGCCCTCGGCAAGATCGCACTCGCCCAGCGTCAGCGGCTTCAGCCAGCCGTCAAAGGTCCGCACGCCGATGCTCCGACGCAACCCAGACCGAATCGTTTCCCAAGCCTGGGCGAGCGCGACGTCCACATCGGCACTGGCCGACGCCGCTCCGCTCATTCCCAAACCCAAACCGTCAGACACGCAGCATCCTTCCCGAGCGGACGCCGTCCGCCCCCCTGAAATCCGAACATCATGAAGGGCAAAGGCCTCCCTCATCCGAAGTCGACGACTCCGGAGCCCCCTTCTGAAAATCTCATTGAAGCCGTTGCGACAGATTCGCGCCCCGGCCGTTGAGACACTCTATGAAGAAGCCGCAAAGCGGATCAAGAGCATCAATTTCGTCACAAGCCCGCAATATGGGCTTGACTCCCGATGGCACGGGCCTTCGCCTGTGGAAAAAAATTTTATCGTCTATTTTCAGCTATTTGAAACAACCATCTTAGTCAGGCTGACAAGAATCACGATAATTCCGAGGGTTACGTTTTTGTGACCCGAACGTGACGAAGCCCGCCGGCAACATGCCGACGGGCTTCGTCGAAACCAGCCTTGGCCGTAGCGTTAGCCGAGCGCGGCGACCCGCTTCGACAGTCGCGAGAACTTCCGGGCGACGGTGTTCTTGTGCAGAACGCCCTTCGAAACGCCACGGAACATCTCGGGCTGAGCGGCTGCCAGAGCGGCAGAGGCGGCGCTCTTGTCGCCGGCGGCGAGCGCGGACTCGACCTTCTTCACGAAGGTGCGGATCCGGCTGACCCGTGCACCGTTGATCTCGGCGCGACGGTCGTTGCGACGGATGCGCTTCTTTGCCTGCGGCGTATTCGCCATGCTCGTTCAAACCCTAGCTATGATGACAGAAGCGGCGCGAGCGTTGAGCCCTCACCGGAAGGCCGGCCCAATACACAGAAGCCCCTTGCTGGTCAACCTTGCAGAGCCCCTATTTCTGGCATTTCGAGCAGTAAAAGGTCGATCGGCCACCATCGACGCGTCGCTTCACCAAGGCCCCGCAATGACAGGGCTCTCCCTCGCGACCATAGACGAGCCATTGTTTCGCAAAATAGCCGAGTTCGCCGTCGGGACGGGCATAGTCCCGCAGAGTCGATCCGCCCGCCTCGATGGCGGCGCTCAAGACCGTGCGGATCGATTCGACCAGCCGGTCGAGCCGCGCGCGTGAAAGACGTCCGCCCATCGTCCCCGGCGCGATGCCGGTCATGTGGAGCGCCTCGCACACATAGATATTGCCCAGCCCCGCCACGATCCGCTGGTCGAGCAGCAGCAGCTTGATCGGCGCAATGCGGCCAGCGAGGACTTTTTCGAGATAGGCGCCGGTCAGATCGGGGCCCAGCGGCTCGGGCCCGAGTGCCGCGAACGGCGCGAAGGCGGGAAGAGCATCCGCACGCACCAGATCGACCGAACCGAATCGGCGGGGATCGCACAGTGCCAGCACGCGCCCCTGATCGGTTTCGAGAATCAGATGGTCGTGCTTGCCGATCTCGCTTGGGTCTATCCGCCACCGCCCCGACATGCCGAGGTGGAAGATCATCACATCGTCGCGATCGGTCTCGATCAGGCCGTACTTTGCGCGCCGCCCCAGCCCGGTGACCTTGGCTCCGGTCAGGCGTTGACGCAGGTCCTCAGGGAAAGGGCGGCGCAGATCGCCTCGCCGCGTCTCCACGCGGGTCAGGCGATGGCCTTCCAGCGGAGGGCGCAGGCCGCGCACGGTGGTCTCGACTTCGGGAAGCTCGGGCATGAGTCGCCTGTACTGGAGTGCGCGCTGCGGCGAAAGCGCCGGTGACGGCAGGCCGGCCGGCAGGAAACTTTGGGGAATCGACGGAGACTTGGTTTGCCGTCCGGCCTGCCTGTCGCTAGAGCGTCGCTTCATGAGCGATACCGTTTCCTTCGGCTATGCCGACGTCACGCCCGAAGAGAAGACCGCCCGTGTCGGCGAAGTCTTTCGCAATGTCGCCGGCCGATATGACCTGATGAACGACGCCATGTCGGGCGGCATGCACCGGCTGTGGAAGGACCGCTTCGTACGCCGGGTAAAGCCCCGCGCCGGCGAGGAGATTCTCGACATGGCAGGCGGGACCGGCGACATCGCCTTCCGGCTCGCCCGTTCGGGCGCCGCGATCATGGTATCGGACATCAATCCGGCGATGCTCGAGGTCGGACGCGAACGCGCGGTCAAGCGCGGGATCGAAGGGCTGTCCTGGTCCGAACAGAATGCCGAGGCACTGAGCTTCGAGTCGGGCCGTTTCGACGCCTATACGATCGCCTTCGGCATCAGGAATGTCACCTTCCGCGCGAAGGCACTGTCGGAAGCCCATCGCGTGCTAAAGCGTGGCGGTCGCTTCTTCTGCCTCGAATTCTCCACGACGTTGTGGCCGGGCTTCAAGGAAGTCTACGACGTCTATTCGCATAATCTCGTGCCCAAACTCGGCAAGCTGCTCGCCGGTGACGAGGAAAGCTATCGCTACCTTGTCGAATCGATCCGCCGTTTCCCAGGCATGGAGGAGTTCCGCGCCGAGATCGCCGCGGCGGGCTTCGTCCAGGCCAAGGTCGAGCCGATGCTGGGCGGCTTGGTCGCCATACATAGCGGCTGGAAGATTTGACCGCCACCATCGTCCACCTCTCCCGCCTGCTCCGGTGGGGGCGCACGCTCGCACGTCACGGGGCGCTGCGGGGGATCGAGCGCGACCCGCTCACGCCACCGCCGATCCGTCGGCTCGTCCGCATTGCCCGCTTCGGTGCGCGGGTACCCGATCGGCCGGCCTATGCCGACGCCTTCGAGACGCTGGGCCCGGCGGCGATCAAGCTGGGGCAGGCGCTGGCGACCCGGCCCGACCTGGTGGGCGAAGAGGCGGCCGCCGATCTCAGCCGCCTGCAGGACGCCTTGCCGCCCGCGCCCTTCCCGCTGATCCGCGCCGCGATCGAACAGGGGCTGGGCAAACCGATCGAATCGCTCTTCCGGTCGATCGAAGAGGTGCCCGTCGGTGCCGCATCGATCGCACAGGTGCACCGGGCAGTCACCACCGACGGCCGCACGGTGGCGGTGAAGGTGCTGCGTCCGGGCATCGAGGAGGACCTAGTCCGCGCGATCGAGACCTATGAATGGGCGGCAGCCCATGCTGAGACGTTCGGCGGCGAATTCGCCCGTCTTCGACCTCGCCTGGTGATCGCAACCTTCCGCCAGTGGACCGCGCGGGAACTCGATCTCCGGCGTGAAGCGGCATCGTCCTCGGAACTGGCCGAAAACATGCTGGCCGTGCCCGGCTTCGTCGTGCCGGCGATCGACTGGTCGCGGACCAGTCGCCGCGTCCTGACGATGGAGTGGATCGACGGCATCAAGATGGCCGACCGTCCCGCTCTTGCCGAGGCCGGCTTCGACACGAAAGCGCTTGCCGCACGCCTGGTCCAGGCTTTTCTCCAACAGGCGATCGCCGACGGCTTCTTCCACGCCGATCTTCACCAGGGCAATCTCTTCGCTCTGCCCGACGGCTGCATCGCCGCGATCGACTGCGGCATCATGGGCCGCATCGACCGCCGTGCGCGCATCTGGCTCGCAGAAATCCTGCACGGGCTGATCACCGGCAATTATCGCCGGGTCGCGGAAATCCATTTCGAGGCGGGCTATGTGCCGCCGCACCACAATATCGGCGAGTTCACCACCGCGCTGCGCGCTGTCGGCGAACCGATCCGGGGCCTGCCGGCCAAGGACATTTCGATCGGGCAAATGCTAGACGGGCTGTTCGGCATCACCCGCGATTTCGACATGCCGGTCCAGCCGCACCTGCTCCTGCTGCAGAAGACGATGGTGATGGTCGAGGGCGTGGCGACCAGTCTCGATCCCGACCTCAACATGTGGGAGACGGCCGGACCATTCGTCCGCGAATGGCTGCGCTCCGAGCTGGGACCGGAAGTCTGGCTCGCCGACCGCCTGGTCGACGACCTGCGCACCTTCGCGGCGCTCCCCGACCTCGTCCGCCGGATCGAGGCACGCTTCCCTGCACCGGGCGGAGCCCCGCCCCCGCCCCCGCTGCGCGAAGTGCAGGTCATCCGTATCGGCGCGGGCTGGCGCTACACCGTCACTGCCTTGCTGGCGGGCGCGGCTGGCGCGGCGGCGATGCTTCTCCTAAGCTGATCCGATGATCGCGCCCCGAATATTGCTCATCGTCGGCGGCGGCATCGCGGCCTACAAGGCATGCGAACTCGTCCGCCTGATCCGCAAGAGCGGCGGCAGCGTACGCTGCGTCCTGACCGAAGCGGGCGCACAGTTCGTGACCCCGATGACGCTCGCCGCCCTGTCGGAGCAGGAAGTCCACACCAGCCTGTGGGACCTGAAGAATGAAACCGAGATGGGCCACATCCAGCTGAGCCGCGAGGCCGATCTGGTTGTTGTCTGCCCGGCGACGGCGGACATGATGGCGAAGATGGCGGCAGGGATTGCAGACAACCTCGCGACGACGCTGCTGCTGGCGACAGACAAGCCGGTGCTGGCGGTTCCGGCGATGAACGTGCGCATGTGGCTGCACCCCGCGACCCAGCGCAACGTCGCGCAGTTGCGTGCCGACGGGATCACCGTGATGGACCCGGACGAAGGCGCGATGGCCTGCGGTGAATATGGTCCCGGCCGGTTGCCCGAACCGGAGGTCGTCTGGAATCGTGCATCGGCGATGCTCGATGCACCGCGCGAAACGCCCAGCCCCGGAATGAAAGGCGGCCCGCTTGCGGGACGGCATGTGATCGTCACGGCCGGTCCGACCCACGAGCCGATCGATCCGGTCCGCTACATCGCCAATCGCTCTTCGGGGAAACAGGGCTATGCGATCGCCGGCGCATTGGCCTCAGCCGGCGCGCGGGTGACGCTGGTGTCGGGCCCGGTCACGCTGGCAACGCCGCCGGGCGTGCATAGGATCGATGTCGAGAGCGCCTGCGACATGGCTGCCGCCGTCGATGCCGCGCTGCCCGCCGATGTGGCGGTGATGGTGGCAGCGGTCGCCGACTGGCGCGCCGAAAGCGCGGCGGGGCAGAAGATCAAGAAGGACGGCTCGGGCGCTGCGCCGACGCTGACCCTTGCCGAGAATCCGGACATTCTCGCTGGGCTGGGGCAGAGCCCCCGAAAGCCGCGCCTGCTGATCGGCTTTGCCGCCGAAACCGAGAAAGTGATCGACCACGCCATCGCCAAACGCGCGCGCAAGGGCGCCGACTGGATCGTCGCCAATGACGTGTCAGGAGACGTCATGGGCGGCGACAGCAACAGCATCCACATCATTACCGAGGTCGGGGTCGAAAGCTGGAACAGACTGCCCAAGGACCAGGTCGCCACCCGTCTCGTTGCAAGGATTGCCGATGAGTTCGCCTGAAATCGCCATTCGCCTGAAGCGGCTCGACCATGGCGAGGGCCTGCCGTTGCCCGCCTATGCGACCGAACATGCCGCCGGGCTCGACGTTGTCGCGGCCGAGGATGTAACGCTGGTTCCCGGAGCGCGCCATGCCGTGGCGACCGGCTTCGCCATCGCGATACCCGAAGGCTTTGAAGTCCAGGTGCGCCCGCGTTCCGGCCTGGCCTTGAAGCATGGCATTACCTGCCTCAACACGCCGGGCACGATCGACGCCGATTATCGCGGCGAAGTGAAGGTCATCCTGGCCAATCTGGGCACCGAGCCCTTCGAGGTCCGGCGGGGCGAGCGAATCGCTCAGCTAATCCCTGCAGCCGTGCAGCGCGCGCGCTTCGCCGAGGTCGACGAACTCGACGATACCGCGCGCGGTACGGGCGGCTTCGGGTCGACCGGTCGCTGAGCGACGCATGGCGCTGACCGACGATCAGCTAGAACGCTATGCGCGCCACATCATCCTCAAGGAGATTGGCGGTGCCGGACAGCAAGCGCTGCTCGACGCCTCGGTCGCGGTGATCGGCGCGGGCGGTATCGGCTCACCGGTCATCCAGTATCTCGCCGGCGCCGGCGTCGGCCGGTTGCGCCTGATCGACGATGATGTCGTCGACCTGTCCAACCTGCAGCGGCAGACGATCTTTGCGATGACCGACATCGGCCGACCGAAGGTCGAGGCCGCCGCCGACTGGGCGCGAGCTGCCAATCCTGATGTGACGGTCGAGCCCATCGGGGCGCGGATCGATTCGGACAATGTCCGGGAGTTGCTGGCCGGGACCGATGCGATCATCGACGGCTGCGACAATTTCGCGACGCGTCTCGCCGTGTCGGACGCTTCAGTCGCTCTGCGCATCCCGCTCGTGTCGGCCGCCGTCGGCCAGTTCGACGGCCAGTTGGCGACGTGGCGGGGCTGGGAAGCCGACCAGCCTTGCTATCGCTGCCTCGTCGGCGAGGATCCCGCCCGCGACGAGGTCAGCTGCGCAGAGCAGGGCGTGCTCGGCGCGATCACCGGAATCATGGGCAGCCTAGGCGCGGCGGAAATCGTGCGCGTCATCACCGGCTATGGCGAGGATGTGGCCGGGCGGTTGTTGCTGGTCGATGCCCTGGCTTTCCGCTTCCGCACGATCAAGGTGTCGAAAGACCCGGCCTGCCGATGCGCGCGCTGATCCTGCTGCTGCCGACGGCGGATTCCGAACGTCTTCATGCGGCGCTGAGCCTTGCTTCCGCCGCCGCCGCGAGCGATCGCGAGACGTCGATCCACCTGCACGAACTGGCGGTCGGCCTGCTCGCCGGTCCGCTAGAAGCACCTGGCGATATCCGTCGGCAGGCGATCGGCCTGCCGACGCTCGCACAGATTTTCGAGGAAGCCTTGCAGCTGGGTGTTGCCATCAGCGTCTGCCAGAGCGGTCTGGCCTTTTACGACCTGTCGCTCGACCGGCTCGACGCCCGGCTGGATGTCCGGGGACCGGTGTCGGTCATGACCGCGGATGCCGAGATTATTCTGGTCTGAGCGCGCGATCAGACGGCCGGTGCGGGGATGAAGGCGACATAGCTGTCCGGCAGGCGATGTTCGCGGGCCGGGATCGAGGGAAGCGGAAGGTGACGGCCATAGCGGCCGAGCATCCGCGCATGTTGCTGAAGGGCGTCTGCTGCTGCGACCTCGGCTTCGATCGCCGATGTCCCGTATGCGCGGCACTGCGGTATGTCGATAAAGTCGGCCTGATAGAGGCCGCCCTCGCAATGCACTCTCGCCGGATAGAGCTCCAGACCCTTGAGATAGATACCCATGCTACGCCACCCCGTTAGGATTCTCTCCGATGGCTCGGGACTATGGTTAACGGGCGTCCGTGACAGGATGGTAATTCCTCGTAAGACCTTCGTATAAGGGCTGAATCAGCCGGTCCAAAAGCCCCGGAATCCTAGTTTCCCTAGGGTAACGTGCAAACGGTTGCGGCTTGCCGCAACACCTTTGGACAGGCGGCTTAGCCTAATGGATAGTGTCGCTGGGGACCGGCGACCTAGCCTAATGATCAGGGTAATCCGTCAGCCGAAGCGGCGTGGATGGTAGCGACTCGGATCAGTCGCACCGAGCGACTCGGGGAGGGGCTTGCCGAGCAGGAGCGCGCCACCGATCGCGGCCGCCGCGGGAGCGGTCTGGATACCGAACCCACCCTGCCCGGCGAACCAGAAGAAGCCTTCGCCGGACTCGGCCGGACCGTAGACGGGGACCCGGTCGGGCGCGAAGCTGCGCAGGCCTGCCCAGGCCCGTTCCTTTCGCACGACCGACCAGTCGACCACATGCTCCAGCCGATCGATCGCCTTGGCGACGTCGATCTCCTCGGGCGCCACGTCACACGGATCGATCGGCGTCTCGTCATGCGGCGACAACCACAGCCGACCGCCCGCTTCCGGCTTGAAATAGTAGGAGCCTGCAGCGTCCATCACGAGCGGCATGTCCGCCCGGGTTCCGGGGTCGACCGCGAGTTGCACCATCGTCCGACGGAGAGGAGCAATGCCGAGCGGACGCTGCCCCGCCAAAAGCGCAACCGGATCGGCCCAGGCGCCGGCTGCGTTGACGAGGATATCGGCGCGTAGATCGCCTGCTGCTGTTCGCAGCAACCATGTGCCCGAGCCTCGCTCTGCCGAGAGCAACCGGGCGTTCGTCCTGACATCGACGCCGGCGCGGCGCGCCTCGGATAAATAATGTGCGTGCAGCCCCGCGACGTCGATGTCGCGACAGGTCGGCTCGGCCAGCCCCTGATCGAAGTCAGGCCGCAATCCGGGAATCAGAGTCTCGAGCATGGCCCGATCGAGCCGGTCCAGCCGCACACGCCCTGCGAACTCGGCTTCGAGACTGTCGAGGTGCTTCCCATCCCCCGAAGCCGCCAGATGCACGGCGCCCCGCTCACCAAGAAAGCCGCCGGATTGCAGGAAGGGGAACGAGGCGGTCGTCAGCGGCTGCACCGTCGGACCGCCATAGGTTTCCGACCAGAAGGCAGCGGACCGGCCGGTGCTGTGGTAACCCGGCACGTCCTCGGCCTCGAGCATGACGACCCGGGCCGACTTGCCCAGCGTCGCCGCGAGGCTCGCGCCCGCCATGCCGGCGCCCACGATCGCGATGTCCGCCTTGTTGATCGGCTCGTTCATGACCCGCGTTTAGATTTTGGTAAGCGCGGCCGTCTACCCTTCTTAACCATGCCCACGCAATTGCCCGACCTGTTCGGCATCCTCCTCGCCGTGCTGCTGCTTATGGCCGCGTGGACCGACATCCGGACGCGGACGATCTCGAACGAGTTGAACGCGGCGATCGCGATCTTCGCCATCGCCTTCTGGTGGGCGATCGGCGAACCGCTCTGGCCCGACGTGGCGCTGCGTATCGCCGTCGCGCTGGGCCTTTTTCTCCTGTTCGCGGTGTTGTTCATGCTCAGGCTGATCGGCGGCGGCGACGTCAAGATGATCGCGGCGCTGGCCTTGTGGCTGCCGGTGCAGGCCCTGATGCAGATGCTTACCATCATGGCGCTGTCAGGGGGCGTGATCGCGATCATCCTGCTGATCCGGCAGCGCTGGCGCCCCAACGCAGCCAAATCCGAACTGCCCTACGGCGTCGCCATCGCGATCGGCGGGCTGTGGGTGATCGCAAACGGGTTGTTAACCACGACGGTCGCATAGCCCGGACGGGGTCCCGTTTCGGGACAGTCCTTCATGGCCCGGAAGCGGGCGAGAACGGGTCTTGAACGATGGATGCCAGGAAGTTGCTGCTTCTGATCATGGCGCTGGTGATGGCAGGGATTTCCGCCGTCGTCTTCCGCTCCATGTTCGGTGGACAAAGCGAAGCGGAGGCTGCGCCCGCTGCGATAGCCGCCGCACCGCAGCCGAGCGGCCCCGAGGTTGCGGTAGCGATCCGCCCGCTGCCGGTCGGCACGATCATCAGCCCGGAAAGCATCCGCTATCAGCGCTGGCCGGCCGAGCTGGTCGGCAACAACTATTACGTCAAGGGACAGAGCGATCTCGCCGCCCTCAACGGGTCGGTGGTTCGGTATGCGATCACCGCCGGCGCGCCGCTGACCCAGGGCGCGCTCGTGAAGCCGGGCGATCGCGGGTTTCTGGCTGCGGCCCTCGGCCCCGGCATGCGGGCGATCACCATCTCCGTCTCCGCCCAATCCGGCGTCGCCGGCTTCGTCTTCCCCGGCGACCGGGTCGACCTGATGCTGACGCAGGAGGTCCCCGGTGGCGGCGACGGTCCGCCGCTCAAGGCCGCCGAGACGATCATCCGCAACCTGCGTGTGCTGGCAACCGACCAGCGCACCGACAAGACCGTGGACGAGGAAGGCAAGACGGTCGTCGCCAACACATCCAACGTCACGATCGAAGCGACGCCGAAAATCGCCGAAAAGATCGCGGTCGCCCAGACGATCGGTCAGCTGTCGCTCGCGCTGCGTTCGATCGCGGATAATCGCGCCGAACTCGAGGAACGGATCGCCAGCGGCAGCGTGAAGCTGCCCGCCGACGCCGACCCGAAGACCGAGCGGCAGATGTTGCTCGAACTTACCTCGCGTCCGATCGACGACAATCCCAGCTACACCGTCGGCGCCGACGTTTCGCGCTTCCAGCGGTCGAGCGTTCCGCCCCGCCCCTCGGGTGGCGCACAGCCGACGCCAGTCGCACCTGGGCCGTCGCAATCCGGGGTCCGTATTGCTCGCGGTAACGCAATCACGCTCAGCACGGCGGGGGCCAAGTGATGCGCCGCGTGCTTGCAACACTTATTATGATCTCGGTCGCGTGGTCGCCGTCGATCGCCGCAGCGGTGGCCATGCGCAGCGCCGCAACCGTCCGCACCACGGCTATCAGCCGGCCTAGCGAGACGCTCACTCTGTCGATCGGATCGGGCGAGATGATCGCGCTGCCGGCCGCGATGACCGACCTGTTCGTTGCCGACGACAAGGTCGCCGACGTACAGGTCCGCTCCTCGACGCAGCTCTATCTGTTCGGCAAGGGGCCGGGCGAAACGGCGGTCTATGCGACGGACCGGGCGGGCAAGGTGATCTGGTCGTCGATCGTTCGGGTGGGCGCCAACATCGCCAGCGTCGATGCGATGCTGAAGCTCGCCATGCCCGAAGCCGCGATCACCGCGACGACGATGAACGGCATCGTGCTGCTGACGGGTGCCGTCGACAGTCCCGCAACGGTCGCCGAAGCCCAGAAGCTGGTCGAGCAGTTCGTCGGCAAGGACATACAGGTGGTCAATCGCCTGAAGTCGGCGGTCCCCTTGCAGGTCAACCTGCAGGTCAAGATCGCCGAGGTCAGCCGGGAATTCGCCAAGTCGATCGGCGTCAACCTTCTCAACCGCGACACCACCGGCGGTTTCCTGTTCGGCATTGCCCAGGGCCGAAGCTTCGGGAGCATCGCGAACACCGACATCAGCGGCCTGCCGCGGATCGACGCATCCTCGGTCTACGGCTTTCCGGCCGGCACATTGTCGCTGCCGTTCAATCCCGCGACGGGACAGTTCGTGGTCTCGCCCGGGACGACCTATAATCTGAGCTCGCTCGGCAAGGGGGCGGGTTCAGGCACCTCGCTTGGTCTGGCCGGCAAGTTCCTGGGCCTCGATATCGCGGCCGCGCTTGACCTCGCCGAGGCGGACGGACTCGTCTCCACCCTCGCCCAGCCCAACCTCACCGCCATTTCGGGCGAGACAGCAAGTTTCCTCGCCGGCGGCGAGATCCCGATTCCGCTGTCGCAGGGGCTTGGAGCGGTATCGGTCGAGTTCAAGCAATATGGTGTCAGCCTGTCCTTCACGCCTACGGTGCTCGCCGACGGCCGCATATCGCTGCGCGTTCGCCCGGAAGTATCGCAGCTGACCGACGCCGGCTCGGTGCGCCTCAACGGCTTCACCATCCCTGGCATCACTACGCGCCGCGCGGAAACCACCGTCGAGTTGGGCTCAGGCCAAGCCTTCATGATCGGTGGATTGATGTCGAACGGGCAGAATAGCAGCGTCGACAAGGCCCCGGTGCTGGGCGACCTGCCGATCCTAGGGGCGCTGTTCCGGTCGAGCGCATTCAAGCGCAACGAGACCGAATTGATGATCGTTGTCACCCCCTATCTGGTGAAGCCGGTTTCGCCGCAGCAGATCGCACTTCCCACCACAGGGCTCAAAACCGCGACCGACGCCGAACGCATCATCGCCGGGCAGACCTTCATGGGTCGCTCCGGCGAGCGCGATCCTGCGCCCCGGCTGGCGCCCTCGCGCACCGTCCCCGCAACCGAACCGCCCTCGGCCGCACGGCAGCAAGCCGTGCCCGACGCCGGCTTCTCGACCAACTGATCGCCATGCGGGAGAGCCAGATGCGCGCGCCTTTCCTCCTCATCGCCGCCGGCCTCGCGGCCGTGCTGACGGCACCCGCCGCAGCGCGCTCGAACCGGGGCGTCGAATCGGTGCACCAGCCCGTGGTGCAGCGCAGCGATTTCACTCTAGACGTGCCTGCCGGCGACCTTTCGCCCGCCGATAGCGCGCGGGTGCTGCAATGGTTCGACGCGCTAGACCTGGATTATGGAGACCGTGTCAGCGTCGACGCGGGCACCGTGCCGGGCCCCGTGGATGCCCCCATCGCACCGCTCGTCGCCCGCTATGGCTTGTTTCTGAGCGACGGTGCGCCGATCACGACCGGCGCCCTGCCCCCCGGCCATGTCCGGATCGTGGTCAGCCGATCGGTCGCTTCCGTCCCGGGCTGTCCCGATTTCAGCGCCTATTCCCAGCCGAACTTCACCGGTGCGGCCTCGAGCAACTTCGGCTGCGGGATCAATTCGACCATCGCCGCGATGGTTGCCAATCCCGAGGACCTCGTGCGCGGCCGACGCGGACGCGGCAGCACCGCCGACACCGCCGCCAAGGCGATAAGGGTGTGGCGAGACGCCGTGCCGACCTCGCAGAACGGCCTCAAGATTGAATCGACCAAGGGAGGCGGAGAATGAACGCGCCCTTCAACGCCAAGCAGCAACAGACCCGCAATCCCTTCGCGGCGTTCGTCACCGACGACCTCAGCGCCGAACTGCTAAAGCCGCTCGTGTTCGAGCTGGGCTGGCCGCCCGAATCGGTCAACAAGGGCGGGCTTCGCGCCGCAATCCAGTCGCTGTCGGTGTCGGCGAGTCCCACCATATTGCTGGTCGATCTCAGCGAATCGATCGATCCGCTCAACGACGTCAACGCACTGGCCGAAGTGTGCGAACCGGGGACGATCGTCATCTCCGCCGGCACCGTCAACGACGTGCGGCTCTATCGGGAGCTGCTCAACAGCGGCATTCAGGACTATCTGCTCAAGCCCTTCACGGCCGACCAGATCCGCGACGCCCTCGCCCAGGCGCAGATGATCCTCATGGGGCCGCGTCATGGCATGGCGGACGACTCAAAGATCCACACGATGACGGCGGTCATCGGCGCGCGTGGCGGCGTCGGCGCATCCACCGTCGCTGCGTCGCTGGCCTGGCTGATGGGCGAGACCGCCGAGATCAGCACCGCGCTGCTTGACCTCGACGTCCATTTCGGCACCGGGGCGCTGGCGCTCGACCTCGAGCCCGGACGGGGACTGACCGACGCGATCGACAACCCTGCCCGCATCGACGGGCTGTTTCTAGAGCGCGCACTGGTCAAGGCGAACGACAAGCTATCGGTGCTTTCCGCCGAGGCGCCGATCAACAATCCGATCATCACCGACGGCGGCGCCTATTTCCAGCTCCAGGAAGAGATGAAGGGCGCTTTCGAGTGCACCATCGTCGACATCCCGCGCACTATGATGGTGCAGCATCCGCACCTGTTCCACGAGGTCCAGTCGGTCGTGCTCGTCGTCGACCTCACGCTGGCCGCAACGCGCGACACGATCCGCATCCTCGCCTGGCTCAAGAATAATGCGCCGCAGGCCGGCGTCCTCGTCGTCGCCAACAAGGTGCACCCCAGCCTGACCGAGATCGGGCGAAAGGATTTCGAGAATTCGATCGAACGCGAGATCGATTTCTTGCTGCCCTACGACCACAAACAGGCGGTGAACGCTGCCAAACTGGGAAAGCCCATCGCCGAGGCGGGCAAGACATCGAAACTGGGCCAGGTCTATCAGCAGATGGCCGACAAGCTGATCGCGCTGTGGAGCGACGACCCGGATGCCGAGGGCCGGTCTGGCAAGAGCTCGCTGCTCGACGAGCTGTTGGCGATCTTCCAGCCCAAGTCGAAGATCGCCAAGAAATGACGCGCCGGGGATGACCGTCACATGCTGACGATCCTCTTCCTGATGATCATGGCCGTGGCCATGACCATCTTCTTCTACGTGCTTGCCCGGCCGCCCGCGCAGCGCGCTTTGGCACGGCGCCTTTCGACTGTTCGTGGCCGCTACAATGTGTCGGGTGAGCCGCCCGTCAACGAACAGGTCCGCAAGCTTCTGGCCAGCCGCGCCACGGTGCAGCAGCGGCCAAAGACGCTGGTCAACCGCGTCCTGCCGGATCCCGCCGAGATCATCCGCAAGATGGAAGCAGCCGGCCGGAAATGGACGCTGCGCCAATATTTCATCGGCTCGGGCGCGGCCTTCGCGCTGCCGCTGTTCGGGCTGACCATCGCCGGCCTTCCCATCTGGATGGCGGCAATCGTCGGAATAGCCGCCGGCCTCGGCCTGCCGCCGATGTTCCTCGACATGCTGGCCAAGCGCCGGCTGGCGCAGTTTACCCAGCGTTTTCCGGATGCGATCGACCTTCTCGTGCGCGGCCTGCGCGCCGGCCTGCCAGTCGCCGAGACCATGGCAGCCGTCGCGTCCGAGATCGAGGGCCCCGTCGGCAGCGAGTTCCAGGCGGTGGCCGACCGCATGAAGATCGGGCGGACCCTCGAAGCGGCGTTGCAGGAAACCGCCGATCGCCTCGGCACGCCCGAATTCCAGTTCTTCGTCATCACCCTCGCCATTCAGCGCGAAACCGGCGGCAATCTGGCGGAGACGCTGTCGAACCTGTCGGAAGTGCTGCGCAAGCGCATGCAGATGAAGCTCAAGATCGCCGCAATGTCGTCGGAATCGAAAGCATCCGCCTACATCATCGGCGTGCTGCCCTTCATCGTCTTCGGACTGATCAGCTTCATCAGCCCAACCTATATGGGCAGCTTCTTCACCGATCAGCGGCTTGTGATCGCGGGCATTGGCGGGCTCATCTGGATGGGTATCGGCGCCTTCATCATGCGCCAGATGATCAATTTCGAGATCTGAGGGCAGGATGGAACACAGCGTCAGCCCCCAGTTCTTCAGCACGCTGCTCTCGATAGGCATCGCGCTGGCGACCGCCGTCGTGATGCTGATCGTCGGCCATCATCTGGTGCGATCCTTCGCGCGAGACCCCATGGCGCGGCGCGTCCGCGCGCTCAACGACCGGCGGGAACAGTTGAAGGCGGGCGTCGCCGCCTCGAAGACGCGGCGCCGCGCGAAGATGGAGAAGAAGAGCAGCATTTCGGTCGACCGCATGCGCGCCATCCTCGGCAGCATGAAGATGCTCCAGGATTCGCAGCTCAAGGCTGCATCGCTCAACCTCGCCCGCGCCGGCATCCGATCCAAGGATTCGGCGATCACCGTGATCTTCTTCCGCCTGGTCGCGCCGATCCTGATCGGCGGCACGGCCGCCATCGGTGTATATGTGCTCAACTGGTTTCCCGAGGCCAGCGCACTCAAGCGCTACCTGATTGTCGCCGGTGCGCTCATCGCGAGCTACAAGGCGCCCGACATCTATGTGAAGAACCTGATCTCGAAACGCCAGACCGCGATCCGCAAGGCGCTGCCCGATGCGCTCGATCTGCTGGTCATCTGCGCCGAAGCCGGTCTGTCGGTCGACCTCGCCTTCAACCGCGTCGCCCGCGAGTTGTCCAAGGCCTATCCGGAATTGGGAGACGAGTTCGCGCTGACCGCGATCGAGCTCGGCTTCCTGACAGACCGACGACAAGCGTTCGAAAATCTCGCCAACCGGGTAAATCTCGACTCGATCAAGGGCGTCGTCACGACGATGATTCAGACCGAGAAGTACGGCACGCCACTCGCGGCCGCGCTACGCATCCTGTCTGCCGAGTTCCGCCATGACAGGATGATGCGCGCCGAGGAAAAGGCCGCGCGCCTTCCCGCGATCATGACCGTACCGCTTATCGTGTTCATCTTGCCGGTGCTGTTCGTGGTCATCCTCGGCCCCGCCGCCTGCTCGATCAGCGACAATGTGATGAAATAGACGCGCGCGCGGTTCGGGTCGTTCGCGGAACGGATGGCGGTATCGGCGGTTCTAGCCTCATCGAGAGGAGGGCAGTCGATGCCGGCGTTCACCACCAATCAATGGATCATCCTGGCTCTTGTCCTCATTCTGGGCTGGCTGCTCGGCCTGATGACGATGACAGGCGGCCGCAAATGGAAGAAGGCCTTCGAGAGCGAGCGCGCCGCACGCGTCGTCGCCGATGGCGAAATCGTCCGATTGACGACCGAAAATGAGCGGCTGGCTGCCGAGCGCGACCAGAGGATCGCCGTCGAGAAGGAACGCGATTCCCTTCTTGCCCGGAGCGCTGCCGCCAATGAACGGATCGCCGAGCTCGAAAAACACAGCCCGGCTATAGGCAGCCGCACCGCTGGCACCATCGCCGCCGCGGCATCGGGGCAGCGCGATGATCTCGCCCGCATCTACGGCATAGGGCGCGGCGGCGAGACGCGTCTGAACGAACTGGGTCTGCACCGCTATGCCGACGTGATCGAAATGTCGCCGAATGACGAAGCGTCGCTCGAGGGTTGGCTCGGCCTCAGCCCGGGCACGATTGCCGACGAGCGCTGGCGTGAACAGGCTGATATGCTGCGCCGGGGCGAGTTCGACGAACATGCTCGCCGTTTCGCCTGAAGAGGGACCCGCGGCTCAGTGAGGCAGGATCAACGCAGCTGTGGACGGGCGCCATAGGTTCCCCATCGCCAGGCCCACTCGAGCGGGCCATAAGCAAACAGCGAAAACCACAGCCGCGCGAAAAGAGCTTGTGCGAGCAGGATGAGGAGCGCCACGCCCCACAGCTGCGGCCAGGACAAGCTATTCCAATAGCCCAGGCCGAAGCCGGAGAAAATCACGGCTCCGATTGCGCTTTGCGCCAGATAGAGGGTGAGTGGCATCCGCCCCATCAGGCCAAGGACCTGAGCCGTGGCCGACTGGCACCCGCCACGCCAGAGCCAACGCAGCAGGGTGAGGTGGCCCACAGTGAGCAACAGCCGCGCGGGCTGATCGACGGACGCGGACAGCGCCGTCGGCGCACCGCCTTCCGGCCAGACCAGCGCCAGCTGCAACATCCGCAGGGACAGGCCTCCGCCATAACCGATCGCAAGCAGACGCCCCGTCACCCCGTCGACGCCACCATCGGGGTCGAACCAGCCGGACCGATAAAGCGCCATGCCCAGCAACATGAAAAGCAGCGCATCGCCCATCCAGACATAGAGGAAACCGCTATTCGCCCAGACCCAGCTGACCCGGCTCATATAGGCCAGGGTGTCGCCATAGCTGCCCAGCCGGGCCGCCATTTCCCGCGCCAGCATCGGCGCAGAATAGACCATGTCCGCAGCACGGATGCCCGGCGCCTGCAGCGCCCCCCAGATCGACAGGAGCAGCATCGTCACCAGGACGAGGCCGAAAAGAGCGTTGGCCTGGAGGCGATGGCACAGGACCGCCAGCGCGCCGGCCAGTGCATAGGTGACCAATATGTCGCCCGGCCAGAGCAACAAAGTAGCATTGGCGATGCCGAACAGCAGAAGCAGCACCAGCCGGCGGAGCAGCGCCCGAAGCCGATCCGTGCCTGAGTCATTCCCGAGAAACAGCAGCAGGCCCACGCCAAATAGCAAGGAGAACAGGCCACGCATCGTTCCCGTGAGGAACAGGTGCATTACCGACCAGATCTGCCAGTCCGGGTCGCCGACCGAAGGCGGTGCCAGCGGACGATCCATCGCGACTGGACCGCCCATGTCGATGATGTTGACGAACAGGATGCCGCACAGCGCAACGCCGCGTATCGCATCGAGCAAAGCGAGCCGGCTCGATGCGGCAACGGGTTGGGCGGCAGCCATATAGTCGTGGTAGCGCGTCGACGCCGAGGCGTCACCTCAGCCCGGGATCAGCGCTGGTAAGAGGGAGAGCCGGAAAACCGGCCCTCCCTGCCCCTTCATTTGCGGGCCTTGAGCGCCGCCTGCGCCGCCGCCAGCCGTGCGATCGGCACGCGGTAGGGCGAGGCCGATACATAATCGAGGCCGGTCTGCTCGCAAAAGGCGATCGACGCCGGGTCGCCGCCATGCTCGCCGCAAATGCCGAGCTTGATGTCGGGGCGGGTCTTGCGACCACGCTCGGCTGCAAGCTCGATCAGCTCGCCGACGCCTTCGACGTCGAGGCTGACGAACGGGTCCTTCGGATAGATGCCCTTGTCGACATAGGTCGTCAGGAAGCGGCTCGCATCGTCGCGGCTGACACCCAGCGTCGTCTGCGTCAGATCGTTGGTGCCGAAAGAGAAAAACTCGCCGACCTCGGCGATCTCGCCCGCCTTCAGCGCCGCGCGCGGAAGCTCGATCATCGTGCCGACCAGATAATCGATCGTGCGGCCCTTCTCGGCGAACACCGCCTGCGCTGCCTTGTCGATCACGGTCTTCATCAGTTCGAGCTCGCGGCGCGTCGCGACGAGCGGGACCATCACCTCGGGGATCGGCGCCGCGCCCGACTTCTCGGCGACGTCGCAGGCCGCCTCGAAGATCGCGCGTGCCTGCATCTCGTAGATCTCGGGATAGGTCACGCCAAGGCGGCAGCCACGATGGCCGAGCATCGGGTTGAACTCGTGCAGCTCGGCCGCACGACGCTTGAGCGCCTCGACGCCGATGCCCGTCGCGGCCGCAACGTCGGCGAACTCCTCCTCCTCGTGCGGAAGGAATTCGTGGAGCGGCGGATCGAGCAGTCGGATCGTCACCGGCAGGCCGGCCATGATCTCGAAGATCTCGGTGAAGTCCTTGCGCTGCTCGGGCAGCAGCTTGTCGAGCGCGACACGGCGGCCCTTCTCGTCTTCTGCCAGGATCATCTGGCGCACCGCCGTGATGCGGCTGGCGTCGAAGAACATATGTTCGGTCCGGCACAGGCCGATGCCCTCGGCGCCGAAGATGCGCGCGGTCTTGCAGTCGAGCGGCGTTTCCGCGTTGGTGCGGACCTTCAGGCGGCGAACCTCGTCCGCCCAGCCCATCAGCGTGCCGAAGTCGCCCGCCAGTTCGGGCTGTACCGTCGGCACCGCGCCCAGCATCACCTCACCGGTGGCGCCGTCGATGGTGATGATATCGCCCTCGCGGACCTCACGGCCCGACACGCGGAACAGCTTGGCCTTGGCGTCGATCGCCAGCGTGCCGACGCCCGACACGCAGGGACGCCCCATGCCGCGCGCGACGACCGCCGCGTGGCTGGTCATGCCGCCGCGCGCCGTGAGGATGCCCTTGGCGGCGTGCATGCCGTGAATGTCCTCGGGGCTGGTCTCGACGCGGACGAGGATGACGGCATCCCCCAGTTCGGCGCGCTTCTCGGCGGTCTCGGCGTCGAAAACCACGAGACCCGAAGCCGCGCCCGGCGAGGCAGGCAGTCCCTTGGCGATCACGTCGCGCGGCGCCTTGGGATCGAGGGTCGGGTGGAGCAACTGGTCGAGCGCCGACGGGTCGACCCTGGCGACCGCTTCTTCGCGGGTGATCAGGCCCTCATTGGCCATGTCCACCGCGATCTTCAGAGCGGCCTTGGCGGTGCGCTTGCCCGAGCGGGTCTGCAGCATCCACAACTTGCCCTGCTGCACGGTGAATTCGATGTCCTGCATGTCCCGATAATGGGTTTCGAGCAGGTCGAACACCTTGGCGAGCTCGCCATAGACCGTGGGAAGAGCCTCTTCCATCGAAGCCGGCTTGGCGCCCGCCGTCTCGCGCGCGACCTTGGTCAGATATTGCGGCGTGCGGATGCCGGCGACGACGTCCTCGCCCTGCGCATTGATCAGGAACTCGCCATAATAGGCCCGATCGCCCTTGGACGGGTCGCGGGTGAAGGCGACGCCGGTGGCCGAAGTGTCGCCCATATTGCCGAACACCATCGCCTGGACGTTGACCGCCGTGCCCCAGTCGCCGGGAATGTCGTTGAGGCGGCGATAGACCTTCGCGCGCTCCGACTGCCACGACTTGAAGACCGCACCGACCGCGCCCCACAGCTGCTCATGCACGTCCTGGGGGAAAGGCTTGCCCCACAGCTCGACGACGATGTCCTTGTACTTCGCGACCAGCGCCTGCCAGTCGTCGGCGGTCAGCTCGGTATCGAGCGAATAGCCCTTGTCTTCCTTGGCGATCTCCAGCGCTTCCTCGAACGCGCCATGGTCGAGTTCGAGGACCACGTCCGAATACATCTGGATGAAGCGGCGATAGCTATCCCAGGCAAAGCGCGCATCCTGCGATACGGTCGCCAGCCCGACGACGGTTTCGTCGTTGAGGCCCAGGTTGAGGACGGTGTCCATCATGCCGGGCATCGAAACGCGCGCGCCCGAGCGGATCGAGACCAGAAGCGGGTCGGCGGCAACGCCGAACTTTTTGTTCGTGATCGCCTCGATATGGGCGATGCCGTTGGCGACCTCGGCCTTCAGGCTGTCGGGAAAGCGCTCGCCCTCTTCGTAGAAGCGACGGCACATTTCGGTGGAGATGGTGAAGCCAGGGGGAACCGGCAGGCCGATCGAGGCCATTTCGGCAAGGTTTGCGCCCTTGCCGCCCAGCAAATTCTTGTCGCCCTTCCCCCCGTCGGAAACGCCACCACCAAAACGATACACGTACTGCGTGGTCATATAGCCGTCACTTTCCCTATCACGACCCACCTCCTTGTACGGGAGGCGCGGCAATCGACTCAGGCTTCGATTTTCGAAAAGTCCGCGACGTTGTGCACCGCAGCACGGATTTTTTCAAGCAAGGCCAGACGAGTGTTTCTTTTGGCCTCGATAGGATCGTTGACGATCACGGCCTCGAAAAAGGCATCGATCGGACCGCGCAGCGACGCGAGCGCCGACATGGCGGCGCCAAAATCCTCGGCCTCGACGGCAGCGGCAGCGTGCGGCTCTGCGGCGTCGAGCGCTTCTATCAGCGCCTGTTCGGCAGGCTCGGGCTCATAATCAGGCGTAGCTGTCGCACCGGCCGGCACTCCGCCCTCCTTCTTGAGGATGTTCGCCGCACGCTTGTACCCGGCGAGCAGATTGACCCCGTCCTCGGTCGCGACGAACGCCTGCAACGCCTCGACCCGCGCGAGCAGACGGACAAGATCATCCTCGCCGCCCAGCGCGAACACGGCGTCGATGAGATCGTGCCGGACGCCCGCCTCGCGTTGCTGGACCTTGAGGCGGTCGGCGAAGAAGTCGAGCAGTTCGGCGGTGTCGAGCGTCGCGCCACCCAGACCGGCCTTGGCCTGTTCGATGATCGCGCCCAGCGAGGCACGCGTGCCGTTGGCGAGAATGGTCTGAATGATCTGCAGCGCTGCGCGGCGCAGTGCAAACGGGTCCTTGGAGCCGGTCGGCTTGATGCCGCGCGCGAAAAAGGCGACCAGCGTATCGATACGATCGGCCAGCGCGACGCAGGCAGGGATGCAGCCTTCGACCGCCGCGACATATTGTTGACCCAGCGCGCTGACCGTGCCGGGCTTCTCGCCGCCGCGCTCGGCATAATAGGCGCCCATGATGCCCTGCAATTCCGGGAACTCACCGACCATCCCGGTGGCGAGATCGGCCTTGGCCAACAGGCCCGCCCGGCGCGCCGTCTCCGGATCGCGCTCGGGGAAATAAGCGCCTGCGATCCAGCCGGCCAGTGAGGCGATGCGATCGGCCTTCTCACGAAGCGTACCCATGCCCTCGTAGAACAGCATGGACTCGAGCTTAGGCAGATAGGCCTCCAGCGGGACCTTAAGGTCCTGCTCCCAGAAGAACTTCGCATCCGACAGGCGCGCGGCCAGCACCTTGCCATTGCCCGCGACGATGCCCGCGCCGCCATCCTTGGCGCTGATGTTCGCGGTGCAGATGAAGGCCGGCGCGAGCCGACCCTCGGCATCGTTGAGCACGAAATATTTTTGGTTGGTGCGCAGCGTGAGTTGGATCACCTCGCGCGGCACTTCCAGGAAGGCCGGGTCGAAATGGCCGAGCAGCGGCACCGGCCATTCGGTGAGGCCGGCATTTTCGGCGACCAGCCCCTCGTCCTCGACGACGACCAGCCCGGCGGCAGCGGCCAGTTCGGCGGCGCGGGTGCGGATGATCTCGCGGCGTTCCGCCGGGTCGACGATGACATGGCAGGCGCGCAGCTTCTCGACATAGTCGGCGGCGCTGCCGATGGTGATCTGTCCCGGATGGTGGAAGCGGTGGCCGACGGTCGCGGCGCCGCTGACGATGCCGTCGATCTCGATCGGGACGATCGCGTCGCCCAGCAGTGCGACGATACCCTGGAGCGGGCGCACCCAGCGCAGCGCGGATGTCGAAGACGAAGCCGTCCCCCAGCGCATCGACTTGGGCCAGGGAAACGCGCGGATGATCGCCGGCACCGCCTGCGACAGCAGATCGACGGTCGAGCGGCCGGGCTTCTCGATGATGGCGAACAGGACGCCGTCCCGCTCGACCAGCTGCTCGCGGGTGAGACCGGTCTTGCGCAGGAAGCCCTCGAGCGCCTGCGGCGGCGCGGAGGCCTTGGGGCCCTTGATCTCCTCGGACGAGGCCGCCGTCTGCACGGGCAGGCCATGCGCGATCAGGGCCAGACGACGTGGCGTCACATAGCTGGTGATCTTCTCGGCAACGACGCCGGCCTTCGCCAGCTCGTCGGCCAGCATGCGGGCGAGGTCGGCCGACGCCTTCTCCTGCATCCGCGCGGGAATTTCTTCCGAGAGAAGCTCGAGCAGGAAATCGGTCATCACAATTCCTCCCCGGCTACGGGGAGGGGGACCGCGAAGCGGTGGAGGGGGGCCGTCAGGCCGCTCCCCGCCCGCCCGGGCGCCTTCATCATGTCCACAGCTGATACTCTCAGCATCTGATATCCATTCTCTTCAAGAACCATGGAGCCAGGGGTAAGCGTCGCTACCCCTCCACCGGCTGCGCCGGTCCCCCTCCCCGTTCCGGTAAGGATCATGCCCGCATCATTACCGGGATATCGGCCACCGCAATTCCTCCCCGGCCACGGGGAGGGGGACCGCGAAGCGGTGGAGGGAATCATTCCGCCCATCCATTATGCGCCATCCAGGCGACGCAGGCGCCCTTCGCCAAGTCGCGGACGCGCCCGATATAGGCCTGGCGTTCGGCGACCGAGATCACTCCGCGCGCCTGCAGCGTATTGAAGATGTGGCTCGCCTTGATTGCCTGGTCATAGGCCGGCAGCGGCAGCGGCTTTTCGCGGTCGAGCAGCGCGCGGCATTCGTCGGCGGCCTGGGTGAACTGGCGGAACAGCGTCTCGGTGTTGGCTGCCTCGAAATTATAGGCGCTGAACTGGCGCTCATTTTCGAGGAACACGTCGCCATAGGTCACGCCGTCGTCGTTGAAAGCGAGGTCGTACACCCGGTCGACGCCCTGGATGTACATCG
>Ga0233425_10001527_pt1 | contig 51502 bp, 45 predicted proteins | sample Watercolumn_Towu_2_FD_181712 | JGI IMG/M metagenome (GOLD analysis project Ga0233425, IMG submission 181712) | Freshwater microbial communities from Lake Towuti, South Sulawesi, Indonesia - Watercolumn_Towuti2014_140_MG | ecosystem: Environmental > Aquatic > Freshwater > Lake | place...
ATGGCATTGAGCAGTGCAGCGCGAAGGTGCGCGGCGCGATTGTCGATGCGACGCAATCCGGGTTATTTCGGGGTCCACGCGGCTTGCGGCCGATCGCAACTCCATTTCTGTTGCTGGCGACCCACCCGCCGTACCAGCCGGGTCCACCGCCTTATGCGGCACCATCCGGGCCGTCCACACCAACTTCGGGGCATGCCGCCAACGAGGCCACCAGCGGACCGTTCGAAGCTCGCTTCGCCGACCAATTCATGTTTCAGATTCCCTTTCGCTACCCAGGCTATGGTGAGGAGTTTCTGGCTTTTCGATCGCCACGTCGCTCACAGTCCGAACCCCGGGGCGAGCGAGCTGCTTCGACAGGTCTGGATTCGACGCGTCCGTCGATCGATCTGACGGAGGTTCGGCGGCAGCTGGCAAGTGACGACCCTCCCGTTCCGCTTGTGCACTATGTGCTGAGACTGGTTCGAGCGACGCGGGTTTACGAAGGTGAAGACCACGATTTCATTCTGGAGTACGTCAGTCAGGGTGCCGGGCCGCGCGGTGTCGCTTCGCTACTGGGGGCGGCGCGGGCGCGTGCCGTGCTCTACGGGCGTGACCATGCCAACGTCGATGACGTGCGGGCTCTCGCGCATTGCACTTTGCGGCATCGGCTAAGTTTGAACGCTCATGCGATCCGTAATGGGATCACAGTGGACCAGCTGATCGACCGGTTACTTGAGGAAACCCCGGAGCGGGCGGTTGGGGATACCGAGGCCCCATCACCGCCGGCAAAATGACCAGGCCTCGCCGCACGACCAGCCGCACCACTGGAACCACCCGCTCCACCACTGCTTTGATCGCTCGCACCAGCTCTTGGTCGGTGCGGGTGACAACGCTACGGGGATCGCCACCCCGTACCGGCCGCTGACCTGTTCCTCCAGCTCGCCGGGTGTAATCGCATGGCAGTCCTTGAAGTCGAAAATACGGGCGCGATTGAGCGCACTGGCGGTGAGTTCGGCACAATGAATACCGTCCCCTGGCGTCCCCACGACGTAGTTCTTCACCGAATAGCGTCGATCGACTTGCTGGTCAAGAAACGACTTCATTGCGCGCGTCTGGTCGCCGGAGAAAGCGACACGCGGATGCCGCAATACGATTTTCGCGGGCTGCTTGCGGCCGCGGTTGTATTCGCTGAGCTCCAGGTAATAGGCCGACAACGGCACACGGCGGACTTTGCCTGGTACGGCCTCATAAAGCCAGGCCGTACCGGAATCGACAAAGACGATTCCGACATGCGTGATCTGTTTCTTGGTGACAATTTCCACGACCGGATTGCCGTGTTCCAGGAACAGCAGCGTACCATCTACCGGTTGAGTGCTGAGGAGCGTAACGGCGGTCATGGCCAGAAAAACGTTCATCCAGGACTCCTTGTTACCGTGCGTCGGTCTGAGCTATTCTGACCGATCTTCGTTGCCATTCCAAACTATCCCGTCACAAATCGCTGCCAGTTTTCGACCGTCACGCCGCTGATCGCCCCAGTTCCCCGCCACTTTCCCCCCTCGTCATTGTGATTCGCCACCCGGTTTTGCCTTTTGTCTGGATGTTGTTTGGCGCCTTGGCGTTTGCATTGATGAGTTCGTTGATCCACGGCCTGAGCGTGTATTGTGACTGGCAAGTGATCGCAATTGCCAGGACTTTTCTGGCTTTGACGTTTGCGGCCGGGCTGGCGACCGCCTCCGGGGCAAGCCTGGTGTTTTTTCGGCCACGGGTGATCTGGATTCGAAGTATCGCTGGCAGTCTAGCCCTGATGTCGGGTTTCTATTCGCTGACGCGCCTTCCAGTGGCCGACGTGCTGACGTTGACCAATATGTTTCCGATCTGGGTGGCGGTCCTGTCGTGGCCGGTATTGGGCGTTCGACCGCGATGGCCAACCTGGCTGGCGGTTCTGGCCGGTGTCGGTGGAGTGGTCTTGATCCAGCAAGGCAGCAGACTGTCGATTCCACAAGCGGAGGTGGACGGTGTTCTGCGGGGAAATACCTGGGTGATTGCCGCCATGAGTTCGGTGTTCAGTGCCGTGGCACTCCTGGGACTCAACCGCCTGCAGCGGGTTGACGCGCGAGCGGTCGTGGCCCACTTCTCGTTTGTATCACTGCTGTTCGCGATCGGCTCGCTGTTCGTTTTCCCTGCCACCAAGCCGTGGCATTTCAGTGGCGCGACGGTGCTGATGCTTTTGGGGGTGGGGATCACTGGGACGATCGGCCAGATTTTTCTGACCAAGGCGTTCGCGGTGGGGGATCCGTCACGCGTTTCGGTCGTCGGATTAAGCCAGGTGGGGTTTGGAGCGTTGCTGGAACTGATCTTCTTCGACCGGACGTTCCATGGTCTGACGTTGTTGGGTATGGGGCTGATTATTGTACCGAGTGCCTGGTTGTTGCTGCACCGTGCGGCCCCGGAACTACCCGACCCGCAGCTCAACTGATACCATCCGGGCCCCGGTTCGCGTAGAATCGAAAGCGGGGGCAGACCAGGCCAGCCGGCAGATTCAGTGGAGTGCCAACTCGGGTACGATGCGAGGTGATCGATGTTCGCTGTTCAAACTATGTGCTTGTTACTCCTGGCAGTTGCGGGAGACGACGTCGCGAAGAAACCGGTGGCGAACAGCAAGCCGGTCAAGGATTGGGTGGCCGATTTGGAGAGTCCAAGTCGCGACGTGATGATCGCCGCCTTGGACGCTTTGGTCTCGCTCGGTCCGAAGGCCAAGGAAGGGGTTCCGGACCTGATCAAAGTAATTGAGCGGGATGGGAATCCGGCTCGCCTGGCCGCGATTGAGGTGATCGGCCATATTGGCCCCGACGCCGGCAAGGCGATTCCGATTCTCACAAAGGTGTTGGCCCACGAGGATTTTCATACTCAGTATTTTTCAGTGCGCGCCTTGGCCAAGATTGGTCCCGAGTCGAAGGTCGCATTGCCGGAGATCCAGCGGTTGCTGCAATCGGGCGTAGCTTCGGCACGCAAGAATGCGGCGACGGCTCTCGGCGACCTGGGGCCGGTCATCGGCGAGGACGGAATTCGCGCGTTGGTGGCGGCATTGGGCGACAAAGTGTTCACCGTGCGCGAGCAGGCGGCATTGGCACTGGGAAAACTGGGCGAGCACGCTCGAGAGTCGTTGCCAGAACTGCGTGAACTGGCTCAGAAGCACTCGCTCTCGACACGCGTGGCTGCGGCCCATGCTGTCTGGGATATTTCCCGCGACATCGATTTCGTGCTGCCGATACTGATCGAGGAAACCGAAGCGACCAACCACCAGCTCGACGCGCTGCGAGCGCTGGCTGACATCGGACCCGCCGCCAAGGGCGCGGTGCCGCGGTTGGTGCCGCTGTTGCGCCACGCCGATGCCGAAGTCCAGATGCTGGCGGCCGATGTGCTGGGGGCGATCGGTCCCGATGCAAAAGCGGCGCGCGCTGAACTGAAAGGCCTGCTCGACCATGAAGAGAAAGATGTGCGCGAGTCGGCCGCGGCGGCCCTCAAAGCCATCGGAAATTAGGGGATCGTCAATCGCTTTTTGTGGTTCGTTCGTCCCGTCCGGGCCGCGAGGTTAATTCTTGACGGATCGACCGGTTACTCTGTAGATGGAAAATCCAGTTTCCCGTTCTCCATTCGGTGCCTCGGATTGGGCGGAAAGGAAATTCTCAACGTGAGCGTTGTGGACAGTGCGGAATTACTCATTCGGGTCGGTCACAGTCCTGATCCCGACGATGCGTTTATGTTTTATGCGCTGGCGAAGGATGTCCTGGACACGGGCCGCTATCGCTTCGTGCACGAATTGGTCGATATCGAAACGCTCAACCGTCGAGCCTTCCAGGCAGAACTGGAATTGACCGCGCTCAGCCTGCACGCATATGCCTATCTCGCGGATAAATACCTGCTCTGCACTTGCGGCGCCAGCATGGGCGACAAATATGGGCCGATGGTCGTCGCACGTCAGGCTTGTACCGTCGAAGCGCTGCGAGGAAAGACGATTGCTGTGCCAGGTACGCTGACGACCGCATTCCTGGCGCTGCGACTTTGCCTGGGTAGTGAATTTGAGTACCTCGTCGTGCCGTTTGACCAGATTCTGGACGTGGTCGAGCTCGGTGCCTACGAGGGTAAGCCGGTGGATGCGGGACTGATCATCCACGAGGGGCAGCTAACTTACATGAATCAGGGCCTGCAGTTGATCGTCGATCTGGGTGTCTGGTGGCACGCGACGACGGGGTTGCCGTTGCCCTTGGGCGCCAACGGAATTCGCCGCGATCTGGGTCCGCAGGTTGCCCGCGACGTGAATCGGCTGCTGCGCGAGAGCATTCGCTACGGTCTGCAGCACCGACGTCCGGCGCTGGAACATGCCCTGCAATACGGCCGGGGACTCGATACGGGGAAAGCCGATCAGTTTGTCGGTATGTACGTCAATGACTGGACGCTTGACTTTGGTCCGGTCGGCCGGCAGGCTGTTGCCGAACTGCTGCGACGCGGGTATGAGGCGGGAGTGATCCCGCAACGGGTCCAACCCGAATTTGTCGCCGAATAAGCGCAACCTGCAACTCTAGTGCTCTGTCACCGCGAACCCGACGATTAGGCTGTGACATTGCATTAGTAACAGCGTTGTAACAGGCGGGCGACTGCTGTTGCCGTGATGAGTTCTTGTCGATAGAAGAAGAACTGTAGAGTATTTCGGCCTGCCGCACGGCAGACTCATGATCGGCATTCAAGGAGTGGTGAAAGTGGCGACCGCGGTTTGGAAGCATCTTCGGAAAGCCCTGCCCAGGCTGGCGTGTTTGCTATTGTTGGTAACGTTCGCTGCATGCGAGGTCGCCGCCGAGGACTTCCCAACGCTGTCCCGGTCGCTTCAGCTCGAACTTGTTGTTCCCGTCGAATCGGCGGCTGGAGCGCCGATCCCCGTTGAACTGAAGGTTCGAAACCAAAGTAGCAATACGGTGATGCTGAAATCGGAGATCCTTGAGCCGTTTTCGGTGCTCTCGCTGTTGAACGCCGCCGGCGAGTCCGACGTGCGCATCGGAGGAAAAAGGCGAAGCACGTCAATGGTGATCACGCTCGCGCCGGGCGAGTGGAAAAGCGTTTGGCGTGACTTCGATCTGACAACCTTGTACCTGGTGGACAAAGGGGCCTATCGATTGCAGGTCATCGTGCGGGACGACCACGGGGAGACCGTGCTTTCGTCCGAACCGTCGGCTCTGAAAATCGGCGGTGGACGGTTGCCGCCGTTGAAGCGGATTGTCCAGCAGTTTCGATCGGAACTGTCCGAAGGGTGGGCGGTGTCGCTCGACGACCAGAGCGTGGTATTGGACCATTCGCCTACGGGGCGACGTCGAGACGCAACAACGCTATATCTTAGATTTCAGCCGGATCAGCCTGCCAATATTCCGGACTCGGCCCGGGGCGTTACACGAATGATCGTCAGTGATCTGGGCCATTTTCCGATGGGGCATTGTACGCTCATTGCGCATCCTCGAGTACGGAAACTCTGGCCTGAATACATGACGGACATCGGCCGCGTGCTGCGTGATCCGTCGTGGCGAGATCAGGATTTGCCTTGATCGGACCGCTGCGAGCGACGTTGGCTTGCGTCGATCGCTAACCCCCGCCGATGATTGCCTTCATCTCTCGCACGGCCCGCTCCAGACCGACGAAGACGGCGCGGGAAATGATTGCATGGCCGATGTTCAGTTCCCGCATTCCGGGAATCGAGGCGATCGGGAAGACGTTCTGGTAGTTGAGTCCGTGGCCGGCATGCAGGGACATACCTCGTTCGAGGATGCGGAGGGCGGCCGTCTGCAACTTGCGAAGTTCGAGTTCCCGACCGGCTCCGCGGGCATGGGCGTATTGACCCGTATGCAATTCGACGGCGGCCGCTCCGATCTCGGCCGCGACTTCCACCGCTTCCAGGTCGGGGTCGAGAAACAGACTGACAGGAATCGACGCGTCCCGCAGGCAATGCACCGCCTTGGTCACCTGTTCGCGAAACCGGATGACATCCAATCCACCCTCGGTCGTCACTTCTTCGCGGCGTTCGGGAACCAGGGTCGCCTGGTCCGGGCGGAGCCGGCAGGCGATGGCCAGCACCTCCTGGTTGCAGGCCAGCTCCAGGTTGAGTTTGACGAACACGGTCTGTTTCAGGATCTCCAAGTCGCGATCCTGGATGTGGCGTCGGTCTTCGCGCAGGTGGACTGTGATCGCGTCCGCGCCGCCCAGGACCGCCAGCGCGGCGGCAGCCACGGGATCCGGCTCGTAGGTACGGCGAGCCTGTCGCAGGGTCGCGACATGGTCCACATTTACGCCCAATTCCACCATGTTCTGGCCGACCTCCCAGCGTTCGCAACCGCGATGACCGATGACTCGCAATAATCGACCTGTGTTCTATCGCAAATGTTCGCGCGCGGCTACGGGTTGATTTCGATGCGAGCTCCCTGGTTGCACGGCGACGCAATCTGCACGACCAGAGGTTCCGGCAGGGAGGCGTTCAACTTGGCCTGGAATTCGCAGGCGGCAAGCTGGTCGGGCAGTACTGCAAAGAGAGTTGGTCCCCAGGAGCTCTGCGCCACGCCAGCGATCCCCATTCCGCGGACCCGCTGAACGAGATCGTGCAAGGCGCGGCCATTGTAGGGCCCCCCCTGTTCTTCGGCAAACAGTAACCCCGACGCATGGCCGTATTCGTAGAGCGACTCGCTGAAGGCGACGAAGTCACCGCGCGCGACCGCGGGGGCCATACTCAATCTCAGCAGGTCCCTCAGCCGAGCCGTAATGCTTTCGCTATCGGAATGCACGCGGTCGAATGCCGCCTGCTCGCGTGGACCGGAAAGTCCTTCCCCGCAGGGTGGCCGCATCAACACAAATCGCCACGACTCGGGGATGTCGATGCGGCAATCGAGCGAGGCGATTGCTTCATGGGCTTCTTTGCCTCGATCGACAATAAAGCCACCATTGCAGAAACCATAGGTGCCGATCGCGGAACGGCCGCCGCGGCCGACGCTCTGCGCCAACTCGGCCGGCGAAAAGGCGGGCAGATCGTGCCAGAGAGTAAGCGCGGCGGCGGTGGCTAAGGCGAGCTGCGTGCCTGTGCCCAGCCCGACGTGCGGCGGTGGGATCCGATCGATGGAAATCCGACAGGGCTTCAACGTCCTTATTCCCACGAACGCCTGCCAACGCTCCACGAATTGCGCTACTCGCTGCATTCCAAAATCGCAATTCTCCTGCTGCTGGCCGGCGCTCAGAGAGAGCTCCAAGGCTGGTTCGCTGACCATCAGACCGGCTCCGCCAAAGCGACGGCGGTCGCCGCGCAGCGACAGCAGTCCGCAATGCAGACGGCTGGGGGCGGTGACCCGCAGAGTTTGCATCATTCGGCCCTCGGCGCGGCAGCAGGCAGGGCGGGATCATGGCGCTGTCCAGCCGGCGGTTTTGTCGCCGCTTCCCAAGGAATGTTCATGGATACTTGGCGTATGTGCCGTTCCAGGAACTCGAAAGCCCGCCGTTCGCAGTCCCCTCCCGTCTTGGCGACGATGACGCGTAACCGGTCGAACTCGCGTCGCATTTCTTCGCAGGGGATCAAGTGCACGCGGGTGGCCAGGATCGCCGCTTCGACGACGGCATGCTTCGCTCGATTGAAACCAAAAAATTCCCGTTCGCTGCCCCGCGCATCGATCACGCACTGCAGCCTTGCGCGCGGCTGCGTCGCATCGATCGCGACAACATGAAAGGCGAACCAGCGGCAGCAGTTTTCCAGGAAATAACCGGCTTGCTCGGGCGCTGGCTGGGCGTAGCAACCCGGCAATTTGTTCGTCGGAGCATCGGTCGCGGAGGTTGCATGCCCGCGCACGTGGAGTTGCAATTGGCCCACGGCCGCCTGCGCCAGCAATTCCACGTCGTCGGTAACATGAAAAACCCCCCGCCCGTTGCGGCGGAGGTTGCTCAGCGTCGTCGAGTCCTCATACGGCTTCAACACCAGATACGAGACCTGCTCGTCCGTCTCCGGACCCATCGGCGCGGCATGCGGCCTTCCGTCGGCATTCACGGTCGTCACGATTCCTTCAAGGATCATCGGCATCAGTCATCTTCCGTCGGAGGCGAATTCAGGCGGCAACGAACTCAAAACGTGATCGGCAGGTCCGGCCAGGACGAATCGGGGTCGACCAGCAACCGGGATTCTTCCGCCGCGGGGAACCGTCGGCAGACGTTGATCCCGGCGATGCGCAGGAAATTTGCGAGCAACTCATAGCCATGGCGGGTAAGTACCGATTCCGGATGAAACTGCACGCCAAACACTGGGAAATGACGATGGCGAATCGCCATGATGATTCCGCCGGCGGTTTCGGCCGTGACTTCCAACGAGTCCGGGAGGCGTACGGGGTCGACGACGAGCGAATGATAACGGCCTGCGGACAATGGGTTGTCGAGCCCGGCAAATAGATCCTGACCATGGTGCGAGACGTCGCTGGCCCTGCCATGAACCGGCTCGGCGGCGCGCACGATCCGACCGCCGAATGCCGCGGCAATCGTCTGGTGCCCCAGACAGACTCCCAGTATCGGCAACGACGTATGCAGTTCGCGCACGAGTTGAAGTGAGACGCCGGCCTCCTGGGGCGTGCAGGGCCCGGGCGAGAGCACGATTGCCGCCGGGGGCGCTGCGGCAATCTCCTGGACGCTGATCGCGTCGTTGCGCACAACGCGTACCGGGGACCCCAACTGCACCAGATAACGCCCGAGATTATGTGCGAAGCTGTCGTAGTTGTCGATCAACAGAATCATGGTCGCAAGGCTCGCAGTATCCCAGCCGCTTTATGCCAGGTTTCTTCGTATTCCGAATGCGGCTTCGATTGCGCGACAATTCCGCCTCCCACCGGAAATTGCCACCAGCCACCCGCCGCCGTGACGGTGCGGATCAGAATACTCAAGTCCATCGTACCGTCAAAGCCGATGTATCCCAAGCTGCCGCAGTAGGCGCCCCGCGCTGTCGGTTCCAGTTCCGCGATGATCTGCATGGCCCGGATCTTGGGCGCTCCGGTCACCGAACCGCCTGGGAAAGTCGCCCGCAACAGGTCGAATGCCGTACGTTGCGGTTCAAGCTGCGCTTGGACCACCGAGACCAGGTGCTGCACCGTCTCGTAGACCTCCAGGCCGCAGAGTTTGCTCACGCGAACGCTGTCGGCGATACACACTCGGGAAAGGTCGTTGCGCATCAGATCGACGATCATGACATTTTCCGCGCGGTCCTTGACGCTCTCCTGCAATTCGTCGCCCAGAAACAGATCGGTTTCGGTCTGCGGCAAACGGTGTCGCGTGCCCTTGATCGGCCGCGTCTCGACAACGCCTTCCCGCAACTTGAGAAACCGCTCGGGAGACGCGCTGATGATCTGAAATTCGCCGGCATCGAAGTACCCGGCGAATGTCGCCGGATTGCGATCGCGCAATCGCAAGTAGAGATCGATTGCGGGCTCCTGAGCGGGAAACAGCAACCGTTGCGAAAGATTGACCTGGAAAATATCCCCCGCACGAATGTACTCGACGGCCCGGGCCACCATCTGGCGATAGCCGTCGGCGGTGAAATTGCTCCGCAGTCCGGGGAGCTGGGGCAGCGGAAATCCAGCGGCTGGATCGACCGGCACGATCGGCGGTCCACTCCGCGCGACGGCGTCCGGGCCGGCCTCGCCGAGCCAATTGCGAAATGCGCGCAGCCGTGCCGCCGCCCTCTGTCTTCGAGCCTGGGGAGTCGATTCGGGAAAACCCTGGGAGATCAGCCAGCCTTTTTTCTGGCGATGGTCGAAGGCCGCCACGACGTCATAGAGACCGATTGCAAGGTCCGGAATCTCAAACTCGTCGATCCGCGGTTGCGGTAACTGCTCGAACTGTTCGCCCAGCGAATAGGCGAACAAACCGGCAGCGCCGCCCTGAAATGGCGGTAACTCGGCCAGTGGCTCCGCAACAAATTTGGTAAGCGCGGAGTTGAGTCGCTCGAGGGCCGGCTGCTGGTCGCGACCAACGCGAAGGAACGCGAACGGATCGGCCGCCACAAACGAGTACCGACCCAACTCCGAAACGCGCAAGGCGCTGTCCAGAAAAATGCAGTGGGGCCGACGAGAAAGCCGCAGGAATGCCTCGCAGGGTGTCAACCCGTCGGGCAACGGTTCAACACAAACAGCCGGGCTGGTCATCGTTCGGCTCCCGATCCGCCCAGGCCTGACGATGCGTCATCGGCCGTCGGACGGTCGTGTCCCTGCGGCGAATCGGGCGACGGCTCGAGATCTGCCGAGGTCGATTGCGGGCCGGAATCACCGGCCTCGGTCCCGGTCGGTGATTTGCCCGCCGACTTGCGTCCGCCGCCGTGCCGGCGCGAGCTGAGATAGTGACGGGTTTCATTCACCGTCAGGAAGCCCCAATTCAGCGACTCGTCCTGCAGGTAGTTCTTCCCAAGTTGTAAGGCAATGGACGCCTTGGCCATTTCGAAGCCGAGGTAAAATGCGTGACCGGGATCGAGATTCTTGGGAGCGGTTGCCTCGAGTTGCTGATAGACCTGAAATGGGTCGGCGTCGTGCAGGTGCAATCCGGCCGAGATCAGATGGACTTGTCCCTGTTCGGCGAACAACCGGTAATTATGGTCGCGGATCGAATCGGCCAGCGCCGCGAGCTGTTCGTCGCCGTAGCTTTCCACGCGCGGGTCGCGCAGCAGTACGAGAGACGAGTCGATATGCTTGGGCGGCACGCGTTCGCGCACGGCGTAACGAGTCAGTTTGCGCGCGATCGCACATTCGCGAACGCTGGACCTGGCCCAGGGAATGACCTGGGTCGTCAGCACGCGGTCGATACGAAGTTCCTCGCAGAGCGCGAGCAGCAACAGGTTGATTGCCGCGGAATCGGCCTCGGTCAATTCGGTCAGGTTGCCGATCCCCATCAATTGGGCGACATCGGGAAAGTCGCGGCGAATCTGCATGTAGCGTGCAAGGCTCGCGGCGAAACCGCAGCCGATCGGCTCCAGCACCGGATCGACTCGGAACGGCACGTCATGGATTTCCAGCCATTCCATCGAATCGCCAAGTGCTTCGATGCTGCCGATCGAATCGGGGATCAACACTACTTCCGCGCCCCAGTCCGGCGCGGCGTGCCGGTTGCTCGAATTCACCGAAAGCACCAGTTCCGCTCCGGCCCGCACCGCGGCGGAAATCTCGGCCACATCCAGGCTGTCGATTGAGACGCGGTGCCCGGCGTCGCGCAGCGCGCGGACCGCGTCGGCGACACCCGTCCAGCCACCACCTGGATCGCAGCCGACATCGATAATGTCGGCGCCGTCGGATCGCAACCGGGAAGCGATCGTCAGAAGTTCCACCGGTTCGAGTCGCGGTGCGTGGTTGATTTCGGCCACAATTTGAATCGTATGCTCGCCGTAATTCGCGATTGCCTGCCCCTGGCCAAAGAAATCGGGCAGCGCTCGCAGATCGCGCGGGCCGCGGTGTACCGGAATCCCCGCAATTCGTTCCACGGCGGCAAGATCGCCTTCGCAGTAACCTGGGAGTATTGCCCGCCGCGCGCGGGGGTCGGGCGACCAGCGCCCGGCGATCCACTGGGGGGTCATCAGCGCCGCAACGGAAATGGGCAGGACAGTAATCGAATAGTCCCAGTCCAGCCGCGATGACAATGCCTCGACGATCGCTCGCAAAGCCGGCTCAGCCAGCCTGCCGGTGACGAATTCTATATGCTCACGTTCTAAGTGCTCGCGAACCATCGAACAGTCGGACCCGTGTGGGGCAACAAATCGAGGCATCCCCGGGCCGGTTCTGGTTTACCGGGCCGACACCGACGGATTCTCGTCGCGCCGATGATTGTCAACGAGCGTCTGACCAGTACGGCCGTAGTCAAACCAACTCGTTTCGAACCGCCCAGACCGCTGCCTGGGTTCGATCGCTGCATTCGATTTTTCGCAGCAAGTTCTGGACGTGCTCTTTGACTGTTTCCACACTGATCCCCAGCGCACTGCCAATCTCGCGGTTGCTCAAACCGAGCGCCACATGCCGCAGCACCTGCAACTCGCGCGGCGTGAGCGGGATGTGGTCGTCGCCTTCCTCGCGCTTCTTCGCCATGGTGGACTGGATGCGGCGTAAGACGCTGGTTTCGTTCGGTTGGTCGCCACGAGCCGCACGCGTAATGGCCTGCAGCACTTCCCGACGGGGCGATCCTTTCAGCAGGTAATCAAATGCTCCCAACGACGAAGCGCGGGCGACATAGGTCGGATTGTCGTAGGTCGAGAGTACGATCACGCGAGCGTTCGGTGCCTTCTTGCGAAGGATTGCCATTGTTTCCAGTCCGTCGACTCCCGGCAGGCGAACGTCCATCAAAATCACGTCAGGCTTCGACTTCACAGCCATGTCGATCGCCTCCTTGCTGTGCGATGCCTCCCCGACAATTTTGACCTCGGCATCCTTGAGCAATGACTGGAGGCCGCGGCGCACGACTTCATGGTCATCAACAATCAATACTTTGATTGGCATTTTGAACACCTCGCGACGAAATTGCTCGTGAGTAACGCCCCCACTCTTAAACTGTAATCGTAACCATTGTTGCGGAAAATGCCAGCCCCAGCCGAGTTACCTGTCGGTTACGAAAATCCACCTGTTGCATGTTGTCCCCAGGCTGCGATCGGCAACCATGTTGACTTCCGTCAACGGCAACCTAGATTCCCTTGACGGTGGGCCGGGCGCATTCTGATTATTTCCGAGTCAAAAACCACATGAAATCGACGACTTTGCTGCTGATTGACGACGATCGCCATATTCGCGAATCGATGGGTGGATGGTTGCGGGAAAAGGGGTTTTCGGTCACCGAAGCGGCGACCTGCGCGGAAGCGAAGGGTTGTATCGACCGTAAGGCCCACGACCTGGTGCTGGCGGACATCCGTCTTCCGGACGGCGACGGATTTGAGGTCCTGGCCCACTGCCGGGCGGTCCGGCCCGGCGCAACCGTCATCCTGCTGACCGGGTACGGCACCGTGGAAACCGGAGTCGATGCGATCCGGGCCGGCGCATTCGATCTGTTGACGAAACCGTTGATTGACGCCGAACTGGAAATCGCCATTGATCGAGCACTCTCCCAGCGCGAGGTCCTTGAAGAAAACAAAAACCTGAAAGCCCAACTCGACCTGCGCTTCGGCATGGAGAACATTGTCGGCCACGATCGTCGGATGCAAAAAATGTTCGACATGATCGACAGCGTCGCCGACACGCGGGCAACGGTGTTGATCACGGGAGAAAGCGGAACCGGCAAATCGATGGTTGCTCGTGCCATTCACCGCCGCAGCGGCCGGCGCGACCAACCGTTCGTGGAAATCGCCTGCGGCGCGTTGCCAGAATCGTTGTTGGAAAGCGAGTTATTCGGTCATGCGGCGGGATCGTTTACCGGCGCAGTGGGCGAAAAAATCGGCAAATTTCAACAGGCCGACCGCGGCACGATCTTCCTCGACGAAATCGGTACCGCGTCCCCCAGCCTGCAAGTCAAACTGCTGCGCGTGCTGCAGGACCTGGAGTTTGAACAGGTCGGCGGAACGAAGACATTTCGAGTCGATACGCGTGTAATCCTTGCCACCAATGAGAACCTCTCCAAGGCCGTCGCCGAAGGACGCTTCCGACAGGATCTCTACTACCGGATCAACGTCATCAACGTCGAACTGCCGAGCCTCCGCGATCGCATCTCCGACATCCCTCTGCTCGCGCAACATTTCCTCGAGTCCGTCTGCCAGGAAACGGGAAAAAAAGTTGCCGGCTTCTCCGAGGAAGCACTGGCGGTTCTGCAGCGCCATCGCTGGCCGGGAAACGTGCGCGAATTGCAGAACGTTGTCGAGCGGGCGGTGCTGCTGGGCAAGTCCGATCGGATCGGGCTGGAAGACCTCCCGAACCAGATATCGGCGACGGCGGATGTTGTTCTGCCCGGCCCCAAAACCGGACGAACGCTCAAAGAGGCGCTGGAAGGGCCCGAGCGGCAGATCATCATGGAAGTGCTCAAGTCGAATAACTGGAATCGCAATGCGACCGCCGATCTGCTCGGAATCAACCGAACAACTCTCTACAAGAAAATGAAGCGGCTGGGCCTTGATCGGCCCCAATACTCCGGCAGCGAACACTGAAATGCGAGGGCCGGTGATGCCCGGCCGCTGCCGGCAATCCCGAGCCTCGTGCGGGAAATGACAGGCTCGACCGGGCGAACCGCAAAATGGCCGCTTCGCTCGATTCACAGCAGGAAGGTGCTATTCTCGCCCGTGCTCGGTCGGGTATAATCGGCGGCTCATTGATCCGACGCATTTGCGGCTTTCCGTCCTTCCGAGTCATGCCAGTGCCAAATTCAGCGGCCTTTTTGCAATCGGCTGACGATTCATCCGCGTCGGCCTCGTCGGATTCTGCTTCGGCGAGTGTTCCGGCGGCACGGGAGGACAACGTTGCGACCAGCCTGACGGGCGCGCAGGGCGGGACGGGCACGGAGGGTGGGACGGGCGGATCCGATTCCGGGGCACCCCCCGATCTCAAGTTTTCGCCGACAGAACCGTTCTTCGTGGAACTGCGGCGACGGGTTGACCGCTATTTTGAAACCGCCGGCCAGCGCCGCGACTGCCTGTCGATGTACTTTAAGTCGGCCGTGATCATGAGCTGGTTTTTCGGCTCGTATTTCTTCCTGTTGCTGTTGGCGGCGAATGGCTGGCAGGTTCTGCTGGGCGCGATTTCTCTGGGTCTGGCGATGGCCGCGATTGGCTTCAATATCCAGCATGATGGCGGTCACCGGGCTTTTTCGAGTCGCCCGTGGGTCAACCGCCTGGCGGCAATGAGTCTGGATCTGCTGGGGGGAAGTTCTTTCGTCTGGGCTCGGAAACACAACTCCGTGCACCACACTTACGCCAATATTACCGGGCATGACGATGACATCGACCTGGGGCCGATCGGACGGCTTTCGCCGCATCAGCGCCGTTTTGGCTTCCACCGACTGCAGCACTTGTACCTTTGGGCACTTTACGGTTTCGTGCCGTCGAAATGGCAGTTCTACGACGATTTCCGCGACCTGATCCGCGGTCGGATTGCATCTTCGCGCTTGCCGGCGATGAGCGGTTTCGACTGGATGTTGTTTCTTGGAGGCAAGTTGGGATTCGTTTGCCTGGCATTCGTGCTGCCGCTCAGCCTGCACGCCTGGACTTCGGTTCTATTCGCTTATGTCATCGCCTCGTTTGTACAGGGAGTGATCCTGGGCGTCGTCTTCCAGCTTGCGCATTGCGTCGAGGAAACCCAGTTTCCGATGCCGGATCCCCATACGAGAAAAATGACGACCGACTGGGCGGTCCATCAGTTGATGACCACCGTCGATTTTGCCCGCGACAATCGCATCTTGTCCTGGTATATCGGCGGCCTGAATTTTCAAATTGAACATCACCTGTTCCCCCAGGTCTGCCACGTCCACTATCCGGGACTGTCCAAAGTCGTTGAACAGACCTGTCTCGAGCATGGTGTTCCGTATTTCGCACATCAATCGCTGCGTTCCGGCATTGCCTCCCATTACCGTTGGCTGCGGCGCATGGGACGTGATGATACGCCGGCGCTTTGACCGCGCTACAACGGGCAACGCACGAAAGGCGGTAACCGATGTCGTCCCACAAAACGAACGATCATGCTTACCGTTTTGATTGGAATCCCGTGGTGCTGGCGCGGTTCCTGGCGCTCTTCGCCATGTCGGTCCTCGCTCCGTTCCTAACGAGCCATGCCCAGCAGGCGAACTCGACGCCAGCCGCCGGGTCCGATTGGCCGCAGTTTCTTGGCCCGAACCGCAATGGCATTTCGCCGGAAACCGGCCTGATCGACCGTTGGGTCGAAGCCGGCCCGCCGGTGGTGTGGCGCGTTCCGGGCGGGGTGGGAATGTCAGGCTTGGCAATCGTCGGGGATCGTGCTGTGACCATGGTGCAGCGCCAGGGCAAACAGTGGGTCATCGCACTGCGTCGCGATACGGGTGACCCGATCTGGCAGACGGCGGTGGGACCCGAGTATCGCAATCCCATGGGAGATGGCCCGCGTGCCACGCCGTCCATCGATGGCGATCGCGTTTTTGTATACAGCGGGGAAGGGATTCTGGCCTGCCTGCAACTCGATTCCGGCAAGCTCGTCTGGTCGAAGAATCTGGTCAGCGAGGCGAATGGCAAGGTCGCCGAGTACGGCATGGCCTGCTCGCCGCTGGTCCACGGAACCCTGGTTGTGGTTGCCGCGGGAGCGCCGAGCGCGACGATCGTGGCGGTGGACAAAGCGACGGGCAAGGTTGCCTGGAATGTCGGCGACGATCCGGCCGGCTATTCTTCACCGGCCATTCTGAAGCTCGCCGGACGTGAGCAACTCGTGGCGCTGACCGGAAATTCCGTCCTGGGGCTCGAGCCGGCAACCGGCGCGATGCTCTGGCGCTTTCCCTACGAGACGAATTTCGAGTGCAATATCGCAACGCCGATCTCTCACCATGGGCAGTTGTTCCTCTCCGCCGGCGAGAATCATGGCAGCGTGATGTTGCGGCTGTCACCCGTGAGCACAGCGGGCAAGGACGCGCCGCAATTCACGCTGGACTCGGCCTGGGAGTCTTTGGGACCGCAGAGTGTGATCCGCAACGAGTGGCAGACCTCACTGCTGCTGAACGGCCACCTGTACGGCATGGACAACGTCGGCGGTGCCGGACCGATCACGCACTTGACCTGCATCGAAGCCGACACCGGAAAACGAATCTGGCAGGTGCCAAGATTCGGCAAGGGCAACTTGATCGCGGCGGACGGTAAACTCTTTATGACTTCGATCAAGGGCGAACTGATTATTGCGCGTGCCCGCCCTGAGAAATACGACGAACTGGGCCGGATCACCATCTTGCGGCCGACACGGCAGGCGCCCTCCCTGTCGCGTGGGCACTTGTTCCTGCGCGACGATCAGGAGATCGTGTGCGTTGATATCCGACAGTGAGCGGGGGGCGTCGCGGCGCGGGAAGTGTGGGTCCGGCTTCGACCGCCTGATCGTCCGGGGATGATCCATGGACAACCTGAATCCCTACGCATCCGATCCGCGGCCGGCGGGCGATTCGAATCGTCCCGGCGACTTGCCGTCGGACGGAAAGCCTGCCGACTGGTCGACGTACAATGTCGTCACGGATATCGTCGCCGGCGTGAACGTCCGCAAACGGGATAACCTGATGCAGGCGGCGTTTATCGGCGCGTGCGTTGTTGCCCTCGCACTGTTCGGCGGCATCCTGGCGGCGATATGGGGCGGCAATGATATGCCCTGGATCGCCGGGGTTCTGCTGGGCGCGTTCAGCGGCCTGGTTTTTGGTTTTTTCGCCAGCGGTATCTTCCTGATGGTCTACCGGGCGATACGGCATCTGCGCGGTCGACACGATTGAGCTCAAGCAAGGCGTCAAGGCGAATCGCAACGCGCGCAGCACAGGCATGGAATCTCGGTTTTACTCGCCCGCCGGTCCGCAGTTGACGATCGTTCGCTGCGAATGCGAGTCGGGATAGACTCCCGGCAGATCCTCCGCGTACCAGGTCCGTAGTAGATCCATCCATTCCTGGCGGTTCTTGACGGTGGCGAAGGCGGTTCGTACCTGCGCGTGGTGGGGGTGGCTGGCGGAATACTTGATGCCGAACTTCCTCATCAGCGTGCCGCATCGTTGGGGACCGTAGAGTTCCTCTGCGAGTCGAAAATGTTCTTCGATCACCTGGCGCTGCTGATGTAGGCCTGGTGGATGCGGAAGCGGAAGTCCGCTCGCCAGTGCCCTGCATTGCTGGAAGATCCAGGGATTTCCAATGGCGCCGCGCGCGACGGTAACGCCGTCGACTCCGGTATCCCGCATCATCTGCATGCAATCGTTGGCGGTGAAGAGATCGCCGCTGCCGAGAATGGTCTTGTTGGGAAAGCTACGTTTGACTTCGCGGAGGAATTCCCAGCGGCTCGGCCCAACATATTTCTGTTGTACGGTTCTGCCGTGAATGGTAGCGGCGGCGATCCCGGCCGCGAATGCTCCTTCCAGGATCTCGAAAAATTTATCCCGGCTTTGCGGCGAATCGTCGATGCCGCGTCGCATTTTTACAGTCACCGGGATTGACGGCGGCACGGCCTCCCGCGTGCGTGTCACAATTTCCAGGGCGACTGCCGGCTGGCTGAGATGATATCCGCCGCGGCAGCGTCCCAGCACTTTCTTGACCGGACAGCCAAAATTGATATCGATGACGTCAAAACCCGCCTTTGCCAGTCGAATTGCGCCTTGCGCGAATTCCGCCGGATCGGCGCCCATCAGTTGCCCGCCGACCGGATGTTCCTCGTCGGAGGTATAGAGAAAGTGCCGCGTTCGATCGCGATTTCGCAGCGTGATCAGAAACTGGTCCAGCATGACTTCGCAAAGCGCGTACGCGGCGCCATGGCGCCGCGCCAACAACCGCATCGGCCAGTCACTGTAGCCGGACAAGGCCGCCTGAACGACTGGAAAACCGATCTCGATGGTCCCAATCCGCAGGCTTGGCAAGGCGATCGCGCTCTGCATCCGCTCCTCCATGGGCAACTGAAAAGTCGGATCAACGCTCTTCGCCATCGTCCCGGTAAGTCCAGCCGCAGCTGCAACGGTCCATTGTCGCGCTCATCGGTTGGCCGCAGGCCAGGCAGGCCAGGGTTCCTTCGGGAGCCTGGGATGTATCGGTTGCGGCCGCGCCGGGTGCGAATCCCGAATCGGGCGGGACGGATGGCGCGGCATCGATGACCTTGCGCGCGGCAACGGCGTCCGGCGACTTGACCAACAGCCGCGGCGAGGTCGCCCAACCCATCGGTAGTTCTCCCAAAGCGCCCTGCAAATCCTCGCCGTCCACGACACAGGCGATGCCGGATTCCTCGAGCGCCAGCCGGATCGCATGGGCTTCGGCGAACGAAGCCGCCCGGTAGATCTCCACGATTTCCTGATCGGCGGACTCGCGGGATTGGTGCGGCTGGGGCATGATCAACTTCCGGCGTTTCGATTTGACCTGTCCGACATGATACCCCATCGGGCGAAGGATTCCAGGTCCGCGACCTGATGCGACCTGGCCGCGGCAGGCCGTCCAATCCAGATTTGTTGGCCGGGGGGAGCGATTCGAGTAGACTTGGGTCGGCTGAGAATTGACCACGGAGAAATGGAATGCTCGAATTCCGCCGCGTGCTGCTGGGCAGCCGCTTAACTCGACGTCAACTCTTGCGATCGTCGTTGTTTGCCGGCGGCGTGCTGAGTTTGCCGCAAGTGCTGCAGTGGCAGGCGCAGGCCAGTCCCCAACCGGGGGCCAAGAAGCGATCGTTCATCATGCTCTGGCAGGATGGCGGGCCTAGTCCGTTCGAGACATTCGATCCGAAGCCGGAAGCGCCGGCCGAGTACCGGGGTGAATTGCAAGCGATCGACACCGCAATTCCGGGCGTCGCCTACAGCGAGATTCTGCCGAGAATGGCGAAACTCGCCCACCGCACCAGCATCATCCGCTCGCTGCATCAGCCGTCCTCCGACCATGTCGTCGGTTCGCATAATGTGCTCACCGGTTGGGACGGTGAAACGGATGGCGGTCGGTCCCGTTATCCGGATCTGGCATCGATCATCAGCCATATGCGAAGTGGGCTGATGGACGCGGAACTGCTGATCGGCGCCAGCACCGATCCGCGCATTGCCCGGGGTATGCGACGAACCGGCGCGGCGCCGGTCGCCGGCGATGCACCTGCGCTGCCCCGCTACATGGATGTCAGCGGCGGTTTGCATCGTGGCGGATCCGCTTTTCTGGGGCCGATGGACGGTCCATTCCAGGTTGTCGGTGACCCGTCCAAGCCGGGCTTCTCCGTGCAGAACTTGAACGCGGTAAGCGAACCCCACCGCCTGATGGAACGGAGGGAGATGCTGGCGCGTCTCGAGACGCGGACGCCGAATGAGTTGGGGATCGCGGAAGCGGAGCGTGCGCTGGACGGGTTCCGCCAGCAGGCAATCGACCTCCTGCTGGGTGGCGGCGCGGCACGGGCATTCGATCTGTCGCGGGAACCCCTGGCGATCCGCGAACGCTACGGCCGGCACCTGGCGGGCCATCAATGCCTGCTTGCCAGGCGGCTTGTCGAAGCGGGCGTCGGTGTCGTGGCCATTCGCTTTTCTCCCGATGGACGTGGCGACTACGACCGGACGATGATTGGCTGGGACGATCATGCCGTCCATGGCAATATTTTCGAAATCATGCGGCTGCGCGGACCGCAGTTCGATCAGGCGTTGAGCGCGCTGATTGAGGATCTGGAGCAGCGGTCGATGAGCGACGAAGTTTTGGTTGTTGTGGTGGGAGAATTCGGTCGCACTCCGCGCATTCATGTCCACAAAGGCTGCCCCGGCCGCGAACATTGGGGGGCCGCCGGTTGCGCGATGCTCTACGGCGGAGGCTTGAGGCCGGGCCAGATCGTCGGATCGACGAATGCCAAAGGCGAACACCCCGAGGAACGCCCGCTGACTTACCAATCGCTTTTGGCCACGATCTACCATGCGCTCGGCATCAACCCTGCTCACACCTTGATTAACGCGGTGGGACGGCCGGTGCCGATTCTGCCGAGCGGCGAGCCGATCCGCGAACTGATCGGTACCAAATCGCCGACTGCCAATGGCGACAGGCAGCCGAACCGCGTCGAAACGTTCGTTGCGGCCGACGCCCTCGAACCGACCGCCCTCGGGCGAACTCGGTCCGAAGCGACGGTCTCGGTGGCGGACAAGTCGCGACCGCTGCCTGCTGCGCTGACGCTGCGACAGGTCGAGTCGCTTGAACGCGATCAAATTACGGAACTGAATCTGCGCGATGCGGCGATTCGCGACGACGATCTTCGCCTGCTTGCGGAATTCCCTCGATTACGTGCGTTGGAGTTGAATCATGTACCGATCGGCGATCGAGGGCTGGGCCACTTGCGGAATCTTGTCACGCTCGAGTCGCTGGCGTTGACCGGTACGCGGACCAGTGATGCGGGCCTGGAACAGCTTTCCGGAATGACCCGCTTAAAGCGACTGGAGATCAACGGCACCGCGATCACGCTCGGGGGAGTCGTGCGACTGTTTGTGGAGCAACAAGGACGTTCGCTGCTCGACGCTTTGACCGCGCTGCGGCTGACGCGCAGCAACGAGCGACAAGAAATCGTCGCGATCGATGTGGCGGGCACGTCGTTTGGCGACCAGGAACTGCGGCATCTCGACGCCCAGATTCCGCTCACGGAATTGCATCTGGCCGGTACGCAAGTTACGGACGCCGGCCTGAAATATCTGACGCGCCAGCCGCAGCTCGAGATGCTCTTCCTGGCGAAATGCGCCATCGGTGACGACGGCTTGAAGGAACTTGCCGGAATGCGGCAGCTGCGGGTGTTGAACCTGTACGGTACGCGGCTGACCAGCGCCGGGCTGAAGTACCTGTCGGAACTGCATTCGCTGCGTCTGTTGCTGGTGACCGACATCAAGCTCCAGCCCGCCGCGGTGGATCAGCTGAAAGCCCAGCTGCCCCGACTGACGGTGACGGATTACACTCCGGTTTGAGTCATCGACCGCACTAGTTCTCGGGAGCCAAAGCCGATGCCCTGCCGGCCGGAAAAAATGGAAATAAGCCGACGGCCGATCTACGGCATCGCTTGGGCGCGGGCAGCGGTGGCCGCGGCGGTTTGCTGCGTCGCGCTGCTGACGATCCAGGCCACTTTAGAGGCGGTCGAACCGTTGCCGTTGATCGGTTATACCGAGTTCCGCACCAACCTGCCTGGAGGGCGGCACGCCAATGTGCGCACGATGCGGGCCATGATGGTTCGCCGCGACGGTTCACAGCGCAGCGAGGTCATCCCGCGACTGGTTGATGATCCGGATTCCTGGACGCAATTCGCCGGCTGGTCTCCGGATGGCCGGCTGGCAATCGTCGCTCGAGGCTGGCAAAGCCCGGATAACGCCGCCTGGGAGGAAACGCACAAGACATTTCGTTTCACGGCTGAAGCCTGGTCGCTCGATTCCTTTCTGGTGGATCTTGTTTCCAGGGTCGCGACGAACGTCACCGGAGTCGACCGTGTCAGTTTCCACAACGGCGGTCTGTTTTTCTGGCCCCGCGATGCGACGAAACTTGGTTTCACCGCGTTGATCGATGGCAATTCCCACCCGTTTCGCATGGATCTCGACGGTCGAAACAAGGTTGACCTCACCAGCGAGTCCAAGGAGTTCGCCTACGGGTTCAGTGGTGCGCCCGATGGCCGGCGGATCGCCTACCACAAGAGCTACCAGATCTACCTGGCGGATGCGGACGGAACGAATACCGTTCGGATTGAAACCGGAAACCCGTTCAACTTCGCACCGAGCTGGTCGCCGGACGGAAAATGGCTGTTGTTTGTTTCGGGCGAACATTACAACTGCCATCCGCACCTCGTGCGATCCGACGGCGCGGGCCTTCGCAAGGTGGCGGATCGCGGAACCTATCGTGGTGTCACGGAGTTTCTGGATGTTTTTGACTTCCATGGTGGCAGCAGCGATATCCCAATATGGTCGGCGGATGGAGCGTCGATCTTCTATACCGCCAAGGTCGGTATCGACGAGGGAAGTCCGGTGGAGTTATTCCGGATTGCCATGGATGGCGAGCCAGTTCGATTGACAGTGTCCAAAGTCGGCACGACCCATTACCATCCGCAACCGAGTCAGGATGGGCAATGGCTGTTATATGGTTCCAAGCGCGACGGCGTGCGGCACCTGTACTTGCAGCGACTGGCTGACAGCGGGGAAACGCGAGTGACTTCGCATGCACAGGGGACCGGCGCGATGTGGGGCCACTGGCAGCCCGTCCCTGGCAACCCCTGAACCGTCGCTGCCTGCAAGCCCCAGGACCAGGTGGCATTTCACGCGACCTACTCACAAGTTCAATGGAGTTAATCATGGCAAAAAAGAACAGACGCAAGCGTAAAGATAAAATCGCAGGAGTTAAAATGGGGTTTGCCTGGTTCACCCATGAGCAATGGAGCCGTCTCAAAGAGATTGCCGACGATGCGAACGAATTGGATAGCTCGTTCGAGCAATGGGAACATGGTGCGACAATTACGTTCGAGCAGCTTCGGCGCCAAGGTTTCGACGTAACGAAGGTCTTTCTAGATATTGACAGGGTTCAAGAATGGTGCCGTGAAAAGGGTCTGCCTCTCGACAGTACGGCCCGCTCGGAATACACGTCCGAACTGCTCGCCCGACGAGACCGAGATCCTGAATCGCAGGTCGATTGAAACCTCGGCAATGCGTGCCAATGGAGACATCGGTGGCGTATTCAGCGTCCTCTCCGGAGCCGCCGGCTACGAAACCCGGTGGCATTACGGCTCGGCCTTGGCGATCAGAGCACGCCGAATCGCTGGAATGCTTCCGTGGCCAGCATTCCGCCGCGGATGGCGTCGCGAACGAGGTTTTCCGAGTGGACTTTTTTCCACGCGCGTCGTATCGCTTCCGTTTCCACAACTTGAGGAACGACGACCACGCCGTCGTCATCGGCGAAAACAAGATCGCCCGGATGGAAAACGACGCCGCCGATTTCCACGGGGACATCGAGATCGATGACCCGTTGTCGGTTCAGGCTGTCGTAAACGGAGGTCGCGCGGGCATAGACGGAGAACCCCATGCGCGACATCGGCACGACGTCGCGAATGGCGCCGTCCACAATGGCGCCGATGCATCCGCGGCGGGAAGCTGCCGTGGAGAGCAATTCACCCCACAGTGCGGAATGGACGGAACCTCCGGCCGCCGCGATCAGCACATCCTCCGGCCGACAGGCGTCGACCGCCTTCAATTCCAGTTCGTAGGGGCGAGGATCGTCGTGGTACATGTCGGCCCAGAGGGTTGTTTTGCAGCGGCCGACGAGCAGGCCCTTTCTGGTCCATGCGGGCAAGGCAACGCGGGGAGATTGGCGGCGGTAGCCGAGTCCATCCAGTGCGTCGGAAACGACGGCGGCATACAGCGACTCGCGCATCATCGCCAGGGTAATTTCGGCCGGTTCGTCTTGCATCGTGAGGTCTCCCTTCGGGCCTGAGTGTGCTATCTTGTCGGCTGCTTTGCAAGTCAACCGAGGAGAATTCCAATGCGCGTCGGCATCGTTGGATTCCTGCATGAATCGAATACATTTATTCGTCAGCCGACCACCTACCGGCATTTTCAAGAAAACACGTTGCTGCGCGGCGAGGCGGTGCGTGACTATTTTTGCCGCTCGTATCACGAAATCGGCGGTTTTTTCCAAGGACTCGACCGCTGGGCTCTGGAAGCAGTTCCCATCTTTGTCGCCCGGACATTGCCGTCGGGGATGATTGCCGCCGAGGCGTTCGAGACGATCGTCGAGCAGTTGATTGGGGAGACGCGCAGCGCGGGGCGGCTCGACGGTCTGCTGGTTGCGCCGCACGGCGCGACGGTCAGCGAGGAATTTCCCGACGCTGATGGCGAGTGGTTAACCCGTTTGCGTCAGGCGGTGGGGGCCGCGCTGCCGATCGTAGGCACGCTCGATCCGCACGGCAACCTTTCTCCCGCGATGGTTGCGGCGTGCGACGCGCTGGTTGCCTATCGTTCGAATCCGCACCTCGACCAGCACGCGCGCGGACTGGAAGCGGCTGCGCTGCTGGCCCGCACGCTGCGAGCGGAAATCCGTCCGACGATGGCGGCGGCCTATCCGCCGATGGCGATCAATATTGAGCGCCAATGCACGACCGAGCCGCACTGTCGCGCCTTGTATGCCGAGGCCGATCGTTGGCTCGGCCAACCCGGTGTCTTGAGCAACAGCGTCATGCTCGGTTTTCCTTACGCCGATGTGTGCGAAATGGGTTCGTCGTTCATCACGGTCACGGATAACGATCCTGCGCTGGCGGATCGCGCCTCCCATGCCCTGGCGTCGTATTTATGGAAACATCGTGCGGAATTTGTGGGACAGTTCGTCACCGTCGAGGCGGCGATTGCCGAGGCCTTGCAGGGCCCCGGGCCCGTCTGCCTGCTCGATATGGGAGACAATGTCGGCGGCGGATCGCCTGGCGACGGCACGCAGATCGCCCAGGCGTTGACGCGGCTGTCGGATGTCCGCTGCTTTGTCTGTCTGACCGATCCCCAGTCGGTGACGGCGGCTGGCGCGGCTGGCGTCGGGGCTCGATTGCCGATGCGGCTGGGCGGTAAGTCGGACGACATGCACGGGGCGCCGGTGGAAGGCCTGTTCACCGTGCGTTCGCTGACCGATGGCAAATTCGAGGAGCCGGAGCCCCGTCATGGCGGTTTCTCGAAGTGCGATCAAGGTGCAACGGCGATTGTTACGTCGGATTCCGGTTTGACGGTGATGTTGACAAGCTTGCGCATGCCGCCTTTCAGCATCCGGCAGCTGACCGCTTTCGGCATCAATCCGGGCGACTTTCAGATTCTCGTCGCCAAAGGAGTCAATGCGCCCGTGGCCGCTTATGCCCCGGTTTGTTCGAAACTGTTGCGGGTCAATACATCCGGTTCCACGACCGCCGACATGCGGCAACTGAATTATCTGCACCGCCGACGGCCACTGTATCCGCTGGAAACCGACTTCGAGTGGCCGGAAGCATGACCGATAAGACCGCCGAGCTGGCTTTGCGGCAGGGTACCTGGCGACCGCTGCTGCAGTTGGCATTGCCGGTGATGGGCGAGGAATTTCTGAATCTGCTGGTGGGTTACACCGACTGGTGGCTGACCGGAAAGTTTTTGGGGACCACCGAGCATCAGGCGGCCATGGGGTTGATTGCTTACGTGCTTTGGCTGCTGCCGAGCATGTTTTCGGCCGTGGCGATCGGCGCCACCGCGCTGATCGCCAGGCTGGTTGGCGCCGGCGATCTTGCGGGAGCTCGCCGCGTCATGCATCAGGCGTTTCTTGTCGGCGCTGGTTTCGCGGCGCTGGCAACTGCGTGCGTGGCATGTGGCGGCGAGACGTTCGTGCGGTGGATGCAGCTGGACCCCAGTGCGGTTCCGCTGGCGCTGGAATATATCGCGATTCTGGCCTGGGTCGTACCCGCGATCATGGCCGAGCAGGTCGCGATTGCATCGTTGCGCGGAGCCGGCGACACGCGGACCGGCTTTGTCGCCAAAATCACGGTCAACGTCGTCAATACGCTGCTGTGCACCCTGCTGGTGACCGGCTGGTGCAACGCGCCGAAACTGGGGTGGAAGGGGCTGGCGATCGGTGCGTCGGTCGGTCATTTGGTCGGCGCGGTTGTACTGTTAGTCGCGCTGCTGCGGGGCCGCGCGGGGCTGCGGTTCGAGGCGAAGGAATTGCGGCCGATCGAGTCGATCATTCGCCGCCTGCTGCGCGTGGGCCTTCCCGGCGGATTGGACGTGCTGGCCGTCGTCGCTTGTCACCTGGCCTACTTCGCCATCATCAATACGCTGGGCAAGGAAGCGACCGCCGGTCATGGATTGGGTGTTCAGATTGAATCTCTGGCGTTTTGTCCAGGAAGCGCATTTCAGGTCGCCATCGCCACGCTGGCCGGTCAATTGCTCGGGGCGGGGCGGACCGACGAGGCGGCGCGAACCGTGCGTCGAACCAGTCTGGCCGCCGTCGCTTACTATTCGGCGGCCGGAGCCGTGTTCTATTTCGGGGGCCTGCCGATCGCCCGATTGTTCACTTCGCCGTCCAACGATCGGGCGGCCGAACTGGCTGCCGTCTACCTGGCGATCGTCGCCTTCTCGATGCCCAGCCTGGCATTGGTCGTCGTCTTCAGCGGCACGTTGCGTGGGGTCGGCGACACCGTTTGGCCGCTCGCCGTTACTTTTGTCGGACTCGCCGTCCTGCGTATCCCCGGCGCCTGCTGGCTGGCCTGGGACGAATGCACGATATCGTGGCTCAACCTGCGGGTTCCAGGCTGGGGACTAGGAGTCACGGGTGCCTGGTATGCAATGGTTATCGATCTGGTCGTCCGCGGTGGGTTATTCCTTGGTCGAATATTGCAGGGCGGCTGGAAAAGAACGGTCGTCTGAACCGGGGCTGACTATTCCGCTAATGCTGTTTTCGGTCTATACTGATGCTCTGCCTTGCCTGCACTTGCCAAGTGCGCCGGAGGACGGAACCTGTTTTGCCGGAGTAACTTGGCGTTGCCCGCCAGTTGCCATGTTCCGGAGTGACTCGTCGAGCGGCCCTGCGAGCGGCCCTGCGAGCGGCCCAGCGAACGCCGCCGAAAACCTGCCCTGCCCGAAGCTGTCCGGTCCACCCGGCTGCCGAACTGAGGAGCCTGCCATGGTTGACGAGCGAATTTCGAATGGTCTCTCGCTGCTGCGCTGCTACGGGCTCCGTGGCGGTTGCCTTCTGACTGTCGCCATGGTCGGCCTGGTGGGCGCGGAGGAGCCGGGTAAGCCGGTAAGCTACGCGCGAGAGATTCGACCACTCTTCCAGGCTCATTGCCACGGTTGCCATCAGCCGGCCAAGAAAGGCGGCGGGTATGTGATGACAACCCATGAAGGTCTGCAGCAAGGGGGCGAATCGGGAGATGCGGCGATTGTGGTCGGTGATCCGGCTCGCAGTGCCCTCCTGGGCCAGATTACGCCCGTGAACGGGGAAGCGGCCATGCCCAAGGGAAAGCCGCCTCTTACCTCAGCACAAATCGAATTGGTGAAGCGGTGGATCTCGGAAGGAGCCAAGGACGATTCTCCGGCGTCGACGCGTCCCCAGTTCGACATGGAGCATCCGCCCGTCTACCCGGCCCCGCCCGTAATCACATCGATCGACTTTTCACCCGACGGCGAACTGCTGGCCATTTCCGGTTACCACGAAGTGCTGTTGCAAAAAGGGGACGGTTCCGGAACGGTGGCCCGACTGGTGGGAATGGCGGAGCGCATTGAGTCGGCGGTTTTCTCGCCGGATGGGCGGTTCCTGGCTGTTTCGGGCGGTTCCCCGGCGCGCATGGGCGAATTGCAGATTTGGGACGTGGCGGAAAAATCGCTGAAATTCTCGGTGACGCTCGGGTATGACACGCTGTACGGAGCGTCCTGGTCGCCGAACCAGAAACTCGTCGCCTGCGGTTGCCCTGACAACACGGTCCGGGCATTCGACGTCGAGACCGGCAAGCAGTTGTTCTTTAACGGCGCCCACAACGACTGGGTCCTGGATACCACATTTTCCGTGAATTCCGATCATTTGATCAGCGTCAGCCGAGACATGTCGATGAAGCTGTTTCATTTGGAAACGCAGCGATTCATTGACAACGTAACCAGCATCACTCCGGGTGCGCTCAAGGGCGGTCTGAACTCGATTGCCCGGCATCCGACCAAGGATGAACTGCTGGTGGGCGGCGCCGACGGAACTCCGAAGATCTTCAAGATGGTGCGCGACAAGGTGCGAATGATTGGTGATAATTCCAACCAGATACGTGAATTTTCCGCCTTGCCCGGGAGAATTTACAGCGTGGCGTACAGTCGCGACGGCAACAGCATCGTGGCCGGCAGCAGCCTGGACGGCAAGGGCGAGGTACGCGTTTATGATGCGAACGACGGCAAACAGCAGATGCGGGCCGAGGTCGCCAGCGGCGGTGTTTTCAGCGTTGCATTCCGCCCCGATGGCACGCAGGTCGCGGCAGCCGGTTTTGATGGCCAAGTCCGGTTTTACCAGGTCAGCGACGGCAGCCTGATCAAGGAATTCGTGCCGATCCCGATCCAGACCGCCAAAGTCGCCGGAAGCGAACCGGCTACCGCGACAGTTGCGGGCCCCGTCCGATAGCCAGGCCAGAAAAGTAGCCAGGCCAGAACAGATCGATGAGGAGGTGCAGGATGAACGTGGTTTGCTCGCGAATCGGTTTTGGGATCGTCCTTGGATTTTGCGCTCTCGGCCTGCCTGAAATTCGCGTTCCAGCGGAGGAATCCCTTCCCGAGGGCCTGCAGATCGAAACGCTGTTGGTGCAGCCGGCAGAGATTGAATTACGAGGACGCTTCGATTACCGGCAGCTGCTTGTGACCGGCAAGCTGACCAACGGGGAGCTGGCCGATCTCACGCGGATGGTCGAGTTTTCTCCGAGCAGTAGTTCCGGCAATTCCGCAGGTCCACCGGTGACCATATCGCCGAACGGACTCGTGAGTTCCGTCCACGACGGCGACGGACAGCTCGTCGTGCGATGGAAGAACCTGACGGCCACCGTCCAGGTTCGGGTTTCCAACACCGGCGAAGCGGCTCCGATCAGTTTCGTACGCGACATCCAGCCGGTGCTATCCAAGACCGGTTGCAATCAGGGAACCTGCCATGGCGCCAAGGACGGCAAGAATGGATTCAAGCTGTCGTTGCGTGGGTACGACCCGATCTACGATCATCGGGCGCTGACCGACGACATCGGGGCGCGACGGTTCAATCGGGCAGCTCCGGAGCAAAGCCTGATGCTGTTGAAGTCCACCGGCAGCGCTCCGCATGTCGGTGGTGTCCGCATGAATGTGGGCGAACCGTATTACGAGATGCTCAAGCAATGGATCGCCGAAGGGGTGAAGCAGGACCTGTCGGTGCCTCGAGTGACGAGAATCGCCGTCACGCCGGCCGACCCGATTGTGCCCCTGCCGGGAATGAAGCAGCAGATGGCGGTCATGGCAACCTATTCGGACGGCTCGACCCGCGACGTTACCCGTGAAGCATTTATTGAGAGCGGCAATATTGAAGTGATCGAGGCCAGTCCTCAGGGCGTGCTGACGATGCTGCGGCGCGGCGAAGCGCCCGTGTTGGTGCGTTACGAAGGCGCCTACGCGGCGACCACCATTACGGTCATGGGCGATCGAACCGGATTCGTTTGGCAGAAGCCCGATCCGAATAACTATGTCGATGAACTGGTCTACCGCAAGCTGGAGCGGGTCAAGGTATTACCGAGCGAACTTTGCAGCGACGAGGAGTTCCTTCGCAGGATCTACCTTGATCTGGTCGGCGTCCCGCCCACCGTCGATCAGGTTCGCGCGTTCCTGGCGGATGGGCGAGCCAGCCGCATCAAGCGGGATGAAGTCATTGATCAGCTCGTGGGTAGTCCTGGCTACGTCGAGTATTGGACGAACAAATGGGCCGATCTGCTGCAGGTCAATCGTAAATTCCTGGGTGAGGAGGGCGCGCTGGCACTGCGGAACTGGATCAAGAATTCGATCGCGACGAATCGTCCTTACGATGCGTTCGCGCACGATGTGTTGACCGCCGTTGGTTCGAATCTGGAGAATCCGCCGGCGGCCTACTACAAGGTGCTGCGCACGCCACAGGACATGATGGAAAACACCACGCACCTGTTCCTGGCCGTCCGCTTCAACTGCAACAAATGCCACGATCATCCCTTCGAACGTTGGACGCAGGATCAGTACTATCAGCTCACGGCGTTCTTCGCCCAGGTGGGGCGCAAAGAGGATCCAAGTTACCAGGGCCAGCGGATCGGTGGATCGGCGGTCGAGGGTGCCAATCCGCTGGTGGAAGTCGTGTACGATAGCGGAGCGGGGGACGTCAAGCATGACCGCACTGGCCAGCTGACGCCACCGTCCTTCCCCTACCAGCCGAGCCTCGCGGATTCCGCGGACGGCGTCCGTCGCCAGAGACTGGCCGACTGGATCACGTCCAAGGACAACCAGTATTTCGCTCGCAGCTATGTAAACCGCATGTGGGGTTACCTGTTCGGCCGCGGGATTATTGATCCGATCGACGACATCCGAGCCGGCAATCCGCCGTCGAATCCCGAATTGCTCGATGCGCTGGCCAAGGATTTTGTGGACCATCAATTCGACATGCAGGCGATCCTCAAGGAGATCTGCAAGTCACGCGTTTATCAGCACTCGATCCGCACTAATCGCTGGAATGCGGATGATGAATTGAACTACTCGCATGCGATTCCCCGCCGTTTGCCGGCGGAGACTCTGTTCGATGCCCTGCACGTGGCGACCGGTTCGATTCCCCGGATCCCGGGAGCTCCCGCCGGTTTTCGCGCCGCGGAATTGCCCGACGCCGGCGTTTCCAATCCGTTTCTCGAGGACTTTGGCCGGCCGGTCCGGGAGAGTGCCTGCGAGTGCGAGCGGTCGAGCGGGATGGTACTGGGCCCGGTGATGAAATTGATTAACGGCCCGACGGTTGCCGACGCAATCGCCGATCCGGTCAATGAACTTGCGAAGTTGGTCGAGCGTGAACCTGACGACCGTCGGGTGATTGAGGACGTATTTCTGCGATTCCTGGCTCGACGGCCCTCCGACAGCGAATTTGCGACCGGATTGCTTGCGCTGCAACAGGCGGGGGAAGACCACGAGAAACTCGTCGAGCGGCTCACCGCCTACGAACAGGGCATGCTGGAACGGCAGCGCGATTGGGAAAAGACGGCCGGCAAACCGACGGTTTGGAAAACGGTCGATCCGTCCGAGCTCAAATCGGAAGCGGGGGCGATGTTCCACAAGCAACCCGATCAGTCGATCACGGTGACCGGTAATCTGGCCAAGGACGTCTACACGATCGTGGTGCCCACCGAGATGACCGGTATCACCGGCGTGCGCTTGGAGGCGTTGCCGGATTCCGCATTACCGGCCGGCGGTCCGGGCCGAGCCATGAACGGGAATTTTGTCATCAACGAGATTCAGGTTTCGATTGCGCCCAGCGCTTCACCGGGTCAGCCAACGCTGGTGGCATTGAAGAATCCCCAGGCCGATTTCAGCCAGGAAGGTTGGCCGGCGGCCAATGCGATTGACGGCAATGACGGCACCGGCTGGGCGATATCGCCTTCGTTCAACGTTCCCCATTTCGCCAGCTTTGAGACCGCCACGGATGCCGGCGCCGCCGGCGGTTCGATCGTGACGATCCGCTTGAGCCAGCAGTTTAATGACGGGACGCACGCGCTCGGACGATTTCGAATCTCCTTGACCGATTCGCCGCGGCCGCACGGCCGCTCGAATCTACCCGAGGCGGTTCTGGCAGCGCTGCAGGTCGATGCGGACCAGCGTAATGCCGAGCAGAAGCAGGTGTTGGCGAACCACTTCCGCGCGATGGACAGCGACTACCAGTCGCTGCTGGCTTCAGTGCAGCGCAGTACGGAGGCGATCAAGAACCGACGGTTGCTGGGAGTCCAGGACCTGGCCTGGGCGCTGATCAATAACCCGGCGTTCTTGTTCAACAGGTAATGCGCGACGAGCACGCCATCCTGGAAACGCACGCGCTGGGGAAGCAATACGGGGCCCTCTCGGCCCTGCGCGATTGTTCGCTGCGCGTTCAGCGCGGCGAGATTTTCGGACTGTTGGGGCCGAACGGCGCGGGCAAGACGACGCTGTTGCGGTTGCTGCTGGGTTTCACGCATCCGACGACAGGCTGGGCGCGGATTTCGGGGTTGGACTGCGAAAAGGACTCCGTGCGCGTGCGCCGTGAGGTTTCGTATTTGCCCGCCGAGCCGCGTTTTTTCCGTTCCATGCGCGGGCGCGATGTTCTGCATTTCTTCGGACGGATGCGCGGTGACCGCCAGGGACGGGAGGGAAAACGCCTTGCGGAACGGCTTGAACTCGACCTTTCCAGGCCGGTATCGCAGATGTCGACCGGCATGCGCCAGAAACTGGGACTGGTCGTGAGCCTCGCGCATGCCACGCCGCTCGTCGTCCTGGACGAGCCGACCGCCAATCTCGACCCCTCGGTCCGCGGCGACGTTCTGAACCTCGTCCGCGAGGCTCGGGCCGCGGGGCGAACCGTCGTCTTTTCGTCGCATATTCTCTCCGAAGTCGAAGAGATCTGTGATCGAGTCGTGATTCTTCGCGCCGGCACGGTCGTGCACACGCAGGTCATGTCCCAGTTGCGGCAGCGACATCGCATCCGGGCGCAATTGAATGGCGAATTCTCCGCGCCGCCACCGGAGATGGCCGATCAACTATCGGTTCAGTCCGACAACGATGGTCGGTTGACGATCGAGACCTCGGGGGAACTCTCGCCGATCCTGGGCTGGCTTGCCACGCTGCCACTGCGGGAGGTCGTGATCGAACCGGTCGGTTTACGCGCGGTCTACCAGCAATTCCACGGAGATCGCCGGGCATGACCGCGATCCTGCTTCGTAAATACCTGCGCGAAGGACGCTGGCTGCTACTGGCGACCGGTGCGGCGATATTCGCCTTCTGCTGGCTGCGCATCTGGATGGTCAGCCGTATCGACGCAGAACGGTTCAAGGGCATCATCGATATGTTGCCGACGGAATGGCAGAAGTTCTCGCCGGTCGAAATTCAGTTCCTGATCACCTACACCGGCCGCATCGCCGCCGCCTTCAGCGAACCGATTGTGTTATTTGGAACGTGCGCCTGGGCGATCGCGCGCGGTTCCGACGTCGTCAGCGGCGAGTTGAGCCGGGGGACGTTGGAAATGTTGCTGGCCCAGCCGGTGAGCCGCGTGCGGATCATCGTTTGCCATGCTCTGGTGACGACTGCCGGTAGCGTGTTGTTGGCCAGCCTGGCTTGGCTTGGCAACTGGTCCGGGATTGAGTCAAACAATCTGCGCGAGGAATATCGCCCCGCAATGCCGTTACCTTTGCCCGGGTTGCTTGCAGGGGTCGAGGTTCCCAACCCCTTCGCGGCCCGGCAGGTGCGGCTGGTGCCGATGAGCCAGCGGGTACGGTCGACTGATTTTCTGCCCGGGGCGGTCAATCTGTTCTGCTTTGGGTTCTTCCTGGCTGGTTTCACGACGATGATCTCCGCCTGCGACCGGCATCGCTGGCGCACGATCGGCGCCGCTTGCTTTTTGATTGTGGCGAGCATGATCAGCAAGCTGGTGGGAATGGCCGGGATCGGCCTGGACTGGATGAGGTACGTTTCCTTGTTCTCCGTTTATGAACCGGAGCACCTGATCATGATCGGGCACCGGTACCCGGGCCAGGCCTGGCGATTTATCTGGTCGGACGAGTCCGGCAACCTTCTCGGGATGGGACCGCTCGGTTTCGACGCCATTTTGCTGCTGTCAGGCCTCTTGGCGTACGTCGGTTCGGCGGTTATTTTTCATCGGCGAGACTTACCCGCCCCGACTTGAGAACGGTTTGGCTGCCGGCCCGCATTCCTGGGAGAATAAAGATGCATAGCGCAGAAGAGACACTGAAGTCGTTGAACCTGGAATTGCCGCCCGCGCCGAAGCCGATGGGTGTCTACAAACCGGTCGTGGTCTCGGGCTCCATGGTTTACGTTTCGGGCCATGGCCCGTTGAAAGCGGACGGCACGCTGATGACCGGCCAGGTCGGATCCGACGTGGATCAAGCTGCCGGCTACGCCGCGGCCAAACAGACGGGGCTGGCGATCCTGGCCAGTCTGCGGGCCGCGCTGGGGAGTCTCGACCGGATCCGCCGCGTCGTGAAAACGCTGGGCATGGTCAATTCCACGGCCGATTTCACGCAACATCCGGCGGTGATCAACGGGTGCAGCGAATTATTCGCCCATGTCTTCGGCCCGGACCATGGTGTGGGTGCCCGCAGCGCCGTCGGCATGGGCTCGCTTCCAGGGAACATTTCGGTCGAGATCGAAATGATCCTGGAGTTGAAGAGCTGACCGAAATCAGGCCTGCGGCACTCGGTATTTCTGCATCAAGTGAGTTTCCAGCCGTCGGGCAGACAGGCGTCCTTGACGACGATCGGAATACCGTCTCGGACCACGCAATCGTCCGCGTCGACACTGTTTTCCAGCCCCTTCTCGTTGACCAGCCGCACATTGCGGCCGATGCGGCAGTTCTTGTCGAGGATCGATCCGATCAGTAACGAGCCATCGCCGATGCCGATCGAGGTCGGCGTGGCGTTGGTTGTCCCGTCGAATTCGTAATCGTCAGCGCCCATCAGAATCGAATCGCGAATCGTGACCCCACGACCGATGATGCTGCGCGATCCGATGATGCTGTTCTCGATCACAGCGCCCTCGCCGATCCGGCAGCCGTCCGCGATCAGGCTGCGACGGACGGTCGCGCCGTCGATCTTGGATGGCGGCAAGAACTCGGGGCGGGAAAAAATCTCGGCACCAGGATACGCCAATTCGAACGGCGGATTGGCGGCCGCGAGACTGAGGCATGAATCGTAATAGGATCGAATGGTACCGACATCTTCCCAGTACCCGTCGAAAAGATGGACCTGCACGCGCCGACTGCGCACCGATGCCGGGAAAATCTCTTTGCCGAAATCGTGATAGTCGGTTTTGGTGAGCACATCGAGTAAGGTCGCTCGATTGAAAACGTAGATCCCCATGCTCGCGAGCAGATCGCGGCCGCGGCTTTGAACGCCGCGACGATCGATCCAGGAAGGGTCCATCTTTACCAGGTTCATTTCTTCGACGGTTTTCGGTTTTTCCAGGAAGCCCTGGACGCGTCCGTCCTCATCGACGCGCATGATCCCCAGCGCATGAGCCTGCTCGCGTGTCACCGGCATCGCCGCGATCGTCACGTCGGCTTGCGACTCCTTGTGCGTGCGAATCATATCCGCATAGTTCATGCGATAGAGCTGATCGCCCGACAGGATCAATACGTAGTCGATGCCATTCTGCTGGATGTAACGCACCTGCTTGCGAACGGCGTCGGCGGTGCCCTGGTACCAGTCTTTTCCGCCTTCTTCCATCGTCTGCTGCGCGGCCAGGATTTCCACAAAGCCGCCGCCGAAATGATCGAAGCGATAGGTCTGCCGGATATGCCGATGCAGACTTACCGATAGGAACTGCGTCAGAACGTAGATTCGGTTCAGGCCACTGTGCAGGCAGTTGGAGAGCGGAATATCGATCAGCCGGTACTTGGCGCCCAGCGGCACCGCGGGTTTCGAACGGTACTTCGTGAGCGGATAGAGCCGAGTGCCGCGCCCTCCGCCCAGAACCAATGAAATTACATTGCGCATCGCGGATTCCTTCGCTTACTTGACAACAAAATTCACCAGTCGGCCAGGGACGACGATCGATTTGACGATTTGCTTACCGGCCAGCAGTTCAGCGACCCGCCCGTCAGCGCGGGCCGCGGCCTCCAGGTCCTCCGGCGAACAATCGGCCGGTACCGAGATCTTGGATCGCAGTTTGCCGCAGATTTGTACCGGGATCTCAATACTCGCGTCCCGCGTGTGCGCTTCTTCAAACCGAGGCCACGGTTCGTAGGCCAGGCTCTGTCGATGGCCCAGCAGCTGCCAGAGTTCCTCGGCGATATGCGGTGCAAACGGGGAAAGCAGCAGCACAAACGCTTCCATTCCCGATCGCGGGCGTTGTGATTCCTTGGTGAAAAAATTGACGAACTCCATCATCCGCGCGATGGCCGTGTTGAATTCCATTCTCTCCAGGTCGCGAGTGACAGCTTGAATTGTTTTGTGAATTACGCGATTCTGCGCGTCGGTCGGTGCGCGGTCGTCAACGGCTGGATGCAGCGCCATCGTCTCCGATTTGTCGTCCACAATCATCCGCCAGGCTCGATCCAAAAATCCTCGAACGCCGCTGACACCGGCCATGCTCCACGGCTTCACCTGCTCCAGCGGCCCCATGAACATCTCGTACAACCGCAGCGAATCGGCTCCGAAGTCGCGGACGATCTCGTCCGGGTTCACGACATTGCCGCGGCTCTTGGACATCTTGTTGGCGCGGCTCTCGATCCGGATCGACGGCAGTTCGCGGAGCACGAACAGGTCCCCTTTCTTCTCGACCTGCTCGGGATCGACCTTCCGTGCCTTGAGTGGCTTCGGCTGGATACCCGCGGCCAGGGACGGCGGTTTGACACGCAGGACCGGCGCGCCTTGGTCGTTCTCTTCGACGTCGCCGGCCGTGATCCAATTGCCCGCTTCGTCCTGGTAACCCGTGAATTCTATTTCGCCCAGGATCATTCCCTGGTGGACCAGACGTGCGAACGGCTCCGGCGTGCTCACGTATCCGCGATCGTAGAGCACCTTGTGCCAGAAACGAGCGTACAGCAGATGCAGCACGGCATGTTCGGCGCCGCCGACATACAGGTCGACCGGCATCCAGGCCCGCTCTTTTTCGGGATCGACGATCGCCTGCGAGTTTTTCGGATCGATGAACCGCAGGTAGTACCAGCACGACCCGGCCCATTGCGGCATGGTATTCGTCTCGCGACGGTAACGCTGCCCGCCGAGCACCGGGTACAGCCAGTCGTCGGGCGCTTTGGCCAGCGGCGGCTCGGGACGCCCGTGAGGCTTGTAATCGTCAAGTCGCGGCAGGTCCACCGGGAGTTGATCCGGCGGCACGGCACGCAGCAGACCGGTGGGCTGCCCCGCCGCATCCAACTCATGCAGAATCGGAAAGGGCTCGCCCCAGAACCGCTGCCGACTGAAAAGCCAATCCCGCAGCTTGTAATTGACCGCCCGGCGGCCGATCCCTTCGGCCGACAGTCGCTCCGTGATTTTTGTCTTGAACGGTTCGGTTTCCATGCCGCTAAACTCGCCCGAGTTCGTCGCCCGACCGACGCCGACGAAGCACTCTGCGCCGGCGAGCACCTTTTCGCGATCCACTTCGGCGGCGGAACCTGGATCAACAACCGCTACGATCGGCAACTGAAACGCGACGGCGAATTCAAAGTCGCGCGTGTCGTGAGCCGGCACCGCCATGATCGCGCCGGTCCCATAGCTGATCAGCACGTAATCGGCAATCCAGACCGGTATCGGCTGACCGTTCACCGGATTGATCGCATGCGAACCGGTGAACACGCCGGTCTTCGATTTATTCGCCTCGGTCCGCTCGCGATCGCTGCGCATGGCGGCACGCTCGCGGTAGGCAGTTACCGCGGCATGCTGAGCCGGCGTGGTCAGCCGATCGACAAACGGATGTTCCGGAGCGATCACCATGTAGGTGGCACCGAACAGTGTGTCCGGTCGCGTGGTGTAAATGCGCAGCACGTCCGCGCCGGGTTGGGCCGGGAATCGCGCGGAGGAGCGCCGGTTTTTCCAATCGGCAAAGTCCGCGGCTGTTCCCAGAAAAAAATCGACTTCCGCCCCGACGCTGCGACCGATCCAATCGGCCTGCAGTTTCTTGGTGCTGTCGGGCCAGCGAACCAGTTCCAGATCGCGTTCGAGCCGATCCGCATAGGCGGTGATCCGCAGCATCCATTGTCGCAAGGGAATGCGCTGTACCGGATGGTTTCCCCGCTCACTCTTACCGTCGATGACTTCTTCGTTTGCCAGCACGGTCCCCAAGGCCGGACACCAATTCACCAGTGCATCGGACTGATAGGCGAGCCGGTACTGGTCCTGGTAGCTGCGAACGGCCCGTTCGCCTTGGTCGGCCAGCTCGCGTGGAATCGGCAATTCCGCGATCGGCCGACCACGACCTTCCGATTCGTCGAACCAGGTGTCGAACAGCAACGTGAAGATCCACTGCGTCCAGCGGAAATACTCCACGTCCGTGGTCGCCAGTTCGCGGCTCCAGTCATAGCTCAGGCCGAGCATCTTCAATTGGCGGCGGAAATTGGCGATATTTCGCTCGGTCTGCTGCCGCGGCGGCGTATTGGTGCGGATGGCATGTTCTTCCGCGGGCAGTCCGAAAGCGTCGAATCCCATCGGATGCAGAACGCTCTTGCCGCGCATTCGTTCGAAACGACACACGATATCGGTGGCAGTGTACCCTTCGGGATGCCCCACATGCAGCCCGTCGCCGCTGGGATAGGGAAACATGTCGAGGACATAGAGTTTAGGACCGGTGGGCAGTTCGGGAGTTCGGAACGTCGCGTGCGTTTCCCAGTACTGCTGCCATTTGGCTTCGAGTTGATCGGGCTGGTAGCGAGGCATTCGTCGTTTCTAGGTAAGTAACGGCTGGAAAACGGGTTGAGCGCATTGGTGGCTGCGGTAAAGTTGAGCGATTCTAATGCGTTTGACCGCTCGTGGCAAACAGGCTACGATCGAACATCACGGACATCGTTCCCAGGCCACCGGTTCACGGTCTGGCGCCCGATGCCAGAATGTAACGCAAGAGGGAGTCTGGCGGGCTCGACCGCTCGGCTGCTCGCCAGAACGCCCTACGCCCTATTCCCTGACTCCCGTCGAACTTCCGATGCTCCACGGTACCCGCCGCCTCCGCCTGAACGCCGCCGAACGCGATGCAATGCGCGCCGCGGGTCGATTCAACGCCCAGTTGATGGACTACATTCGCGACTTTGTTCGCCCTGGAATTACGACCGACGAAATTGACCGGCTGATCCACGAGTACACGTTGAGTCACGGCCACGTTCCCGCCCCGCTGAATTATCAGGGGTTTCCAAAAAGCTGTTGCACCAGCGTCAACGAAGTCATCTGCCATGGAATTCCCGGTCCCTACCTGTTGCAGGAAGGTGATATCGTCAACGTGGATGTTACGACGATTGTGGGCGGCTGGCACGGAGACCAATCGGAAACGTTCCTGGTAGGAACCGTTTCCGAGGAAGCACGCAATGTCGCCCAATGCGCGCTGAACGCGCTCTATCTGGGGATCGACGCGATCCGGCCCGGTGGACGAATTTCGGATATCGGGGACGCGATCGTCAAGGAGGCGAGCCGTTGGGGGTTCAGCGTGGTGCATGAATATATCGGGCACGGGTTGGGACGACGGTTTCATCAGGAACCGAACATCCCCCATTTCCCCACGCCCCGATCACGTTCCGAACGGATCGATCCCGGGACATGCTTCACCATTGAACCGATGATCAATGCCGGATCGCGATATACGGTGATGGATCCGTCGGATGGCTGGACCGTGCGGACGCGTGACGGACGATTTTCGGCGCAATTCGAACACACCATCCTGATGACCGAGTCGGGCCCTGAAATACTGACAAAGACCCGACGCGGTCCGCAAAAAGGGCATCGGTTTTCTTGACGTGCCTTTCTTGAAGTGCCGCGCTCAGCCCGATTAGTACTTGTCCGCGGAAACCAGTTCGCCGTTGTTGCGGGTCGACAGCGCCATGAACACTTCGGCGTCGATGCTGTTATGCAGAAAATGCACGGCACAGTCGCCGAAAACGAACTGCGCGCCGTCCGGATGCTTGCTGCTGAAGATCTCGAAAGTCTGCTTCTTGCTGTTGGGCGGCCACATTGCAGTCCCCATGATCCGGGCGATTGGATGTTTGGCACCATGCACAACGCCGACCCAGGTCGAAAAGTCGACCAGGGAATGACGTTCGCCCACAAAAATTGTCTGACTCAACCCGTCACCCACGCCGACGAAGCGCAGCGAACCGTTATGCAGAAAAACGCCATTTCCCAGGCCGTTACACGACGGCGCCATTCCTGGTGGCACTCAGCCAGGGTTTTCAATCGACGGTGATCCATACATGCCGACATAGTTTGCCGGAGCAATGCGGATCGGCAGATGATTGCGCGGCAAAGGGTCGTCGCGGTCGGGATCATCCACCAGCGTAATTGCACGGTAACTCAGCGCGTCGTCACTGGCGCAGAGATAGGTCGGAATCCGCTGTGTTCTGATCCGCTCGTTTTCCGGTGCATCAATCGGCAGTCCGAATTCCGCCAGGCCGAGAACGTTGCCCTGTTCCATGTAGGAAAGCAACAACGCGGCCCATCCCCAGCCTGGCTCGCCTTCCGGCTGTTCGGAAATCCAGCCCGAAGGCAGGCCCCGCAGCGTGTCGTGATAATGGTGCAGAGCGATGCCGATTTGCCGCAAATTGTTGGCACAGGAAATCCGCCGCGCGGCTTCGCGCGCGGCCTGCACCGCCGGCAACATCAGCGAGGCGAGAATCGAGATGATGGCGATCACCACCAGCAATTCCACCAGCGTAATCCCCGGACGAACGTTCCCAGTCCGGAAACTCGGAACATACCCGCCCGGACCTGCCGCTCGACGTTCGCCGACGCATTTCAACCCGGATCGTGGGGACCGCGCTTTGCTGAAAACGCGCTCGAAACGGAAAACCGCAGGCAATCGTCGCGTGAACATGGGGGGGTTCCTCTCCTGCCCGCCCCGTCTCCTATCGGATGCATCGTCGGCCTGAGGCCGGATTCCAGACTCGCGACGACGAGCGGCGACGAGCGGCGACGAGCGGCGACGAGCGGCGACGAGCGGCGACGGGCGGCGACGGGCGCGGTTTCAAGGCCAAATTCTTAACAGAAACGGTGCGGATTGAGATCCCCCCTTGCGAGCGGAGTTTGTCAGGTTTGGCGAGGCGCGGTTGGCAACGTGCCGTGATATCGGGCTTGGCGGGGGAGTCTTCTGCCGATGGATCAACGCGAACCGGGACTCGGACTTGAATTTGGTCCAAAATTTGGCAGAATGTTCCATTTCCAGAATTCCCGATGGGTTCGACCGTAGGAGCGTCGGGGGGACAAACGATCCGGGTAGGCACGGCCCAACCGAGGTTGAACTGGCCGAACCAGGCTGAAAAGGATGAACTTATGAGGGATTCGTTGACGGTTTCGGTACGGACCGAATTAGGCAAACTGCCTGTACGGCGGCTGAGAAATCGAGGCAATGTGCCGGCGATTCTTTACGGTCACGGCGAGGCCAACGTGAATTTGGCGGTCCCCAGTGAACAAGTCGCGCTTGCGGTCCGCCACGGCAGTCGCCTGGTGGACCTGAATGGTGCGGTCAATGAAACGGTACTCGTCCGCCAGGTGCAATGGGATGCTTTTGGGGTGCATGTGTTGCACCTCGATTTCAGCCGCATTTCCGCCGACGAGTCGGTGGATATTGTGCTGCCGATCGAGTTGCGGGGCACGGCGATTGGCACGAAAGAGGGGGGAGTGGTCGAGCATATCAAGCACGAGTTGCGAATTCGTTGCCCGGCGCTGCGGATTCCCGAAAAGTTGGAAGTCAATGTTTCGGGTTTGCATCTCGATCAGTCGGTCACATCGGGCCAGGTGCAGTTGCCCGAGGGTGCGCTGCTGTTGACCGACGCCGACGAGATTGTTGTCCACTGCATCCAGCCGAAGGTGGAAGACGAATTGGCTGCGGCGGCGGAACCGGGCGAACCGGAAGTCATTGGTCGGAAGAAGGAAGAGGCGGAGGGTGAAGGCGGCGAGGCGGAATAGGCACCTCTCGCTCGCTGCGAGCGGTGAGAATCCTGCATGATCAAAATGGTGGTCGGACTGGGAAATCCCGGCCGCAAGTACGCGGAAACGCGGCACAATATCGGCTTCATGGTGTTGGACGAGTTGGAGCGGCGAGTCCACGGCGGTCAATCGGGAAAAATTGTATCTGGCGGGCGACGAGTTCGATTTGAAGGAGAACAACGCGACCTGGAAATCGACGGGGCCCGGGTTTTACTGGTCTGGCCCCAGACATTCATGAACTTGAGCGGCGGCGCGGTGCAGGCCACGCGCGATTTTTTCAAATTGGAGAATTCCGACCTGCTGGTCGTGTGCGACGATATGAACCTGCCCCTGGGCAGAATGCGGATTCGCGGTGGCGGTTCATCGGGAGGACAAAAGGGACTGGCAGATATTCTGACACGGTTGGGGAGCGAACAAGTGCCCCGCTTGCGGCTGGGGATCGGCGCTTCCCAGCCTCAACAGGCTGTCGACTATGTTCTGGGACGATTTACGACGGAAGAGCGCCCGATCAAGGAAAAAATGATCAAGCGGGCTGCCGACGCGGTTGCCCATTGGGTGAAGTTCGGTATCGAAAAATGTATGAATCGCTACAATGGCATCGACAACGACACCGAAAATGGACCGGCAGTCTGATCGGTAGGCCAACGCGCAACGGAAACAATGGCGGCTGAATACCGGCCGCCCAACCTGAATGGGAGAATGACTCTTGGCAAAAACTGTTTATGAATGCCTGTTCCTGCTCGATTCCAACCGCTACGCGCGCGATCCGGGTGGAGTGTCCGGCGGATTGGTTGACTTGATCGAGAAATGCGGTGGCGAGATTCTGGCGAGCCGACTCTGGTTCGAGCAGAAACTGGCCTACCCGGTCAACGGCCATCGCAAAGGCACGTATTGGCTGACTATTTTTCGGATGGAGAGTACCGAACTGGCCCATTTCAATCGTCAATGCCGCTTGAATGAAACAATCTTGCGCCAATTGGCCCTGAAAGTGGAACCCCGGTTGGTGAGTGTCCTGGTCGAACATGCCCAAGGCGGCAGCACTCCTCGACCGCGGCCCGAGTTGGAAGCGGTCGGTGCCGCTCCCGGACGCGACCTGGAAGTGCCGGAAATCGACGAGTAGTTTCGTATCAACGACACTTGATTGACTCGGCCCGAACCGGTAGTATTCAGGGAACGTTTGTTCACTTATTCCAAAGGAGGGGACGATGGCCAGTTTTAATCGAGTGATCCTGGTGGGCAACCTCACGCGGGACGTGGAACTGAAGTACTTGCAGAGCGGCACGGCCGTGACCGAAGTCGGTCTGGCGGTCAACAGCCGGCGCAAGAACCAGGCAGGTGAATGGGTCGAGGAGACGGTTTTTGTCGATGTGACGTTGTGGGGGCGGACGGCCGAGGTCGCCAGCGAATTCCTCGGCAAAGGTTCGTCCGTATTGATTGAAGGACGTTTGAAGCTCGACAGTTGGGAAAAAGATGGTCAGAAACACTCCCGACTGCGCGTGGTCGGAGAATTGATGCAGATGCTCGGTGCTCCGAGGGGGTCGAGTAACGCCGGACGTGCATCGCGGCCGCCCGAGCATTTTGACGAATCCGAGCATTCCCGCTCGGCCGAGGCAACCCGCGGGCGCGGTGTTGAAGAGGGGAGTATGGAGACGGTGAAAGTTGCGGAGTCCCCCGCGGCGACCGCAGGACCCGGAGGAGAAGATATTCCGTTTTGATGTCATTGGTTCGGCCGCGTGATGCAACGCAAGCGGCGCGAATTTCCAGGCTGTTTCTGCCTGCCGGGAGGCAGAGAACGGCATGCACGAAGCGGTGTCAACTTGCCCGAGATCAATCGAAAACTATTCTTATTGAAACTTTGTTGAACAGAAATCGCACCATGTCGCAATCCAAAACCAGCAGACTTCGTCCTTTCCGTCCGTTGCCCCGCGGTAAGACTCGAGGCGTACAACTCCTATTGATTCAGACCGTCGATCACCTTGGCAAGCAAGGGGACGTGGTCGAAGTGCGGTCGGGTTACGCCCGCAATTATCTCTTGCCGCAAGGACTGGCCACGATCGCAACCGATCACCACCGGCGGATGGTGGAGAAACACCGGGCGAAATTGCTGGAAATCGAAAAGCAGAGGCTCTCCAGTCTCCGTTCTCTGGCCGACGTGATCGGCAAGCAGAGCGTGACAATCGAGGCGAATGCCAACGACGAGGGGCATTTGTACGGGAGCGTCGGGGCAGCGGAAATCGTCGCCGCACTCAAACAGGCCAGCATCACGTTGACCACCGACCAGGTCCGCCTCGACGGCCCGCTCCGGGAACTTGGTCTGTACACGGTCAGAGTCCACTTACATGCCGATATTGAGGCGGAATTGAAGGTCTGGGTTGTGCCGACCGTCACGGAAGAAGCGGCCGGCAAGCCGGCAAGTGAATCGCGAGAAGCGAGTGCAAAGGAAGCGACGGGGAAGGATGCCGCCAAGAGCGGCAAGAAATAACGCGAACCAGCGTTGTTTCGAGCCGTCGCAGTTGGCGTAAATGCGTTGGGCGTGCCCGCGGAATCAACAACAGGGAGGGTCGTGATGTCCACCACGCGCCGTGCCGATATTCCCAGGCGGTCCGAAAATTCCTCCGTTTCCGACTTGATCGAACGGCAGCTTCCGTATGATCGGGATGCGGAGCAAGGCGTGCTTGGCAGCATCCTCCTGATGCCCGACGTGATCGACGAAGTCGCGTTGACGCTGCGTCCCGACGATTTCTTTGACGACGCCCACCGCAAGCTGTTTGGACACATGGTCGACATGCACGATGCCAACGTGCGAATCGATATTACCTTGCTGGCGGATCGATTGCGAACGACGGGCGATCTGGAACTGGTCGGCGGGCCTGCCTACCTGGCTCGATTGTTCAACGCCGTTCCTAATTCGGCCCACTCGCTGTATTACGCACGGATCGTTCGCGAAAAATCCACGTTCCGCTCGCTGATCGATGCGAGCACAGAGATCCTTCGCGATGCTTACGGCCAGGCACAAGAGGCAAAACACCTGCTGGGGCAGGCGGAACAGCGGATCTTCGGAATTCTCGACAGTCGCGGTTCCAGCAGCATCCAGTCGATACGCGATGTGCTGCATGATGCCATGGACCGCATGGACGCACGGATGAAAGGCGAACATACGTCCGGAGGTGTCGACACCGGATTCGCCGATATGGACTCGCTGATGGGCGGCCTGCATAACTCGGAACTCATCATCCTCGCGGCGCGACCCAGCATGGGAAAGACCGCATTTGCGATGAATATCGCCGAATATGTCGCCACGGAACTACGAACCCCGACGCTTTTCGTGAGCCTGGAAATGGCGGCGTCCGAATTGGCCGATCGGTTGCTTTGCAGCAACGCGCGCGTCAACAGCCATCGGCTGCGCAACGGCACGTTGTCGGCCGAGGACCGCAAGAAACTGTTGCAGTCGGCCGGTCGAATGTCGGAAGCGCCGCTGTTCGTCGATGACGCGCCGGGGCGTACCGTGACCGAAATTGCCGCCGCCGCACGAAGAATTCGACGTCGCGAAAACGGGCTGGGACTGATCGTGATCGACTACCTGCAGTTGATCGAGCCCGATAACCCCCGCGACCCTCGTCAGGAGCAGGTCGCGCGGATTGCGCGGCGGCTCAAGGGACTCGCTCGCGAACTCAAAGTGCCCGTGCTTTGCCTGGCACAACTCAACCGACAGGCCGAAGATTCCAAAGACCACGTTCCAAGGCTCAGCCACCTTCGCGAATCCGGCGCCATCGAGCAGGATGCCGACGTGGTCATGTTTGTGCATCGTGAAGAATACTACCGCCGCGGCGACGACCGCGAGGAAGTCGCCGGACTCGCCGAAATCCATATCGCAAAACAACGGAACGGACCCGTCGGGCAGATCGATCTGGTGTGGCATAAGGAATTCACGCGATTCGACAACAAGACCGCATCGCGTAACGCGGACTTCGATCAATTCAATGATCCACTGGCAGGGGCCTCGGCCGACCAATTCATGTAACCGGCAATGAAATCGGTTTCAAGCAAGGAGGCTTGGAATGTCCCTTTTTTGGAAGACGGTATTCAATTCGGCCTGCCGATCGACGCACCACAAACTGGCGATGGACGCCTTGCTGCATCTCCAGCATCCCAGTCATGAACTGTGGCGCAATCTGTTGCTGCATCATTACGAAGCCTACCTGCTCGGCTCGAAAGCCCCCGACGACCAGTTCAGAGACTTCAAAAATCATGTGCTGCACGTGCGGGAAAACTACTGGGGCGGTGCCATTGCCGCGGCCCGTTCCTGGTTCGACCGAACCGTCCTGGCGCTTCGAACCAACCAATGGTCGGACGCCGCGTTCGCCGCGGGTGTTACCAGCCACTACTTCACCGACCCGCACATGCCGCTGCATACCGGACAGTCAGAAGAGGAGGGCAGCGTGCATCGGCCGGCCGAGTGGAGCGTCACCTGCTGCTATGACGACCTGCGCCGCCTGATTATCGCGTCGAACGGCTATCCCGATATCCACCTGGCGCCGGCCGGCGACTGGCTGGGACAGTTGATACGCAGCGGCGCGGCGCGTGCCAATACCCACTACGACGCAATCCTGGATCATTACAGCCTGGAAAATGGAGTTCGGGATCCACGAGCCGGACTGGATTCCGACCTGCGCCACCGTTTCGCGGAGTGCATCGGGCTGGCCACCATTGGCTTGGCGCGCGTGTTGGACCGCGCATTTGATGCCTCGGCGGTTGCCCCCCCAGCCGTCGATTTGACCGTCGACTCCATTCGCGCACTCGCCAAAATCCCGGCACGATATTTCATGCGCATGGGGGAATGGGAACGCGAACGTGGACGAGTACACAAGATCCACCAGGAATGGAAATCGCGAGGCAAAGTCGTCGATAATCTGCCGGCGGACGAGAAACTCGTGCGCGAACTGCATGCTCGGCAAATTCTCAAAATTCCGCTGACGGAACTCGATGCCCGGAAACCTCGAAGTGTCGGCACCTTACATGGACTCCCCGGTGCCATCGCCCGGTCACGCGGACCGTCGACTGGTTCCTCACGCTCGAAACTGCCGCTCCGGAACAGGCATCGTTCGACGGCGACGGCCTCCCATCCACCGAGCGACGAAGGGCAGACGCCACAAATGCCGGGTAAGTCGACCCGATCGCCCGAAAACACGCTCGAGAGAAGGACGGAAAAAACGACCCTCAACGCTGACTCACCGCCGCCACCAAGGATCGTGCGGCGAAAGTCCGAGAGCGGCCAGGTAATGGTAACACAGAATGCGGCGAGGATGGGTGCCGATGAACTCGATGAACCGGTCGCCGGGGACGCGGCCGAGCGCGGAGAAAGCCGAAAGCGATTCTGGGAACGGCTGCGGGCGGCCCCGCGGCCTTCGTGGCCGCAATGGCTGCGACTGCCCTGGCGCGGCAACGATGGCGCGAAACCGGTGCCACAGGAGCAGCAGATCAGCGAGCAACCGCCGGACCAGGCTCACGAGGAACAGGACGAGCCAAGTCGTGAAATTGCCACCGTGGACCTCGCCGAACGAGGGACGCCTACCGATAGTTCTCGCGGCAAGAACTCCGCCCGACCAACTCGATTCTTCCTTGACCTCGATAGTCCCGTCGTTGACGCGCCCTCCATCGGCCCGCGGATGGCGCGTCGATTGGCGGCGATCGGCGTCGAAACAGTCGCTGATTTTCTGGAGCTGAGCCCCGAACAAGCGGCCTCGCGGTTGGGAATAAAGTCGTTTGATCCCGCAACGTTGCGTGGCTGGCAGACCCAGGCCCAATTGGTCTGCCGTATTCCCGAACTGCGCGGCCATGACGCTCAATTGCTGGTGGAGGCGGGAGTGTCGCGGCCCGAAGAGATCGCAGGCATGAACCCTTTGGAACTATGGGAGCAGCTGGCACCAGTCCTGGAAACACCCGCCGCAGCGCGAATTCTGCGCGGTGCCGCGCAACCCGACCTTGACGAAATCGAACGCTGGATCGCCTGCTCCCGGCAGGCACGCGGCCTGCGCGCGGCGTGAACCGGGCCGACGAAGAGCGAACAACCGAAACTCGCTTCCCTGTTACGACTCCGATTGCGCGAGCCGAATGTACTGTCCCAGAAACTGCTCGACGATCTCCTCGAATCCCTCGTAAAACGCCGGAAGCCCAACCCCGGCAAACTTCAGATCATGGATCGTCAACTTCGATTCATCGACATCCAGGCGAACACTGAACGGCTGATCGATCAGGCTTGACGCCTCGTGGCCAGGCGCCGGAACGGAGGAAGCGCGAACCCCCGCTTCCTGTATCACACCATAGATCAGGTTGCCCCTACCCAATCGGTAATCGCCCACGAAACTCACCTGCAGGTCGGCGCCTTCCACGTGTGCATGATACAGGCCCGAAACGCTCTGCTGATCGAAGTGCAAGGTGATCTTGGCTGGCTCACTTGTCCTGCGCCAAGTACCTAAGTGCGGCACGCGCTTCGCGCTGGAATCGCCGGGACGTGGTGGCGGACCGAAGCTTGCCGTCACCGTTGTCGGTTCCCAATCCGAAACGACTGGGGCCGGCTGCGGGGACGTGCGGATCCCGTTCACCCAGGCGCCGAGCTGAACCGCCTCCCAATCGGTTGCGAGCAGAGTAACCAACCCGCCGATGCCGACAAAGAACAGAACGTAGGGCCAGCGATCCCCGACCCGTTGTAAATTGAGATTTGGAAACTGCATGAGAAACTCCCGACGACCATGAACTCGTTTTGATACCAGATCCCGCTAAGGCCATTCGAGCCGCATGGCGGTATCTTAACCGAACCGGGCTCGTTATGCCAAGTTTTTGGCACATTGGGGCAAAAAAAATTCTGAAACAGAATTTGGACGGGCAACGGCATGGGCGTCGGTTCGCTGAGAACTCGTTCGTGGCCGATGCCAGGCGGTCGCCGACGGCGGCCGGCGGGACGTGGGAATCCCGCTCGGCACGGCCGTCGGCCAGTGGTTGGCCGTCATGTGGGGAGCGTTACTTAGGTCCTTTGCCTGCTTTCATCTCCTGCACTTCCTTGCGCAACTGGCGAACTTCGTCGAGCAACTCCACGAGCTGCTTATCCGCGGCGGTCGTCGACGGATTCGCATCCGATTTTTCAATGATCACCCTACTGGGTCGGTGGGGCACTGCAGGGACCACTGGAACTGCACGCACTCCGGGTACCGCCGCCGCATTGGGTGCCGGTGCTGGCAGCCATTGCCCGCGTCCCAGCGGCGCGCCGGGAGCGAACGCGTGCAGCCGCAGTTCACCGGGCGCATGCAGCATGCCTGCCACGTGGGGGCGCAGATCGGCAGGCAATTCATCCAGTTTGCCTTCGCTGACCTCCCATGTTTTGCCGTCACGCTTGACGGTGATCTTGGCCGGCTGGTCGCCTTGCTTGCTGACCTGGATCGAGACATCCTGTGGCAGGGCATGCTCAACGCGGGACTCGACACGCACTTGGTCTTCTCCACCCACGATCCCTGGGCGAAAGAACAGCAGATCCATTGGCTTTCCGTCCGCTCCGGTGGCTTTTAATGCCTCCATCGCTTTCTGCATATGCTGGTGATAGAGTTCCATCGCCTTCCTGTGGTCTGCGCCGGGCACTCCCGGTGCGGCTTCGAAGCGCAACGTCTGCGCGGGCCGCGGACCACGCTTCGCGGGATTGACTTTGATCGGCATTTCTTTTCCGCCGCGTACCACAGTTACTGTTAATTCGGACTCCTTCGCGGCGTCGACCGCTTTGACCAGATCGCTGGCGTCCTTGACCACAGTATCTCCCGCCTTGATGACGATGTCGTGAACCTTGAACGCGGCCTTTTCGGCCGGGGAATCAGGGTAAATCGTATTCACGACAAGCCCATGGTCCAGGTTTAACTGAGCCTTGAGCAGATCGTTCAGCGGTTCGAGCGAAACGCCGATCCAGAACTCGGACGCGGCAACTTCGAGATTAGCAATCGCGATCTCCCCTCCGCCCGGTCCGTCGTCGGTGACGAGTTGAATCACGACTTCTTTGGCCTCCAGGTTCACGGGGGGATTTTCCTGGGCCGAAAGTTGACTGGCAAGCAATGCCAGTGTTACGGCGGCCGTTCCGGCCAGTGTCCATGGTGAGCTCTGTTTACGCATGATAACGACACCTTTCTCCATAGTGGAATTGAATCGAACCAAACCTAATACGGCTTGGAACCAACGGGGACGACTTGATACCTATCCACAGGAACCACTGCCTGCCGGCCGTCCTCCAATTCCACAGGCATGTAACGCTGGTACCTCTGAACCCGAAAACCACGACTCTGCAGCAGGTCCAGCATCGGACGCGGAAGACTCTCGTCGTCCGATGCGAGAAACTCTGTGCCAACTCGATTCACGTCATACAGCGGGATATCGACCGGGCGCGATTGTCCCTGGCCGTCGCTGACCATCAACTGCAGATTGGTGATCGGCGCGATCTCGTCCGCGGACGAGTTACCCCCTTTTTGGTCGCTCGCGCTCGGCAGCTCCGTGCGTCGAACCAAGTGCGATTCATCGACGCCGGGAACGCTGGCCGGTACGGTCCATTCCCGATGGACCAGGACCCCGAGCCCAAATGTCAGCATCAGGCTGGCGGCAATCGCCATCCGATTGGCCCACTGCCATGGATTCCGCGCAAGCTTGCTCACGGACTTTTCGCGGCGATCGACCGTTTGAATCGCTGGAATCTCGCGTTCCCAGGCCTGGGCCTCCAGAAAAGCCATCGCACATCGTCGCCAGCCGTTCGGATCGTCCTCCAGTGCCGCCAGCAGACTCCGATACTCCGCAGCGGAAAGTTCTCCGTCGACCAGGCGGTCCAGTCTTCCATCGTCGTCGTATGCCATTCGATCCAGTTCGTTCATTGCCGAGCCTCAAGCACCTGCATGTTGAACAATTCCTGTCGCAACTTCGCCCGCGCGCGATGCAACCTCGTTTCGATTGCGCTGTGGCTCACCCCCAGCCGCGCTGCGATTTCGTGGTAACTCCAGCCTTCCGAATACTTCAACATCAGAATCTCCGCATCGCGGGGTGGTAATTGGGCCATCGCCTTGCGTATCAACTGCTGGCGTTCGGTCGCCAGCAACCAGTCCAGCGGCTCGGGGACGTTGCGGTCCATCTCCTCGGGCTGCGTCACGTCGCCGTACCGCTGAAGCAGCTTCCGGCGCCGCCCACAGCCACGGCGATACAACAGCGCCTGCCGCACCGCCAGACGGTACAGCCAGGGCGCGACTTTCGCGGGGTCGGTCAACGGGGCGGACTGTTTGACCGCAGCCAGGGAGACTTCCTGCATGACGTCATCCACCGCTTCCGGCTCCCGTAAGCGCGCAAAGACGACCGTCCGCAGCCAGCGGTCATGGTCAGCCAGAATTTTTGACCAGTTGATGCGGGTTGCGACCACGGTCCGTTGCGACTTTTCCGGGAGTCAATTCAGCGATTGATAACGTCATCCTAATAGTTGCCGGCCGGTGGATATTCTTGCGGTCGATCGAGGAGAAAGGGGGGAACGGGGAACGGGGAACGGGGAACGG
>Ga0233425_10001528_pt1 | contig 51500 bp, 43 predicted proteins | sample Watercolumn_Towu_2_FD_181712 | JGI IMG/M metagenome (GOLD analysis project Ga0233425, IMG submission 181712) | Freshwater microbial communities from Lake Towuti, South Sulawesi, Indonesia - Watercolumn_Towuti2014_140_MG | ecosystem: Environmental > Aquatic > Freshwater > Lake | place...
TTGCCACCGGCTCGTGGGATTGGAAGTTCGCCCACGAGCAGGGCCAGAACCCGCCGGGGATGGAATTCATCCCCTGGGTGTATGACAACGCCCAGAGCATCCTGGACGGCGTGCTCGCCTGCGCCGAAGCCGCCGGGCGGGGCGATCCGGATGGATTGAAAACGCTTTACGACTGCCTGGCGATGGAAGTCCAACTCTGCAACCAGGTCGGCCACGCCCGGCCGGAGGAGGGCAGCGAGCACTACTTCGCCTACTGCGCCGAGAACTTCACCGGCCCCGGCTGGCCGCATGGCGATCTGGTCGGACCGGGCATCCTGCTCATGGCGAAACTTCAAGGGCAGGAGACGGGGCGGTACGAGGCGGCGCTGAAGGCCTGCGCGGTGCCTCTCGACCGGATCCCGGCGGAGGTCACGGAACAGACGCTTAAGCGCCTGCCGTCCTACTGCAGGAAACACGGGCTGGCATTTGGACTGGCGCACACCCTGGAGGAAAAATGAGGATCGGATTCGCCGGAGCCGGGTACATCATCAATATCCATGCGAAAGCCGCGCAGAACAACAGGCTCGAACTGGCGGCGGTGGCTGAGAAGTTCGCCGAAAAGGCGGAGCCGTTCGCGAAAATATTCCGCATCAAAAACCAGTATGAAACCGTCGAGCAGATGCTGGCGGCGGGCGGGGTGGATGCGCTGGTGATCGGCACGCCCAACTTCCTGCACGCGCCACAGACCATCGCCGCCCTGGAGGCGGGGGTGCATGTGCTGGTCGAAAAGCCGATGGCGATGAATGCCCGCGAGGCGGAGATGATGCTTGCTGCCAGCGAAAAAAGCGGCGCAAAACTGATGGTGGCGCACTGCTGGCGTTTCGATGAGGAGGTGAACTGGCTCAAGGCGCAGGCGCCGAAGCTGGGCAGGATCATCCGCACCAAAGGCTATGGCGTCCACTCGAACTGGGGACCGGGCGGCTGGTTCACGCAAAAAGCGCTGGCGGGTGGCGGGGCGCTGGCCGACATGGGCATCCACGCCCTGGATACGGCCCGCTACCTGCTCGGCGATCCGCAGCCGGTTTCCGTCTATGCCAGGATCGGCACCCATTACAAGGATTTCGATGTCGACGATACCGGTGTGATCCTGGTCGAATGGGACAACGGCGCAAGCTCCTACATCGAATCCGGCTGGTGGCAGCCGCACAGCGACGGCCCCGAGGCCGCCACGCAGCTCTACGGCACGCGGGGCTTCGGGCAGCTCTTCCCGACCCTGCTCGAGCTGCCGGATGCGGACAAACAGCGCGTGGAGACGGTCCGCTCGGGCTTCAAGTTCCCGCGCAGGGAGCACTGCCCGCAGAGCATGTACGACGCCCAGATGGCCCATTTCATCGCCTGCATCCGCACGAACCAGAACCCTGTCCCCGGGGGGCTGGAGGGGCTGATCAATATGAAAATCGTGGATGCTGCCTACAAGAGCGCCCGCAGCGGGCGCGTGGTCGAGATCCAGCCGATCTCCCAGGAGGAAAACCAATGACCGCAACAGTCAGGCCCTACCGGTTCAAGACCGCTTTCAAGACCCGTATCCTGTATTCCCTGTCCAGCCTGGGCGTGGCCACCCCGGCCGAGGCCGTCTCGGGCATCATCGCCTTCTACATCGTGGATGTGATGAACCTGCCCGCCCCGTGGTTCGCCACCTTCTGGTTCATCTATACCCTTTACAACGCCTTCAATAACCCCGTCCTCGGCTATCTGTCGGACCGCACCCGTTCGCGCTGGGGCCGGCGCATCCCATACATTCTTTTCTGCGGGCTGCCGTATGCCGTCGCTTTTGCCCTGCTCTTCACCGCCCCCTTCGACGGGCGGGACAACCCGGTCGCCCTGCTGGCCTACTTCGGCACGGCCATCGTCGTCTGGGAAGGGCTCTACACGGCCATCGCCACCGGCTACTACGGGCTGCTGCCCGAGATGTTCGACAACTACCGCGAGCGGACGGACGTGGCCGCCAAAATGAACATCTTCCAGACCATCGCCCTGGTGCTCGGCGCAGCGCTGCCGCCGCTGCTGGCCGACCTGCTTGGCTGGGCCGGCATGGGCACGGTCCTGGCGGTCATCTCGGTCATTGCCATCTACGTCGGCTACCCGGCCCTGTTCGAGCGTCCGGACCTGAAGACCGACACCGGCTTCCCCTTTGGCGCGGCGCTCAAGGCCACCTTCCTGAACCGCTCCTACCTGACCGCCGCCGGGGCGCAGGCGATGCGCTTCTTCGCCACCGGCATGCTGCAGACCGGCATTCTCTTCTACCTGAAGTACAGCCTGAAGGTCGACACCGGCCTGGCGACGGTCATCCTGGGCATCGCCTTCCTGGTCGCCATGCTCTCGCTCTACCCGTGGCGCAACTGGATCGCCAACCGGCTGGACAGCCGCCGCACGCTCATGCTGGCCAATGCGATCATGATCCTCGGCATCCTGCCGATGGCCTTTTCCCCGAACATCCTCTTCACCTACATCACCGCCGTGATCGTCGGGCTCGGCCTGGGCGGGCTGGTGCTGATCGGCGACGTGATCATGACCGAGGTGGTCGACGAGGATGAGGTCAGGACCGGCCACCAGCGCGCCGGCATGTTCTTCGGCATGTCCGGTTTCCTGATCACGCTGAGCGGTCTGCTCGTCTCGACCGTCTTCGGCCTGATGATGCCCGCCTTCGGCTACGACACCCTGCTCGAGGTCCAGCCGCAGTCGGTGGAGCTCGGCTTCCGCATCTTCCTGGCCGGGCCGACCTCGTTCGGCTTCCTGCTGGCCATCTTCCTGCTCTGGCTCTACCCGCTGCACGGCGAGCGCCTGAAGGAGATCAAGGCCAAGCTGGCCGCCAAGCGCGGCGAGGATGTTCCCTGAGAAAGGAACGAACCATGATCATCGGATATGCCCAGCAGGGGATCACCCCATCGCTCGAACGGCCGGTCTACCTGGCCGGATTCGCCCAGAACCGGCTGGCGACGGAGGTGCACGATGAACTGACCGTGCGCGCCCTGGCCCTGCGGGAGGACGGACGGAGCGTGGTGCTGGTTGCCCTGGATTTGATCGGTTTCTTCCAGTTCCATGTGCAGGAGGTCATCCGGCGCGTACGGGCCCGCACGCAGGAACCCGTCCCGCCCGACATCCTGATCGCCTCGCTGCACCCGCACGACGGCCCGGACACGATGGGCCTGTGGGGTCCGGACACGCAGACCAGCGGCGTGGACCCGCTCTACCTGGAGCAGGTCATCGAGCGCAGCACGCAGACGATCCTGGCTGCCCTGGCTGACCGCCGCGAGGCGGCGAGCCTGAAGACCGCCTCGCTTCGGGTCCCCGGCCTGGCGAAGAACGCCCGCGATGCGCACATCCTGGACGACGAGCTGGCCGTGCTGCAGTTCCTGGACAGGGATGGAAAACCGCTCGTCAGCCTGTTCGATTTCGCCTGCCATCCGGAGGTGCTCTGGGAGCACAACACCCGCATCAGCGCCGACTATGTCGGCTACCTGCGCCAGGCGGTCGAACGCCAGACCGGCGCGGCGTGCATCTTTTTCTCCGGTGCGCTCGGGGGGATGATGACCCCGGACGTGAAGGATCATTCCTTCGAGGAATGCCGCACGATCGGGGAGGGGCTGGCCTCCGCCGGACTGGAGGCCCTGGCAGGTGCCAGGCCGGTCCTGGCGCAGGGGCTGTCCTTTGCCAGCCGTCCGGTCCAGGCGAAGCTGACCAACATCCTGTACAAGCTGGCTTTCGGGCGCAAGCTGCTCCGGGACGTGCGCGACCGGCGCGGCTTCATCCACAGCCAGGTCAACCTGATCAAGATCGGGCCGGCCTGGTTTGCGACCCTTCCCGGGGAGCTGCTGCCCAAGCTCGGCCTGCGGCTCAAGGAGGAAATGAAGGCATCCGGGGCGGGGCTGGCGGCGGTCATTTGCCTGGCGAACGACGAGCTGGGCTACATCCTGCCGCCGGAGGATTTCCGCTTCCCGCTCAACCCGTTCAAGCCGGGGAAGCACTACGAGGAGACCAATTCGATCGGCAGGGGCATCGCCCCGGCCGTGCTGGACGGGCTGCGGGAGCTGCTGCATGGCTAGGATCGTCATCATCGGCGCCGGATCGTACTCCTGGGGCCCGACCTTCCTGCGCGATCTGTTTGTCACACCGGCCCTGGCAGGCTCGACCATCTGCCTGCACGACATCGATGCCGAACGCCTGGACCTGAACCACCGCCTGGGCAGCAAGATGATCGCAGACTTCAAGCTGGATTTCCGGCTGGAGCAGACCCTCGCGCTGGATGAGGCGCTCGAGGGCGCGGATTTCATCCTGCTGACCATCACGACCGGCGGGCTGGAGAGCATGCGCCCGGACCTGGAGATCCCCTGGAAGTACGGCCTGCGCCAGTCGGTGGGCGACACGGTCGGGCCGGGCGGAATCGCGCGCGCCCTGCGCAACATCCCGGTCGTGGCGGCGATGGCCCGCCGGGTGGAGGCGCTCTGTCCGCAGGCCTTCTTCCTGAACTACACCAACCCGATGAGCGTGCTGACGCGCGTCATCGACCGGGAGCGTTCGGTGCGCGGGCGCACGATCGGCCTGTGCCATGAGTGGATCGGGGTGCGCGAGAAACTGGCGGCGGTCTTCGGCGTCCGGCCGGAGGAACTTCTCGGGCGCGTGGCCGGGATCAACCATTTCATCTGGCTGACCGACCTGCATGCCCGGGGCGAACGCGTCTGGGAGCGCCTCCCGGGCATTCTTGAACAGGTCCTTTCCGGCGCGCTCGACCCGGACCCGTCCGACCTGACCCCCTGGGTCGACAAGGCCCGGCTGAAGGCGCGCCTGTTCCAGATCTACGGCGCGCTGCCCGCGGCCGGCGACCGGCACATCGCCGAGTTCCTGCCCTGGCCGATCTCGGAGGCGACCCGCTGGGGCGCCGATTTCGGCTTCAAGCTGACCAGCAGCAACGACCGGGCGGCGGCGATGGCCTCTGCCCGGGCGATGATCGAGTCGGCCCTGGCCGGCGATACGCCGCTCGAGCCGTTCATGCAGGAACAGTCCGGCGAGGCGGCCGGGCCGATCCTTTCGGCGGTCGTCTCCGGCGGGCAGTACACCGGCATCCTCAACCTGCCCAACCGCGGCCAGCTGGAGGGCCTGCCGGAGGATGCGATCGTCGAGACCTGCGGCTCGATCGATGCCGCCGGGGCGCAGGCCTATGCCTTCGGCGCGCTGCCGGCCGCGGTGCAGGACCTGGTCGAACGTCACATGCGCGTCCAGGAGCTGACCGTCCGGGCGGCCCTTACCGGAGACCGCCGCCTGGCGCTGCAGGCCTTCCTGAACGATCCCTTCACCGGGCGCCTGCCGGCGGATGAGGTGGAAAAAATGATGAACGAATTGCTGGAAGCCAACCAGGCTTACCTGCCGTTATTCTTTTCGAACAAGGAGAACTGACATGTCCGAACTAGCCATCCTGGGCGGGCCCAAGACCCGCACCGAACCCTACCCGGACTGGCCGGTCTGGGACCAGCGCGACCTGGACGCCGTGACCGAGGTGGTCCGGTCCGGCCGCTGGGGCGGTTACCCCTACCCGGGGCCGAAGACGGCCGAGCTGGCGAAGAAATTCGCCGGGCTGCAGGGCGGCGGGTTTGCCGTCCCGATGGCCAATGGCACGGTCACGATGGAGGTCGCCCTGCGTGCCTCCGGGATCGGCTGGGGTGACGAGGCGATCGTGCCGGCCTACACCTTCCAGGCCACCGCCGCGGCCCCGATGGCGGCCGGGGCGATCCCGGTGATCGTGGATGTGGACCAGAACAATTTCTGCATGGACCCGAAAGCCGCTGAAAAAGCCATCACGCCCAAAACGAAAGCCATCATCCCGGTCCATCTTGGGTCGAATATGGCCGATATGGACGCGATCATGGAGCTGGCTGAGAAGCATAACCTGATCGTCATCGAAGATTGCGCGCACGCACATGGCGCCAAATGGAACGGGCGCGGCGCCGGGACGATCGGCCACTTCGGATCGTTCTCACTCCAGTCATCCAAAACATTGACCTCCGGTGAGGGTGGCATCCTGCTCTGCCGCACCGAGGAACTGGCGCGCAAGGTGATGGCGGTCATCGACTGCGGGCGCGGCCACGAGGGCGAAGGTGGTAGTGAGGGCGGTGAGTCGCCGGTGATGGGCGGCAACTACCGCATGACCGAGCTGCAGTCCGCCCTGGCGCTGGTCGGGATCGAGCGCTTCCCGGAGCAGGCCCGCCAGCGCGAGCAGATGGCCGCCTACATGGACGAGGCCCTCTCCGAGGTGCCGGGCGTGCGCGTCCTGCCGCGCAACCCGCACCACACGACGCGTTCGTTCTACCGCTACATCTTCGCCATCGACCCGCAGGTGTTCGGCGTCGAGCACGATGTGCTCTGCGCCGCCCTGGACGCCGAGGGTGTGGACTGCTGGGAGGGCTATGAGGCCATGCACCATTATTCCCTCTTCCAGCCGCGCAACTCGAAGCTGGCCGTCCCGAACGCCTTCCCGGAGCGCTTCGATTTCGCTAAAATGTCCTTCCCGGTGGCCGAACGGGCCTGCGAGCACGAGGCCGTCTGGCTGGACGAGGCCATCTTCCGCTGCGGCAGGCAGGGCGTGGACGAGGCCGTGGCCGCCCTGAAGAAGATCCAGAAGAACGCCGTCGAGCTGGCTGCGGCGGCACGCCAGTTCAAGGGGGGCTGACCCCCGGGAGGCAGCATGGCCAAAAAGGTCATCCTGAGCATTGCCGCACATGGGGACGATGCCGAGTTCATGGCCGGCGGCACCCTGGCAAAGCTCGCCGCGGAAGGCCAAGAGCTGCACCTGCTGATCGCCACCGACAACGACCGCGGGTCCCACCGCCTCTCCACACAGGAATTGAAAGCCATTGCCCGGCCGGAGGCGGATGCGGCCGGGCGCGTCCTGGGGGCAACGAGCGTCACCCTGCTCGGCCACCGGGACGGCGATCTGTGCGACCTGCCGCAGAGCCGCCTGCGCGGCGAATTGATGGAGCACATCCGCCGCCTGCGGGCGGAGGTGGTCTTCTGCTGGGACCCGTTCGCCCCCTTCGAGAACCACCCCGACCACCGCGCCCTGGCGCTGGCCGCCTCGGATGCCTCGTCCTTCTCGGCCCTGCCGCTCTTTCATCCCGAACAGATGGAGGCAGGGCTCGAGCCGCAGCGCGTCCGCGAGTGGTACTGGTACTCGAAGGCGCACTGGTCCACCAACAAGTATGTGGACACCTCCGCCACGATCGAGAAGAAGATCCAGGCGCTCTTTGCCTACCGCGGCCAGATGGTCCTGACCCTGGACGACCTGCTCGGGGAGGCGCGCGCCATGGGGGTCGACGAGGAACGCCTGGCCGCCGTCGACCCGGAGCGCTTCGAGCAGCTGATCGATCTGGGCGTGCGCATGAACGACGCGAAGATCGGCGCCGAGGCCGGCTGCGAGTTCGCCGAAGCCTTCCGCTACCAGACCCTGGAACTGCCGGAGATCCTGACTGCCTGAGATCCTGACTGCCTGAGGAGCTCGCATGCATGCCCCTGTCCCGAAAAAACTGAACTTTAGCCGCATCGCCCTGTACTCGATGGCCTCGGCCGGTTTGAACATCCTGGCTATCACCATCGACACCTGGCTGCTGTATTTCTACGCCCCGCCGCCCGACTCGGGCCGCCCGCAGTACCTGCCGCTGGCCCTGATCGGGGTGCTGCTGACCGCCGCCTCGCTGTGGGACGCGGTCATCGATCCGTTCATCGGCCACTGGTCCGACACGCTGCGCTCGCGCTGGGGGCGCCGCCGGCCCTTCCTGATCCTGGCCTCGCCCTTCATCCTGCTCGGGGCGGTGTTGATCTGGACGCCGCCGGGCAAGGCTGTCCTGACCACAGCGGTCTACTTCATGGCCGTCACCCTGGTCTACCGCACCGCCTACAGCCTGGTCGGCATCCCCTATGACGGCACGATGCCCGAGATGGCGCCTGATTCGAAGGCGCGCGTCGGGCTGAGCTACTGGAAGAACGTCTTCGGGATCGTCGGCGTGTTGATCGGTTCCCTGGTGGCCGCCCCGCTCTTTGCCTCCATCGGGGCGGTCTACATGGGCATCGTCGTCGGCGCGGTCGGGATCGTGACCATCTACCTGACCCTGCTCGGGCTGCGCGAGACCGACCGGCCGATCGGGGAGCCGATGAAGGCCATCGACGGCCTGAAGGCCACCTTCCAGAACGGGCAGTTCCTGATCGTCTTCGTCTCGACCCTGTTCGTGCACGTCTGCTACCAGATGCTGCTGATCAACTTCCCCTACTTCGTCACGCTCGTGCTCGGTCAAGGCGAGGGCGACGTCGGCATCTTCCAGGGCGTGCTGATCCTGGTCATGGCCCTGACCGGACCGGTCTGGATGCTGTGGAACAAGCGCCGCTCGCAGCGCTGGCTGCTGAACTTCACCATGCTCGGCCTGGCGATCGTCGTGGCGCTCGGCTTTCTGGTGGGCGGGACGACCGTCCTGCCGCTGGAGATCCAGGCCTTCCTGCTGGTGACCCTGATCGGTGTCATGCTTGGCGGTTACCTGATCGTCATCTATGCCATGATGGGCAACGTGGTCGATTACGACGAGATGCGCACCGGCTGCCGGCGCGAGGCGATCTACTACGGGACCTTCTCGTTCGCCATCGGGCTCGGCAGTTCGCTGGGGGCGCTGGTCCTGACGCCACTGCTCGAAACGTTTGGCTACACGCGCGAGAACCCGCTTGGCGTGCGCCTCGCCTTTCTGGTCATGGCCCTCTTCGTGGTCGTCGGTTTCCTCGTCTTCCAGAAGTACCGCCTGGGGGATACGCCCGAAGAGACCCGCCGGTTGATGGACCTTCCTGAGAATTGATGGATACGAACGCGATCCTGCTCGCCGGGGTGGCGCGGCGGATCATCACCCCGCCCCCCGGCATCTACCTGATCGGGTACGGAGACCGGACGAAAGGCAACCTCGGCGTCCACGATGACCTGACCGCCACGGCCCTGGTGCTGGAAGGCGGCACGACCCACCTGGCGCTGGTCGCGCTCGACATGCTGACGATCAACGAATTCGTCGTCGACCGGGTCCGGGAACGCCTGGCACCGCTCGAGGTCCTGCTGTGCTGCTCGCACACCCACTCCGGTCCGATCGCCTACGCCGGTGAGCGCTCGCCGCGCAGGGAGCGTGCCTTCATCGACGCGCTGGTCGGGAACATCGCCGCTGCCGTTCAGCAGGCGGCCGGGTCTGCGGTCCCTGTGCACCTGGAATACGCCAGCGGTCTGGCTGGGATCGCCATCAACCGCCGCGAGCGCCAACCGGACGGGCGCATGGAGATCGGCCGCAATCCCGGGGGGGTGGTCGACCGTTCGCTGCAGGCGGTCAGCGTCCTGGACGAGACCGGGCGCCGCCTGGCCACCCTGGTCAATTACGCCTGTCACGGCACCGTGCTGGGGCCGGACAACCTGCTGGTCTCGGCGGACTGGATCGGGGCGATGCGCCGGCAGGTGGAGGCGGAGCTGGGCGGGATGGTCGTTTTTCTGCAGGGGGCGGCGGCCAACCTCAATCCGGACATGTACTGGGACGACGAGCGGGCCTTCCAGATGGTTGAGGAACAGGGCCGCGGGGTGGCCGCGGCGGTGCTCGAGAACGTCCAGTTCGGCTCGCGGCGCATGCGCGGCCTGCCTCTGGGAATCGAGCGGCGGGATGCCTGGCTGCCGACGGAGGCCGCGGTGCGCGGCGCGCGGCCGCCGAAGAACTATGGCCGGCCGCTGCTGGCCCTGGCGAAGCTGCCCGGCTGGCTGGCCTTCCTGGCCGATCCCTTACTCGACTGGCGCTATCCGTGGAAGCCGCGCCTCGAGGCGCGCGAAGGTTTCTGGTCGGTGCCGATGCGGGTGAATGTCCTCCGCATCGGGGATCTGGCCCTGGTGACCTTTGCCGCTGAGACCTTCACCGAGATCGGCCTGGCGCTCAAGCAGGCCTCACCGGCCAAACATACCCTGTTCGCCAGCCTGACCGACGGCTGCATCAGCTACCTGCACACCGCCGCCTCGCATCCGGAAGGCGGATATGAAGTGGACATTGCCCCGCTGGCTTACCGCTACCCGGGCCGCCTGCAGGCAGGAGGGGAGGCGATCGCCCTCCAGACGGCGCAATCCGGACTGGCGGCGCTCTTCCTGGAATGACCCGGCCAGGATCGGCAGCGAAGAAAACGCATCCCATGTCGATCCGGGATGCGCGTTCGCTTTCCTGGCGGGCAGAGCCGGTCAATCCCCGGCGGTGACGGTGCAGGTTTCCCGGGCGGCGTGCAGCATGCCGGCCGGGGTCTCCCAGACCGGGTCGTAGGCCGCCGAGCCCAGCCGGAGCTTGAGGCGCACTTCCTTCTTCCCGACCGCGAAGGGGCGGGTGAGCACCTCGGAGAGCCGGTCGATGATCGTCTGCAGATCGGCCGGGCCGTTCAGGTCCTCGTACAGGGCGACGAACTGCCAGCCGGCCAGGCGGGCGGCCGCATCCGTCGGGCGGATGTGGGCGGTAAAGCGGGCGCCGATCTCACGCAGCACCGCCAGGCTGCCCTCGGCCTCCAGCTCCGCCTCCATCCCGGGGTCGACCTCGTACTCGTAGACGATCAGGGCGAACAGGTATTCCGGGCGGCGCTTGACGCGCTCGAAGGCCAGATCCAGGCGGGTCAGGAAGAACTCCTGGTTGAACAGCCCGGTGGCCGGGTCGCGGAAGAGCTGGTGCTTGGAGCGGAAGCCGTCCTCGCCCAGGCGCTGCAGCAGGCCCTTCAACTGTTCGATGTCGACCGGTTTGAGCAGGATCAGGTCGGCCAGTTCGGTGATCGGCTCGGCCAGGCGCGGGTAGGCGGTGATGATCACCACGCGGGTCTTGTCGAAGCGCGGGTTCGAGCGCACCTGGTAGAGGATGTCCTCCCCGGAGATCTCGCCTCCCAGGCGGATGTCGAGCAGGACCAGGTCGGGCGTCAGTGCGGCCAGCCGCGCCAGGGCCTCGCGCGCCGAGAGCAGGATCTCGGAGGAGAATCCCAGGAAGGTCAGCACGGTCTGGAAAAAGACTGCCGTATCCCTGTCGTCTTCGATGATCAGGACTTGCTGTTTGTTCATACCTGTACCCCGTGCATGATGTTGTGGCCGGGCGGTTTCCCGGGAACGGAGCGTTGACGATGTCCCCATTATAGCGAAATCCAGCCGGACTGCACGCGAAATGAACAAGGAATATCGACTTTCGTGCGGAAAAGAGGCATTATGCCAGTTTTCACGAAAGGAACCCGCCGCCCGCCGGCGGGTTGGAAAGGTCGTAATCGATTACAACCCCAACCCAAAGAAGGATGGTACGAGATGAAAAACTTGGGCAAGGGGTTGTATTTCCTTGGTCTGCTCGTCGCGGTCGTGACCGGCCTGATCGGTTTTTCCGCTTCCTGACTCGGCCTGATCCTGGTCCTGATCGCCATCCTCGTCGGTGTGCTGACCACGCTGGTGGTCTGGTTCGTCAAGAAGTACTTCATGAAATAGCCTTTTCAGGAACGAAAAAGGGCCGCCCGGATGGGTGGCTCTTTTTCGTTTTGGCAGGCGCCGGGCCGGTCCGCCGCAGCGGCGATTGACGTTCACCCCTGCGCTGGGTATAATCCGCCGGACCTGCACTCGTCGATGCCCATCCTGCCCAGCCCGGGTCCGGAACGGGGTTTCGACGTTACTGCAACAAGAATAGGAGTTCATGCACCTCCCTGCCTGGAAAACCGCCCTGTGTCTGATCGGATTGTCGCTCCTCCTGGCAGCCTGTACTGCCTCCAGCGAAGCGACCTCCGTTCCACTGCCGGGAGAACCGTCCCTGGGAACGGGCACGGCGCAGGCCAGCGAAACCCCGCCGGGCGGTTCGACCCCCACCGCCGCCTCCGGCGATGCGCTCCCTTCCCCGACCGCGACACGGACCCTGGTCCCCCGACCTCTGGACGTGGACTGGCAGGATGTGCCCATCGTTCCCGAGGTCAGCCAGCACGTGCTCGACATCTTCCTGGACGGGCAGAGGCAGGGCCGGGACGCGACCCACTTCAGCGTGATCGGCGACTGCCAGTCCCTGCCCTATCGCTTCATGGGGCCGTTCTATCTCGGCGAACTGGAACCGGACAATTCCGAAGCCCAGCTTTGGGAGGCGATCCATTTTTTCCATGGTTCGCTCATTCACTGGAGCGTGACCTCACGCGGCGGTTTCACGGCCGCCTCGATCCTGAACCCGATCCAGGCCGACCCGAGCGTCTGCAAACCCGGCGAAACCCCCCTGACCTGTGAATTCCGCCTGAACAATCCGGCCTATGTGTTCATCACCCTGGAAACCTGGGCGGATCCGGCAACGGTCGAGCGCTACGAACTCTACCTGCGCGCCATCCTGGATTATGTCCTCGAGCGCGGCACGGTGCCGATCCTGGTCAACAAGGCGGATGCCGCCGAGGTGGGTTCCGGGATGCATGTCATCAACCCGATCCTGGTGAAGCTTGCCTACGAGTACGATGTTCCGATCGTCAACTTCTGGCGCGCCGCCCAGCACCTCGAGAACGGCGGCATCGACGCGACCCGGGACGGTTTCCACCTGAGCGAGGAAGGCTATAACGTCCGCAACATCCTGGCCCTGCGCACGCTGTATGCCGTCTGGCAGGCGGTCGGCGGCGAGGCGTCCGCGATCCCCCAGGAACCGGCCGGCCGGAACGGCGCTCCCACCCCGGGTCCCGCCGACCCGGGTGCTCCGCAGGTGACGATCCCGGACTGCGCCGGCACCTGCGTCTTCTTCGCCACGGCTGCCTCCCGGGATGGACTGGTCGCCTCGCAGGGCGTACATGCCTACAACCTGTCCACCCAGACCCTGACGACGGTGCTCGGGGAAGGCTACGACCTGCAGGATGTCAGCCAGGATGGGCAACGCCTGCTGGTGAACAACACCAGCCACCTGTACGAGGTCAGCCTCGTGGATGGATCGGCCCGCTTGATCAGCGCTACCTTTTCCTGGATGGGCGAACAGGGCGCCTACTGGAACAGCGATGACAGCGCAGTCGTTTATCTCGACGCGAACGCACCGCTCCAGGTTGAGGCCGGCCGGGCCTATCGCCTCTTCCCGTCCTCGCGGGATGGCGAGATCTACTTCGAGGCCGGGACGTGCGAATCGAAGGATTTCTGTCAGTCGGCCGGAGTCTATCGCCTCAATCCCGACGCGACTGTCAGCAGCATGGAGGCGCATTCCGAGCTGGCCTTCTCGCCGGACGGCAGCTGGATGGCCTTCCTCGATCCGCAGGCCGCCACCCCGGATAACTACCACCACATCGGCTACCTGCTGCTGGAGGAACCGGACCGGGGGATCGCCAGCCGCAGGGTGATTCACTTCGCCCAGGAGACCTGTTTCTTCTGCTTCCCGGACGTGCGCTATTATGACTACTCCCCCGATGGAAGCCAGTTATTCATCATTTACGATGTCTACAGCGCTTATTTTGAAAAATCCCTCAAGCTGCAGACCTACCTGTTCGATTTCGACACCAACATCCTGTACGACCTGGGGGCGGTCTTCGGGATCAGCGCCTCCCTGGACCCGCACCTGGTCTGGGCGCCGGATGGCACCAGCGCCTATTTCTTCCTGACCAGTCTGACCCCGGACAACCGCTACTCCATCAGCATCCAGAGGACCGATCTGCTCAGCGGGGAACGCCTGGTGCCGTTCGAAGCGGACATTCTGGTCAGTGAAGAGTATTTCTACATCACCAACATCTACCTGCGAACGTCGAACTGACACTGGCAGACGTCGTTCCTGGCCCCGGGATCCTCCTCCCGGCCGTTCGTGACGAAAAAGAGCCGCCCTTTCGGACGGCTCTCTTCGATGCAGGAAAACGTCGTCAATCCCACAGCATACCGGTCAGGCGGACCAGCTGCTCGAGACCGGTGCGCAGCGGCGGCAGGTTAATGAATTCATGCACCGTATGCGCCTTGCCGCCGGTGGTCAGACCGATGGTCACGGCCGGCAGGCCCAGGCTGAGCGGGATGTTGGCGTCGGTCGAACCGATGTTCAGGCGCGGCTCGATGTCCAGTTCACGCAGCACCCGGACCGCCTTCTGCACCAGGGGGTGGTCGGCGGGGATCTCGCCGGCCGGGCGCTGGCCGATGAGTTCCAGGCCGCAGAGCACGCCGGGCTTCTCCGCCGCCTGCACGATGGCCTGCACCTTTCCGGCCAGGCCTTCCAGCGTGGCCGGGTCCTCGGAGCGCAGGTCGAGGTCCAGGCTGGCTTCCGGGGCGATGGTGTTGACCGAGGAGCCGCCCGAGATGACGCCGATGTTGAGCGTGGTGCGCGGCTGGCGCGGCAGCTCCAGGGCGGTGATGCGGCCCGAGATGGCGGTCAGCTCGTGAATGGCGGAAGGCTGTCCATAGTCGATCCAGGAGTGCCCACCGGAAGTATGCACACTGATGCGCTGGCGGCGCACGCCCAGGGCCCGATGGTAGACCTGGCCGAGGGCCATGCCTTCGACGATCAGGTAGGCGGCCGGGCGTTCCCGGAACCGTTCGACCACCCGGCGGATGCCGCGCAGGTCGCCCAGCCCTTCCTCGCAGGCATTGGCCACCAGCCACAGATCGCCGGGCAGGTTGACCCCGTCCGCCTGGAGCCGCCAGAGCAGGCCGAACAGTCCGGCCACACCGAGCGCGTTGTCGCCCAGGCCCGGACCGTGAATGCGCTCCGGCTCGCGCTGCGCGGCCAGGTCGACGCTTTGCGGAAAGACCGTGTCCAGGTGGGCGCAGGCCACGACCGGAGCGCCCTTGCCGCTGCCCTGCACCCGGGCATAGACGTTGGAAAGTTCATCGACCTCCACCGGCAGGCCTTCGGCCACGAAGCGGCCGCGCACGAAATCCGCCCGCTGCGCTTCGTGGAAGGTCGGGGCGGGGATCTGCTGGATGGCGATCGCCAGGTCGATCAGGCGTTCGATCAGTTCATTTTTCATGTTTCACACACTCCGTACCAGGCTGCCAAGCGATCCGAGCCGCGCCTGTGCCAGGCCGGGCAGCGTCTCCAGGGCATGGAAGGCGCCGCTGCCCTCGGCGGTCAGGCTGGCCGAGACGTTGCCGCACAGCACGCCGTGCAGGGGATCGTAGCCTTCCTGATAGCCGGCCAGGAAACCGCCGCAGAAGGCGGCACTGGTGCCGGTCAGGTCGACCGGGCGGCCAGGATAGGCCGGGACCTCCCATTTCTTTTTGGATATGCTGTCGTAGAGCAGCTGGCCGCGCCCGCCGCGCTGGATGACGATGAACTCGCAGCCCCAGGAACCCAGCTCCTCCGCCATCTGCCACAGGTCGTTGGTCCTGCCCCAGAAGAGCGCTTTCACTTCGCGCTCGGAGGGCAGGCAGGCGGTCAGGCCGCGCAGCAGCAGGCGCAGGTCGTCGATCGCTTCCGGGACCATGATCGCGGCTGCCGGGTCCAGGGTCTGGGTGGTCGTCCCGGCATCGCGGAAGGCCGAACTCAGGCGGCTGACGGTCAGGTAATCGAGCGGGCAGTAATGGACGGCATGTGCTTCGAGATATTCTGCCGGGATGTCCGCCGGGCGGGGGGAGGCGGGCTGGAAACTGCGCCGGTCGTCCTCCTCGCCGAGGCCGGGCTGGTAACCGAGCAGCGATTTCGGGAAGGGCAGGCCCAGGCGGGCGAAGTGGGCTACCGGGTTGGTGGTCTGGATGCGTTCCAGGTCGAGGGCGGCCTGGAAATGGCGCAGATCGAGCGGGTCGGTGACGACGCGGATGCCGCCGGTCTCGAAGCCGCGCCCCTGCAGGTCGTGCAGCCATTCGTGCGGGTAGTCCTCGCCGACGCGCGCCAGCAGGCCGGGGATCTGTCCCCAGATGGCGCAGCCGCTGGCCGTATAAAGCAGATCGCCGCCCGGCACATCGATCAGCGGGCGGCCGGAGGCGGGCAGGAGCGTGTCCCTGCGCAGTCGGCCGGCAAGAACGAGTTTGACCCCCATGCTCAGGAACCGGTGAAGACCCGGTTGGCGGCGCCGGCCTGGCCGGTGTCGATCGGCAGGACGAAGGTGAAGTTGCTGCCCTTGCCCTCGACGCTCTCGACCCAGATGCGGCCGCCGTGCAGTTCGATCATCACCTTGGCGATCGAAAGGCCCAGGCCCATCCCGCCGTGTTTGCGGGTCAGGTGGGATTCGACCTGGTAGAAGCGCTCGAAGACGCGGGCCAGGTCCCGCGACGGGATGCCGACGCCGTTGTCGATCACCGAGACCTTGACGTGGCCGGGAATCTTTTCAGCGACGATGAAGACGTGCCCGCCCTGGTTGGTGAAGGTGATGGCGTTCTTGACCAGGTTGCCCAGGGCGATGGTGATCTTGGAGGCGTCGCCGTCGACCAGCAGGTCGTCCTGCCCGGTATCGGCGCGCAGCGAGACGCCTTTCTTCTGGGCATCCTCCTGGAAGGTGTCGATCACGTCATCGGCGACGCGCTTGATCGAGACCGGGTTGCGGCGCACGCTGGAGACCCCGCGCTGCATGTTGTCCATGTCGGCGATCGAGTCGATGATGTCCTTCAGGCGCATCGAATTGCGCACGATGATGTCCAGCTGGTGGTGGTATTCCTCCGGGACGACCTCGCGCAGGTAGGTGGCATGCCCCAGCACCAGGCCGAGCGGGGTGCGCAGTTCGTGGGAGGCGATGGCGATGAAATCGCTCTTCATCCGGTCGAGCTGGGTCATCTGCTCGCGCGCCTTTTCGGCCCTGGCCATCAGACGCTGATTCTGGATGATCACTGCAGCCTGGGAGGCAAGCGTTTCTAGAATTGTCAGGTCTTCTTCGGTATAATTGGCGTTGCCGCTTTTGTTGACCGCTTCAAGCACGCCCAGGATCTCGTTCTGGTAACGGATCGGGACGGCGATCAGGGAACGGGTGACGAAGCCGGTCGGTTTATCCGCGTCCTTGCAGTGGCGCGGCTCGACCGAGGTGTCCGGCACGACTGCCGCCTGCCCGTTCAGCAAGACCCAGCCGGCGATGCTGTTCTCGACCGGGACCTGGACCCCCTTCAATTGATCCCGGTGGAACCACGGGGCGGCCAGGAAATGCAGCTGGTTGCCGTCCTCGTCCGGCTCCAGGATGGAGGCCAGTTCGCAGGAGGTCAGTTCGCCGGCTGCGGAAAGGATCGAGTTCAGGAAGGGTTCGAGTTCGAGCGAGGCGCTCAGCGTACGGCTGATCTCGAGCAGGCGGTCCTGCCGGTGCAGGCTTTCGTTGGCGTGCAGGACTTCTTCCGGACTGTGCATGAACGTATTATATACAGTTTGTGATAATTTGGGCCTGGTTGGGGTTAACCCCCACCTAACATAATTGGTAGCGTTACCGGCCCGGACAATTCAAGTCAAGGAGAACAAAAATGAGCAAAAAGAAAGTACGCGTGGCGATCATCGGCGTGGGCAACTGTGCCTCCTCGCTGGTGCAGGGGGTCGAATACTACAAGAATACGGCGGACGATGCCACCGTCCCCGGACTGATGCACGTGAACCTGGCGGGATACCACATCCGCGACATCGAGTTCACGCTGGGGATCGACATCAACGTCACCAAGGTGGGCAAGGACCTCTCGGAGGCGATCTTCGCCGATCCGAACAACACCTACAAATTCTGCGACGTTCCCCGGCTGAACGTGCCGGTGGTGCGCGGCATGACCCACGACGGGCTGGGCAAGTACCTTTCCGGTGTGATCACCAAGGCCCCCGGCCCCACGGCGGACATCGTGCGCCTGCTCAAGGAGACCAAAACCGACGTGGTCGTCTCCTACCTGCCGGTCGGCTCGGAGATGGCCACCAAGTGGTACGTCGAGCAGATCATCGAGGCCGGCTGCGCCTTTGTCAACGCCATCCCGGTCTTCATCGCCTCCAGCGAATACTGGGGCAAGCGCTTCAAAGACGCCGGCCTGCCGGTGCTGGGCGACGACATCAAGAGCCAGGTCGGCGCCACCATCCTGCACCGCGTCCTGACCAGCCTGTTCGTGGATCGCGGCGTGCGCATCGACCGCACCTACCAGCTCAACTTCGGCGGCAACACCGACTTCCTGAACATGCTCGAGCGCGAGCGTCTGGAGAGCAAGAAGATCTCCAAGACCGGCGCCGTGACCAGCATGATCCCCTACAAGCTGGATCCCGACAACGTGCACGTCGGTCCCTCGGACCATGTGCCGTGGCTGACCGACCGCAAGTGGTGCTACATCCGCATGGAAGGCACCACCTTCGGCGACGTGCCGCTCAACCTGGAAGCCAAGCTCGAAGTGTGGGACAGCCCCAATTCGGCCGGCGTGATCATCGACGCCGTGCGTTGTGCCAAGATCGCCCTCGACCGCAAGCTGAGCGGCCCGATCATCGGCCCCTCGTCCTATTTCTTCAAGACGCCGCCGCGGCAGTTCAAGGACAACATCTGCCGCGAGAAGACCGAAGCCTACATCAAGGGCGAAAGTAACGAGTAAACGCTCCGGGGCGGCTTGCGCCGCCCCGGGGTTTCCCCTCCCGCAATGAACCGTACACCCGCTCCTGACCGCCGTGCAGGATTCTCCCCGGCCGCCTTCCTGGCCTGGGCGGCGGTCTTTGCCGTGCTGTATGCCCAGTCCCCGCTCTACACCTCCAACCAGAACCAGTATTTCCTGCACGGCCTGGCCTGGGCCGGGCTGGGTTCCCTGCGCCTGGACTGGCTGGCGAACACGCCCGATCCGACCCCGCTCTTCAGCCTGCTGGTGGCGCTGACCTACACCCTGGGCCGCTCCGGCTGGCTTTTCTACATCGAATATGCCCTGCTGCTGGGGGTCTACCTGGTCAGCGCCTACGGATTGATGGATCTGCTCTTCGACCTGCGCAGCTCGCGCACGCGCAGCCTAGCTTTCCTGGCGCTCTTCCTGGCGGCGCATTCGGCGCTGCTGCGCTACCTGCTCTCGCGCTTGCTGGGGGCGGAGGCGGCCTTTCTGGTGGAGGGCGGCGTGGCCGGGCAGCGCCTGCTCGGGCAGGTCTTCCAGCCGAGCACCTTCGGGGTTTTCCTGGTCCTTTCCTTGTACCTGTTCCTGTCGGGCCGCCGGAACGCGGCGGTCCTGGCCCTGGCGGTCGCGGTCAGCTTCCACCCGACCTACCTGCTGGGCGGGGCCCTGCTGACCCTCGGTTACCTGTGGCTGCTCTGGCGCGAGACCGGATCGCTTCGGGCGCCCTTCGTGTACGGCCTGAAGCTACTGCTGGCCGTCCTGCCGATCCTGCTCTACACCCTGCTGACCTTCCGCCCGACCGATCTGGAACTCTATGCGGAAGCGCAGGCGATCCTGGTCAGCTTCCGCATCCCACAGCATGCCATGGTCGCCGAATGGCTGGACTGGACGGTGGCGGTCAAGGCGGTCCTGCTGGCCGCGGCCCTGATCCTGGTGCGCCGGAAACCGCTATTCCCGATCCTGTGCCTGGCGACCGGCGGCCTGCTGGCCCTGACCCTGATCGAGGTCCTGCAACCGAGCAATACCCTGGCACTGCTCTTCCCCTGGCGGATCTCGGTCCTCCTCGTCCCGCTGGCGGTCTGCATCCTGCTGGCCGCGCTGGCCGGGCGTCTCTTTCCCGCGCAGCACAAAGCCAGCCGCCTCTGGGATGGTCTGCTGCTGGCCGGCATCGCCCTCCTGGTCGCGGTGGGGGCGGCCCGGTTCCAGATCGAAACGGGGCGTTACCGGTCCGACCCCGCCCGGCCGCTGATCGACGCCGTGGCTGCCGGAGGCCCGACGCAGGACGTCTACCTGGTGCCGGTCAAGTGGGAAACCTTCCGGCTGCTCTCCGGACAACCGGCTTACATCGATTTCATGGCCATCCCGTACCGGGACGGGGACGTGCTCGCCTGGTACCGGCGTTTGCTCCTGGCCGACTGGTTCTACCGAGGCGAGAGCGAGCCCTGCGCCGCGCTGCAGGAATTCGCCCTCTCCGGCGGCGTGACCCGCGTCGTCCTGCCCCCCGATCATGATGCCCTGGACTGCACCGACCCGGACCTGGACCAGATCTACCGGGACGAGGCCTTTGGCGTGTATTCTCTCCCATGAAAAAAATCCCGTTCCTGCCGACCCTCTTCCTGCTGCTCCTGGCTGCCTGCCGCCCGGCGGTCATCCCGCAGCCGGCAACTTCCACGCCGACGGCCTCCCCCGACCCGACGGCCACCTTCACGGCGACGCCCACGGTTGTGCGCACCCCGCCGGCCCTGCCCGGAGCCTACCAATCCCCGTATTTGTATGAAGGGGATACACCGCACACCTACATCGCCGACACCTGCCAGTACCTGCGCGACAAGTGGACCTCGACCAACGCCGCCCCGGGTACGACCGTGATGGCGATCATGTTCCACGCGGTGACCAACGAGGCGGTCAACAATCCCAATCAGATCTCGGAGTACGATTTTCGCCAGTTGATGAATGCGCTGCATGACAACGGCTTCCAGGCGATCACGACCGGGCAGCTGGCCGGTTTTCTGGAATCCAACCAGGCCATCCCGTCGCGCTCGGTCCTGCTGGTGGCCGATGACCGCCACCAGCGCACCTATTTCGACGTGCTCTTCCGCCGGTACTGGGAGCAGTGGGGCTGGCCGGTGGTCAACGCCTGGATCAGCACCGACCTGAGCACCGCCGACCTGTGGCAGCAGCAGGTCGACCTGCACAACGAGGGCTGGGTGGATTACCAGGCTCACGGCGTGATCCACAACCTGCCGATGGGGCCTGATTCCCCGGACGAATACATCCTCGGCGAACTGCAGGGTTCGATCGAGAAATTCCAGGAGCATTTCGGCAAAACCCCGATCGCCATCATCTGGCCGGGCGGCGGTTTCGGCGAGCGCCCGGTGGAGTTGGCCCGCCAGCTCGGCTACCGGCTGGGCTTCACCGTCAACCCGCGCGGCCCGCTGATGTACAACTGGGTCCCGCTGGCGGACGAGCTCGATCCGCGCCGCCCGTCCTGGCTGCCGGAGGGGGGCATGGGCGATCCGCTGCTGGTCCTGCCGCGCTACTGGGACACGGATGCCATCACGCACATGGATGAGGTGATCGACATGGCGCAGCAGGCGGCCGCGTACGCCCTGCAGAACCGGGACGTGGAACTGGAGTATTACGACATCGTCTGCGCCCCGGCGAAGGGCCCGATCCCATGAGCGAGTGCATCTTCTGCCGGATCGTGCGCGGCGAAGCGCCCGGGAAGATCGTCTTTCGGGACGAGCTGGTGACCGCCTTCCACGACGCGCATCCGATCGCCGCCACGCACATCCTGATCGTACCGAACCGGCACATCGCCTCGACCAACGAGCTGGAGGAAGCGGATGCCGGCCTGGCCGGTCACCTGCTGCTGGTGGCGAAACAACTGGCCGCCGCCCAGGGCGTGGCCGAAAGCGGCTACCGCCTGATCCTGAACACCGGCCGGGACGGCGGACAGACCATTCCCCACCTGCACCTGCATTTGATCGCCGGGCGGCGGGCGCGCTGGACGCTGGGATGACAAAAACGGGCAGCCACATGGCTGCCCGTTCGGTATCACGGAAAAGCTACTTTTTCCTGCGCATCGTGCGCCAGACGTAGATCCCCAGGCCGATGCCGCCCAGCAGGAACACGGCGCCGAGGATGCCCAGCAGGGGCGAGGGACCGTCCTCGGGGGCGTTGGGATTCGTCGCCTCCTGGGACTGGGCGCCAAAGTCGACATAGGCGGTGTCGCCGGGGGCCACGTTCAAGGTGGTGGTCATCTTGATCGTCGGGTTGAAGCCGGCGGGCGGGGCGGCGCTGATGGTGTACTCGCCCATCGGCACGCGGGTGAAGCACATGCCCTGGTAGGCTTCCGCATCCGGGTTGATCTCGCTGACCAGCGTCTGCGAGAAGGTGCCGTCCAGGCTGGTCAGGCTGAGCGCGGCGCCGGGGATGGCCCGCTCGGTCTCCTGACGCAGGGCATCGCCGTTGACGTCATCGTAGACCAGCACGCACACATCCGCCAGGCCGCCGGCCACCGGGGTGGGCGTGGGCGGGGCGAACGTCGGGGTGGGCGAAGGTCCGGGGGTGGGGGAGGCCGCCGCCGGCCCGCCGACGCCGAGCAGAAGTGGCTGGCCTTCACGCAGCTGGCAGTCCGTGTTCAGGGCGTTGGTGACGATCAGATAGTCCAGGCTGACGTTGTTCAGCAGGGCGATGCTGGTGCAGGTGTCGCCGGCCTTGACGATGTAGACGATGCGGCCGTCCGGGCCGGGGGTCGGGGAGGCGTAGGCCGCCTGGGTGGGCGGCGCGGCCTGGACCCCGGACGCCAGCCAGGCCAGCCCGAGCAGGGTCAACGCCAATGCGGTCAGGAGCAAAGCTTTGGTTTTCATAGGTTCTTCGCGGGATTATACCCCATCGCATCGTCCTCTTGATATAATGCCCCTGCAGCCTGTGCGGGCGGTCTAGACGACCCGCGCCGGCTGGACGAGGAGAAGCACATGCCACTTCAAGTGATCGTCGGCGCCCAATGGGGCGATGAAGGCAAGGGACGCATCGTCGACTGGTTCGCGGCCGGGGCGGACGTAAACGCCCGCTACAACGGCGGGGACAATGCCGGGCACACCGTCACCGTGGGCGTGGAGATCTTCAAGCTGCACCTGATCCCCTCGGGCATCATCCACCCGCAGGTGACCGCCGTGCTCGGCAACGGCATGGTGGTCAACCCGAAGACGCTTTTCGAGGAGATGGAGGCCCTGCACAAGGCCGGCATCGACGTCTCGCCGCGCCGCCTGCGCCTGTCGTATGCGGCCCACTTGATCACGCCCGCACACCAGGCGTTGGACAGGGCCCTCGAGGCCCGCCGCGGCCAGGGCAACATCGGCACCACCGGGCGCGGCATCGGCCCGGCCTATACCGACAAAGCCACCCGCCGTGGCCTGCGCCTGGCCGATATGCTGGACGCCGGTTTCTCCGAACGGGTCGGCGATCATGTCAACGAAGCCAACCAGACCCTGGTCATGCTCGGGGCGGATCCGCTCGACCCGGCTCCGGTCCGCGAACTGTACCGCGGCTACGCCGAGAAAATGAAAGCCCACATCGCGGACACCTCCCTGGAGCTGTCCCAGGCAATGCACGCCGGCAAGCGGATCCTGGCGGAGGGCGCCCAGGGCACGCTGCTCGACATCGACTTCGGCACCTACCCGTTCGTGACCTCCTCCAGCACCACCGCGCCCGGCACCCTGACCGGCCTGGGTCTGGGACTGGATGCCGCCCGGGAGGCCTGCGTGACCGGCGTGGTCAAGGCCTTCCAGACGCGCGTCGGCTCGGGGCCCTTCCCGACCGAGGTGGAAGGCGAACTGGCGCTGCGGCTGCGCGGCACCGGTGAGAACCCCTGGGACGAGTACGGCACCACCACCGGCAGGCCGCGGCGTGTCGGCTGGCTGGACGGGGTGCTGCTGCGCTACGCCGTGCGCATCAACGGCATCAGCGAACTGGCGGTCACCAAGCTGGACGTGCTCAGCGGGCTGCCGTCGATCCGCCTGTGCAACGCCTACCGCGGCGGCGAGACCCTGACCGACCTGCCCTTCGGGCCTTCCGATCTGAGCCCGTACGAGCCTGTATATGAGGAGCTACCCGGCTGGCAGGCGGATGTGCGTGCCGTGCGCAGCTGGGCGGACCTGCCGCCCGAGGCGCAGGCCTACCTGGCGCGCATCGCCGCCCTGGCGGGTGTCCCGATCCGGCTGGTCTCGGTCGGACCGGAGCGCAGTCAGGTGGTTGCCAGCCCGGAACACGCCTAGGAAAAAGAAAACCGGCAGGTATTTCCTGCCGGTTCTTTGTTCCATGTTGATGGGCGCTATTAGTAACGGCGCTGACCGCCACCGCTGCGGTTGCGGTTGCCGCCGCCGCGATCGCCGTATCCGCCGCCGCGGTTCCCGTATCCGCCCCGGGACTCGGGCGGGCGGGCGATGTTGACCTTCAACTCGCGGCCAGCCAGGGAATAGCCGTTGAACTTGCTGATCGCGGCTTCAGCTTCCACCTGGTTGCTCATTTCAATGAAAGCAAAGCCTTTGGATTGCCCGGTATCGCGATCCTTGATCAGCGAAACCGTGGCAACGGTCCCGGCCTGGGCGAACAGCGTGCGCAAGTCATCCTCGGTGGTCGAATAGGCCAGGTTACCAACGTACAATTTAACTTCCATCTCTCTCGAAATCTCCTCGCCGCCCGACTGGCGGCGCATGAAAGGCCACTCAATTTCGAGCGGCGGGAACAGGGGCCTGAACAGGCAAAATCAGTATAACACACGCAGCGTCTGCGCGCCGACCGGAATTGAAAGCGGCTGCCCTTCGGCAGCCGCTCCGGGTCGCTCGGTTTCACCCGCCGTAGCGTTTGCGGATCTCCGGCAGGAAGTATTCCTCGAAGAAACGGTCGATGTCGTACTCCGCCTTCCAACCCCAGTCCTTGCGGGCGGCGGAATCATCCACGTCCTCGGGCCAGGAGTCGACGATGCCCTGGCGGCGCGGGTTGGGTTCGAAGCGGATCTGCGCCTGGGGGAAGGCCCGCAGGGCCCGCTGGCGGAACTCGCCGGCCGTCAGGCTGAAGGCGTCGATGTTGTAGACCTGGCGGCTGAGCTTCTGGCGCGGCACATCCATCAGCTTGAGGATCGAGCCGATCGCGTCCGGCATGGCCATGAAGGAGATCCTGGTGTCCTCGCGCACGAAGCAGTCGTAGGGCAAACCTTGCGCAGCATGGTGAAGCATCTCCGGCCCGTAGTCGGACGTCCCGCCAGAGGGCACGGTGAAGGCGCTGATCAGCCCGGGGAAGCGGATGGCGCGGAAATCGCACATCACCGGCGGCTGCGGGTCGAGGTGACGCTGGCCGCAGTACTGGCTGTAATAGACGCCCAGCTTCTCGCAGTAGAGCTTGTTGCAGCCGTACATGGTATGCGGGGTGTTCCAGTCGTCCTCCTTGACCCGCCCGGCGGCGTGCTTGGCTTCGCGGTTGGGGAAGCCGTAGGCGGCGATCGAGCTGGGGAAAAGGAATTTGACCGCCTGGCCGCGGCGCTCGGACTTGAAGGCCGCCAGCATGAGCAGCTGCATGGTCCCTTCGACGTTGATGCGGTGAGCTTCCTCGGTGGCGATCTCGGCCTTGGAGGAGAGCGAAGCTGCCAGATGAAAGATGACGTCGAAGTCGTAGTCGTAAAACTGCTTGACCCGGTAGACCAGGTCGCCCTGGACGTGTTCGGCCACCAGCGGGCGGATCGCCTCGGCCGGCGGCATCAGGTCGGTGGTGACGATGCGATACCCCCCCTGCCTTGCCAGACCCTGTACGAGCGCCTGACCGATCTCCCCGCAGGCCCCGGTCACCAGGACGGCTTTTTGGCTCATAGAATTGCTCCTTGAGTATGCTAGAATGGGAAAACCACACGCGTATTGTACAACACCCGGTCCCGCTCCGCCGGGGATTTTTGCCACTGCCTTTGACGCTGAAACTCATGATTCGCCCCCGCACCTCGCTTGCCGCGCTCCTGATCTGCCCGCTTGCCCTGCTCCTGGCGGCCTGTTCCGGGCTGCTGGCCGCGCCCACGCCGGGCGCCACCCCGGCCCTGCCGAGCGAGACCCCCACCGAGACGATCGTCTGGTTCCCGCCCACCAACACGCCCACCCGCCTGGTCACCCCGACCGCCGCCTCGACCCAGGATCTGCGTCCCGGGGTGGGCGGGCTGCTCGTCAGCGACGACTTCAGCGACCCGGGGCTGTGGAACACGTCCAGCTCATCCGTGGCCAGCGCCCAGGTGCTTTCGAACCGGCTGGTCCTGTCGGTCGTGGGCCAGGGGCCGCTCTCGATCCTCAGCCTGCGCAGCGAGCCCCAGCTGGCCGATTTCTACCTGGAGATCACCGCCAGCCTGGGCCTGTGCGATGCGGACGACCAGTACGGCATCCTGCTGCGCGCCGCCCCCGGCGGGAACTATTATCGCTTCAGCCTGCGCTGCGACGGGAAGGTGCGCCTGGAGCGCACCCGCAGCGCCCAGACCGCCCCGCTGATGGACTGGCTGCCCTCCGGCAACGCCCCGACCGGCGCCCCGGGTGAGGTGCGCCTGGGGGTCTGGGCGTCCGGCAGCGAGTTCCGTTTCTTTCTGAACGACCAGTACCAGTTCAGCCTGCGCGATCCCGTTTTCTGGACCGGGACGCTGGGCTTCTATGCCACCGCCGGGGGGAGTTCGCCCGTACTGGTCTCCTTCAGCGACCTGAAGGTCTTTTCCCTGGCTTACGTTCCGCTGGCGGCCTCGTCCACCCCGACGACCACGCCGACGTCCACCCGGCTACCCTGAGAGGTATCCCGAATCCGGTTTGTTCTGTACAATACAAGTATGCCCAATAACAAGCTCAACGACCTCGACCCGAAGACCTGGCTCAAGTTCCAGAAATCCTGGTTCATCCACAACCCGCCGCCGCGCAAGAAGGGTGTGCTGGTCCATCCGGCCAAGTACCCAGAAACGATGGCCCAGGAGTTCATCGAGTTCTTCACGAAAAAGGGGCAGACGGTGCTCGATCCGATGGCCGGGACCGGGTCCACGCTGGTGGCGGCGCTGCGGGCGGGGCGCGATTCGTACGGCATCGAATTGAATCCCAAGTATGCCGAGATCGCCCGCCGGATCGTGGCCGAGGAGAAGGCGGCGCTGAGCGAGGGCGCCTCCTACCTGAGCGCGGAGGTCGTCACCGGGGACGCGGCCCTGGCGGCCGGTCTCGGCTTTCCGCCGATCGATTATGTGCTCACCTCGCCACCTTACTGGGACATGCTGCATGCCAAAGGGGCGGAGACGCAGAAGAAGCGCCGCACGGCCGCCGACCTGGACGTCTTCTACTCGGACGACCCGAACGATGTGGGCAATTTGCATGATTATGAAGAGTTCCTGGCGAAGCTGGTCGCCATCTACGCCGGGCTGAAGCCGATGCTGCGCGAGAAGGCCTACCTGACGATCATCGTCAAGAACGTCAAGAAGGGCGGCAGGATCTACCCGCTGGCCTGGGACCTGGGGCGCGAGCTGGGGAAGACCTTCACCCTGAAGGACGAGAAGATCTGGTGCCAGGACAACCAGTCGCTGGCGCCCTATGGGCTGGGCTCGGCCTGGGTCAGCAATACGTTCCATCACTATTGCCTGCAGTTCAGGAATGATTAGACCATCCATGTCGATCGAGGGGAGATGACATGCTATCAGCTTCGGATATTGTCCGCATCCCTTACACCCCCGACCTGAGCGAGGGCGGCATTGCCTATGCCTGCCGTTCGCTGGCCTACACCTACGACCGCATGGGCGGCTCGCCGGTCGAGCGCATGCGCCGCATTGCCGCCGGGGTGGCGGTCGAGCTGGCCTTCCGCCGCCATCTCGGCAGGCAGGGGGTCCCGTTCGACGTGCTTGGGGCGACGCCCTTCACAGACCCGGACCATTACGACCTGTCCCTGGGTGGGCACCGCTGCGACCTGAAGAGCTACCACATCACCCGGCGGGAGCAGATCGACCTGCTGCGCCGCGATCCGTCCGCCGCCCTGCCGGCCCCGGCGCTGGTCCCGCTGGACCAGTTCGCCGCGGAAGGCCACCGGGCCGACGACCTGTACCTCTTCGCCTTCCTGCTGGGGGAGATGACCGCCCGGAGCGAGGAGGTGGACCGCCTGATCGCGGCCGGGAAACCGGCCTGCCTGGTGCATCCGCTGCCCGCGGACTGGGCCCGGCCGCATCCCTGGGTCCCGCTCGCCCCGCTGGCAATGAAAAGCGAATGCGACTCGCTCGTGGCGCTCGAGCTGGGCGGTCAGGATGCGGAACGGAATTTCATCACCCAGCGGGTCGAGCTGTCCCCGCGCCAGCGTATTCTCATCCCCGGAGACTGGCACAGCCTGGCGTATATGAAATGCGCCCACCGGCCCGGGAGGCGCATCGGGCTGCACAGCCCGGTGCATGCGGAGACCTATCTCATCCCATCGATCGATTGGGGCAACGTCTGGATCGACGGTGAGGCGGTCCTGCTGCTCGGCTGGCTGACGCATGAGCAGTTCCGCCGCCGGTCCAGGCTGCTGAATGCCGGGGTGCGCACCTTCCAGTATGCCCGCACGCGGACGAAGAATCTGGCGGTCCCGCTGGCGGAACTGGAGCCGCTGGGCCCCTTGTTCGAAAGGCTGGCGGCTTCCGCCTGAACACAAGCCGCGCGGCGGGAAGATCTGGTCGGGTAAAATGGAGAAGATGAACGGGAATCCTCCTGCACCTTGCGAACGAAAGAAGCCGCCCCTGTGGACGCGCTTTGTGGACATCGCCCTGCGGACGGTGCATGTCCTGGGGATCAGCCTGCTCTCCGGCGGGGCCGTGTTCGGGGCCACTCCCGACCAGCTCGCCCCGGTCCGGCATCTGGTCCTGTTCACCGGCAGTGCCCTGATCGTCTCCGAATGGCTGCACCGCCCGCACTGGCCGACCCAGGTGCGCGGTCTGATGGTCTACCTCCACGTCGGGCTCTTCGCCCTGACCCTGGTCTGGCCTGCCCTGGCGGCGATATGGCTTTTCCTGGCGCTCGCGTTCGGCATGTTCGGCAGCCACCTGCCGAAACGGATCCGCCACTGGTCGTTCGTCCTGCGGCGGTCGGAGGAGTGAGCGGGGGGCTCCGGCAGCAGAATTATTGAATTGACGGTCATTTTTACCTGTGGTATCATCCCAATCACAATTCAATAGCCCCCAGCGGCACTCTTATCCAGAGAGGCGGAGGGACCGGCCCGAAGAAGCCTCAGCAACCCCACGAGCGCGTGAAAGGTGCTAAATCCGGCAGCAGGGATGACCGTCAGGTCGTCCGGAATCTGGAAGATGAGAGGGCAGCCGTGCCTCGTGCGCAATTGCCCTTTCGTTCCGAAGGGGCAATTTCATTTATGAGAGGTGAAACCAATGACCACAACCTTCATGTCCTCCCCCAAGCTGATGTTCACGTCCGAATCGGTCACGGAGGGCCACCCGGACAAGCTCTGCGACCAGATCGCCGACTCCGTCCTGGACGCCTGCTTCGAGCAGGACCCGATGAGCCGCGTGGCCTGCGAAGTGGCCACCAAGACCGGCTTCGTCATGCTGCTGGGTGAGATCACCACGCATGCCTTCGTCAACTTCGACGAACTGGCCCGCAAGGTGATCGTCGACATCGGCTACGACCGTGCCAAGAAGGGCTTCGACGGCAGCACCTGCGGCGTCCTGTCTGCCATCGCCAGCCAGAGCCCGGACATCGACATGGGCGTCAGCCAGTCCTTCGAAGCCAAGGGCGGCGACAAGGACGAGATCGACCTGATCGGCGCCGGCGACCAGGGCATGATGTTCGGCTATGCCTGCAACGAGACCGCCCAGCTGATGCCGATGCCGATCTACCTGGCCCACAAGCTGACCCGCAAGCTGGCCGAGGTGCGCAAGGCCGGCACGCTGCCCTGGCTGTACCCGGACGGCAAGAGCCAGGTCACGGTCCAGTACGAGTATGGCAAGCCCAAGCGCATCGATACCGTCCTGGTCTCGACCCAGCACAGCGCGGATGTCTCGCACGCCGAGATCGAAGAGGGCGTGAGAGAGCATATCCTCGTGCCGTCCCTGCCGGAAGAAATGGTGGACGACAAGCTCAAGGTCTACGTCAACCCGACCGGGCGCTTCGTCATCGGCGGACCGATGGGCGATGCCGGCGTGACCGGGCGCAAGATCATCGTCGACACCTACGGCGGCATGGGCCGCCACGGCGGCGGTGCCTTCTCGGGCAAGGACCCGACCAAGGTCGACCGCTCGGCTGCCTACGCCGCCCGCTGGGCTGCCAAGAACGTGGTCGCCGCCGGCCTGGCCGACCGGGCCGAGATCCAGGTGGCGTATGCCATCGGCGTGGCCCACCCGCTCTCGGTCAACGTCGAGACCTTCGGCACGGGCAGGATCGCCGACGAGAAGATCGGCCAGCTGATCCTCGAGCACTTCGACCTGCGCCCGGGCGCCATCATCCGCGACCTGAACCTGCGCCGCCCGATCTACCGCAAGACGGCCGCCTACGGCCACTTCGGCCGCGACGACGTCCAGTTCCCCTGGGAGGACACGGGCAAGGCGGCCGCCCTCAAGGCCGCAGCCGGACTGTAGATTGATACGCAAAAGGGCGAGCAGTTCATCTGCTCGCCCTTTTTTGTTGACGGGGGAATTTATGGCTTTTCCAGCCCGTGCGCTTCCAGCAGCTTCTGATCGGACAACAACTTCTTCGTCTCGCCGTCGGCGACGATGCGGCCCTGGTCATGGAGGTTCCTTCTTAAAAAAATATCAATAAGGATTATATGCAGGAGAAGCCGGATGTTAATGGCGTCCCGGGATCGCGGTCAGAACAGGCGCGGCTGGTTCTTTGCTGCGCGGATGCGTTGCTGCGGGAGGAAGACGGGCATGCGCGTCGCCAGTCCGGAGCGGGCACACAATTCCCCGAAAAATTCGGCGAGCTGGCGGGCGTTCTGCGCCGCGGCGGAGTAGCGCTCCCCGAAGGTTTTTTCATAACGGGGCCGCAGGCCGGGGAAATGCTGGTCGAGCTTGGCGTAGTAATAGGCGCGCTGCCGGTCGCGCAGGGTCATACCGAAGGCGGGCAGGATGTACTGCGCTCCCGCCTCGGCGGCCCGCTCGACGATGGCGCGGAGGTTCGCTTGGCTGTCCTCGAGGAACGGCAGGACCGGCATCAGGGCGATCCCGCTCAGGATGCCGGCCCGGTGCAGGGCCTGCACGGCGGCCAGGCGGCGGGAGGAGACCGGCGCGCCCGGTTCGAGCTTCCTGCTCAGGTCGTCGTCGGCGGTCGTGACGGTGACGGTCACCGCGGCATAGGTCTTGGCCTGGATGGCAGCGAACTGGTCCAGGTCGCGCAGCACCAGATCGGATTTGGTGATGGTGTGGACCGGGAAACCGGCCTCGGCGATGGCCTCCAGGGCGCGGCGGGTCAGGCGCAGCTTCGCTTCGAGCGGCATGAAGGGATCGTTCATCGATCCGGTGCCGATCGTCCCGACGACGCGCTTGCTTTCCAATTCCTTTTTCAACAGCTCGATGGCGTTGGCCTTGACCAGCACCTCGTTGTCGAAATTCTCGATCTGGTAGCACTCCGAGCGCGAGTCGCAGTAGATGCACTGGTGCTGGCAGCCGCGGTACAGGTTCATGTTGTAATAGAGCCCGAACCAGTCGTCGGACCCTTTGACGCGCGCAAGAATGGTCTTCGCTTCGATTTCCCGGATCATAAGAATGAATTTACCGCAAAGAGAGGAAGAGCGCGAAGCGCTTCGCCGGTGCGAAGGGATCCTTGGCGTTCTCCGCTGCTTTGCGGTTCACTCCATCAACTCCCGATACAGGAACCAGTGACCCAGGCGGTCGTCGGCGCTTTTGATCGCGCGGTCGTAGTACAGGTCAAAGAGCTGTCCGCTGTCGACCCGCACGCGGAAGTAGTAGCGCCCGACCCCCAGCGAGCCGCGCCGGGCGGCCACGGCGGCATGGGCGGGCTGCATGTTGCGCGCTGAGCGGCCGCGGCGCGCGAAGTCCGTCCATTCGGAGGGGCAGGCGGTGACGCGGTAGTCCTTCCCGTTCCAGGAAAACCCGTTCGGGCAGGTGGGGGCCTTCTGGTAGGTCGGGGGCGTGTCGAAGCGGACCTCGATCTCCTCGCCGATGAAATGCAGTACGGTGGCCTCCATCTCGTTTCGTTCCTTGCCAGTATTGTACCCGTTCCTGAATAGGAAAATCCCCTGCCCGGGGCAGGGGATCGAGGCTCAATTTTCGGACTGGATCTTGGCCAGCAGCTGCCGGTACTCGTCCACGTTTTCCGGCGCGAGGGCGATGATCGATTCGATCGCCTGGAGCGCACCGGCCTTGTCCCCGGCGGTCAGCAGTGTCTCTCCGAGCATATCCAGCTGGGCGATGGCGTCGGCCGTGCGTCCCTGCCGGCGGTATTCCTCCGCCAGTGCCCGGCGCAGCATGGAGTATTGTGGATTGCCCTTGACCATGCCTTCGAGCAGGATCAGGGCCTCCTCCGAGCGTCCGGCGTTCTGCAGGTAGTTCAGACAATTGTCCAGTTCGGCGGCGGCCTGCTCGGGCTGATTGAGCCGGTTGTTGAGATCGATCAGGTTTTCGCGCACCAGCAGGTCCTCCGGCTCGAGCGTACGCAGCTGCTCGAAGACGCGCAGCGCCTGGCGCCAGTCGAGACGCTGCATGTCGATGTCGGCCATGCGCTGGAGCAGTTTGATGGTCCAGGCACGGTTGGCGCCTCCCTGCTGGGCCTGGCGCAGGGCGGTGGTGTAGGTCTTGCGGGCCAGGTCGAGCTCTGCCAGGCGGTAATAGATGTCGGCCAGGTCGATGTACTCGCCGATGGCCTCGTCGATCTGGCCGCGGGCGGTCAAGAGGTCGATCAGGCGGGTGCGGACGGCCATGTCCATCGGAGCGACCTTGACGATGCGCCGCAGCAGGTTGATCGCCTGGGCGGCCTCGCCGCGTACATTGTAAGCCGAGGCGACCACGGTGTACTTGGCGATGGCATCCTGCGTGCGCCCGTCCTGGATCAACAGGTCGCCGACCAGGGTGTGCAGGGGCAGGTAGGTGGGCGCCTGTTTGAAGGCGTCGAAGGCTTCGTCCATGGCGGACCGCAGATGGCCTTCGCGGGCCATCTGCCGGACGCGCCCGACCGCTTCGATCACCAGGCCGGACTGGGCCTGGGCCAGGACATCCGCCAGCGGGATCGGCGGCATGCCCTCCACCGATTTTGGCAGCTGCTCACGCGCCTGCAGCACGGCCGCCTGCCAGCCCGGACGAACGAGCAGCTGGCGGATGTTTTCGCACAACCGTTCCCAATTCTCCTTCTGGCTTTCGTGCGAGACCGCCTCGATCAGTGGCTCGTACATCTGGCGCATCTCGGCTCCCTGGTCGGGCGGGACGACGGATGAATCGGCGATCTTGAGCGCTTCCATGTATTCGCTCACGGCTTCGGCCAGCCGGCCCTGTTTTTGCTGGACTTCGGCGATGACCAGCCGGGCGCCGAGGGCGTATTCCTCGTTCTTGACCGCGATCTGGAGGTGACGCAGCGCGCTTTCCGTCCGTTCGGACTGGGCGCGCAGCATGCCGAGCTCGTAATAAAGCGCCGGGTCGTTGAAGCCGGCTGCCATGGCCTTGTCGAGCTCCTCGGCTGCCAGATCGTTCTGTCCCTTGGTCTGGGCATCGACGGCCTGCCCGATGTGCAGCACGATGCGGGTGGGGTCATTCGGCTTCAGGTTAAGCGAGCCGGTGGTGCCGCGCACGATGGACTGCATGTTGCCGCGCTTGCTGGGAGCGGCGTCGCCGAGACTGTCCGAGAGCTCGAACAGCACTTCGGCCAGCCGGGCGAGCGCCTTCCTGGCGGTGTCGGCGACCGGATCGAGGCCGGAATCGCTGCTTTTCGGGGCCGGGATCTGCTTGACCTGGGCGCTGCGCAGCGGACCGGTTCCGCCCTGCGGACGCATCGGCTTGGGCAGCAATTGCCCGCTGTTCAGGATCGACTGGGCCTGGCGCGCCTCCTGGCTGTTGGGGGACAGCTTCAGGGCACGGCCGACCATCTCGACCGCCTTGTCCATGCTGCCGGAATGCTGCATCAGGCTGGCGATCGCCAGATATTCGGTGGCCGCCTGGCCGGTGTGTCCGAGCCGTTCATGCACCATGGCCAGGTAGGAGCGGGCATTGATGTTCCCGGGGTCCAGCTGGGTGACACGCACCCAGTTCTCCAGTGCCTTGTCGGCATCCTGGCTTTTGATGTACAGCTCGGCGGCCTTCATGTACGCCTGGATGGCATCCTGGGAGTTGTTGAGTTGTTCCGAGATCTGGCCGGCTTTTTCCAGCGGCAGGGGATCGCCGGGCGCGGCCTGGATGGCGCGCTTGTAGACCTCCAGCGCCTGCGGGAACTGGCGCAGTTCAAAGAAGGCCAGACCGAGGCTGGTCAGGGCCTTGAACTCGTTTGGGAATTCATCCAGGGCCTTCTGGTAGGCAGACGCGGCCTTGTCCCACTGCTGGTCCCAGGCGGCAGAGTGGCCTTCGTTCATCGCTTTTTTGAAGATATCTTCTCGTCCGGCCATTATTTACTCTCAATGCACAGTTATGAAACAGCGTTCATTTCGTCCCAGTTCAAGCCCCAGCGCGCATCCGTGGAAAGCGGGATCGACAGCGGATAAGCCCCTTCCATCACCTGGCATACCACCCGGACCACTTCCTGCAGTTCCTCTTTCGGCGCCTCGAGCACCAGTTCGTCGTGGACCTGCAGCATCATTTTTGCCTGCAGCCTGGCCTTGACCAGCGCATCCGGGATGCGGATCATGGCGATTTTCATTATATCAGCAGCCGTCCCCTGGATGGGGGCATTGATCGCCTCGCGTTCCTCCCGGTTGCGCAGGGTCTGGTTGAGCGTGCTCTGCAGGGTGGGGAAGTAGCGCCGCCTGCCGAGCAGCGTCTCCACGTATCCGCTCTCGCGGGCGCTCTTGCGGATGCCGTCCAGGTAGGCCTTGACACCCGGGAATTGCTGGAAATAAGCCTTGACGAAATCCTCGGATTCGGCCAGGGTCAGTCCGCTGGTGCGGGTCAGGCCGAAGGCGGACATGCCGTAGATCAGGCCGAAGTTGATCGCCTTGGCATGCCGGCGCTGCTCCTTGGTGACGGAGTCGAGCGGGACCCCGTAGATGGCCGCCGCGGTGGCGGCATGGATGTCCTGCCCCTGGCGGAAGGCGGAGAGCATGGCCTCATCCTTGGCCATGATGGCGACCAGGCGCAGTTCGATCTGCGAGTAATCCAGCGAGACCAATACCTTGCCCGGGGCGGCCACAAAGCCGCGCCGGACGCGCCGGCCGAGTTCGGTGCGGGTGGGGATGTTCTGTAAATTCGGATTGGACGAGGACAGGCGGCCGGTGACGGCCCCCGTCTGGCTGTAGGAGGTGTGCACCCGCCCGGTCTCGGGATGGATCTCGAGCGGCAGCGTGTCCACGTAGGTGGACTTGAGCTTGGCCAGCTCGCGGTATTCCAGGATGGCGTCGACGACCGGGTGCTGCCCGCTCATCTCATCCAGCACGCCGGCGGCGGTGGAATAGTGTCCGGAGGCGGTCTTCTTGCCGCGGTCCGGGGGTTCCAGGCGCAGGGTGCCGAAGAGCACGTCCGAGAGCTGCTGGGTCGAGTTCAGGTTGAAGGCCTTCCCGACGGCGGCATACACGTCCTGCTGGATCGTCTGGATGCGTTCGTCGAGCTGGAGCGCAAAGGCGGCGAAGAACTCCTTGTCCAGGCGGATGCCGGTCATTTCCATGTCGGCCAGGACGGGGACGAGCGGCATCTCGATCTGGGTGAAGAGTTCGGCCAGCTTCGGATGGGCGTCGAGACCCTTTTGCAGGATCGGCTGCAGGCGGATGACGGTCTCGGCGTCCGCGGCGGCATACGGGGCCGCGTCGCCGATCGCCACCTGGTCCATGCTGAGCTGGTTCTTGCCGCTGCCGATCAGGTCCTCGATGTGGATCATCATGTCGCCCAGCCGGGCCAGGGCCAGGTTCTTAAGCCCCAGGTTGCGGCTGTTCGGGTCGATCAGCCATTCGGCGATCATCGAGTCGAAGGCCAGCGGGGTCACCCGCACGCCCAGGCGGGCGAGCAGGATGAAGTCGTACTTCATGTGGTGGCCGATCTTGGGGATCGACGGATCGGCCAGCGGCCCGCGCAGGGCGGAGAGCACCTGCTCGAGGGGCAGCTGGGTCCCGCTGCGATGGCCGACCGGGATGTAGTAGCCTTCCCCCTCCTGGACGGCGAGCGAGATCCCGACCAGGCCGGCAGTCATCTCGTCGGTGGAGGTGGTCTCGGTGTCGAAGGAAATGACCCTGGCTGCCTGCAGCGCCTGCACCAGCTTTTCCAGTCCGGCGGGGGTGTCGACCACGATGGTCTTGAGATTTTCGGGCGGAAGGATTCCCGGGCGGGCGGGGGCCGCCTGGGCCGCCTGGGCCGCCTGCTCCGCGAACAGGTTGAGCTGCTGGGTGCCGGCCGGAACGGCCGCGCTCCCGCTCAGTTTGCGGATCTTCTCGATTAGCGTGCGGAACTCCAGCTGGCGGAAGATGGCTTCGATCACCGCCGGATCGTAGGCGTCCGGCCGGGCCTGCTCGAGGTCGACGGTCACCGGCAGGTCGGTGCGGATGGCAGCCAGTTGCTGCGAAAGATAGGCCAGGTCCCTGCCCGATTCCAGCTTCGTCCGCCAGCGGGTCTCGACTTCGTCGAGATGGGCATAGATGGCGTCCAGGGTGTCGTATTTCGCCAGCAGGGCTTCGGCGGTCTTCTCGCCCACGCCCGGGACGCCGGGGATGTTGTCGGATTTGTCGCCGACGATCGCCTTGTAGTCCACCACCTGGTCGGCGCGCACGTGCAGTTTCTTGAACACGTCCTCGTCGGTGATGTAGTTCTGGTCGTCGCCGGCCAGGTAGACGATGGTGCGCTCGTTGACCAGCTGGAGCAGGTCGCGGTCGCCGGTGATGATCTTGACCCCCAGACCCTGACCGGCGGCCCAGCGTGCCACCGAGCCGAGCACGTCGTCGGCCTCGAAGCCTTCCATCTCCAGCCGCGGGATGTTGAAGGCATCCACCATCTGGCGGATGCGCTCGATCTGCGAACGCAGGTCATCCGGCATCTTGGCCCGGGTCGCCTTGTATTCCTTGTAAAGTTCGTCCCGGAAGGTCTTGCCGGTGTCAAAAGCGACTGCCAGGTAATCGGGTTTCTCCTGCTCGTAAATGCGCAGCAGTTCCCGGGCAAACCCGAAGATGCCGGCCGTCGGCTCGCCCGCGGAGGTCTGCCAGCGCTGGCTGGAAGATCCGGCCGTGAGGGCGAAATACATACGGTAGGCCAGGGCGTGGCCGTCGATCAGATAAAGGGTAGGGGGCATACTCAAAATTGTACCGCGGAGTACGCGCAGTTCGCAGAGAAATTCTATGTCTCAGCGGTCTTCGCGCTCTCCGCGGTAGGGAAGGAGAGGCCGGGCCAGTTACCGGAGCGGTTGGGAGATCCCCTGTCGCTGACGGGTCTGGTTGATGTAATCCCGGATCAACTGGGCGGGCGGGGGTTGCGAACCGCCCATGATCAGATAGCCGGGCGCCCAGAAGTCACCGGAGGGATTCTCTTTCTTGAAGCGCGGGAACTCGGAAAAGAGCTTGTCGGAGGTGTGCTGGCGCAGGATGCGCATCACATAGGCCGGCGAGGTGGACGGGGAAACGTTGACGATCCATTGCAGGTACTCCGGCCGTACGGAGATGTATTCCAGCCGCCAGCCAAAGGCGACGCAGATGTGCGGCATCCATTCCGAGATGCGGTCGGACAGGTCGCCGGTCAGGTAGTGCTGGGGGAAGCGCGGCAGGAGCAGGCAGGCATAGTCCAGGTTGTACAGCGAGGCCGAGGTCGGCTCGAGCACGAGCTTGCGCGCCATCTCGGCGATCGGACGCGGGCGTGTCTCCTCCAGGTTGTCCGGTTCCGGACGGCGGGACTTGCTCTTGCGGGTGATGACCAGCGATTCGACCGTCTGTTCCAGGCTGGAGCCTGGCAGAGTGTCGGGGTACTGCCCCGGCGGCATGCCGGGATCGAACGGCGCGTCCATGTCGCGATCGTTCGCCGGCCGACCGAGCCTGGCGACCGGCATCGGGATCGTTTCCGGATCGAACTCGATCCTGGGCATGCGAATGACGGGTTCCGGGTTGGGCGGCGGAACATCCGACAGGATGTTGTTCAAGGCGGACAGGTTGGCCGGTTCTTCCTCCGGCTCCTGCTCTTCCATCCGCGCAACAGGCTGGCCTTCTTCCTGCGGCGAGTGACAGAGGGAATGCACGAGCTGGTTGGCCTGCGTGCGAATGGTGCTGAAGGGGGTTTCGGCGTCGAAAACGAGCGCCAGGACCATGTTCTCGGCCAGCAGGGTGGCGTAGAGCATGTGCTCGGCCTCGGTCGAGTTCAGGCGGATGAAGCGGACGATGTCGCTGTTCTCCTGCCGGTCCCAGTAACGGCCGACCGCCTCGGCAAGCTCGTGTGCGGCCGCCTGCGGCAGCTGCCCGGCATACGCCCAGAGCTGGTCCTGGCGGGTGATCAAGGCTGCCTGCGAGGACGATTCGAGCGTCAGGCGGGTCAGGTGCTGGGCGGCGCGGGTCACGTCCGATAGCCAGACCGGGGCATCGCCCTTGGCGACGACCGGTTCCGGTTCCACCGGCCGGGCGGAGGGACGGAAGAACCTGTCCATCATCCCGAGCAGGTCGGGCAGGTAGAAGGGTTTGGTGAGATAGTCGTCCGGCGTGATCTCGTCGATGGCGGAATGCCAGCCGGCTTCCGAAATGACCACCAGGCGGATCTTTTCGTTCCGCAAGCGCAGTTCACGGCCAAGGGCGGCCGTCTGGTTTGGATCCGGGTGGGTATCGAGAAAGGCCAGCGTGCACCCCATCTGCTGGACAAAGTCGATCGCGGTGTCCTTCTCGCTGGTGACACGGACGACGAACCGCCCGGTCTCTTCCAGGCTCTGGCGAACGAGTTCTCCAAAGGGGAAATCGGATGTGACAATCAACAGCGGTGTCGTCATCTTAACGAATAGTGTATCACTACCGGCCAAGCGTGGCAAGCGCTTTGGCGAGGGAATCTGTGCCTTTGGGCATAGGCATTTGCGGATCGGACGGGCGGCATCTTCCGGGCTTTCGGATCGATGCAACCCGCCTGCAACCCATGCTACAATAACCGGGAGGAGAATGCCATGCCTGGATACGCTGAATTCATCAGAAGTTATCCCGCTTACGACCGGACGCATGAGATGGACGAACTGCGCCAGCGTGAGTACGGCCGGCTCGACCGCCTGGGCCAGGTGTACCTGGACTACACCGGCGGCGGTCTGTATGCCGAGCGGCAGATCCGGGAACATCAACAGCTGCTTGCCGACCACGTTTTCGGCAATCCGCATTCCTCGAATCCCACCTCTATGCAGGCCACCCACCTGGTGGAACAGGCCCGGGCATCCATCCTGGATTTCTTCCATGCGGATCCGGGTGAATATGTGGTCATCTTCACCCAGAATGCCAGCGGCGCGCTCAAGCTGGTCGGCGAGTCCTATCCATTCGGCACAGGCTGCCGCTACCTGCTGACCTTCGACAATCATAATTCGGTCAACGGCATCCGCGAGTTCGCCCACGCCCGCGGTGCGCAGGTGACCTACATCCCGGTCTGCCTGCCGGAGCTGCGCCTGGACTCTCAGGCCCTGGAGACAGCCCTGGAGCAGGCGGGCTCCTGCAACAACCTGTTCGCCTTCCCGGCGCAGTCGAACTTCTCCGGCGTCCAGCATCCGCTGGAATGGATCGAGCGCGCCCATGCGCGCGGCTGGGACGTGCTGGTCGACGGGGCGGCCTTCGCGCCCACCAACCAGCTCGACCTGTCCGTATCCAAGCCGGACTTCGTGCCGCTGTCCTTCTACAAGATCTTCGGTTACCCGACCGGCATCGGCGCGCTGATCGCCCGCCGGACGGTGCTGGGGAAGATGCACCGCCCCTGGTTCGCCGGTGGGACGATCACGGTCGCTTCCGTCCAGGGCGACAAGTACTTCCTGGCCGAGGCTCCCGCGGCTTTCGAGGATGGCACGCTGGATTACCTCAACATCCCGGCTGTCGAGATCGGCCTGCGTCATATCCGTTCGATCGGCTACGAGACGATCCACGAACGCGTCCGCTGCCTGACCGGCTGGCTGTTGGATAACCTGTCCGGGCTGCAACATAAGAACGGGAAGCCGCTGGTCCGCATCTACGGGCCGTTGAGCACGGAACAGCGCGGCGGGTCGGTGACGCTCAATTTCTTCGACCGCGACGGCAACCCGATCGACCACCGCCGGGTGGAGGCGGAGGCCAACAAGGTCAACATTTCCCTGCGCACGGGCTGTTTCTGCAACCCGGGTGCCGGGGAACTGGCCCTGGGCATCTCCAAGCCGGAACTGACCGCCTGCTTCTCCCAGCCCGGCCACGAGCGCCTTTCCTATGACGATTTCCGTCTGTGCATCGACGGCAAGGCTTCCGGGGCGGTGCGCATCTCGGTCGGCCTGGCCAGCAATTTCGAGGACGCGCAGGCGCTGCTGCGTTTCGCTGAAAGCCTGCTGCATTAATACCTGATGATGGCAACTCCGCAAACCCCACCCGCGCTCCCGCGCCGATCCCAGATCCGGCTCGGATTGCGCGTGCGCATCGTGCTCAAGCAGGATCAGGCCAGCGGGAAGCTGACCGAAGGGATCGTGGGCGAGATCCTGACCAGTTCCCCGACCCACCCGCACGGCATCAAGGTCCGGCTGACCAGCGGGGCGGTCGGGCGGGTCAAGCAGATCGTGCCGGATAATTAGTCCCTCCGGGCTAGTGACATCCGATCATCTTGTGCTATACTCGACAAGTCTTATCCGATTTCAATCTTTGAGGAGAGTAGAAGAGATGAAGGCCCAAAAGAAACTGTGGTTCACCCTGATCGTCGCCGCCCTGGTCTTTGTGACCGTCGCCTGCTCCTGCGGCAGCCTGTCCAATCTCGGCCTCGGCGGCAGCCCCGAGCCGATGACCGGCCTGGCCGGCACCTGGCTGGACAGCTACGAGAACACCACCCACACCATCACCTGGAACGGCAGCGCTTACAGCGTTTCCTCGAACAATGCCGAGCGCGGAAATTACTCCGTCAGCGATGTCTCCTGGGACGGCAGCACCTTCACCTGGACGTATTATGTTGCCCAAAATGATGTCTACGTGACCATCCAGGCCTACCAGATCGACGGCGACTACATGTACCTCAACTGGTGGAGCACGAACGATAATTCCGGTCAGGACACTTTCTACCGCCAGTAGGCTCGAGCGGAAACCTTAAAATTCGCCCCACGGTCATCCCGTGGGGCGAATTTTTAAGCCAGTCATTCCGGAAGGAGAGTATAATTTTCGCCATGCCCAAACGGCCCGCGCGCGAGCGCCGACGTCCCCCTTCTCCCTTAATCTACCTGTTGATCCCCCTGGCCTTTTTGCTTGGCCTGGGTACCGGCAATTTCCTGTGGGCGGATGGCAGCGGATCAGGACAGGATTCGAATCAGCTCCTGAACATGTCCGCCCTGGTGGATGACGATCCATCCTTAGGGCCTGAGGATGCGCCCGTCGTGATCGTCGAGTTCAGCGATTACCAGTGCCCCTACTGCCAGCTCTGGCATCAGCAGGTCTTTCCGCAGATCGTGCAGGCCTACGGGGACCGGGTCCGCTTTGTCTACCGCGATCTGCCGATCCAGGGTCACCCTCAGGCGCTGCCGGCGGCCATCGCCGCCAACTGCGCCGGGGAGCAGGGTGCCTACTGGCAGTTCCACGATCGCCTCTTCAGCGGCTACTATGATCTGGGCCGCAGCGCCTATGAGATGTACGCCCAGGAGTTGAGCCTGGACGTGGAGGCGTTCACAGCCTGCCTGGACAGCGGCCGCAACCAGACCGAGCCCCAGCTGGACTACCAGGACGCAATGAGCATCGGCGTCAACAGCACGCCGACCTTCGTGATCAACGGCCAGATCGTGGTCGGCGCGCAGCCATTCGAGACGTTCCAATCCGTCATCGACGATGCCCTGGCTGCCGGCCGTTAGATTCGATTTAGAGATCATCCCCAATTCGGGGCGCGTGTGAGGGAGAGATGAAGAAATTTGTGGCGATCGCAGGCAATATTGGCGTGGGAAAATCCACCCTGGTGGAAATGTTATGCGGCAAGATGGGTTGGACACCGTTCTTTGAACCGGTGGCGGAGAATCCCTACCTGGCCGATTTTTACCGGGATATGCAGAGCTGGGCCTTTCATTCCCAGATCTTTTTCCTGACCCACCGCCTGCGCGCCCATCACCAGCTGGCCCTGTTCCCTTCCTCGGTCATCCAGGATCGTTCGGTGTACGAAGACGCGGAGATCTTTGCCCACAACCTGTTCCTGCAGGGGCATATCCGCACGCGCGATTACCAGACCTACCGCGAACTTTACCAGACCCTGATCGAATTCCTGCCCCCGCCGGACCTGGTCATCTACCTGCGCGCCTCCGTCCCGACCCTGATCGAGCGCATCGGACGGCGCGACCGCGAGTACGAGCGTGCCATCCCTGCGGATTACCTGGCCAGCCTGAGCAACCTCTACGAGACCTGGATCGACAACTTCACCCTCTGCCCGGTCCTGACCGTCCCGGCGGACGATATCGACTACGTCGCCCACAAGGGGCACCTGGAATTGATCGCCAGCAAGGTGGACGAAAAACTGACCGGCAAGGAAGAGGTCATCTTCGACCCGGAGGAAGTGGCCCGGGCGGCCTGCGATTGATCGAACGGAGATGAAAAGGACGGGCGAGCGCCCGTCCTTTTATTATTCGAAGAAGGTCCCCCACTTCCAGTCGCTTTTCAGCCACAGCCGCAGCGATCCGGCAGATCCGTCGCATTCCAGGAACTGAACGAAACCGGGCGGATCGCCACCGGGCCAGCAGCCCGGGACGGGCTCATCGATCCCCGGTTCCGGGTTGGGCGTGGAAGTGCCGATCGGATTGTTGGGCCGGCCCAGGCTGGGGCGGCAGTTGAAGTACCATGCCCCGTTCCCATCCGGGAGCCGGCACCAGGTTCGGTCTGCGGCGGTGACGACCGGGTAGTTGAAGATGTCCGCCGTGCGCCCGTCCGGTTTGATCAGGCGCACGGTATCGCCCCCGTCGCTGAGCGAGAGACCGGTCTGGCTGGCAAACAGGACCAGCATGCCGCGCGGCAGGAGGGTCACCTCCGGAAGTGTATAGGGGCTGGATCCACCCTCCCCGTCGTCCAGGCGCCAGTTCTTCAGGCTGATCGACTCGCTGCCCATGTTGATCAACTCGATGTATTCGTCGCTGTTGTTGATCAGGCCGTCCGCGTTCCAGTCGGTGCGCGGGTGGGGAAGGAATTCGTTGATCACCACGGCACCCGGGAAAGCGGTCGGGAGGGAGGTGGATGTGCGCGTTAGCGTGCGGGTGGGGGTGAAGGAGGGCGTGTACGTGACCACGCCGCTGCACAGGGTGACCGCACTGCTGCGGTTCTGCGGGTTGGCGGGGGAGATCAGCACGTAGTCGCCGGCGTTGTTATCGTTGTCCACGCAGGCGGTGCTGCCACCGGGCAGCCGTTCGTAGCTCTGGTTGAGCGTGCCGGAGAGCGGCGCCAGCGTCGTCCCTTCGCGGTAGGTGGTGGTGGCGCACAGGCCGGCCTGGTCGATGACCGTCCCGCCGCTGTTGGTCAGCGCCAGGCCGCCATCGTCGGCCAGGGCCGGGCTGAAGGTTTGGTCCGCATTGGTGATGCTCGAACCGGTATTGGATGCCAGAAGGTAGAACTGTCCCGGCAGCAGGATCGTCCCGGTCGGAATTGTGGCCAGGGCGTAGGTGGTTGCCGCGCAACTGGCGGAGCGCCGCACGGCCCAGCCACCGATGTTGACCGCCCCGCCGCTCGGGTTGAAAAGCTCGACGAACTCATCGTCCGAGCCGTTCGGCCCGCGTGTGCGGAATTCGCTGATCACCAGGTAGGCCGGCGGACCGGCGGTGCGGGTGGGCGTGGGGGTGAGCGTGGCGGACGCCGTGGGCGAATCGGTTGGCGTGGGCGTTCCGGTATCGGTCGGGGAGCCGGTCGGGGTGGGCGTGTCCGTGACCGTCGGCGTCGCCGTGGGTGTGGCGGTTTCCGTCGGGGTGGGGGTGTCGCTTACAGTGAACGTGGAAGTCGGAAAGAAACAGGGAGTGTACGGATCGGCCATGACCTGTGGATTGCTCGGCCCGATGACGGTGAAATCGCCGGCATTCCCGTCCGAATCGTAGCAGTTCCCGCTGCTGCCGCCGGGTTTGCGTTCATAGCTCTGGTCCAAGGCCCCGACGATCGGGATCAGCGGGGATCCTTCCGCAGCGGCAGGACTTAATCCAGCCTTGTCGATCACGGTCGTGCCGCCCGGCAATGTCAGGGCCACCCCGCCGTCCGAGTCCGCAATCCCGCTGGACATCGTTCCATCCCGCGTCAATCCGCTTGCGCTGGTTGCTGCCAGGAAATGCTGACCTGGTGCAAGCGATGTGCCGGCTGGAATGGTGAAGCGGGTGGTCATCGTCCCGGTACTGCTCACCGAGCGGATCAACCAGGAGCCGATGTCGATGCTTGCGGAGGTTGGATTGAACAGTTCCACAAATTCATCCGTAGCCCCCAACGGTCCGTGGGTTCGGAATTCGCTGATGACGATATTGTTCTGCGCCGGGTTTTGCTCCGGGGCTGCCAGCGCCCGGGCGCCAAGGGAAACCGCAAACAGGCTGGCAATCACGAACAAGCCTGCCTGTGCACGGAACGAGCGAATGCGGAAGCGAGTGCTGCGCATCGATGCCTGACTCTCCCACCTATGATAACACAGCCGAATCCGGGCGCCCCGTTCGGCGCCCCCGGAGAGTTCGAATCGGATACGGTTACCTGGTTTCGATCACCAGCTTGATGGCAGTGCGGACCTTGTCCTCGATCTGAACTTCGACGAATTCGGGCACGCAGGCGATGAAGATGCCGTCGTTCTTTAAATACCCGGTTGCAAGGACCAGAGCCTTGACCGCCTGGTTGATAGCCCCCGCCCCGATTGCCTGGACTTCCGCCCGCTTGTGCTCGCGGACCACACCCGCGATCGCTCCAGCCACAGCGGACGTACGGGAGGTTGCGGATACCTTGATCATCTCCATGGCGTTACTCCCTTGAAAGCTTCTCGAATGAGGGGCAACTTGTATCAAAATTGTATACGATTTGAAGGTGAGATTCAAGCGGTCGCGGCCGATTGTCTGAACATCAGGGCGGACTTACCAGACCCCCGCAACTTCAGCCTTGCAGTTCGGACACATCCCCCGCGGCGTAAGGCGGTTGGCGCGCACGTGAAAGCCGGTCCGTTCGATCAGGGGGGAATTGCACTGCGGGCAGAAAGTGGTCTCATATTCGTTGACCCGGCCCGGCAGGTTCCCGGCATAGACGAAACGCAGTCCCGCCTCCCGCCCGATCTCGGCTGCCTGCAGCAGGTTGCGGGGCGGCGTGTTCGGCGTATCCATCATCTTATAGTCGGAGTGGAACGCGGTCACATGCCAGGGGATGTCCGCCGATAGGGACGCCAGGAAGCGCGCCGCCTCCCAGAGTTCCTGCGGGCTGTCGTTGAAGCCGGGCACGACCAGGGTGACCACCTCCACCCACAGCCCGCTCTCCTTCGCCCGTTTGATCGTATCCAGGACGTTCTGCAGCACACCGCCGAGCTGGCGGTAGTTGCGCTCCTGCATCGATTTCAGGTCGATCTTGATGCCCGAAAGGACCGGACTCAGGTAGTCCAGTACTTCCGGCGTGGCGTTGCCGTTCGAGACGAACACGCAGCGCAGGCCCTCCCGCACTGCCGCTTCGAAGACCGCCCGCGCCCACTCCGAGGTGATCAGCGGCTCGTTGTACGAGGAGGCGATCACATCCGCCCCGGCGCGGAGGGCGACGGCGACGATCTGTTCGGGGGAGATCCGGCGGACGAAAGTTGCCGATTCGTCCGATCCGGGATCGCGCAGCGCCTGGGAGGTCAGCCAGTTCTGGCAGTAGCCGCAATGGAAATCGCAGCCCAGCATGCCGAAGGTCAGGGCGATCGAACCGGGTTTGAAATGATAGAAAGGTTTTTTTTCGACCGGGTCGGCATTCAACCCGGAAACGTACCCCCACGGGACGCGCAGTTCCTTCCCGTCATGGAAGCGCACCTGGCAGATGCCGCGGCGCCCGGGGCGGACCAGGCAGCGGTGTCCGCAGGCCGTGCAGCGGATGGAACCGTCCGGCTGGGTTTCGGTCAGCAAGCCCGGGGCGGTCAGCGGGTCGAGCAGATCGGCCAGGGTGGTCATGGATCAATCATACACCTTTAAGCGGCGATATAATCGAGGCAAAGGAGAACCACCATGCCCCTGGATCCTGCCCTGATTCGCTCCCAGTTCCCATCCCTCGACCGCCCGGCCATCTTCTTTGACAACCCCGGCGGGACGCAGATCGCCCGCCCGTCCGCCGAGCGCATCCAGCGCTATCTGCTGGAATGCAACGCCAATCACGGCGGCGCCTTCGAGACCAGCCAGCGCTCGGATGCAGTTTTGGATGAAGCCCATGCTGCCATGGCAGACTTCCTCAACGCCTCCCGGCCGGAGGAGATCGTCTTCGGCAACAACATGACCACCCTGACCCTGCACATCTCGCGTTCGCTGGCGCGCCGTCTGAGCCCCAGCGACGAGATCGTCGTCACCCGCCTCGACCATGACGCCAACATCTCGCCCTGGCTGCTGGTCGCCGAGGACCGCGGCTGCAAGGTGACCTGGATCGATTTCGACGTCGAGGATTGCACGCTGAAGCTGGACGAGTTCGAACGCGCCCTCGAGCGCCGTCCGAAGCTGGTGGCCTTCGGGTATTCCTCCAACGCGGTCGGCACGGTCAACCCGGTGCGCCGGATCACCGAGATGGCGCATGCCGCCGGCGCGTTGGTCTACGTTGACGCGGTCCAGTATGCCCCGCACGGTCCGATCGACGTCCAGGACCTGGGGGCGGATTTCCTGGTCTGCTCGGCGTACAAATTCTTCGGTCCGCACGCCGGGGCCCTGTACGGGCGTTACGATCTGCTGGATGAGTTGAAGGCCTACAAGGTCCGCCCGGCGACCAATTCCCTACCCGGGCGCTTCGAGACCGGCACCCAGAATCACGAGGGCATCGCCGGCGTTCTCGGCGTCCTCGAATACCTGGAATGGCTCGGCCGGACGTTCGGCAGCGAGCATGAAGAGGGCCTGCGCGAGCGCGGCTACTCGGGCCGGTGCCTGGAGTTGAAGAAGGCCATGACCGCCATGCGCGCCTATGAGTACGAGCTCGGCCGCGGTTTGCTGTCCATGTTCGAGACGATCCCCGGGCTGCGGATCTACGGCCTGACCGACCCGGCCCGGCTGGAGGAGCGCGTCCCGACCTTCTCCTTCCGCATCGGCGATCGCTCGCCGCGCGCCATCGCCGATGCGCTGGCAGGCGAGGGCATTTACGTCTGGGATGGCAATTACTACGCCCTGGCGGTCACCGAACGGCTGGGGGTCGAGCAGCATGGCGGGATGGTGCGGGTCGGTGCGGCGCATTACAACACGCTTGCCGAAGTGGAGAAGCTGGGCTCCGCCCTGCGCCGGATCGTAAAATAAAAACACCGCCGGAGGCGGTGAGTTGGGCACTTAAGCACGAACGGCTGGGTGAGGGGGGCACCCAACCGTTCGTAACCATATGATACATGAGGTGCAAGTTTTGTGCAAGGGTTTTGAATAAGAATCCACTTAATGTTTTTGTAAAGTGCCCCAGGCAGGAATTGAACCCACATCAGAGCCTTAGGAGTGCCCTGTTCTATCCGTTGAACTACTGGGGCGGCGCGCAAAATTATACCAAACTTCTTGCGTTTCCCTTGGAGCGTTGCTATACTAGAGCCTATGGACCCCCAAAGATTCGGACGTTACGAGATCAAGGCTGAGATCGGCCGCGGCGGGATGGCGACCGTGTACCATGCCTCCGACCCGCGCTTCGAGCGCGAGGTTGCCATCAAAGTCCTGCCGCGTGAAATGCTGCATGATCCACAGTTTCGCACCCGCTTCGAGCGCGAAGCCAAGACGGTTGCCCTGCTCGAGCACCCGGCCATCGTGCCCGTGTACGATTTCGGCGAGGAGGACGGACAGCCTTATTTCGTCATGCGCTATATGACCGGCGGTTCGCTCTCGGACCGGATGAAGTCCGGCCTGCTGCCGCTGCCAGAAGTGGCGCGCATCATTTCCCGCATCGCCCCCGCCCTGGACGAAGCGCACGCCAAAGGCATTATTCATCGGGATATCAAACCCGGCAACATTCTTTTCGACCAGTACAACGAACCGTATGTTTCCGATTTCGGTATCGCCAAGTTCGCCCAGTCGCAGACCAACGTGACCGGCAGCGCCATCGTCGGCACGCCGGCATACATGTCGCCCGAGCAGGCCCAGGGAGAGGGCAACATTGACGGCCGCTCGGACATTTACGGATTGGGCGTGATCCTGTTCGAGATGCTGACCGGTCAGCAGCCATATGCCGGCGACACCCCGATGAGCATCGTGGTCAAGCACATCACCGAGCCGGTACCGCACATCCTGGATGTCAAGCCGGATCTGCCCACCGACGTCGAGCTGGTGATCGAGAAAGCCATGGCCAAGGACCGCGAGCAGCGCTTCGGCTCCGTGCGGGCGCTTTCGGAAGCCTTGAACGCCGTGGCGCGCGGCGCGACGCCGGACCTGAGCTCGGCCTCCGACGTCACCCGTATTGCACCGGCGAAGACCGTGGCCTCCAAGGGTTCCTCCCGCGCCGCCCAGACCGTGCTTACGAAACAGGCCGCCCGGACCGAGACATCCCCGCGCAAGAAAGGCGGAGCCTGGGTGGGTATCGTCATCGGGCTGGTCGTCGTGTCCGCGATCGCCGTCGGCGGGCTGCTGGTCTTCGGGAAGGGTCTCCCGCTGGTAGCTGGCCTGTTCCCGGCTTTCACCGATACACCCGGCAGCGTGAGGAACACACCCACAGTCGAACTGCCGGCCCAGGTCACCGAAACCCTGCCGGCGGTCGTGGTCCAGCCGACCGACACAGCCACCCTGACGCCTACCGTGGCCCAGCCGGTCAATCCGGTCATCGGCGGGGCGGACTTGATCGCCTTCGTCAGCGACAACGATATCTACATCGTTCGCGTCGATGGGATCGGTTTGCGGCGGATCACGGAGGATGGCGCGGAGAAGCGCGGTCTGCAATGGTCGCCGGAAGGGGACAGGCTGTTCTTCCTGAGCGGGATTTGCATCCAGTATGTTCTCATCCAGGACGGCGCGGTGTCCAACCTGGCCTGTTTCAATTCGGCACAATTTCTGGAAGCCTTTGTCATATCACCCGATGGAACCCAGGTGGCGATCGACCTGGACCGGACCATCTATATCGTGCCCTACGATCTGGAAGCCATCGGCCAGGCGCGTAATCACGCCAGCTTGCGGAATATGAATGGCTGTTATACCTACACGGTGGACACGACCGGGATTGGGGGGGGAAAGATCGGGGCTGCTCCGCTGGACCTGCGCTGGTCCAGAGACGGCAATCGGGTGGCCATCAAGATCAAGGCGGTCGAAGGCGACCGGCAGATCGAGCTGATCCGTCTGCTCGACATCAGCACCTGTATGACCAGCCCGGCCCGCATGCTGGACAATTTCCCGGGCGCACGTTTCGTGATGATCGGCTACAACGAACGGCCGTCCATCCCGTTCTACGACTGGGATGGTGAAAGCCTGTTCCTGCTCAACAGCCAGTTCCGGTATCAGAGCGGGTATCTGTATACCTATAATCTGGACCGGAACATGGGAAAGGACCTCACTCCGCTCGGGACGAATTGCTGTTACAGCAATGCCACCTGGAGCCCGGACGGGACGTACATCCTTTTTGCTTATCAGGACTTGAATTCCGGCACCAACCCCCCGACCGAGGTGTATTACCTGCCCTTTGGAACGATCGAGGCGGGCGGGGGGCATACCTCGCTGCAGCTGCCTGGCGACCTGTTCCAAAGTCCGAACAAACCGGTCAGTTTTGCCCTGCGTCCCGCCAGATGATGAAAATCCGGGCGGTCACACCGCCCGGATTATTTTTTGCACCAGGCCCGGCCCGTCGTAGACCAGACCGGTATAGACCTGCACCAGCGCCGCCCCCCTGTCGAGGCGGCGTTTCGCATCCTCAGGGGACATGATCCCTCCGACGCTGACGACCGGCAGGCGGTCTTCCAGACGCCGGACGATCTTTTGCAGCATGGCTTCACTGCGGACCGTCAGCGGGAGTCCGCTCAGCCCTCCGGTCTCGCTGCCGTGCGCGGACTTTACTCCCTCGCGGGCCAGGGTGGTGTTGGTGGCGATGACCCCGTCCATGCCGGTGCGCAGGATCGCCTCCAGCGCGTCATCGAGTTCGTCGTTGGCCAGGTCGGGGGCGAGTTTTACCAGCACGGGCTTGTGTCCGCCGCGGCCCAGGGCAATCGCTTGGCGTTCCTTCGCGATCGCGCCGAGCAGCTCCTCCAGCATCTCACGCCCCTGCAGGCGGCGCAGTCCGGCCGTATTGGGGGAGGAGACGTTGATCGCCAGGTAATCGGCCAGACCCATCAAGCGGCGCAGCAGGGTGACGTAATCGCCGGCTGCCTGCTCGAGTGGGGTATCCTTGTTCTTGCCGATGTTGACACCCAGAATCGGCAGGGCGGACCCAGCCAGCCGGCGCAAACGTTCCAGCCGGGTGGCAGCCTGCTCCGCACCCTGCCCCGGGAAACCCATGCGGTTGATGACTGCCCGGTCCTCCACCAGCCGGAAGACGCGCGGCCGGGGGTTGCCCGGCTGCGGCCGCACGGTAACCGTACCCAGTTCGAGATGCCCGAATCCCAGGGCCGCCAGGCCGCGCCCGGCCACGGCGTCCTTGTCATAACCGGCTGCCAGCCCGACCGGATTCTTGAAGGTCAGCCCGAAAGCCTGCACCGGTTTTTCCGGCGCGGCAAATGCCGCCTGCAACAACCAGCGCGAAGGCGGCAGAATGCCCGCCAGCCGCACCAGGTTCAGGGTCAGGCTGTGGGCGGTTTCCGGGTCGAGTTTGAAAAGCAGGGAACGGAAGAACGGGTACATGCTACGACTTATGTGTGGCCAGATACCGCTTGCATTCCTGGTCATATTTTTTGGCGCGTTGCTGGAGCTTGGGCAGGATCGAAAAATCGCCGCGCAGCAGATCGGCGGCGTTCTTCGCGGTCTGCTGCCCCATTTCCATCAAAGCGGCTCCCAATTTATCCTCGGCCAGCGGGGTGGCGCGGAACGCCTGCGCGGCGGTCGGCGCTTCTTGTTCGCCGAGTTCCACCAGCAGCCAGCCGAGCGTGGACTTGTTTTCGGTGTGCTGGACGTCGCTGATCTCCAGCCAGGGGGTATCCCCGATCTCATAATTCAAGCACAACTCGGTCGTCGCATTCCGGTAAAGGACGGTCACGCCGCGATCCTCATACTTCGTCTCGATCTTCTTGAAGCCGTACTTGCCTTCCAGTTCCCCAAACGCCCTGTTGACCATACCTTCAAAAACCGATTTCCGCATACAACGCTCCTCATGCCTGACGGGAAAAACGATTGCGTGCAGGCGCGCCGACTGCCGTGCCATTTTCCTGACAGTTGTACCACATTATCCCCCGGGTGCGGCTTCGCGTTCGCGTGAAAACGGAAAAGCAGGTTTACCCGGTCTTCAATAGAAACTGGCGCGCCGCTTCGATTTTCTGCGGGTTCACTTTATGGTTCATTTCCCAATGGTCGAGCAGCTGTGTAAAGGTCAGCACGGCATGCAGCCGGTACCCGGCCTGTTCGAGGGCTTCCTTCGCCCCGGACTGACGGTCGATCAGCACGACCACGTCCCTGACCTTCAGCCCGGCGGCAGTTAGTTTTTCGATGGCCTCGAACTTGCTCCCGCCGGTGGTGGCCAGGTCGTCGATCACGGCCACCGTCTC